>Ga0207662_10000584_pt1 | contig 16248 bp, 16 predicted proteins | sample KBSS33LmetaG_FD_184338 | JGI IMG/M metagenome (GOLD analysis project Ga0207662, IMG submission 184338) | Switchgrass rhizosphere microbial communities from Kellogg Biological Station, Michigan, USA - KBS S3-3L metaG (SPAdes) (version 2) | ecosystem: Host-associated > Plants > Roots >... | reverse complement strand
GTGCAACATGATTCTTCGCGTGGACCGTCCAAAGGCGGAATCCGCTACCATCCTGACGTCAACCTCGGCGAGGTTGCCGCTTTGGCCATGTGGATGACGTGGAAATGCGCGCTGGTCGACCTGCCGTATGGGGGAGCCAAGGGAGGCGTGACCGTCGCACCGAAAGCACTCTCTCGATCCGAGCTTCAACGGCTGACCCGGCGATACGCTGCCGAAATCTTCCCGTTAATCGGACCGGATAAGGATGTGCCCGCGCCGGATGTGGGCACTGATGCCCAGGTCATGGCTTGGATCATGGACACCTACAGTCAACAGGTCGGCTATGCGGTTCCCGGCGTAGTGACCGGAAAGCCGCTTTCGATCGGAGGAAGCCTCGGAAGAGAGGAGGCAACCGGTCGTGGCGTCGTCTATGTGACACTCGAGGCCCTTCGACATCTCAAGATCGACATCCGTGACACGACGGTTGCCATTCAGGGATTCGGCAATGTCGGGTCACACACCGCCCGCATCATGCATCAATCGGGAGTGAAGGTGATCGCGGTGAGTGATGTGAGCGGCGGCATCTACAACCCCCGGGGCCTCGACATTCCCAAACTCCTATCGACCTACAAATTGTCCGGGCAGACCCTCGGAGATACGAAGCTGGGCGACCCTCTGACCAACGCCGAACTCCTCCAACTCGAGTGCACTGTCCTGGTTCCGGCAGCGTTGTCCGAACAGATCACCGGACAGAATGCGGCACAGCTCAATTGCCGCGTCCTGGCGGAGGGCGCCAATGGTCCGACCACCTTGGAGGCCGACCGGATCGTGCAGGACAAGGGGATTTTCGTGATCCCTGATATTCTGGCCAATTCAGGGGGCGTCATTGTTTCCTATTTTGAATGGGTCCAGGATGCCCAACGGTTTTTCTGGAAAGCCACCGATATTCAGGAACGCCTCCGTGATCTCATGACCTCCGCCTTTCAACGGACGTTGCACTTCGCCAAAGCCAAACGGACGTCCATGCGCATGGCAGCGCTGATGACCGGAATCGACAAGGTGGCGCAAGCCCATCTGAACCGCGGCCTCTATCCCTAGCCCCGCAGACCTTCGCAATCGTTCTCAGCCCCCGTTGCCACGGGGCGGAAGAGAAGGGAGTCCGTTCAGTGGACCGCGACACGGTCGGCAGATTATGGGAAGCGCATAAGCAGGCCGGCTGGCCCCGAGTCGCGGCAGAGCTTGAAGGGCCCCTCATGACGCTCGATACGGTGATCAGCGGCTGCGTTGTCTATTTTCTGGACGGACAGGATGGTCTCGACGATCAACGTCGTGCCATCATCGGAGATTGTCTCGCGGACCTCGAAACCATGGAGCAAGAGCTCGAAGAGGACTGTCGACCATACTTCCAACGCCTGCATGAGCTCGGCACATTGCTGCTTATCGCACCCCCGAACTCCTAGGAGAGACCGATTGGCGAGAGGCCGTTGCCGCCCTCGGTGTCCGATCGCTTTGATCCGTTCCTTGCAACTTGATTGCCCCCTCCGATAAAATAACTAACGTCATGATTTACTGCAGTTTATTCACGTCGGGTATCCGCACAACTGTCTAGATCAGACTTACGGTAAGGAGGCGTTGATGAACGCGATGGTACGATCGTACATGCAGGCATGCCTGGCGCTAGGCATGATCGGGCTGATCGCGGCCTCCGCGCTCGCCGAGCCGTACGAGTTAAGCAAGAACGACGTCATGGATCCTAAGGCCATCAAGAGTCCGGATATCTCACTTTTCGGGGTCAAGATCGGCGACAGCGAAGCCAGAGCGATGGACGTGCTCGTGAACGAGAAAATCCCCGGTATCAAAGTGGAACAGGAGGCGCTTTTCATTTTCCTGGTGGACCAACGGAAACCGACCGGTCCCATGGCGGGAGTTCGCGTGCAGGACGGCAAGGTCGACATGATCTTCATCAACAACCGTTTCGCGTACAAGACGCGAGGGTTGTTCCGCAATGTGCTCAACAGTGAGAGTCCCGAGGATATACGCAAGCTGCTGGGTCACGAAGACTACGGTGACGAGAATGTGATGGGCGCGGTTCTGGCGTACGACAAGCAGGGATTCGTCATCAATTATCTGGGCAAGGACGTCAACATCGAATTTTCACCGGTTCACTGACCGTTTCCCTCCCAATCCGGAAACAAGACGATTTCTCTCCTTCCATTTGAGATCCGGACATTCGTCTGCTCGATTTGCGCGAGGAATCGCAATGAAGGAGGGCTGCGATGAGCGGGCTATAAAGACGGGCCGGAGGCACGTAGGCCGTAGGTGATCAAGCTCGTGGCAGTATTCCACCTCCGGCTGGAATTCAGAATAACGAGGAGGAGGTCACTGCCGTTCTGAGAGACTTTGGCGATGAGACACCGCCCGGCTTTTGAGGTAAATCCCGTCTTCACCCCTTCCACTCCGGGAATTCTGCCGAGCAGACGATTGGTCGTGTGAAGGACATATGCATGCGTCCCGTTTACCGGCATGATCATGGCCCGTTCTTCCTTCACCAGGTCCCTGAAAATCGGCTGCTGAAGCGCGATCACGCTCAAAGTGGCCAGATCTTCAGCCGTGGAATAGTGGTCGGGGCTGTCAAAGCCGCAGCCATTGCTGAAATGCGTATTCTGCAATCCCAACACCGCCGCTTTGTCGTTCATCAATCCGACAAATTGGCTCTCGTCCCCTCCGACATGTTCGATCGCCGCTAAGCAGGCATCGTTGGCGGACACGATCAGCATCGCCTTGAGTAAATCATCGAGCCTGAAAACTTGCCCCGACTTGAGCCGGAGATGAGTTTTGTGCGCTCTGGCCGCCGCGGGGCTGACGGTCACCAGATCATCGAGCCTGCCATGTTCGAGAATCACCAGCGCCGACATGATTTTGGTGAGACTGGCGGGCGACAGCCGCTTGTCCGACTCATGCTCATACAGCACGCGTCCGGTGTTGAGTTCCTTTAGCAGAATGCTGTGGGCAGGCACGCGGCGCCATGGCAGCGACTGGCTCTCCTGGCTGATCGTATGCAACGATGGTCTCGGTTTCCCGTTGTTGCGTTTGGCGTGGACCGTTGCGGGGATAAGGAGCATGAGGCACATCGCCGCCAGCATGCTGGCGTGCATTCGACGACCCTGGGCAGACAGCATGGCGTGCGCCTCTTCCTTCAGAGCGTAAAGGATTCCCGGACCTTGGCTCCGCGGAATCCGCTATCAATCACTTTGTGGAAAAACCGGAGAAGATCGGCGAGATCGATCCAAAATCCGCAATTGAGGCACCGCGCGTAGAGACGCCTATTCATGAGCGTATAGTGCCGCTCGACCATCATGAAGCCTTTGCATTTGAGGCAATCCATTTCACGAATCCCAAAGAGGCCTACCTGATGCGCTTCATCACCAACGCGAGGCAGCCAGCTAAGAGCCCCCCGCCGAAAATCGTCGTAGTGAACGACAGATACGGACTCGCGCCGGCAATAGGGTGCGCTCCGTCAAACAGGTCACGGACTCCCCCCTGGACCATCAGCACCGACAGGGTGAGGAGCGCGCCCATACCGAACCACCATGAAAAGGATCTCACCGCTGTCCTCGTAGGGGCAGCTAACTGAGCCAGAAGCCGCGCCTGCCGGCCACTCTAGCCGAGGGGTCCCATGCTGTCAAGCTGAACAGGCCGATTCGACCGCGATTAAGGAGCAGCCTTCGATGACGAGGCGGTTGTCGGACTCTTTCCCCCCTTGAGGCCGCGGTGAAGAAATATCGACACTGTGCCGTCGCCGTTATCAGCGGTAACAAGTCCTGGCTCCTCGACTTCGCTGCTCGTGACTCGGTACAGCGCGAGCGCGAAGGGTCCCGCCTTTGTCCGGTAGTTCCTCGGCGGATACTCGAACGTGCCGTCGCCCCGGCCGAAGAGGATCGAAAGATCGCTGGACTGCAGATTCACGATGGCCACATCCGCCCGATGGTCCCCGTTAAAGTCCCGGGATACTCCGAAGTTTGGGCCGGCGTTGGCGCCCGAGTCGTGGCCTGCCTGGAACGTCGCATTGCCATTTCCCAAAAACGTCGAAAAACTGTCCCGCTCTCCGTTGATGACGAGCAAATCCCGGATGAGATCGTTGTTGAAGTCTGCGAAACTGACCCCCAGTGGACGTCTTCCCGAGCGGTAATCCGTCGGTGATTGGAAGGTCCCGTCTCCGTTGCCGAGCCAGATGGATACGGCGTTCGACATGGGTCCTCCGTTGGTGACCACCAAATCGATTTTCCCGTCGCCATTGAGATCGGACAAGGCCACCGAGGTGGGCGTGTCACCGTACTCGTACTGCGCGCCGTGCCTGAATTCCCCGTTCCCTTGACCAAGAAAGACTTTGATCTTGTCGTTGCGCAATGCCACGACAAGATCCGCAAAGTGATCGCCGTTCAGATCATCACTCGCAATGGACACTGGCGTCCGGTGGACGGGGTATTGAGACCCTTCGTCGAACTTTCCGTCTGCCCGCCCGAATAAGACTGCGATTTGGTCTCCCCCCGCACAGGCGAGTACGATGTCCGGATATGGATCGCTATTGAAAGCCCCGGTCGCCAGTGACCGAGGTTCCTGGCACACATGGAGTTGCACCTGATCGCGAAACGTCCCATCACCGTTGCCAATGAGGATCGAGAGCGTGTTGCTGCTCACATTCGTCGTCATGAGATCGGTTACGCCATCCTGATTGATATCGAGTGGGGTGATGGTAGTGGGATTTTTGCCGACTTTATAGCTGGCAAAGTAGTAGAAGAGATCAGGCGGCACGTAGGGGTCCTGCTTGGAGCAGGCGGTCGCCACCAAAAGAATGATGAAGGTGCCGCCGAACAGCCGGCCGCCCCATCCGCTCGTCATAGCCTGCCGTCCCCACACGAGCCGGTCTCCAATCCTTCAGGCATCATCCTACGCCGCGTCCTGAAAGGGGTGTTAGTATACCGGTGGCTAGTTTCGCCTGGCAATGAATTGGCCCGTCCCATTACAGATGCAGGGGGCGCGTACGACGAAACAGCCTTTGAAAATAGGCTCCAGTCTGGGTTAGACTACACTCCTTTTTGCAAGGAGGGTTCCATGGGCAAGACCATGAAAGTCGACATCACGATGTACGGGATCGCGGAGGTCCTACACTGGTGCCACGACCGGAACAAGGGACGCATTCCAGGCGTGGATACTGCCGGGTTTGATAGGATGAAGGCGTTACTGGCAGAGAAGCCGCAGTCGGGGGATTATTTTACGCTGGACCAGTTTTGGAAGAAAAAGGTCGCACTGGAACTGACCGAAGACGAAGTGGCCTTGATCGACCGCTGTCTTTATGACATTCCGAATTTCGACAACGAACCCCTGCCTCAAATCCGGCACAAGTTTTGGCCCCAGCAAGTTGCCGCGCACTAGTCGAGTTCTCAGGCCCTTCATCCCCGTTTTGAGCCGGATGCAGGGCTTAGAGGCCAGCCGGAGTACACGCTACAAGGTGCCTTCCCCCTTCAGATACCGCCGGAAACGATCCATCAACTCGGCTCCCAACGTTCCGCCCTCCGGCTTCTTGGTCTCAGGATCGGCAAAGTGGCTTCGTATTTCCTGGAGACGTTTTTCAGCCTGTTCGTTGCCCTGTAACCGCTTGGTCTTTTCCAGCGCGGTATCGAAGGCATCAAAGGTCAATTCATTGTATCCGAACGAACGAATCCGTTTGACGGCTTTCATCATTGCCTGATTGCGGAACCCCGTGAGGTGCTCGGAATCGATTTCCTTCAAACCGAGCTTACGCGCGCGCCGTTCTGCCGCCTTGCGAATCCCGCTCCTGACGAAATCCGGCGAAGTCTGCAGGCGTTTCCACGCTTCATCCGTCCAAGAGATCTGTTCCTGCGGCACCTCCCACAACTGGACGAGCGACTCCTCGTCTATCTGCGTCAAACCCTTCTCGCGAGCCAAGTCCTCCGTGTCACGTTTCAGCATGTCGGTGACAAACTCGAGCGCGATCGGCGGCGAACTCTTGAGCTTTTCCCGGAGCCGCTCCAGCGCGCCTGGGGTCCAGTCCAATGGCAGCGCCGCGGCCTCCCGAACGTCTCCGAGAGCTTCCACCCGTTCAAAGAGCTCGACGTTCACTTCCATGTGCCCGCCTTCTCGAGCCACTTCCTCGGCGATCTGCTTAATCATTCCGCCCATGAACTCCGGTACGGTGTTCAAGCGTTCTTTGGCTGCCGCGGTCCAAGGCAGGCGGCCCTGTGCCATCGCTTCGGCCGCCTCGGCCATCCCGGAGGCACCACCCATGCCGCCCATCATCTGGCTCTTGAACTGTTCAAGGATCGCTTCGGTGATCTCCGTATAGCCCAATTCACGGGCTTTTTTCTCAGCGAGCCGACGGACCATGCCGCGCAGAAAGATCGGGGCACGCTCCATGCGCTTCTGAGCGCCTTCGGTCCACCGGACGTCGGCGGCGACCGCGTCGTTAGAATCTGATGCCATGGGGTATTCCTTTACCTGTCTTACTGGTTCAGTAATTCCTTGAGCTCCTTGCCGGCCTTGAAGAAGGGGACTTTCTTGGCTGGCACCGCCACGGTGGCGCCCGTTTTCGGATTGCGTCCTTCTTTCATCCTCCGCGATCTCAGGCGGAAACTGCCGAATCCACGGATTTCTGTCTTGTCGCCGTTTTTCAACGAGTCCCTGACGCAATCGAAAATCGTATTCACGACGATTTCCGCCTGCCGTTTGGTCAACGTCGTGACCTGCTCGGAGACCCGCTCGATGATCTGCGCCTTCGTCATATCCGACTCCCCTTTCGCTACGACGAGCGACGGCCCGTCGTTCCGACCGAGTTAAAACGCCATGAGGTACTTGAAGCTGACCCCCGCATAAACATCCAGTTTCGGGACGAGCATCGACAACCGGGAGTCGATAAACTCCCTGAACGAGAACCGCCGCCGCGGTTCGATGACTTTCGGCTCGCCCTCGATTCCCGCCAGATCGGCCGCAAGCTGGATGGCATCGTCCAAGTTGCCGAGTTCATCCACGAGTTTTGCGTCTTTCGCCTGGCGGCCGGTAAAGATACGTCCGTCGGCCAATGCCTGGACCGTCGACGGTTCGAGCGCCCGCCCTTCGACGACGGCCTCGATGAACTGCTGGTGGACGTCGTCCATCACGGCCTGCAGGAGGGCTTGCTCCTCTGCCGTCATCTTCCTGAGCGGTGAGCCGACGTCCTTGAACTTCCCGCTTTTCACCACGATGCCTTCGACCCCGATCTTTTTCAGCAATCCTTCGATGTTGGCGGTTTCCATAATCACGCCGATACTGCCCGTGAGCGTGCCGGGATTGGCAATGATTCGGTCGGTGGCGGCGGCAATGTAGTACCCGCCAGACGCGGCGACGGTCCCCATCGACGCAATGACCGCCTTGTTGTTCTTGTTCCGCACTCGCTGCACCGCATCGTAGATCTCCTGAGACGGAACCACTCCTCCGCCCGGACTGTCGATCCGCAAGACGATGGCCTTGATTGAAGGGTTCTCGCCAAACTTTTTTAGCTCTGCCACGGTCGACTGGGCATCCAGAATGACGCCCTCGATCCGAATGAGGGCCACCCGGTCCTCGGTTGACAGATCGAGGTCCGGGAATAATAAATTTACGAGCAGCAGGAGCGCGATCCCAATACCTGCTAACAAGAAAATCTTTCGAACAAGGGATCGCTTTGCCGGTTTGGCTGAAGATTCTTCGCTCATAAGACCCTCTGCGCATGAGCCGGCGCGGGAGCCTCACGGCTCCGCGCCGGTCGTCACGACCTACTTCTCGTCGTCACCGGAGCCGCGCTTGCGGCTTTGTTTCGCCGCCCGTCCGAGGCTCTGATCGGGCGCACCTTGCGCGGCATGGTACTCGTCGACGTGCCGCCGCTCTGAATCCAGCTGGTGATCCCGGAGGCTCAGCGCGATCTTCCGCTCCTCGCGATCCACCTTGATGATCTTGGCCGTGACTTCATCCTGTAATTTGAACTTCTCTTCAAGCTTGGTCGTTTGATCCAATCCGGCCTCGCTGATATGGATCAACCCCTCCACGCCGCCGTCCAATTCGACGAAGATCCCGAAATCAGCCACCTTGCTGACTTTTCCGGAAGTGGACTCGCCCACCCGGTAGCGGGCGGGAATCTCATCATCCCATGGATCACGGCTCAGCTGCTTGTAGCCTAGGGACAGCCGCTCCTTCTCCTTGTCGATCCGAAGCACCACCGCCTCTACTTTTTGGCCTTTCTTAAAGATCTCCGACGGATGCTTGATATGCTTCGTCCACGACATGTCAGAGATGTGGATCAAGCCGTCGATGCCCTCGTCCAGACCGATGAAGGCGCCGAAATCCGTCAGGCTTTTCACTTTTCCTTCGATGCGGGTCCCGATTGGATACTTGTTTTCCACCATGTCCCATGGATTGGGCGCGGTCTGCTTCATGCCGAGCGAAATCTTGCGGCTGGCAGGATCCACGTTCAACACGGCGGCTTCCACTTGGTCTCCGATGGCGACCACCCGGGACGGATGCCGGACTTCGTGCGTCCAGGACATCTCCGACACATGGACTAGGCCTTCCACGCCGGGTTCCAGTTCGACGAAGGCGCCGTAATCGGTCAAGCTGACGACGCGTCCCTTGACGCGCGTGCCGATCGGATACTTGCCCGCGACATTCGTCCAGGGATCGGCCGATTTTTGCTTCAACCCCAGCGAAATACGACCGGTTTCACGATCGTATTTGAGGACACTCACTTCGACGCGATCGCCGACGTTGAACATTTCCGATGGATGTCCGACACGGCCCCAGGACATATCCGTGATGTGCAGCAGACCGTCGATCCCGCCGAGGTCGATGAAGGCACCGTAGTCGGTGATGTTCTTGACCATCCCCTGGATCAACTGACCTTCCTTCAACGTGGCGAGCGTGGTCTGTCGCTTCTTGTCTCGGGTCTCCTCGAGCAGAACCCGGCGGGAGACGACGACATTGCCTCGACGATGGTTAATCTTGATGATCTTCATCGGGAACGTGCGGCCGACCAAGCCGTCGAGATCTCTGACAGGATGCAGATCGATTTGCGAACCCGGGAGGAAGGCCTTGACCCCGATGTCCACCATCATGCCACCCTTGATCCGCGACACGACTTTGCCTTCGATGCTCTTCTCTTCCTTGTACAGCTTCTCCAATTCCTCCCAAATTTTCATTTTGTCGGCTTTTTCTTTGGAGAGGACCAGATTGCCGTCGGCATCTTCGCATTCCTCGATGTAGACCTGGATGCGGTCGCCGATTTTCAGCTGTTGCAGGTCGTCATGGGAAAATTGATCGCTCGGGATCATCCCTTCCGACTTGTAGCCAATGTCGACGACAACTTTGTCTTTGGTTAACGCGACGACTCGACCCTCGGTGATCGTGCCCTCCTCGAGGTTCTTGAAGGTCTCCTCGTACAGGGCGGCCAAGGCCTCGCGGTCCAACTGCGGCTCATTCGATTTCGAAACCGTACTCATGGGGACTGTCCTACTCTTCCGACAACTGTCGGGTGCTGATGATCAATGCCACCGGAGTTCACTCAGCGTTGCGAACACCGGCGCTGGTGTGATGTTGAGGCGGGACGACCCCGCCCAGTGCGGCGATCCGCTCCATCACGACTCGACTCACTTCCTGATAAAACTGCTTCGTCTCCTTGTCCCCTTCCCGAGAAAAAGACAGGGGCGCTCCAAACGATACGGACACCGGATGAAACCGCGGCCGCTTGGCACCGGCCGGCAAGACTTCAAAGGTACCCTTGAGATAGGCCGGCACGACCGGGCACCCCGTCCGGGCGACAATCATGCCCAGACCGGCCTTGGCCTGCCGCAGACGTCCATCGAGACTGCGGCCCCCTTCGGGAAAAATCACGACCACCTTCCCGGCCCTGATCAAGGCGATCGCCTGATCGAAGGCCTTGCGGTCGAGGCGCCCGAGCTTGAGGGGGATCCATCCGAGCCACTGCAATATCCCTTTCACACCCGGCATGAACAAGTCGCTGCGGCCCAGGTACCATGCCCGCCTGGACATGCCGCATCCGAGCAGCGGAATGTCGAAGTAACTGGCATGGTTGGCCGCCACCAGCAATCCGCCTTGTTTCGGCACCGAACCCACCACACGAAAGCCGAAGCAGAGCCGCGCCACCGTGCGCGCGAGCACCCATAGCACCGCGTACAGGACCGAACTCACAATTTGGACGTCACGACAGCCAGCATCTGGGTGACGACCTCTTCCGCAGACAAACGTGACGTATCGATATGCTGGGCGTCGTCGGCCGGGACCAACGGCGCCATGGAGCGGGACCGGTCGCGATTGTCCCGACCCGCCAATTCAGCGCTCGTCTGCTCAATCGCACCGCGATGACCGGCCGCCACCAGTTCGCGATGGCGGCGTTGGGCACGGACGGTCGGATCGGCTTCCAGGAAGAACTTTACGGGCGCAGCCGGAAACACTTTTGTGCCCATATCGCGGCCTTCCGCCACCACGGAGCCTTTCTTCCCGATCTGGCGTTGCACCGGCAGCAGCCACGCTCGCACGGCCGGCACGGCAGAAACGACCGAGGCCGCTTCGGAAACAGCCGGTGTCCGGAGCTCCTTCGTCACGTCCTTGCCGTTCATCGACACCGTCACGATGTTGTGCTTCACTTGCATTTGCAGCGACAACTTCGGCAGCAATCCCGCCACGGCCTCCGCATTGCCGGGCTCGATCCCATGCTCCAGCACCGCCCAAGCCACGGACCTGTAGAGGGCCCCTGTGTCAAGATACAAAAACCCCAGCCGCGAGGCCAACAGCTTTGCCACCGTACTTTTTCCGACTCCGGCCGGTCCATCGATCGCCACGATCATTCGTTCGCAACCCTTCTGTCTTCCGGTATCTTTAATGACTGTCCGTCAGCCGTGAGAGTGACTCGGAAAAATTCGGGAAGGACGTCTCAATACACTCCGTCTCCTGCACCACGGACTCACTCGATGCGGTCAATGCGGCAATCGCCAGCGACATCGCCACACGATGGTCCCCATGACTGCGACCGTTCGTCGTGGCCTGAAGCCTGCCATTTTCTTTGGTCTGGCCCAGGCCTTGGATCACCATTCCGTCAGGTCTTTCGTCCACCTGCGCTCCCATCGCGCGCAATTCAGTCGCCATCGTCGAGATCCGGTCGCTTTCCTTCACGCGCAATTCGTCCGCTCCCGTGACCATGGTTGGCCCCTCCGCGACCGCCGCAGCGACGCAGAGAATCGGAAACTCATCGATGGTTTGAGGGATCAGATCAGCGCCGATCGTCACACCGTGAAGCGGCGCGGATTTCACACGAATATCCGCCACGGGTTCGCCAGCTTCGTCCCGCCGGTTGAGCAACTGAATATCACCGCCCATGCGGTGCAAGATGTCCAACAGTCCCGCTCTCGTGGGATTCACGCCGACCCCGGTGATCGTCACATCCGAACCGGGCAGGATCGTGGCTCCCACGATGAAAAACGCCGCGGCGGAAAGGTCGCCTGGGACAGTCAGTTCAGGCGGGGCAGCCCAGCCGACGGACGGTCTTCCTTCCATCATCAGCGTGAGACCGTCCCGAGTCAGCGGCGACCCAAGGAACTCGAAGAGACGCTCGGTGTGGTCCCGCGACAGCCGGGGCTCCGATAACCGGGTCGTGCCCTTGGCGAACAGCGCCGCGAGTAATAGCGAGGACTTGATCTGTGCGCTGGCAACCGGTGAAACGTAGGTGATGGCGCGCAGCGTCGTGCCGTTTACCGCCAACGGAGCGAGCTCCCCCCCCTTTCGCCCCGCAATGGTGGCGCCCATCTCGCGTAGGGGTTTGACGATCCGTCCCATGGGACGGCGCCGGATCGAAGCATCACCGGTGACCACGCTGAAAAAGTCCTGTCCGGCCAGCAGTCCCGTCAGCAGCCGGATGCCCGTACCCGAGTTGCCGCAATCAATGACGCCGCTGGGCTCGGTGAGCCCCCACAAGCCTTTCCCATGGACCTCCAACTCATCGGCGGTTTCGTCGATTCTCACTCCCAGCGCCTGCAGCGCGCGCATGGTGTTGAGACAGTCTTCGCCCCGGCAATACCGTTTGAGCGTGCCAATCCCTTCGGCCAGCGCGGTGAGAATCAGCATGCGGTGTGTAATCGACTTGTCTCCGGGCACGGTCATGGTGCCGCGGAGAGACTGACTGGGGCTAATCGTCAACGTCGCCAAGTGTGCGCCTCTTCCCTCGCCTGTTTCAACTCGTTCTCAGACATCGAAGATGGTGGTCCATCAGGAACGGATCGGAAATTTCTCCCGCTCTTCCTTCGCTCGCTCCAACATCTTTTCGACGCCGGCCGCATCTCCCATTTGGATCAATTGTCTCAATTCACCCAGGGATCGCTCATACGCCTTAATGCAGCCGACGACATTCTCGCGGTTCCAAATAAAAATATCCCGCCACATCTCAGGCGAACTTGCAGCAATCCGCGTCGTGTCACGCAATCCACCTCCAGAGTGTCCGGCCAGGTCGAGCGCGGGCACTTCGGCGCGGATTTCGACGAGCGCATTCATAAGGGCGAAGGCCGCCACGTGCGGCAAATGACTGACCGCTCCCAAAATCTTGTCGTGCAGATAAGGATCCATCGAGAGCACCACCGCGCCCGCCTCCTGCCAGAGCGCCCGCACCCGTTCGAGCGCTTCCGGGTTCGTCAGTTCGGTCGGCGTGAGAATGCAGCGTCGCCCCGTGAAGAGATCTTCGGACCCCGCCCCTGCGCCAGTCTTTTCCTTTCCGGCGATGGGATGCGCACCGACGAAATGCACGCCGGCCGGCATGTGGCCTTCCGCCCGTACGACCAACTCCCCCTTGACGCTGCCGACATCCGTCACAATCGCACCGGACCTCAGACAGGAAGCCCACTCTTTTAGATGCCGCTCATACGTGTCGACCGGAGTCGCCAGAATGACGAGGTCGGCGTCCTGCACCGCCTCCTTGGGATCCACCACATACCGGTCGATCGCGCCGAGCGCGACTGCCGTCTTGAGATTTTCGATGCGACGGCCCACACCGACGACACTGGAGGCCAACTCTTTGCGGCGCAGGATCATGCCGAGAGAACCGCCGATCAGCCCGACCCCGATAATGACCGCCCGATCGAATGGCGATTTCATTACACTTCTCTTCCTACCGCGTGGGCGATCTTGCGCATGTCGTGCATTAATTCTTTAAATTTGGTCGGCTTGATCGACTCCTCACCGTCGCACAGCGCGCACTCGGGATTGGAATGGACCTCAATGAGAATTCCGTCGGCACCCGCGGCCACAGCGGCCTTCGACATCGGGGCCACCAGGTTCCATTTTCCGGTCGCATGGCTGGGATCGACGATCACGGGGAGGTGCGACAATTCTTTCAGCGTCGGAATTGCGGCGAGGTCGAGCGTGTTGCGGTACTGAGTTTCGAAGGTGCGGATGCCGCGCTCGCAGAGCATCACGTTTCGGTTACCTCGGGACATGATGTATTCGGCCGACAGGAGAAACTCCTTGATCGTGGCCGAAAGGCCCCGCTTCAACAACACGGGCTTGTCGTAAGCGCCGACCTCCTTTAACAGCTCGAAATTCTGCATGTTCCGCGCGCCGATCTGGATAATGTCGGCCTTCTCGAGGAACAGCTCGATATCGCGCGTGTCTAGAATTTCGCTCACGACCGGCAATCCTGTCTGCTTTCTGGCCTCCGCAAGATAATCCAACCCCTCGCGGCCCAACCCCTGGAACGAATACGGCGACGTGCGTGGTTTATAGGCGCCCCCGCGCAGGATACTGGCCCCGGCGGCCTTTACCTCGTGCGCGATCCCGACGGTCAGTTCGAGCCGTTCCACGGCACAGGGACCGGCCATGATCGCGAGCCGGTTCGCGCCGATCTTGACCCCACCCACGTCGATGATGGTGCCTTCCTTCTTGAATTCCCGGCTGACGAGCTTCCAGGGAGCCAAAATGGGAAGGACGCTTTCCACCCCGGGCAGGGCCGTGAGGGGCTGATTTTGAAGGATGCGGTCGTCCCCGATGACTCCGATGATCGTCCGTTCCTGTCCGGTCGAGAGCTGTGATTTCAATCCCAGTTCCCGAAGCCGATCGACAATGTGGTCGACTTCCCGCTCGGATGCATCCGGCCTCAACACGATGATCATGATATCCTCGCCTTGGTTCAGCCCGCCTGTAACACTTGTCTGAGTGCTGCCAGGAACGCCTGATTTTCTTCCGCCTGCCCGATCGTGACACGAAGCATGCGCCCTTCGATATGGCGAACGATGACGCCCAGCCGTAAGAGCGCGTCGAATACCTGGCGGCCGTCACGGCCCACGTCGAAGTACACAAAATTGGCTTCGCTCGGGATTGGTGCGAAACCGAGCGTGCGCAGGCCAGTGACGACCTCGTCCATCCCCGTCTGGTTCACGGCCCGGCTCTTCGCCACATGTTCATCGTCGTCCAATGCCGCCAGCGCCGCGCGCTGTGCAAGGCTGTTCGCGTTGAACGGCGGCCTGACGCGATTGAGAAAATTTACGATCTCTGGGGTCGTCACGCCATAACCGATACGCAGACCGGCCAAGCCATAAATCTTTGAAAATGTTCTCAACACAATGGCATTCCGTCCCTGCTTCACATAGGCCATGGAGTCAGGAAATTCCGGGCTCCGGACATACTCGAAGTAGGCCTCGTCGAATACGACAACGACACGCTCCGGAATGCGCGCGAGCAACCGTTGCACTTCGTCGGTCGTGACCATGGTACCGGTCGGGTTGTTGGGATTGCAGATAAAGAGCAGTCGGGTCCGATCGGTAATCGCATCAGCCATGGCTGTGAGATCATGACGCCACTGTACCAAAGGGACGATGACGGCCTTCCCGTGAGCAGCCAGGACCTCCATCTTGTAAATGACGAACGTCTGATCCGCCATGACCGCTTCGTCTCCCGGCGACAGAAACGTTCGGGCCAACAGCCCGAGGATCTCGTCGGAGCCGTTGCCAAGAATGATCTGGTCGGCAGTGACTTTCCAGCGGTCCGCAAGAGCCTGTCTCAGTCGGAAGGCTCCGCCGTCCGGGTAGCGATGCAGCGTGGCCACACCCTCATGAATCACTCCCAATGCCTTGGGGGAGGGGCCCAGTGGGTTTTCGTTGGAGGCCAGCTTGATGACGCGTGTCAGCCCCAACTCGCGCTGGAGTTCCTCGATCGGCTTCCCCGGAACATAGGGACTCAATGCAGCAATATCGGGATGAACGTGAAGTGTCATGGGATCAACTGTGGGCCGGGTAGGAGCCAAGCACTTTCATGAACAGACAGCGCCCGGTGATTTCCTCGACGGCCTTTTTCACACGTTCCTCTTCAATATGGCCTTCGACATCCACAAAAAAGATGTACTCCCACGCTTTGCGTCTCGAGGGGCGAGACTCGATTTTGGTCATGCTCAGCCCGTGGGAGGCAAAGGGACGCAGTAAATCGTAGAGCGCACCGACCTTGTCCTTGATCGACAGCATAAGGGATGTCTTGTCCTTGCCTGTGCGTTGCGGAGGCTTCTGGGACAGCACAAGGAACCGCGTAAAGTTGTTGAGATTGTCCTCGATCCTGGACTTGATGACCTTCAGACCATACAACTGCGTGGCCAGTTCCGAGGCAATTGCCGCGATGGAGGGGTCGTCAAGGCACATTTCCGCGGCGCGGGCCGTGCTGGCAACTTCCGAGACGGGGACATGCGGCATATTGGTTTCCAGCCAATTGCGGCATTGCGCGATCGCGTGCGGATGGGAGCAGATCTTCTTGACGTCTTCGGCGGCTCCCGACTTCGACATGAGATGGTGCGACACTTCCTGAAGGACTTCGCCGTAAATCAAGAGGTTAGAGTCAATGAACATGTCGAGCGTATGGTTGACCACACCTTCGGTGGTGTTCTCGATGGGGACGACTCCGAAGTTGGCTCTCCCTCGCTCCACTTCGCTGAAAACTTCCTTAATGCTGTTGACCGGCACATATTGCGCCGACGCTCCGAACTTTTGGGTACAGGCCATATGCGTGAATGTCGCTCGCGGCCCGAGATAGGCCACTTTCTGCGGACCTTCCAGAGAAAGCGATGCCGACATGATCTCCCGATACACCGGCCGAATGGCATCGGAAGGGAACGGACCGGTGTTCTGTGAGACTAGCCGCTCAATGATCGCCGCCTCCCTGGCCGGGGTGTGCAGGTTCGCACCAGCATCCTGCTGTTTTTTG
>Ga0207662_10000582_pt1 | contig 16280 bp, 14 predicted proteins | sample KBSS33LmetaG_FD_184338 | JGI IMG/M metagenome (GOLD analysis project Ga0207662, IMG submission 184338) | Switchgrass rhizosphere microbial communities from Kellogg Biological Station, Michigan, USA - KBS S3-3L metaG (SPAdes) (version 2) | ecosystem: Host-associated > Plants > Roots >... | reverse complement strand
ATCAAGACTTATAAAGTCATTCGTGAAGGTGGCGTGTTGAAAGTGGAAGACCAGTAAGCAAAATCATTGGTCATTTGAGATTTAACATTTGATATTTCAGATTTCACCAGTGACTTATGAACTTCGGTTCGACCTTAAGCGTGAGCGAAAGTGTTTGGTTCGTGTTTAGTTTGTGTGAGTTCGTGGATCATTCCGTTTGTCCAGAAAAACAAGAACGATCCACGAAATCACAGGAACCAACACGAAACTCATTACCGAAATCGACTATTGAGGCAAAGCGTGTCCGGTAGTCTCAAGCGACAATTCTCAAATATCAATTGGCAATTCTCAAATAACCAATGATTTCTTTTCTTGCTGCTCTCGATCCTATCACTCGCCTATCACTGGCCATCATTTCCAATCGCCTCCACGGGACAGCACGTCAAGGCTTCTTCACACAGATTCTTCTCTTCTTCAGTTGCCGGTTGCTTATACACAAACGAATAACTGTTCTCATCCGATCGCATGAAGTTCTCGGGCGCGGTGTCGCGGCAGACGTCGCAGTCGATGCATGAGGAGTCGACGTAATACGCTCCCGTAACATTCTCTTTTACTTTGTCGTTCTTATCAGGCAAGGTGAGTCGATTTCGGGTTTCGAATTGCGGATTTCGGATTTTGTGCTCGGCTCATAGAATTTCTAGTGGAACGATGAAATCCGAAATCCCAAATCCCAAATCCGAATTGCTTATGGGTGTGTCATCTCTTCAGGTTTGACGTACTTATCAAATTCCTCGGCAGTTAACAGGCCGAGCTCAATCGCTGACTGCTTCAAACTAATTCCCTTTTTAAGCGCGTTCTTCGCAACCTTTGCGGCGTTGTCGTATCCGATGTAAGGATTCAGAGCTGTTACCAGCATCAACGAATCGCGCAGGTGTTCGTCAATCCGCGCCCGATTCAGCTCGATTCCAGAGATGCAATATTTAACAAAGCTATGCGTTGCATCGTGAAGTAAACGTACCGAGTGAAGGAAGTTGTGGATCATCACCGGCTTGAAGACATTTAACTCAAAGTTTCCCTGGCTACCTCCAAAGCTCGTTGCCAGATCGTTTGCAAAAACCTGGACCGCTACCATAGTCATCGCTTCGCTCTGTGTCGGATTCACTTTGCCCGGCATGATCGAAGAACCAGGTTCGTTCTCTGGCAAAACCAGTTCGCCTAACCCGCAGCGTGGTCCAGATGCTAACCAACGAACGTCGTTAGCGATTTTCATCAAGGATGCAGCCAGAGTCTTTAGCCCGCCACTCGCGAAAATCAACTCGTCATGCGCCGACAACGCAGCAAACTTATTCGGATGAGATTTGAACGGCAGGCCAGTTAGTTCAGCGATCTTTGCTGCCGCACGCTCGCCGAATTCGGGATGTGAATTGAGGCCGGTTCCTACTGCCGTGCCACCAATCGCCAGATCCAGCAGACCAGGCAGTGCGGATTTCAGGCGTTCGATATCGCGTTCAATCAAACTCGCCCAACCCGACATCTCCTGACCGACCGTCAAAGGTGTCGCATCTTGCAGATGCGTCCGGCCAATCTTCACTACGTCGTTGTAGGCTCTTCTTTTCTCTTCAATCGCGGCGTGCAATTCCTCCATCGCAGGTATGAGCCACGTCAAGCGCTCCGCAGCAGCAATGTACATCGCAGTCGGAAACGTATCGTTCGAAGACTGCGACATATTCACGTCGTCGTTTGGGTGAATAGGCTTCTTGTTGCCTCGCTGCTCGCCAGCGAATTCGAGTGCGCGATTGCATATCACCTCGTTCGCGTTCATGTTGGTTTGCGTTCCACTGCCCGTCTGCCAGACTCGCAATGGAAAATGTTCATCGAGTTTTCCATCGATGACTTCGTCGCAGGCCTGAACAATGAAACGGGCCTTGTCAGGCGCCAACTTGCCGAGGTCTTCGTTAACAAGAGCGGCGGCCTTTTTGAGAATGCCAAAAGCTCGGATGAGTTCGCGCGGCATACGGTCGTCGCCAATGTTGAAATGGATTAAGGACCGTTGGGTTTGAGCGCCCCAGTACTTATCAGCGGGGACCTCGATTTCGCCCATCGAGTCGCTTTCGATTCTTACTTCAGGTTTGGTTTCAGGGGATTGTTGAGCCATGGCAGTTCTCTCCGTAAATATTAGCAAAACGGGTTAGGAATAAGTACCAGCGAGCTTTTGTTGGTTCCTTGTGGGTCTGGCTCCAATGTTATAAAGTCCTCGCGTTTCACGTACTCTAGTTCCCCCATCCCAAACCATGACCTCTAAATCAAGGACTGCCGGTACCTTGACCACCGACAACCGCGTTCTCATCCTCGTTGTCGAACGCAATCCAGCCGTACAACGGCTGGAGCGATACTTCCTGGAACAAGCTGGGTACTCCGTCGAATTCGCCGACGACGGTCTGAGCGCGCTGGAGCGTGCCCGGGAATTAAAACCTGAGATCCTCGTAGCCGAAATCCTCGTTCCGGCGCTCGACGGTCTAAGTTTGTGTCGCGCACTGAAGGCTGACGCGGCCACGTCGCATATTCTGGTTCTTATCTTTAGCCACTTACACGCCGAGGATCGCGCTCTTGAAGCGGGAGCTGATGCGTTTCTAATCAAACCATTGAATGAAAAACTTCTGATAGAAACTGTCGAAACGTTGGTGAGTAAGGTCCGCAACGAGAAAGGCACTCGATGACCCAGAAGATATCAGCTGGTGCTACGGGCTTGGATGAGGTTCTGATGGGTGGAATTCCCGCGAACACGATCACCGTACTCATGGGAGCACCCGGCAGCGGCAAAACAATTCTTGCGGAGCAAATCGCTTTTCATAATGCGAGCCCGGAAACACCGGTTCTGTATTTGACCACGCTCGCGGAACCCCTCGAAAAGTTTATCGCACATGGCGACAGCTACTCATTCTTTGACGCTTCAAAAGTCGGAGTGTCTGTTTTCTACGAAGATCTCGGATACATGATCCGTGAGACAGGCATCGAGACTCTGGCAGAAAGAGTCACCGATCTTCTAATCAGGTACAAACCAAAGTTACTCTTCATTGACTCATTCAAAGCACTCCATGAATTGTTGACGTCTGAGACCCATCGGCGCACGGTCATCTACGACTTAGCTACTGCCCTCTCCGCTTATCAGTGCACGAGTTTTCTCATTGGGGAGTATGCGCCTGGAATGGTGACACAGCTGCCTGAGTTTGCCATCGCCGACGTGGTGCTCAACATGATGCGCCACATAACTAACGTTCGCGAGCAACGATTCTTGAGAGTTGAAAAGATCCGCGGATCTGATTCCATTCCCGGCATGCACGCTTTCGCAATTACTGCTGACGGAATCAAGATCTTTCCCCGCATACTGACCCCCCGATTCGCTCCAACCTATAGACCAAAGGTGGAACGTGTTAATACCGGAATCAAAGGTCTCGACGATATGGTGGCCGAAGGATTCTGGCGCGGGAGCACTACGCTGATTGCAGGTCCTAGCGGCTCGGGCAAAACGATCATGGCACTTCACTTCATCCGCCAGGGTGCGCTGCAGGATGAACGGTCGCTGTATTTGGGATTTCAGGAGAATCCCATGCAGATGGCACGAATTATGCACAACCTGGGTTGGGATACCGAAGACCTGATCAGTTCGGGCAAGCTCGAACTAATGTATTGCTCGCCGGTCGAAATGCAGATGGATCAGGTTGCGGCCGAGTTATTTGGCCGAATTCGGGCAGGAAAGATAGAACGCGTGGCCATCGATTCTCTCGACGACCTTGAGCGATCGAGCGTCGATAAGCAGCGGTTTGCGGACTTTATCTATGCACTCATACAGTGGTTCGCGGTCGAAAACGTTACTTGCATGCAGACGGTCGAGTTGTCACATCTCTTCGCCGTCAGCGGCGTAAATGTGACGCAGGAGCAAGTTTCAAACATGTGTGACAACCTCGTAGTTCTTGGTTTTAACACAGACCGCGACGAACTTCGTCGCAGTGTCCGAATCTTAAAGACCCGGGGTAGCTCTCACGACGAGCGCGAGCACACGCTCGAAATCAGCGGACGCGGGGCGGTCGTCACCAAGGCGAAGTAATGCGCGAAACAGGCGAAGTAATGATCGAAACAGACGCCACTCCCACTAAGAAAGAACCTTACCGGCGCCTCGCGGAGATCAATCGTGCGATAACGACCTCCCTCAACTTCGATCAGGTTCTTAACCTAATTGCCACAAATGCGCGCCAACTGATCGACGCAGATATTAGCCTGGTTGTTCTTATCGACGAAGGTGGACTTCTGCGCATACGCGCCTCGGACGGTGTCGACGAAAACGTGATTAGCTCCTTCGTGGGTCGTCTCGAAGAAGATGTTATCAAACAGTTGCACGACTTGTTGCGCGTCGATCCTACGCATGCCCTCGCCTCGGTACCGATCATCGACAACGAGTCTGTTGACGGTCTGCTTGTGGTCGCACGTCGCACCCCAATCGGTGAAGACGAAAACTGGCAGTTGTCGGCCCTTGCAGATCAAGCGGCGATCGCACTTCGCAACGCGCGGCTCTATGAAATCGATCTGAGCGTAGCAAATCGCGAGCGCCGCGAAACATTGCAGGCGCTTCGCGCTTCACGAGCTCGCATCACTCGCATTCTCGAAAGCATTACGGATCTCTATTTCTCGATCGACAGAGAGTGGCGCTTCGTCGACGTCAATCGGCAGGCCGAACGGCGCTTTGGCAAGAGTCGTGATGACTTGATTGGCAAAGTTATGTGGCAAGTGTTTCCCACGGCGGAAGAGTCTGGTTTTTATGAGGAGTTTAGGAAAGCTATCAAGAAGAACGTACCGGTACATTCAGAGTTAGTTTGGAGTGTTTTCCCAAACGCGTGGTTTGAAGCTCATATTTATCCATCGCAGAGCGGCCTATCGGTTTATTTACGCGACATCACAGAGCGGAAAGACGGCGAAGCAAGCAGGCGTTTCCTCGCGTCGATCGTTGAATCGTCGGAAGATGCGATCGTCAGCAAAGACCTGAACGGAATAATCAGCACCTGGAATCGAGGCGCTCAACAACTCTTCGGCTACACAGCGGAAGAAGTTATCGGTAAGCCTATAACTATCTTAATCCCTGAAGGTCGATTCGATGAGGAGCCCGCTATCCTGGCGCGAATTCGGTCGGGACGCGCGGTCGAGCACTATGAAACGATCCGTAAACGAAAAGATGGGACGCTGATCAATATATCGCTGAGTGTCTCACCAATCCGAGATGAATCGGGTGTGATCATTGGTGCGGCGAAGATCGCTCGCAACATCACCGAACAGAAACGAGCTCAAGAAGCAATACTGTTCCAGGCACGTTTGCTCGACGCCGTTGAAGAAGGCGTGATCGCCACAGACCTTAACGGCAAGATCATTTATTGGAACTCTTTCGCTGAGCGGCTCTACGGATGGACGTCTAAAGAAGTCCTGGGCGCCGACATAGTTGAAATCGTGCCGGCACTCTCTTCGAAGGAGCATGCCGCAATCATCATGGACCAACTTCGCGATGGCCTAAGCTGGTCTGGTGAAATGATTGTGCAGCGTCGGGACGGATCAGAGTTCCTCGCGGAGATCACCGATTCACCGATCTTCAATGAAAAAGGCGAGCTAATCGGCGTTATCGGCGTATCGTCGGACGTTACCGAAGCAAAACGGTCTGAAGAAGAACGCGCACGGCTACTCGAGAGTGAACGAATCGCACGCCTTGAAGCCGAAGCTGCAAACCGCCTTAAAGACGAATTCCTGGCGACGCTTTCACACGAACTGCGAAACCCATTAAATGTGGTAATTGGTTATTCTGAGATTCTACGTCGCAGCGAAGACACCAAGAATAGTTTCGTGGGCAAAGCCGCCGAAGTCATTCGCAGGAATGCGCTGGCCCAGTCGCAGCTAGTTTCTGACCTGCTCGACCTGTCGCGCTTACAGATGGGCAAACTCGCAATCACGCGTCAACCCGTTTCCCTCTCAACCATCGTCGGTGATGCGATTGAGACTGTACGCGCTGAAGCTGAGGGCAAGAATATTTCACTGAGACTCGTGACGCCAAAAGAAACCCTTCTGGTGGACGGCGACCCGGTTCGACTCGGTCAAATCGCGTGGAACCTGCTGAACAATGCCGTTAAGTTCACACCAACAGGTGGCCGTATCACGATCGCGTTGAGCGAAGAGGCTGATCATGCAATTCTGAGGATTACAGATACAGGCCATGGAATACCGCCGGAGTTTCTGCCTCACGTCTTTGAGATCTTTCGACAGGCGGACGCGAGTAGTTCAAGGCGTCAAGGTGGATTGGGCATCGGCTTGGCGCTCGTCAAGCAACTCGCGGAGTTGCATGGCGGTCGCGTTAGCGCCGAGTCGGACGGCACTGGCAAAGGCGCAAAGTTCAGTGTGTGGCTTCCGCTTCGAAGCCTTCCAGTGTCAACAGCCCCGGCCGCGACACACAAGCCAGACGACGTTTTGAAGCACAGGCTCATTCTGGTTGTTGATGATTCAAGGGAGACGACTGACATGCTCAGCCGGCTGTTGCAGATGGAAGGCGCGTTTGTTGAAACGGCACGCAGCGGACCGGAAGCATTGCAACTGGCGGCTGACAACACGTTTGACCTGGTGATCTCAGACATATCAATGCCCGAAATGGACGGCTATCAGCTGATGCGGCAACTCCGGGAACTACCATCGATGGAGCATGTACCCGCGCTAGCCTTAACGGGATTTGGCAGGATTTCTGATGTGAGGCGTGCTGAGGAGGAGGGCTTCGCCGAACATTTCACGAAACCTCTCGACATCGATAAGCTCCTTAGTGCGGTCAAGCGACTCACTAAGGACAACGGAAACTAGTGAATAGTGAATCGCCATTCACGATTCACTATTCACGTTCTTCTAAATCACTCAATAACTTAAGCAGGTCCGGTGGCAAAGGAGCAGTGAATTGCATTGGCTCCTGACTCTCCGGATGAATAAAGCCTAGCTTTTGTGCGTGCAGAAACTGCCGACCGAGGCTTCGAATACGCGCCCGCAGTTTGGCATCCTGCACTGAATTGTCGCGCCCACCGCCATACGTTTCGTCTGCTACAACTGGATGCTTCAGCCATGAAAGGTGAACGCGAATCTGGTGTGTGCGGCCTGTTTCTAATTCAACGTCGAGGAGCGTGAACCGTTGATAACGCCGCCGGACCCGAACGATCGAGATCGCCTGGCGTCCTCCTTTTACTACAGCCATTCGGGTCCGATTACCCGGATCTCGTGCCAACGGTTGATCGATCTTTATGGTCTCAGCCTCAACGCGACCGTGGACCAGTGCTACATACGATTTGAATACCGTTCGATCTCGAAATTGATCCGCGAGTTTCTCCAACGCTGATTCCGTTTTTGCGACAACAAGCAATCCGGAGGTATCGCGATCTAGTCGATGCACAATTCCAGGACGCGCCGCTTCTTTGCTGGATGGGAGTTGCTGGAAATGAAACGCCAACGCATTCGCCAGCGTGCCCGAATGAATTCCGGCGGCCGGGTGCACCACAAGCCCGGCTGGTTTATTAACAACCGCAACGGCATCGTCTTCATAAATGATCTCAAGCGGGATATCTTCGGGGGTGAAGCTGGCTGACGGTGAAGCACTAAGTTCGACTTCTACTTCATCGTTGACACGCAGCTTATAAGAAGGCTTCGCCGGTTTCGCGTTGACAAGGACGTCTTCGTCATCGATGAGTCGTTGTAAACGGGCGCGGCTCCAATCTGGAATCTTCGCGGCGAGATATGCATCGAGACGTGAACTAGCACTTTCAGAATCAACTTTGAACGTGAGGAACTCGCTCGATTGGGACTGACCTTGTGTCATTAGCCGGTGACGTCTAATGGTCTAATTGTAGGGACGGCCCTCCGTGGCCGCCCGCATTTCTTCGGCGTCGAATCCTTACGCGAGATTAACGGGCGGCCACGGAGTCCCGCCCCTACAATTATTACACCGCGCCAATCAGCCGTTCTTCCGTTCAAAGTCGCGCATGAATGATACGAGCGCTTCGACTCCGGCGCGCGGGAATGCATTGTAGATCGATGCGCGAATGCCGCCGACAGAACGATGTCCTTTCAAACCATCGAGACCTTGCGCCGTGGCCTCCGAAGTGAACTTCTTTTCCAGCTCCTCTGACGGCAGACGGAATGTCACATTCATAATTGAGCGGCAATCAGAATCTGCGTGACCGCGATAAAAAGAAGTGGAGTCGATCGCGTCGTAAACTAACCGCGCCTTCTCGGTGGTCTCCTGTTCCATTACTGCAAGGCCGCCCTTTTCTTTCACCCATTTGCAGACAAGATTAAGAATGTAAATCCCCCACGTGTTCGGTGTGTTGTAGAGCGACTTGTTCTCCGTGTGAGTTCGGTAGTCAAGCATTGTATGAAGACCATCAGGAATGCGTTGCAACAGGTCGTCGCGAATGATCACGAGTGTCACACCGCTTGGTCCCATGTTCTTTTGAGCGCCGGCATAAATCAGACCGTACTTCTCGACAGGGATGCGATGCGAAAGAATGTCGGAAGAGGCGTCAGCTACTAGCGGCACCGAACCAAGTTCCGGCTCTTTCTTCCACTCCACACCTTCAATAGTTTCATTCGTAGTGATGTGGACGTACGCTGCGTTGGAATTCAATTGCAATTCTTCCTGGCTGGGAATGCGAGTAAAGCCGCCGTCTGCCATAGTCGCAGCAATGCTGACAGCGCCGACTTTCTTGGCTTCCTTCACTGCTTTCTTGCCCCAGCTCCCGGTAACGATGTAGTCGGCGCTTCCGTCAGCCGGCAAGAGATTCATCGGCACCATTGAAAACTGCAAACTAGCGCCGCCTTGCAAGAACAACACGTGATAGTTCGCCGGAATTCCGAGTAGCTCGCGTAATCCTGACTCGGCGCTTCCGATGATCTCGTCAAACGTCTTCGAGCGATGGCTAATTTCCATCACCGACATGCCGACACCCGGCAAACTGAGGAGATCGCGCTGGGCTTCTTCGAGCACAGGGAGTGGTAACACCGCGGGGCCAGCACTGAAATTAAAAATGCGTTCTGTCATAAAGCCTCCGATTTAGTGAATCGTCAGTCGAAACGCAATTTCGTGATTAGTGCTCAAGTCTCTGGGCAACCTCGGCGTACTCTGCGTCTCTTGTGGTTATGTTGTAAACATCATTAACGCTCAGCAAAATAGAAACAGCTCTCGGTTCGATTCAGAGCTTTGCGTTTGTAGGTCGAAGAATACCGCAAGAGACCAGAGTACGCCGACAGCGCAGAGAGTTGAGTGGTGCTGACGATTGACGATTGACGATTCACCATTCACTATTCACTATCTTCCTCGACGTGCGAGCGAAGCGCTTTGCCTGCTACTTTAATGACCAACGATCGCGGAACAAAACGTTCTGCCTCGACCATCAGATAGTTGGTCCAACCGGAAACGACGCTGCTCTTTCCCCGCGCCAGTCCACGTAACGCCGCATCAACCACTTCTTCGGGTGTTTGAATCGTACGCATCGGTGGACGGTCCATGTTCGACGCCTCAAAGAAATTCGTCTCCGTCACTCCCGGACAAAGTGCCATTACCTGGATTCCATGTCTTCGATTCTCTTCCCATAGCGCTTCAGAGAACGACAGCACAAACGCTTTCGTCGCGGCGTAAGTAGCCATGAAAGGGACCGCTTGAAATCCGGCGGTGGAGGCAACGTTGACGATCGTCCCCTGCTTTCGCGCGCGCATCGGGCCAAGGAACCGGTGAGTCAACTCGACAACACTTCGCACGTTTAAATCAACCATCTTCAGTTCCGTTTCCAAATCCAAACGCGCGAAGTCGTCCATAGACCCAAAACCGGCGTTGTTCACGAGCATGTCGATCTCGAGTTGACGTTTCTTCGTCTCTTCAAACAACCGCTCACCCGCAGTCGGGTCTCTTAAATCGAGCGTGAAATACTGCGCTCGAACACCAGTGATTCGCCCCAGTTCGTTACAAAGCGTGATCAGCTTGTCTTCAGACCGCGCAACCAACAGAACATTTCGTCCACGCCTCGCAAGCTTGCGGGCGAACGCTGCGCCAATCCCGCTCGAACTGCCTGTAATAAGAGTTGCATTCATCGCCTAACGTAGCTGAATAAGATTCAACTCGAGTATGTCAGCGCTTTCGGAGCGCAACTTATTCAGCATTCCGGTAGAGGGTGCGTTATCGAGGTTGATGCGGGCGACGGCGGCGGCGGCCCCTTCGAATACGATGTTTTCCATCTCCTGGACATTGATCTGTTCGCTCTTGATCGCGTCGAGCACTCCAGCGAGCACACCTGGACGGTCGAGATGACGAACTACCAGGCGGTAGGTAGCAGGAGACTGTTGGGCGAGGTTGACGACGTTCGGCACTTTACCGGTTTCTTTGAATTCACGAACGATGCGAACTGTCTCCGCAGCGATGGCTTCTTGTGCCTGATCGGTTGAAGCTCCGATGTGATGTGTGCCGTAAAGATTAGCTTCATGAACAATCGGATCCTGAAACTCGCCGTTGCCACTTGTCGGTTCGATTGCAAAGACATCTAATCCCGCACGAATACCGCGCGTCTTCATCGTTTGCGCCAGTGCATTTTGATCGACAACCTCGCCCCTCGCCGTGTTGATGAAATAGCTGCCTTCTTTCATCGCGTTGAAGAAATCAGCGCCGATGACGCCTTTCGTTTCCGGCTTCAGCGCAAGGTGAACACTGACGATGTCCGCAGCCCGCGCGACGTCGAGGGGTGTCTGTTTGTATTCGACGCCAAGGGACGCGGCGCGATCAGCCGTCAGGCTACGACTCCAGGCCACCACGGGCATTCCAAACGCATGTGCGCGGGGAATCATTTCCTGGCCGATTTTTCCAACGCCAATTAACCCCAGCGTGCGACCAAAGAGACCGCGAGCCTTGGAAAACTCTTTTTTGTTCCACTGACCCTGACGAAGGGCTATCACGTTGTCGGCAACGCGGCGGTCGAGCGCAAGAATCAGGGCGAAGGCGAGCTCCGCAACCGCAATCGAGTTTTTTCCCGGACAGTTTGAAATGTAGATGCCGCGCTTCGAAGCTGCGGCCACATCGATCGTGTTGTATCCCGCTCCTGCGCGAACGACGAGCTTGATAGGGCCAGCATCCAGCATCGGTTCCGTGACTTTAGTACCGCGCACGACTAAGACATCAGGCGCCGAGTTTTTGATTGCGGTCACAAGGCTGTCGTCCTTCGCGTCGGGTTCATACGACACCTCGCAACCAAGACTCTTCAGACCGTCACGGCCAGACTGTTCGAATTTATCGGCAATGAGAACTCGCATTGGTTTGTGATTGCTCTTTGTGCTTTGCGCTTTGCTCTTTGTACTTTGTGCTTTGTACTTGGTTCTGAGCTGCCGTGACCCAGTACTAAGGACTAAGTACTAAATACGAAGCCCAACGCTCTACCTTCAAATCTCATGGATCAACAATCCATCCCTGAGCTTCGGCTCAAACCAGGTCGACTTCGGCGGCATGATCTCATTCGCATCCGAAACCATTAACAATTGTTCCACGGTCGTCGGAAACAGCGAGAAGGCGACTGCCGCTTTTCCTTCATTCACAAGTCGCTCCAACTCTTTCGTGCCTCTTAAGCCGCCAACGAAGTCAATCCGTTTGTCAGTGCGCACGTCTTTGACCCCGAGAATCGGCGCCAGCAGTCGATCTTGAAGAACACTCACGTCGAGCGAACCGACGGTGCCAGTCGGCAACGTGGCTTGCGACGAAAGTTGTAAACCATACCAGGCACCATCGAGATACATGCTCCAGTGCCCACGTGCACGAGGTTCCGGATTCCCGTTCTCAGAGACATCAAACTGCCGGCGAATCTCGTTGAGAAACTCCTCTTTCGAAAGGCCATTCAAATCTTTAACTACGCGATTGTAGGCAAGTATCTGAAGTTGCGAATCGGGGAAGATCACTGTCAGGAAGAAGTTGTAACTCTCTTTGCCAGTATGCGCGAAACTTTGTTCTTTCAATTCGGCTCGTGCACGGCTCGCACTTGCAGCGCGATGATGACCATCAGCGATATACGTCAATGGCACATGGGCAAACTGATTGACGAAGGCTTCAGGATCACGAACCCGCCACACCGTGTGTTTGACTCCATCGTCGGAAGTGAAGTCGAAGAGCGGATTCCTCGAAGTCTCCGTCGCAACAAGTTCATCGATCTCCGGGCGACGGTGGTAGGTTAGAAAGACAGGTCCGGTCTGTGCGCGAAGCATCAGCATATGCCGGGTGCGGTCGTCTTCTTTATCGCGTCTTGTGCGTTCGTGTTTTCGAATGATGTCGCGATCGTATTCATCGATTGAACTGGCCGCGACTACACCCGTCTGCGAATGATTCCCCATGACCAGGCGATACAAGTACAGGCTTGGTTCTGCTTCGCGTTCGAGGGGAGCGGTTTCAATGAGACGCTGAAAGTTCTCGACGCCTTTGCGATACACCTGATCGCTGTAGATATCAGTTCCGTCGGGAAGATTGATCTCGGGACGCGACACGTGCAGAAAACTGAACGGATTTCCGTTCGCCAATGCGCGCGCTTCTTCTGTGTTTACAACGTCGTACGGCACGCTCGACACATCTTTGGCTTGGGGCGGCGACGGACGGAGAGCGTTGAACGGTCGAATAATCGCCACAAGATCCTCCTGACCAAAGCAAAACACTGGCGAACGGCTGCGTTCGACGTGTCTTTGCCGGCGATGAACAGATTGGCTAAAGGCTTGACGTAAGACTATCCGTTCAAGCAATCACTTCGCAAGCGCCAACCAGACTGTGACAGGATTACAGGACTTACAAGATTGCAAACAGTTAAAGACAGGAAACGGCCGGTGCTGCCCACTTTCCCTTGCCTCATCTTGTTATCTTGCAATCTCGGAATCCTGTCGAAAAATCCCCCTGGATTGTAGAATCAGGTCACTAATACAGTTCAGGAGATATTAATGACCGAGATTGAGAGAATTTCTGATCAGTTTCGTCGTGCCTTCGACGGAAACGCGTGGCATGGACCGTCAGTGATGGCGCTGCTTGAAGGAGTAACAGCTGCTCAGGCTGCTGCGCGCCCGATTCCGTCGGCGCATTCGATCTGGCAACTAGTCAGTCACATCGCCGCCTGGGAACGAGCATGTTTGCGGCGGCTCAACGGCGACCCCGCCCAACTCACAGACGAAGAAGACTGGCCGGCTGTGTCTGACATTAGTGAAGTCGCTTGGCAGAAAACAAAAGATGAACTGGTTGCGACGCACCAACAACTGCTCGATAAAATCGGCGGGCTTGACGACGCTCGACTTAATCAACCAATCATCAACGATCCTTCCACGACGTATTCAAGTGTTTACGTAACACTGCATGGCGGCGTACAGCATGATCTGTATCACGCCGGACAAATAGCGATATTAAAGAAAGCAGTGAATGGTGAATAGTGAATAGTGAACGGTCAGAACCACTATTTACGATTCACTATTCACGATTCATTATTCAAGGAGATTTCAAAATGAGTGGACTCGCAAATCGACAATGCGTGCCGTGCCGGGGTGGCGTCCCACCTCTACAACAGGATGAGATTGAAGGATTCTTACGACAGCTCGAAGGCTGGACCGCCGTTGACCAACATCATTTGAAGAAGAACTATCGCTTCAAAGACTTTCGAGAAGCACAACAGTTCGTCAATAAGGTTGGCGATTTAGCTGAAGAACAAGGTCATCATCCAGACATCTGTTTCGGATGGGGTAGCGCGGAGATTCGTATTTGGACTCACAAGATCGATGGATTAACTGAGAGCGATTTCATTCTCGCCGCCAAAATCGATGCGCTAACAGGTAACACACTCAATTAACGGGTTTATGGAGTGTGCCTGATGAGTCCAAGGGAAACGCAGAGGACGCCGAGACGAAGAGACCGCTGCGAAAGCCGAGAACGCTCAGACAGTTGGATCAAAGTGACTTGTATAGTCTTTCCGTTTCATCAACCATGCGATCGAGGCTGAATACCTGCTTCACTCGCGCCTCACCACGAGCCGCCAACTCACCGCGTCCCGCATCGTCAGTCAAGAGTGATGCTATAGCTTTTGCAATCTCTTCGCTTGAGCCGATCGGGACCAACATGCCGGTCTCCCCTTCCCCGGTAACTTCGCGCGCGCCGTCAGTTGCTGTTGCTACGACAGCCGCACCTGCAGCCATGGCCTCCGCGATCACTAGTCCGAACGATTCGGTTTCAGACGCTGAAACGAAAACATCGAGTGATCGAAGTAGATCTGCTGAGTTGCCCAACCATCCGAGAAATCGAAATCGCTCTTTCAAACCGAGTTGATCTACGAGTTGCTCAAGAGACTCGCGTTCAACTCCGTCAGACGATGCCCCAGAGCCGGCCAAAACGAAATATGCGGATGGATTATCGCGAGCGATGATTGCTGCCGCCCTGATGAAATCGTCATGACGCTTCAGACGGCGCAATTCTCCAATCGATCCGACCAACTGACAGTCAACTGGCACGCGTAAGGCGGAGCGATATTCCGATCTGCTTTGACCATGGCTATACCGTTCGACGTCGATGCCGTTCGTGATCACTCTTATCTTTTCTGGCGGCACCAATCGTTGCGATCTTATGGATCGCGCCGTCGCTTCAGACACTGCAATGACGCAGGCGGCATGGGCTAGTGTTCGTGTGTGAAAGCGATTGAGAGGGAACAGGACGTGTCGCGTTACGACAAACTTGGTAGTTGAGGCGCCCCGCGTGGCGTATGCCGCAAGTGAATAATCACGCGCCATGTGAGCATGCACCACATCAATCCTTTGCTGCTTAACCAGTCGGGCGAGCTGACGCGCGCTGCTTACATCGAATGCGTTTCGCAGCGAGAACGTTTTGATGTTGTTGGATGGAATCCGCAGTTCAGGGATTACAGGTGAATTCGGACGAACCGCCGCGTAAAGTTCATGACCACGCGCGGTCAGCGCATTTGTTAGATCGACGACGTGTCGCTCTCCGCCGGCGAACGACGCCGCTGAACTAATCTGAAGGATCCTCATGCTCAATTAGGGAACGGATGCGAAGCGACCAAAGGACACGGCCGCAGATTTGCACAGATCTACACAGAAGTTAAAGAGGGCACGCAAATCTTTCTAGGTTTCTGATCTGTCTCTATCCGCGTTCATCTGCGGCTCAGTAAAGATCCGTATCAAACCCACACAGACTGTGTTTGTTTACCGCCGCGACGTTTGATTCGAGAATCGCAAATCGCTAAGTAAAATCGACACCGCTCGTCGGGCACGCCTGTTGCGAATCAATACTTTCGCACGATTCTGTGTTGGGAGGGATTGTAATGGCTAAGCCAAAATTAGTGACAGGACTTTTTCGAAGCCGGGTCGCAGCTGAGGCAGGCGTCGACGCGATACTGAAGCGCGGTTATACGCGCGATGATATTAGCGTGTTGATGTCTGACGCTACGCGAACCAAGGAATTTGCATTACAGGCTAAATCACACGCAGCAGACGGCGCCGGCATTGGTGGCGCGCTCGGTGGAGCTGTTGGCGCAGTTCTCGCGGCGATAGCCGCTGTCGGCTCGACGTTGTTCTTGCCGGGCATCAACCTGGTAATCGCTGGTCCAATTGCCGCGGCGTTGGCAGGCGCAGGTGCAGGGGGAGTTACTGGCGGCTTGATCGGCGCATTGGTCGGTGCTGGCATACCGGAATATCGCGCCAAGGTATATGACGCTGAAATTCGCGGCGGTGGAATTCTGATCGGCGTGGAAGCGCGTTCAGATGAAGAAATTGATCGACTCGAAGATCTTCTCGATGAACTAGGCGCACAACACGTTCGAACCGAATAACTCATTCGGAAAAATTGAGGCCGCGGACAAATAATGAACCGAGGGCCTGTGACTTTTCGTCACAGGCCTCTCGTTCGTGTTAGCTGAGGTGAAAACTAGCGTTTGATATCGTCGGCTACGTCTTCGATCGCCTCGCCAATCTTGCGCCGCGCCTTGCCAAAGCCTTCTTCGACTTTGCCGCCGGCATGGTCTACTTGGCCCTCTGCTTCGAGATCGCGATCGTTCACTGCGCGACCGATGCTTTCCTTTGCCTTGCCTTTAGCTTGATCAAATTTTCCTTCGAGCTCATCTCTATTGGGTAAACCCATTAGTTTGTCCTCCTTGAGTTAGCGTCCTTAGCGAGCATACGTCGCCGTCCCCTAATGCTGTTGGCAACCATCGTTCCTCAACGAAACGCCCCTAAAAATC
>Ga0207662_10000580_pt1 | contig 16290 bp, 17 predicted proteins | sample KBSS33LmetaG_FD_184338 | JGI IMG/M metagenome (GOLD analysis project Ga0207662, IMG submission 184338) | Switchgrass rhizosphere microbial communities from Kellogg Biological Station, Michigan, USA - KBS S3-3L metaG (SPAdes) (version 2) | ecosystem: Host-associated > Plants > Roots >... | reverse complement strand
TGCAGACGTAGGTGCATAGCCTTGCTTCAGATGCGAGCAGATCATAATAACTTGCATCCTTGATACGTTCCTGCACATTGTAGCCAATGGTAAACAGGTGGCTTGATTTTTCATACAGGAGATCCCATTCCATATCAGCCAATTCATTGCATCGTTGTGCAAGATTTTCGGCTGCACTGATTAATTCGTTAGCCTTGTGGATTGAATTCGTTAAAGCAGTTTGAAGCAGTTCAAGCCAGTGGTTTTCATCCGGCGTGTTGGTTGAAGTTTGTTTACGTTTAACTTCAGCTTGTAATTCCTGTGCTGTTTTTTCTAGTTCAATCAACGAGGAGTTTGCATTCAACGAAACAAGATCTGCATACTTATCCGGCGCAGTCATTAACAAAAACCATGGGGCAAATATTTGCGCATGCTCAATCGCATGCTCTAATTGGTCATTAAGAAGTTGCTTCCACCGAAACGTTTCAGTTCCGGGGTCATTATTTAATTTTCCATAAACAACATGAAAGTTTTTCTCTAAAGACTCAAGGTGGTTTTTCATGTTATCACGCGTGACTAAATCTGCATTCCAAGCGGATTCCAACTCCAGTGTAAATTGTTCCAGCAACTGTATGTCATTTTCTTTAAGTGTGTCGGCAAGCAGAAGCAGGGTGACGCGCGCACGCCACTCGGCCGCTACGGCCTGGGGGCGCCGCGCGGATCCAAGAACTTCCACATCTTCGTTCCGGTCGGTTACCCGACCGCGGAGCAGGCGCGCATGGGATTCACGGGCAGCGCGATCGGGATTCACGGTCCGCCCCGCGGCTACGAGACGCTCGCACAGCTGGCGATGCTGGTCGCGCAAGACTGGACGATCGGCTGCATCGCCGTCGCCACCGACGAGGACATCGAGGCCGTGGCCGCCTGGCTGCGCAAGCACGAGGTGAAGAATGTCCGCCTGGAGATCTGACCGCGCGCCGGCGTCGCGCGCGGCCTCGCTCGTCGTGGCGGTCGCGACGTCGCTGATCGCGGCGTCGCCCGCGGCGGCCGGCGAAGGGCCCGCCCCGTTCGACGCCGCCCGCTACGAGGCCTTCCTCGAGCAGGTGATCGCGCGCCGGGCCGAACTGGGCGCACGCTTCGCCGCCGCGCGCGGGCAGCGCGCCCGCGCGGCCGTCCGGAACGAGGCGCGCCGCTACATCGTCGACACGCTCGAGGCGGGCGTCTTCCCGGCGTGGATGGGGATGCCGTCGGGCGGCGGCGTGCAGGCGACCGCGTCGCGGCCGCACGAGCCGGGGATGTATATCTCGTGCAGTTACTTCTTGACCGCCGCGCTGCAGAACGCCGGGCTGGTGCTGGAGAGCCGCGCGCGCTTCGCGCAGGCGCCCGCGGCCTGGATCGAGCGCGCGCTGCTTCCGCCCGGCGGTCAGATCCACCGCTACGGCAACCTGTCGCCGGAGGACCTGGAACGGCGGCTCGTCGAGCTGGGCGAGGGTCTCTACGTCGTCGGCCTGAACATCCACGTCGGCTTCATCGTCGTTCGCGACGGGCACGCCCGGTTCGTCCATTCCAGCTACACGCCCCCCGGCACGGTCGTCGACGAGCCCGTCGTGTCGTCGATGGCCATCGCGCTTTCGCAGTCCAAGGGTTACTGGGTGAGCCCGCTGTTCAAGGACGACCGCATCGTCGAGATGTGGCTGCGCCATCAGCCGGTGCCCGCGCCGCCTCAGTGGAAGGGGCAGTGGACCCTGCTGGACTGACGGTTCCCCGGGGAAACTGGAACAGGGATCACTTTTCAGCCGCCGGTCGACGGGGGCAGAATCGACGCGCGGTGGGTTCGCGTCGTAGAGGGCTCGTGTTGGGTCTGGCGATCGCCGGTTGCGCGACGGCGGTCACCGGGACGAGGACGTCGTTTCACACGGCGCGCGGGCCACGCACGGCCGCGCCCGCCCTATTTCCAGCCCGCGTCGACTACGACCGTCAGATCGCGGCGAAGTTCGAGACCGTTCGCGCCGCGCACCAGGATCTCGGCTACGCCGACCTGCTGAGGGAGCTGAACGTCGCGCGCGCGCCCGACACGCGCCCCAGCTTCGATCCGACCGGCGTCGACTACTACAAGGACATCCGCAGGTCGCTGCAGCTCACGTCGGAGGAACAGGAGATCTACAAACGCACGGGGATCGTCGGCGTGGACCACGAGTGGCGCTACAGCATGGCCGGCGCCTACGAGACCATCTACAAGTACGACCTGCCCGTGCTGGTCACGGCCGATTCGATCCTGCACGCGATGCACCGGTCGTTCGACGAAATCCTGATCTCGCTGGAGACCGGGACTTTCGCGCCGGCGATCCAACAAGTTCTGGCGGAGACGCAGGAACGGCTGAAGGCCGAGATCGTCGACGGCAATGTCGGAAAGAAGGACCCGACGCTGCGAAACAGCATCGAGGACGTCGACCTGTACCTCACGGTCGCCCGAAATCTGAGCGCCGGATCGTCGAGCGACGATGGCTGCGTGAACCCGGAGATGAGCGACGACAGCTGCGACGAGGAAGCGGGGGCCGGAACGGATGACACCGAGATCCTGTTCAAGTCCGCTTTCGGCCAGGATGACAAGGTCAAGGAGGTCGTGCGGGCGATCGGCGCTGCGCGCCGCAACCCGGAGGTCACGCTCTACGGCCGTCCCGTCTCGATCGTGCCGTACGTCGACTGGACGCAGTTCAAGCCGCGCGGCCACTACACCAAGAGCCCGGCGTTGCGGCGCTATTTCCGGATGATGATGTGGCTGGGACGCATCGACGTCGGTTTCAAGCTGGCGGCTCTGCCCCAGTTCGGGAGGGGCGATGCCGATCGAGAGCTGCGCGACGCCGCGATGCTCGCCTGGACGATCCGGAACGCGCGCCAGGTCGAGCCGCTCACCGAGATCGACCAGGCCGTCGCCTTTCTGGTCGGCCTCAGCGACAACCTGACGGTCGCGGACATGGTCGCCGCCTGCGAACGGGCGGGGATACGCAGGGTGGGCGACCTGTCGAAGCGCGAGCTGCTCGCGCAGCTCCGGGAGGAGCTGCGCAAGGGCGGAGGGGGCCAGCGGATCCGCTCGCAGTTCGGCTATCGCGTGCCGGGCAACGCCCCGGAGGTTCCGCTGCCGGACGCGTTCCAGATGTTCGGCCAGCGCTTCGTCATCGACAGCTTCGTCACCTCGAAGGTCGTGTTCGATTCGATCATGTTCAAGGGAGAGCAGCAAGAACGGCCGATGCCGACGGGCCTGGACGTCATGGCGGCGCTGGGGAACGACGAGGCGCTCGGTCTGGCCCAACCGGAGATCGCCCAGTGGAACTATGCGGCGAACCTGCTCGCCGCGCGGCGGGTCGTCGAGGATCGGCCGCCGGCCGCATGGGACGCTTCGCAGTACGACCTGTGGCTGAGCGCGTTGTCGAAGCTGGACGACGTTCCCGAGGGCACCGACTTCCCTGAGGTGATGCGGACGCAGGCCTGGTCGCGCAAGCAACTGCAGACGCAGCTGGGCTCGTGGGCCGAGCTGCGCCACGACACGATTCTCTACGCCAAGCAGTCGTACACGATGGGGATCCTGTGCGAGTACCCGACCGGCTACGTCGAGCCGTACCCGGAGCTCTTCGCGCGCGTCGCGATGTTCGCGGAGGTGGCCGCGGACCGATTGAGCTCGCTGAAGCTAGACACCGCCGGAATACGGACCTTCCTGGGCGGATTCGGGAAGGTCGTCCGCCGGCTCGAAGGACTGGCGCGGAAGGAGCTGTCCGGGCAGGAGTTCGACGCCGACGAGAAGAAGTTCGTGAAGGAGGTCATCAAGAAGGAGATGAAGGGTGGGGGTTGCGGGGGACCGCGGGAGGAGATCACCGGCTGGTACAAGGACCTCTTCTACTCGGGCAAGCCCGATTCGTGGGAGCCGACGATCGCCGACGTCCATACGGAGGGCGAGCACGTGCTCGAGGTGGCCGTCGGCGACGTCAACTTCCTGGTCGCGGCGATCGACAGCCGCGGCGATCGCGCGGCGTACGTCGGACCCATCTACTCCTACTACGAGTTCACGACCTCGGAGCGGCTCACAGACGGAAGCTGGCGCGCCCGGATCAGATCCGGGAAGTTGCCGCCCCGGCCGGACTGGGTGGGCGCGTTCCAGGGCAAGCCGGAGCACCGCGCTCTGGTCAAGAAGTAGATAGACTGCGCGCGTGGCGATCGACGCGCGCGCGATCCGGGCGTTCGTGAAGCTGGGGCGGCCGAAGTTCCTGGTCGGCGGGTTCGTGTTCTACGGGCTCGGCGCGGCGCTGGCGGTCGTGGCGGGCGCGCCGTTCGATGCGACGCTGTTCGCGTGGGGCCAGCTGATCGTGACGGCGGCGCAGCTGATGACCCACTACGCGAACGACTTCTTCGACCTCGAGGCGGACCGGGCCAACCGCACGCCCACGCGCTGGTCAGGAGGCAGCCGCGTCCTGCCCGACGGCGCGTTGCCGCCGGGCGTCGCGCTGGGCGCGGCGCTGGTGCTGGGGGCCGTCGCGCTCGGCGCCGGGCTGGCGCTGGCGATGCGCGCGTCCGACCGGCTGTTGCTGCTGCCCCTGGCCGTCGTCATGACGACGCTGGCCTGGGCTTACAGCGCGCCGCCGCTGCGTCTCGCGGCGCGCGGTCTGGGCGAGCTGACCACGGCGGTCGTCGTCACGCTGTGCGTCCCGCTGCTCGGCTACTACCTGCAGGCGGGTGAGGTCCACCCGCGCATCTTCGCGGCGTGCCTGCTGCCCTGCCTGCTGCAGATCGCGATGCTGCTCGCCATCGAGCTGCCCGATGCGGCCGGCGACGCGGCGACCGGCAAGCGCACGCTGGTCGTGCGGCTGGGTGCGCTGACGGGGGCGCGCCTGTACGCGTCGTTGACCATCGCCGGGTTCGCGATGCTGCCGCTGCTCGCGCAGGGCGTGCTGCCGCCGCGCGTGGCGATCGCGCCGCTCGCGCTGGCGCCGCTCGCGATCTGGCAGGCGTCGCGCGTCGTGCGCGGCGGCTACGCCGATCCGGCGCGCTGGGACAGCGTCGCGTTCTGGGCGGTGGCGCTGCTCGCGGGCAGCGCCGCCGTGGCGCTGGGCGCCGCGGTGACGCTCGCGTACGGCGCCGCGGGCGGCTGAAGCCCGACGCCGCCGCCGATGCCGAGGAGCGCACGCATCAGGCCGGGCGCCGCGCGCATCGCCCGCATCGTCGGCCGCGCCAGCACGGGGCGATCGACCAGGAACACCAGCGTGCGTGTCAGCCAGTCGTGCGCGCGGAGCAGTCGTCGCCGCTCCCGATCGAAGCGCGCGAGGGGCGCCTCGCCCTCGGCCAGCGCGCGCGGGACCACGGCCGCGAGGCGCTCGGCGGTGACCAGCGCGTGGGCAATGCCGCCCGCGGTCAGCGGATCGGTGGCGCGGGCGGCGTCGCCCAGCAGGACGGCGCCCGGCGCGAAGCCGGCGCGGGCGCGGCGCGTGACCGGCGCGCGGCCGGCCACCTTCGTCAGCGGCGTCGCGCCGTCGAGCCAGTCGCGCAGCAGCGGCTGCTCGCCGATCCAGCGATCCATCGCCTCGCGCGCGCTGGAACCGAGCGCGTCGCGATCGCCGAGCGCGGCGAGCAGCAGCTCGCCGTCGGGCAGGGGCGCCGCGTACAGCTCGTAACCACGCCCGATGAAGATCTCCAGGCGGGACGGCTGGTCGCGGCCGGCGGCGAGGCGATAGTGCGTGCGCACGCCGACGCGACGATCCTGGCGCCCGCGGCGCTCGAGCCCGAGCGATCGCCGCACCGGGGAGTCGAGCCCGTCGGCGCCGACGACCAGACCGGCGCGGCGAACCTCACCGCCCACGCGCAGGCCGATAGCACGCCCGGCCTCCACCGCGGCGCCCTCGACGGGCGCCTCCTCGAACACGCGCACGCCGGGCGTGGCGCGCGCCGCCGCCAGCAACGTCTGGTCGAGCACCCAGCGCCGTTGCCCGAGCACGTAGGGCGTGGGCCGGCCCGCGCCGACCGGGAATCCCGACTCGGCGGTCAGACCGAAGCCGTGATAGCGCACCGACGCCAGCGGCCGGCCTCCGACGGCGCCGAGCAGGCCGTGGCGCTCGAGGACGGCGACGCCGCAGGGCATGATCCCCTCGCCGCACGGTTTCTCACGCGGAAAGCGCTTCGCCTCGAACAGCTCGACGGTCAGGCCCGCGCGCCCGAGCAGCAGCGCGAGCGTCGCTCCCGCCGGCCCGCCGCCCGCGATTACGACGTCGGCCATTGGGGCGTTCGGGACGCCTTGGGGGTCCCGAACGGGAGAGGCAGGAAGCGGGGCTTGTCGGCGAACGCACGGCGGTACGATTCGTCGGCCATCAGCACCGATTCCTCCAGGCCGATGCGCCTGCGCAAGATCGCCGCGTGCAGCAGCGCGCCCGCCGCCGCCGTCAGCCACGCACCGTGCACCAGCGGCAGCGCGGCCAGCTCGACGAACACCGCGACGTAGTTGGGGTGGCGGATCAAACGGTAAGGTCCGCCCGTCACGACGCCCAGCGCCGGTGTCGACGCGACGACGCGCACCTGCCACTGAACGCCCAGCGTCGCGATCACCCAGAAGCGCAACGCGTTCGCGAGCACGACCAGCACGACGGCCGGGACCGCCAGCGCGGGGACGAAAGGTCGCCCGAGCAGCAGCGTCTCGAGGACGGCGGCGACGAGGATGCCGGTGTGCAGGGCCACCATCGCGGGAAACACGGGCTCGGGCAGCGGCGCGGCGCCGCCCGCGGCGAGCGACCGCTGATGACGTTTGGAGAGCCGCAGCTCGATCAGCCGGCAGGCCCCGACCGCGCCGACCAGCACGAGGAAGAAGATCGTCGTCCCGGGCACGTCAGTTCCACCCCAGCAGCATCATCTCGCTGGTCAGCCCGGGCCCGAACGCCGCCAGGACGCCGTGCGAGCCGGCGGGCGGCCGCCGCCGCGTCAGCCACTCCTGCAGCACGAACATCACCGAGGCGCTGGACTGATTCCCGTAGTCGCGCAGCACGTCCCACGACGGCTGCGTGTCCGCGCGCGACAGGCCCAGCTCCTCCTCGACGAAGCCGAGGATCTTCCGGCCGCCCGGGTGCAGCACGAACGACGACAGCTGGTCGGGCGCCAGGCCGTGGCGCGCGGCCAGCTCGCCAACCAGCCGCTTGATCTCGCTCTTGAGCAGCGCCGGAACGTCCTTCGACAGCACGGAGTGAAACCCGTCGTCTTTCAGATCGAACCCGAGCGCGTACGTCGAACGCGGCCAGATGTGCGACAGCGTTTCGAGGATCGATACGCCGCCGCTCCCGGCGACGTCCGCGCCCGCCAGCACGGCCGCCGCCGCGCCGTCGCCGAAGATCGCGGTGGCCACCAGGTTCGCGGGCGTCAGATCCGCGCGCTGCATGGACAGGCTGGGAAGCTCGACGGCGATGACCAGCGCACGCGCCCCCGGGAACCCGACCAGGAAATCGCGCGCCCGCGACAGCGCCGCCGCGCCGCCCGCGCACCCGAGCTCGGTGATGGGCAGCCGGCGTATGTCGGGGCGCAGCCCCAGATCATCGACCAGGTACGCGTCAAGCGACGGGATCATGATCCCCGTGCACGACGTCGTGACGATCAGATCGATGTCGCGGCCGGTGACGCCGGCCCGCGCCAGCGCCTCGCGGGCGACCTTGCGTCCCAGCCCGAACGCGTGCTCGCGATACCGCTCCTGGATGTCGCCGATCGGCCGCGGGATGCCCAGGCGATCGACCGGCTCCACACTGTAGCGGCGCTCGACGGCGGCGTGGTCGAACAGCTCCATCGCCGCGTCCAGCCGCCGCGTCGGCAGGTCGAAGACCTGGCGCAGGCGCGCCTTGACCTCCTCTTGCGAGGCCGAGAACGCCGGCACGGCCGTGAAGGTGCTGACGATGGCGGGGGCGGAGGCAGAGGGGGAGCTCATCGGACGGCCGAACCTAAGCCTCGAACCAGCAGTGGTAAAGTGGGCGCATGCCGCAGCAGGACGATCTCGTCGCAGCGGGCCGCCGCTTGCTCACCAACAATTACCGCCAGGCACCCATCGTGCTGGCGCGTGGCGAGGGGTCCGTGCTCTTCGACGTCGAGGGGCGCCGTTATCTCGACATGACGGCGGGCATCGCCGTGTGTGTGCTGGGCCACGGCCATCCGGGCCTGGCGGATGCCATCGCCGCGCAGGCGCGCCGTCTGATGCACGTCTCGAACCTTTTCTTCAATGAAATGCAGCTGCAGCTGGCGGATGCCCTGTCCCGGCGCGCGTTTCGCGGGCGCATCTTCTTCTGCAACTCGGGCACCGAGGCGAACGAGGCCGCGCTGAAGCTCGCGCGGCGCTATCAGATCGTCACGCGCGGCCAGCCGGAGCGCACCGAGCTGGTCGCCTTCGAGGGCGGGTTCCACGGCCGCACCATGGGGGCGCTCAGCGTCACCGGCCAGCCCAAATACCGCGCCGGCTTCGGACCGCTGGTCACGCCGGTCACCTTCGTCCCGTTCGGCGACATCGCTGCCGCGCGCGCCGCCATCACCGATCGCACCGCCGCCGTCATCGTCGAGCCGATCCAGGCGGAGGGCGGCATCAACCTGCCGCCGGCGGGCTTCCTTCAAGAGCTGCGGCGCGCCTGCACCGACGCGGGCGCGGTGCTGATCTTCGACGAGATCCAGACCGGCACCGGACGGACCGGGACCTACTACGGCTTCGAGGGAGAGGGCGTCGTGCCCGACATCGTCACGCTGGCCAAGGGCATGGCGGGCGGCATCCCGATCGGCGCGATGCTCGCCAACGAGGAGGTCGCGCGCGGCTTCGAGCCCGGCACGCACGCGTCGACGTTCGGCGGCAACCCATTCGCCACCGCCGCGGGCCTCTACATCCAGCGCGCCATCGACGAGCTGGGCCTGCTCGATCACTGCCGCGAGATGGGCGCTCACCTCGGCTCCGCGTTGCTGCGGCTGGCGGAGCGGCGGCGGCCCAAGACGCGCGGCGCGCGCGGGCGGGGGCTATTGCAGGGGTTGATCATCGACGGCGATCCGGTGGATGTAGTCGCGCGGGCGCGCGCCGCCGGCCTGCTGCTGTCCGTCGCCGGCGCGAACGTCGTACGCTTCGTTCCCGCTCTCATAGTCGCAAAAGCGGAGATCGATGAGGCAGTCGATATCCTGGATCGAGTGCTCGAGGAGGCAAGGTAAGCGAGATGAACGGGACTGCGAACAAGAAAGGTAAGGACTTTCTCAGCTTCTGGGATGTTCCCGACGGCGGAATCGAGAATCTGATCCGGCGGGCCGAGGAGCTGCGGCGTCTGCGCGCGGCCGGGACGGCCCACGCCACGCGGCCGGGCCGCGTCCTGGGCATGGTGTTCGAGAAGGCATCGACGCGCACGCGCGCCAGCTTCGAGATCGCGATGTACGAGCTGGGCGGGCACGCCTTGTACCTGGGAATGCAGGGCTCGCAGCTGGAACGCGGCGAGCCGTTGCGCGACACGGCCCGCGTCCTCAGCGGGTATTGCCACGCCATCATGCTGCGCACCTTCGGCCACGAACGCGCCGAGGAGATGGCGCGCTACGCGGGGGTCCCGGTCATCAACGGCCTGACCGATCTGCTGCACCCGTGTCAGGTGCTCGCGGACCTGCAGACGGTCGTGCAGCGCTTCGGCCCGGACGACGTCGGTCGCGCGCTGCGGGCCGTGAAGTACGCCTGGATTGGCGACGGCAACAACATGGCCAACTCGTGGATCGAGGCGGCCGGGATCCTCGGGCTGGATCTGGCGCTCGCGTGTCCGCCCGGCTACGACCCGGACCCCGCCGTGCTGGCGCGCGCGCGGGCGACCGAGCGCGGCCGCATCACGGTGGTCCGTGAGCCGGCCGCCGCCGTCGTCGGGCGGCAGGTGATCTCGACGGACGTGTTCGCGTCGATGGGTCAGGAGGCGGAGGCCGACGCCCGGCGACAGGCGTTCGCCGGCTTCTGCATCGACGGCGCCCTGATGCGCGATGCCGCGCCGGACGCGATGGTCCTCCACTGCCTGCCCGCCCACCGCGGCGAGGAGATCACCGACGAGGTGATCGAGGGGCCGGCCAGCGCGGTCTGGCAACAGGCGGAGAACCGCCTGCACGCCCAAAAGGCGCTGGTCGAGTGGTCGCTCCCGTAGCGCCGCCGGCGCGCGCCGTCACTGCTTCCTGAGCATGAGGTCGCTCGAGACGACCGCCATCGGCATCGTCAGGTCCACCGTGACCAGGTGGAGCGACCCGTCCTGCACGCAGTAATCGCTGCCCCCGGTGGTGACGGTGCCCGCCGTCGCATAGAGATCCAGCACCGTTCCGGCCGTCGTGTACGTCCCGGACGAATTCTCGAAGTCGCTGTTGATCTTGAAAGTGCAGGCGCAGGACCCGCTGCCCGTGCAGCTCACGGACTGGATCCCCATCTGGCCGACGAGCGCGGACTGCAGCAGAACGCTCACCGTCGCGCAGGACTGCCCCGACAGGCACGAGGAGGGGACGTTGACGACCGCCGTCGCGTCCATCGTCAGCGCCGCCGTGTAGGTCTGGTCGGCTCTGAGCGACATCGTTCCTGACGGCTTGATCGTCACCGCGCCGAGGGTCGCGCCGTCGCAGTAGCTCGCAATCGAGGTCAGGAAATCCTGGTTGAGGAGCGCGCGGTTGGCGCAGGCGCTGCTGGCCTTCCAGTCGCCGACGACATCGCCGCCGCAGGGCTGGACGCCGCAGGTCGCGTGGTGGCTGCCGCAACTCGCGACGGCCGCGGCCAGGGCGAGGGACCCCATGATGGTGGACCAGAGGGAAGAGAGTCTCGTTTTCATTTCTGTCTCCTAGGGCATTCGCTGGGCGACCACATCGCTGAGCACCACCGGCTGCCCGGTCGAATCGAGCATCGTGCCCACGCTGAGCAGGTGCAGCAGATCCCCCTGCACGCAGTACGAGAAGCCTCCCGACGTCTGGGGGCCCGACATCGTGAGGGTCGTGCCGTACGCCGTGAAGGTGCCGGTGTCGGAGGCCAGATTGTTCGTCGCCGCGATCCGGCAGGAGCAGGTCCCGGTACCGCTGCACATTATCGACGTGGTGCTGGTCGCGTCGCTCGCAGTCATGTTGAGCGAGTCGCAGGTGGGGAGGCCCACGCAGCTGAGCGGAACGGTCTCGTTTGCGCTGACCGACTCGTGCCAGTTGCTGGCCGTGTAGGTCGAATCGGCGTTGAACGTCAGCTGGCCCGAAAACGAGAGCGCGAAGCCCCGGATCGCGGAGCCGGGGCAGGAAAGCTGCGATTCGGCGTTCGCCGCCGGGAGGTTCTCGCAGCCGCCGAGGAAGTTCCAGGTTCCCACCACGTCGCCGCCGCAGGGCGCTGCCTCGAGGCAGCTCGGCGGCGGAGCGTGGTGATTGCTGCCACCGCACCCCGAACCCAGCAGTCCCGATGCCGCAAATATGCAGATTGACAGCAATATTCTCTCGTTCATGCCGACAGCGTCGCGCGACGGCGGATTAAGCACAAGCAACTTTCGTCACGCCGGTGACGCGATGGGCCCTCAAGACCGCGGGCAGGACTGCCGAGTTTCACAACGATGAAGACGCGGGACGGATCCGCGCCCGACTACCTTCGCGCAGCCGGCCGTGGCGATCGTCCGCGCACCGAGGAGTTCGACGCGGCGGACGACGAGGGCCAGGACGACGCGCGTCCGCGCGCCATCCGCAACCCGCTGCAGACGGCCGAGATCGACGTGCAGCGCGATCGGCGTGTGACCATCACCTCGCCGATCCCCGCCATCATGGCGGAAGGGATGGTCCGCGAGCGGATCAAGACGCCGTTCCGCGATTCCGCCGTCCCCGAGGCTGCGCGGGCCGAGCACACGCGCCGGGTGGGCGACTCGAACCCGGTCACGGCCGGTTCCGGCCCCGCGCCGGCGAAGACGGACGTCGCGCCCTGGCGCCAGCGGGCCGCCCAGCGCATCGACGAGGCGCGCGCCGCGATGGACGCAGGCGATCTGGCGGCGGCGGTCTCGGCGGCGGACGCCGCCCTGCGGGAGGCCGACGAGGCGCCCGCGCCCGGCATCGTGGAGGTCATCGAACCGGCGCGCCCGCTGCTGATCAAGGTGTTCGAGACCTACGTCGGCCCGCCCAGCGGCCTGCCGGTCCTGGCGCCCCGGGCCGACGACATCGCCCGCCGGCAGCTCGGGGAGCGCGAACGCGCGGTTCTCAAGCGCATCGACGGCGCCCGTACGCTGGAGGAGCTGTTCGACGGCTCCGGCCTCGGGTCGACCGACGCCCTGCGCGTGGTTGCGCGCCTCATCCGTTCGGGAGCGGTCCGGATCGTCTGAGACCGTCGCGATTCACCGTCTGCACAAGCAGACGCGAATGTGGTAGTTCGGAGTCGCGATGAAGATAGTGCTCGCCTACTCCGGAGGACTCGATACTTCAGTTGCCGTTGTCTGGCTGAAGGAGAAATACGACGCCGAGATCGTCGGCTTCTGCTCGGATGTCGGGCAGGGCGAGGATCTGGAGGCCGCCCGCAAGAAGGCGCTTCGAACGGGCGCGGTCTCCTGTCACGTCCTGGACCAGCGCGACGAGTTCGTGCGCGACTTCGTCTTCCCGGCCGTGCGTGCCGCCGCCGTTTACGAAGGCGCCTACTACCTGGGAACCGCGCTGGCGCGGCCCTGCATCGCGCGCGGCATGATGGAGGTCGCGGCGCGCGAGGGCGCGACGGCCATCGCCCACGGGTCCACCGGCAAGGGGAACGACCAGGTGCGCTTCGAGCTCGGGGCGTACTGGTTCAATCCGTCGATTCGCATCATCGCGCCGTGGCGCGAGTGGGAGTTCAAGTCGCGATCGGAGCTGCTCGCGTTCGCCGCCGCGAAGAAGATTCCCGTCGAGGCGACGGCGTCGAAGCCGTACTCCGTCGACCGCAACCTGCTGCACACCAGCTACGAGGGCGGCATCCTCGAGGATCCGGACGCCGAGCCGCCCCCCGAGATGTTCCAGCGCACCGCCGATCCGCGGCGCGCGCCCGACGAGCCCCGGGAGGTGGCGATCGCGTTCGAGAAGGGGACGCCGGTCGCCGTCGACGGCAAGCCGCTGGGGCCGGCGGCGCTGCTCGCCGAGCTGAACACCATCGCCGGGACGCACGGGGTGGGGCGGGCCGACGTGGTCGAGGACCGCTTCGTCGGGATGAAGAGCCGCGGCGTTTATGAGACACCGGGGGGGACTCTCCTACATCAGGCGCACCGGGCGGTCGCGTCGCTGACGATGGACCGCGAGGCCATGCGGCTGCGGGACAGCGTCTCGGTCGAGTACGCGACCCTGGTTTACCGGGGGTTCTGGTTCTCGCCCGAGCGTGAAGCGCTGCAGAAGCTGGTGGACTCCGTCAACGAGCCGGTGACCGGGACCGCCCGGCTGAGGTTGTACAAGGGCAGCTCGACGCTGATCGGCCGCAGCTCGCCGCGGTCCCTTTACCGCAACGATATCGTCACATTCGAGGACGACCGCGGGGCCTACGACCAGCGCGACGCCGGCGGATTCATCCGGCTCAATGCTCTGCGCCTGAGAACGACAGCGATGGTTAAAGACCCGAGCTGACGCAGCCGATTGGCAGGTAGATGCGGGACAAGACTGCGGCCGCCCCGAACGGGGACGGTCTACCCGGCGCCTCCAGCGACAAGAAGGTGGCCGAGGTCCTGATCGTCGACGACGAACCGATCACGGCGCGCGGGTACGCGCGCGCGCTGACCGGGGCGGGCTACAGCGTCACGATCGCCGGCGCCGGACGCGAGGGCGCGACGCTGGCGCGCGGCAAACGCTACGACGCGATCGTCAGCGACATCGCGATGCCCGACATGGACGGGCTGGCGTTGCTGCGCGACATCCGCCAGACGGATCTCGACGTGCCGATGATCTTCATGACCGGCAGCCCGGCGCTGGAGACCGCGCTGGAGGCGATCGAGTACGGCGCGTTCCGCTACCTGCTGAAGCCGGTGCCGCTGGACAAGATGCTGGAGGTCGTTCACCGCGCCGTCGCCATGCACAAGCTGGCGCTGGTGCGGCGCGAGGCCGCCATGATGACGGAGCTGGAGGGGAAGCAGATCGGCGATCGCGCCGGGCTGGAGGCCCGGTTCACGTCGGCGGTCGAGAAGCTGTGGGTCGCAGCGCAGCCGATCGTCTCCTGGTCGGGGCGCAGCGTCTTCGCGTACGAGACGCTGCTGCGCACCGACGAACCGACGCTGCGCAGCCCGCTCGACTTCTTCGACGCGGCGGAGCGGCTGGGCAAAGCGGCGGAGCTCGGACGCATCATCCGGCGGCACGTGGCGGGGATTCTGGGCGGGGTGCGGCCGGCGGGGCACATCTTCGTCAACCTGCATCCTGCGGACCTCGAGGACCCCGAGCTGTACGCCGACGAGGGCGCGCTGACGCCGTTCGCCGGTCAGGTCGTCCTGGAGATCACCGAACGTGCGGCGCTGGACGGCATCCACGAGCTCAGCTCGCGGGTCACGCGGCTGCGTTCGCTGGGCTACCGCATCGCGATCGACGACCTGGGCGCAGGGTACGCGGGCTTGACCAGCTTCGCGCAGCTGGAGCCCGAGGTGGTCAAGGTGGACATGTCGCTGGTGCGCGGCATCGACAACTCACCGGTGAAGCAGAAGCTGGTGCGTTCGATCATCGCGCTCTGCACGGAACTGGGCATCCAGCTGGTGGCAGAGGGCATCGAGACGCCCGCGGAGCGCGACGCGCTGATCGCGCTTGGCGGCGATCTCTGCCAGGGCTACCTGTTCGCGCGCCCAGGCCGCGGCTTCCCGAATCCGGTCATGTAGCGTCTTACCCGTCCTCGTCCTCGTCCTCGTCCTCGTCGCCGTCGCCGTTCTCGTTCTCGGCGATGGACCCGAGAACCGAGGACGAGGACGAGGACGATCACGAGGACGAGGACGAGGACGGGTAAAGCCCTAACCTGCGAGCAGGCGCTGACGAAGAACCCAGAAGATGCAGAGCAGCGAGAGCAACGTCAGCGCGCGCATCACCAGGACTCTACGCACGCGGCGGCGGAGGATGTCGTAGTAGGCGCGGGCTTCGTCGTCGGGCAGGCGGGCGAGGATGCTCTCCGCCTGGGAGAGGCGCAGGGCATCGCTGGCGCGTCCGCCGACGGCCACGATGACCAGCACCGCGAACAGCGCCATCATCATCGGTGCACCTTGAACAGGATCAGGGCCGCGGCCGCGCCCGCCATCAGCACGCCCGTGATCGTCATGAGCAGTCGATCGCGCCTGACCTGCGCTTTCTCGTAGAGATCGCGCGCCGCCGTGGGCGGCAGGCCGCGGATCGTCTCGAGGCGCTTCTTCTCCTGCAGGTAGCCGCCCAGCGTGGCCAGCATTGCGAGGGCGACGATCGCGGCGCTGACCAGCTTCACGATCGCAGTTCCGTGACGATGCGATCGACCTGCGCCTCGGTCGCCGCGAGATCGCCGTCGTTGTCGATGACGTGGTCGGCGAGGCGGACCTTGTCCTCCTGGGGCAGCTGCGCCCGCATCCGGGCGCGGACGTGATCCTCGCGAAGGCCGTCGCGGGCGACCACGCGTGCGATTCGGGTGGCGGGGGAGGCGGTCACGACGATCAGGCCGTCCAGCTCCTTGTCGCGCCCGCTCTCGATCAGCAGCGACGCCTCGTACAGTACCAGCGGGTGTCCCGCCTCGGCGAACGCATTGGCGCGCGCGCGCGACAGGGTCTGGATGCGCGGGTGCATGATTGACTCCAACCGTTTGAGCGCGTGCCCGTCGGAGAACACGATGTCCCCCAGGCGCTGGCGATCCAGCTGTCCGTCGGGCGCGACGGCCTGGGGCCAGGCAGCGGCGATCTCGGCGTAGGCGGCCTGGCCGGGCGCCTGGAGCTCGCGCGCGAGGCCGTCGGCGTCGATGACCGGGATGCCGCGCGCGGCGAACATCTTGGCGACAGTCGATTTCCCGGAGCCGATATTGCCCGTCAATCCGATGAGTTTGCCAACCAGCTTCAGGGGGCGCGCCACGGGCGAGATGCTACCCTAGACGGGCTTGACCCGCGTTCCCGACGTTGAAGACGCCGCCTTCGTCGCGGAGGCGCGCGCGCTCGGCGACCTGCCGATGGCGGCTGCGCCGGAGATCGCGATCGCGGGGCGGTCGAACGTCGGCAAGTCGACGCTGCTCAATCGGCTCGCCGGCCGAAAGGGCCTCGCGCGCACGTCGAAGACGCCCGGGCGGACGCGCGGGCTGGTGATGTTCTCGCTGCGTTTCCGGCGCGGCGGCAAAGGCGGCAAAGTCGAGAAGAACGCCGCGGATATTCCGGTGGACGAGCT
>Ga0207662_10000575_pt1 | contig 16367 bp, 32 predicted proteins | sample KBSS33LmetaG_FD_184338 | JGI IMG/M metagenome (GOLD analysis project Ga0207662, IMG submission 184338) | Switchgrass rhizosphere microbial communities from Kellogg Biological Station, Michigan, USA - KBS S3-3L metaG (SPAdes) (version 2) | ecosystem: Host-associated > Plants > Roots >... | reverse complement strand
TAGATCCCAAACACCACCAGCCAGGCGCTCACCGACCACAGAACGGAGGATGTCTTTCTCGGCCCGCGTCAGTCTCATAACGGCCTCCCTACTAACGTATAGCCAAGCAAACGGTGAAATGTGCGCGAGGGGGATCTACGCCTATGGCGCACCCTGAGTGGCGCGTGGGGGAGGGTGGTGCGATGACGCGAGACGCTGAAGCATTCGTGAGCGCGCGGCTGCTGATGGAAACGCCGTGGGATACCATCCATGGGCCAATCACGCCCTTCGTGGAACATCTCGCGGCCCAAGGCTACGAAGTCATCGCGTGGCAATACGACCAACCACCTGATCGGCACGGCTACGTCATCACGCGGCTAAAGGCGCGCCCCCAGGTGAGCGAGGGGAGGGGTTGAGGTGGCACCGACTAGTGTAGATCCCCGCGAGGCGCCGTATTGCGCGGAGTACGACGGCTGTGATGAGCGGTTCTGTGCCTACCCGGGCGAAGAACTCTGTCGCGATGTCGCGGGAGCGCCCGAGGCTCGGCGAGGCAGCCAGCGGGGGAGCGGTGACGAGTTCAAGGCGAAGTGGCACACCGCCGAGGCCCAACTCACGCGGGTGCGGGAGGCGCTGCACAACGCAGAAGTCGCATGGCGCAGCGAAACAGACGGGCGACTTGATCCGATTCGCCTCGCGGAATTGCAAGGCAAGTATGTGGTGGCCGCGCTGGCCGAGCCCGCCGCAGGCGATGCCAAAGGTACGGCCTGCCAATATCCGCACTGTCACATGCGCGATAGCCAGACCGAATGGGAAGGGAGCCCAGAATGGCAAAGGACAAGAACGAACACGTCTGTCGAGTCTGCGGCGCTGGCGTCCGAGGGGCACGCATTCACTGGTGGTGCCGAGAGATCGAGCAGCGCGAAGGTAAGTGAGCCCGCCGCAGGCGCCCCCACGCCATGAAGGACGAGCGTCCCAAACCATCCGTGGTGACGCCGCACGGCAAGCACTGCGCGTGCATCGGCTGCCGCGCCGAGCGCGGGAAGAAGGGGGGCAAGAAAAAGTGACGCCGCTCGACTGGTTCTGCACCGGACTGATGATGGGGGCGATCACGGTGCGCGTCTTCGATTGGTGGCGCGGGAAGGGCTGGCCATCGTGAGCCTCTGTACCCGGGTGATCGCGCGCCTGGACATCAAGCCCTCGGTGGGCGTGGTGAAGGGCCGCCGCATGGACGGGCTCAGGAAGGTCGGAGAGCCCTGCGAGATGGTGCAGCGCTACGAGGACCAGGGCGCCGACGAGATCCTCTGGCTGGATGGCACGGCGAGCCTCTACGTGCGGGATCCTGACGCAGCACTGATGGTGTGGGCCTCGACGCACCTGACGACGCCAGTGACCTATGGCGGCGGCGTCCGCACGTTTGCGCAGTTCGCCGCGGTGCTGCGGGCGGGCTGCGAAAAGGTGGCGCTCAACACGGCGGCGCTGCAACACGGGGATCTGATCGGGCGGTGCGCGCAGCGGTTCGGCAGCCAGGCGGTGGTGGTGAGCGTGGAGCACCACAACGGGGAAGCCTACTGCTTGGGCGGGCGGGAGCCGACCGGCGTGGATGCGCTCGAGTGGTGCATCGAGGCGGTCTCGCGCGGGGCGGGCGAGCTGCTGGTGACGAGCATCGACCGCGACGGGTGCCGCACCGGCTACGACCTGGAATTTCTCGGCAAGCTGCGGCCGCGCGTGTCGGTGCCGATCGTCGTCTCCGGCGGCGCCGGCACCCCCCAGCACTGCGTGGCAGCGGTGCAGGCGGGGGCGAGTGCGGTGGCGTTGGGGGCGGCGCTCCATAGCGGACTGACGATTGGGGAGGTCAAGCGCGTGATGGCCGACGAGGGGATCGAGGTGCGGTTGTGAGTAAGGAATACATCTTGCCGTCTGGGGTGCGCGTGACGCTGAAGGGTTATAACCAGTGGCGCCGCGATCAGGGGCTCTGTAGTTCCTGCGGGAATCAGTTATCCAGGCGATCTATTCGCTTCTGTGATTTCCATCTTGCCGCCGCATCCAACCATAGCCAAGGCTATGTAAGTGGAACTCGCCGAGGTGAGACGAGCCGATGATCGAAACCCGTTTCTGCACCCGCTGCGTGATCTCCACCCACCGCCCGGTAGCTTCGCGGGAGTATGCGCGGGTGCCGGGCTCCGAGCCAGGAAGGATGGCGTTCGATGCCGAAGGGGTCTGTGGGGCGTGCCGGGTCGCGGAAGCGAAAAGCAAAATCGACTGGGAAGCCCGCGACGGGGAACTTACTGATCTTCTCGCGCGCTACCGCCGAACAGATGGACGGCCGGATATTCTTGTGCCGGGCAGTGGAGGGAAAGATTCAGTTTTTGCCGCTCACATACTCAGATCCCGATACGGGATGCACCCTCTCACCGTCACTTGGGCACCTCACGCTTACACGGACGTTGGACGACGAAACTTCTACCGCTGGTTAGAGATGGGGTTCGACAACATCCTGGTGACGCCCAACCCCAAGGTCCACCGCCTGCTGACCAAGCTGGCGTTCCTGAACCTGCTGCATCCCTTCCAGCCCTTCATCCTGGGGCAGCGGTCACTGGCGCCGCGCGTCGCGCTCGCCCACGGGATCAAGCTCGTGGTGTTCGGCGAGGATGATGCAGAATACGAGGGCACACCGGGCTGGCAAGAGCGCTCGGAGATGGACTGCGACAGCCGGCTGTTCTTCGGCGGGGTGCCCGAGGATCAACTGGTCAAGGACTACGGCCTCGATCCGTCCGATCTGTGGATGTACCGGCCCCCGCAACCGCATGGGCTGCAGGTGATTGCGCTCGGGCGTTATCTCCGCTGGGATCCGCAGAGTGCGTACTACTACGCGGTGGAGCACGCCGGGTTTGAGGCCAACGAGCTGCGCACCGAAGGCACGTACTCGAAATACAACAGCATTGACGACCGCATGGACCCGCTGCACTACTACACGATGTATACAAAATTTGGTATAGGGCGCGCCTCCCACGACGCGAGCCAGGAGATCCGCAACGGCTATCTGACGCGCGAGGAAGGGGTGGCGCTGGTCCACAAGTACGACGCCGAGCCCCCCCGCAACGAGAGCGTGAACTTCTACTGTGACTACATGGGGCTGCAGCCCGGCGAGTTTTGGGACACGATCGCGCGCTACAAGAAAGTCTATCCGGTTGTCCGATGACCGCCTTGTTACCGACTGGTCCACGATGCCGCCGTGTTGCCGGCCGCCCCGGTGGGGGCGCTGGAAATGGCGCCTCGGGCTGCGGGTCTGGAAGCACTACGACGATTTCATGCGCCAGCCGAAGGAGCAGTTGGCGGGCGGGGTGTGGTTCTTTCTGGCGCGGATCCGCCATTACGTGCGCTGGAAGTGGTTGCGGCCGGTGGACTACTACGTCTGTGACTACTGCGGGCACGCCGTGCGAGTGAGCTGGGCCGAGAGCCACCCGATTATCGACTGCCCGGGGGTCGAGGCGATGTCCCGCGAGGTGTGGGAGCGCATCGAGCGGAGGCGCACCCCATGACGTTCTTGGTGGCCTTAGCGGCGGCGCTCGCCCCCAGCATGTCCATCTCGATGATCTCCACCCCGGAGCTCACCAAGCTTAAGACCTGGTGGCTGCTCGGCGTGATGTGGCTGGGGGCCGGCTGGCTCCTGCTCCACGAGCCGTGGTTGGGGGTCATGGCCGTCTGGTACTGCATCAAGTGGCGCTCGATGGCAGAGCATCCCGGCCTGCTCACGTGGGCCGCCATCGGTGCCACATGGTTTCTGCTGCGGGGGATGCCGGGGTGGGCGTGGGACTGGATTCCGTGGGGCTGGCTGGCGATTGCCGGCTGGCATGTGCTCAAGGTGGCGCGTCGGTCGTGGAGCAAGAGCCCGCACGCAAGGAGGCCGCTATGGGGGCTATGGAGAACGCCAGCGACGCAGGGCAGTCCCGCTATCACGGCTCTGTCACTTGCGCTTGTGGCGCCGTTCTGTCCTTGGTGGGGCTGGCCCCTGCTGGCTGTGGGCCTATACCTCACATGGTCTTGGTTAGCGCTTGTCGGCGTGGCGGTGGGGCTGAGTGTGCTCTATCCCACCTATGCCGCGCTGATGATGGCGCTGCTGGCCCTGGTGATGGCGGCGTGGTTCCTGTCGTGGAGGACCGGCCGAAAACTCTTCGAGTGGACTCCGAGAGGTGACTCGTTCGACAGCGTTATTAACAGACTCATAGTCTGGTGGCTCGTTATTAAAGGTTGGTGGGGGGGGCCGCGATGGCTGGGGCGGGGGCCGTACACCTTGGACAAGGAGCTGACGCGATGGAGCAGCCGATGCTGGATCGAACTACCGGTCGGGGAGGCGTGCTGTGACCCTCTACAACACTTGTATGAGTATGGAGCCGTCGGCATCGCCGCTCTCGTCTGTTTTGCTCTGCGCGTTGGTGGTGGGCTGGCCGTTTTCGGTGGTTCTAACGCTGGTCTCGGTGCCCATTGGGGTGATCCTTGGACTGCTGCGCTGGTGGCTGCTGGCGCGATGTCCTTCGGCCACTACCCCACCCGCCACCCCGCGATCGGCTTGGTGGTCCTAACCGTGGCGGCGGGGGTCGCTCGTTGATCGCGTGGTTGCGCCGGCTGTTCGCCCCGCAGGGCAACCTGCTGACCACCGAAGTCGAGGTGGAGGTCACGATGCACATGCTCTCCAGCGGGGAGATGAAGACGAATATCAGCAAGTTCGCCGACAACCCGCAGCAGGACATGGCGCAAGCGGTGCTCAGAATGTTCGTGTACGGGCTGATCGGCTTCGCCAAGGAGCATCGGATCACGATTCAGTGGGACCGGGTGGCGGCGATGCACCCGCCCTATGAGGAACACCAACAAGAACTGGAGGCCCGACGTGCCGGACGCCCCTAAGCCCACATACGCCGAACTGCTGCAAGCCCTTCGCGAAGCGCCCCCATGGCAATCCCTCGGGGATGAGCGCTACCGGCGCTGGTACGTGGCGGTCGTGATGCCCCTGCTCGAGCGGGTCCCGGAGCCCAAATGAACCCGTGCTGCGAAATCCTGGTTGAGTCGTTTCGAGACGGCGGGATTGGCCTCAGAGCCAAACAGCCTCACGACCTCCATCCCGATGTCAGGGCGTGGTTGCAGAGAACCGCTGACAAGATTCTGGTGGAGCTGGCGACTATGCCGAGAAGCGAACTTCTCGCCCTGATGGTTGGTGAACGGTGCCCGATATGCGGCGGGGTCTTTGAATGAGCGCCAGCGTCCTGATCGCCTTACCGAAGACGGCCACCACGACCACGATCCCGGAGCCCGACCGCACCTGCCCCAAGTGCGACCGCACCTTGCGGCTGGACACGCAGAGCCACACGGACGCGATCTACTACAACACCGACATCGCGCGCTGGGTCTGCCCCAGCCGCTTGCCCGGCCATGAGACGTGGCAGCCCTTCCGGGTGCGCGAGCCGCTGATGGTGCCCCGGAAGTACTCGTGGTCGACCACCGAGCAGGAGATGGTGGTGCCGGGGCCACGGGTGGCGGCGCCGTGTGCGCCCTGTAGGCGATCGGTGGCGGGTAAGTGCGTGAAACACGGGGGCCCAAACAGGAGCGAGCGCTCGCGGTTGCGGATGCGCTCGCTCTACGTGCCGAAGCCCCGAGTGAAATCCACCCAGCCCCGCCGCGACTTCGTATTCAGCCACGAGATGGTCGCGGAGCGGCGCCGCCAGCTCGAGCAGTTAGAGCCCGACGAGTGCGGGGTGTGCAAGCGCACGTTCTTAGGACGGTGCAGTGCTCACGGGGGGCTGGATCGGGCGGGCCGGCAGCGTGAATACCGCATCCGGGCCAGCGCCAAACGTCCCGCGAAGCCCTGTCACTACTGCCGACGTGCGGTGGATCCGCCCTGCAGCCGCCACGGCGGCACGCCCAGGAGAGAGCGCAAGCTCCAACGCGACCAACGCGCTCGGCGCCGTGCCTCCGAGCGAAGGGAGGCGACATGACCTGCACTCCGGTGTTGGCGGTGATCCTGACCGATGTGCAGAGCCTGGGGGGCGCCCCGCTGGCCAACGCCCCCACGCTGGTGGATCGGATGACGCTCAACGTGGCCTGCGCCCTGACCGGCATCGCCCGGCAGACGATCTACAACGTCCTGTGCACCCGCAAAGACCTGTTCGACCGCCCCAGCTACAAACGCGGCCAACGCGGCAGACTCCTGCGCTTGGTTACTGCGCGCGACCTAGAGACGTTGCGGAAGCTCTACCCGGTGGTGGAGCGGTAAAGCGTGGGCGCCCCCCGCGTTGACCGTTGCGCTTCGCCGCTTCGGCCTTGGCCGGGGAGGTGGCCTGTCCCCCCTTCCGGCCAAGGGCCACAGCGTGGGAATTCTTGCGCGGGCTCATGGTTGCCGCTCCAGCCACTCGCCGCATCGCGTGCAATGGGTTCGGGGCCAGTCGTAGGCCCATTCGCAGTGAGGACAATGCTCATGCCTGTCGGCTGGCACTTCACAGCGCGCGCAGTCCAGGTGAACGTCATCGGAGGCCATCTAGGCCACTCGGAGCGAGCGATGAGCGGCACATGGGCATTCGGGACGATCGGCGGTGCCGCGAGCGGCCAGGAGCGCCGTATAGCCGGGCCAGGTAAGCATCGAGGTGTGATCGTCCATGATCGTCCAGAGCTTGAAGCCCATGACCTCGATGGGCCGAGCGTCGGAGACGGGCCAGCCGATGAGGGCGGCGTGTTGCGCGGCGGACTTCCGGGTGGGGAACTGCACGGCCATCCGGGGCTCCTTCGTCATTGCTCTGTCCTCCATGCCCACACAATAATCGAACCGCTTGGGTTTGTCAAGAGGTATTTTTCGGGGGTGACCGCCCGCGACCTGGAAACGCTGCGGAGCCTGTACCCGGTGGTGGAGAAGTGATGAAGAGGACGCAAGTCTTTAAGACGCAGTTGGTGCACGAGGACATCGGCACTAAGTGCGTTAAATGTGGCGCCGCCACACTTCAACCAGCCACCAAAGGCAAGAAGCGGGTGTGGTGCTCATATCGTTGCCGGATGTCGGACCCGCGGCGCTATGAGGAGGCCGTCAAGGACTTAGGCGCGATCTATATGGCCGATCGGCGCATCTCCGCGGACGTTCTCAGTGAGCGCGAAGCCTGTGCGGCGATGTGCGAAGGCATGATCGAGCGGGTCATGCGCGGGCAGGCCAAGAACTACGTCGACCCAGAAGAGCGATACGCCGTCTCAATCCTGAAGGAACTCGCTGAGGCCATTCGCGCCAGAGGTGTCAAGCCCTAAGTACGTTTACCTGACGTTTACCACCTGACCCTTACCTGACACAACCCGTAGTGTGAAAACGGCTGCACAATGCTAGCGCTTGCATGGCCTTGTGCTCACGTCAGTGCATCAGTTGCGCGAGCTCGCGGGCATCAGCGTTATCCGCGAAGTCAAGCGCAGCCACGCGGTTATCAAGAAGGCGCACAAGGCTAAGGACGCCGCAAACAAGCCCGATCACGCCATTCGGCTCAAAGCCGCAGACCTCAATCTCAAGCTGGTGGACGCCTACCCGAAGGACAGCGTAGCCAGTGACCCCAGCCGCCCCATCGCTGTCAACATCATCCTCACCGGCAGCGCAGCCAACACTGGAGCTGAGCTTCAAACCCACGGTGTCCGACTTCATCTCAGCGGCCACAACGGGGACAGCGCGTGAAGTGGCGGCCTTTGGGACGCGCGGGGATGGTAAGACCTGGGGAGCTTTCGGCGCTATGGTGGCCCACGCCCAGCGGCACCACGCCGCCGGCTTCCCGCTCCCCACGAAGTGGCTCGGCGCCGCCGACACCTTCCAAAGCCACAAGAGCAAAACGCACGACTCCCTCACCGCCCCCGGCTGGCGCGGGCTCTGGACGCTGAGGGATGACGGACACGTTGCTGTATTCGCAGTGGGCGGAGTTGAATTGGTCCACCTACGCCTCTTCGGTGTTGAGGATCAGTCCGGCATGGATCGGCTGCGTGCTGAGTGTCACGGACTCTGGTTCGAGGAACCCGCGCCTTCATCTGTTCTTGTCCAGTCCTCGGGACTCAGCGAGTCAGCCTGGGGCCTCGGCATGACCTCCCAGCGCCTGCCCTCATACGCGCACCCCGCCATCATGACGCTCAACTATCCCGACGAGGACCACTGGACTTGGAGGCGCTTTGTCGTCCAACAGCACCCCGGCACCGCTTACTTCCGCATTCCTCCCGGCGAGCTGGCATCCGCCGAAGCTCGTGCTGAGTGGGAGCGGGCCCTTGCTAATCGGCCGGATATGCTGCGTCGCCTGCTTAGGGGTCAACCTGGAGTCGTTATCCTCGGCCCGCAAGTGGCTGTCGGGTTCAGTCGAGATACTCACGTGCGGCCATGTCGGGCTCAGCGCGGATTTCCTGTCTGGCTTGGTCAGGACGGAGGCCACACCCCGACCACCGTCCTCGGCCAGCGCATCGACGGCCGCGTCCGCATCATCGGTGCCCTGTCCTCGGAGCATGCAGGCATGCGACAGCATGTGCGTGACCTTGTGCGCCCGTTCCTTGGCGAGCACGCCCCCTGGGCCCTCGAGGACCGCGACCTTCTACACGGTCGGTACGATCCCTCGCTCAACACCGACGACGCCGGAGACATCGACTCGAACCCGATGCAGATTCTGACCAAGGAGCTACCGGGGCAGTGGCAGCCGGGGCCGGTGACCTGGGATGGCCGCAAGGATCCCATGCTCGCGCTGCTGAACAGCATGGCGGGCTCGAGCCCGGTGCTGCAGATCGACCCGATCCAGTGTGCGGGCCTGATCAAGGCGCTGGACGCCGGTTGGTACTACGCCATGGGCCCCGATGGCAAGATCCGCAAGGCCGATACCGCGAGCGGGTCAGCGCAGCCCAAGAAGCCGAACCACCCGCACGAGGATTACGGTGACGCCTTCTGCTACTTGGTCGCCGGCATGGCTCCGTCCAAGACACCGCGGTCTCCGAACTGGCGTCCGGAGGCCGCACAAGGGATTGGGTTCGTGCCGACGGCCAAGCAGTCCACGTGGCGCCCGCAGCGGGCTCGAGGGGTGGGGTTCAACCCCATGGCCCGATGAGCACCTACGTGGACGGCAAGCGCGCCTACTCTGTGTGGCCGGAGGTCATCCTGCTGCCGGTCGCGGCGCTGCTGCTGATCCCGTACATCGCCCTCGTGGCGTTCTCGCTCTACTGCAACGGTGACCTGCCGTGATCGAGCTGACCATCATCGGCATCCTGGCCGCCGTGGTGCTGGTCGCGCTGCTCAGCCCGAAGCCGATCAAGCCCGACGAGCAGGCCAAGCTGGACTGGGAGGCGCGCACGCGCAAGCGCCTGAAGGACGATCACAAATGAAGGGGGCTCGGGTCATCCTGCCGGGTTCCACCGACGCGCCATTGCTGGCGCCGGCACCCCGCGAGGCGTCGCGGATGTCCGATCCCGACCCGTCCCGGCACGACGCCCGAGCCATCCTGAGCCTAGCATGAAGATCGCCCTTCCCTACGCCCCTCGCGGTGGCATGGGCGGCGGTAACCGGGTGCTCAGCATGTTTGAGCAGTGGCTGGACGCCGACGGCATCGTGTGGACCCGTGACGTGGCTGAGGCCGACGTGGCGCTGCTCAACTCGTGGAGCTCGCCCCTGGTCACCGCCGCGATGGCGCACGCCCGCGGTATCCCGATCGTGCATCGGCTGGACAACGCCGCCCAGTTCTACGGGCGCACCGACGGGGTGGACGACCGGCTCAAGCGCATCAACGCGATGGCCGCCCGGTCCATCTTCCAGAGCCAAGCGGTCAAAGAGGCCGTGTATCCCGGGCTGGCCACGACCGATGGCCCGGTGATCCACAACCCCGTGGACCCCACGATCTTCACGCCTGAAGGCCCGCCGCTCGATCTGCCCAAGTCCGGGGTGACGCTGGCCGCCGAGGGCTACGACAAGCGCGTGTCCTGCGTCAGCTGGTCGGACAACGCCCTGAAGGGCGGCGTGGAGATCATCGCGCTGGCGTACCAGAACCCCTCGGTGCTGTTCGTGCGGGCCGGGCGCTGGCCGCATGTGGTGCGCTCGCCCCAGCGGTCGGATGGGGCGGGGCAGGTGTTCGCGCTGACTGACAAGCCGCAGCCCCTGCCGGTCAACGTGGTGGATATGGGCATCCTGGACGCCGCCGGCATCGCCGCGCTGCACCGCTCGGTGGACGCGCTGCTCACGATGTCCCAGAGCGAAGCCTGCCCCAACCACGTGCTCGAGGCCATGGCGTGCGGCAAGCCGGTGATCTACCGCCAGGACAGCAACGAGGCGAGCGCGACTAAGGAGCTGGTGGGGCTGTGTGGGCTGCCCTCGTACCTGATGAGCGTCTACAAGCAGAGCCTGGCCGAGGTGATCCAGAGCCTGCAGGACGAGAAGGCCGGCGACACCGCCCGCCAGCGCGTGCTGGATCGCTACACGCCGGATCGCATCTTCCCTCAGTACCTCGACACGTTGCGCCAAGCGCTCGCCGAGAGTCAGCGCGGCTTGTTCAGCCGGCTGTGGCAGTCGGTGCGGAGCTTCGTATGACGATCGGCCAGAAGCTGCTGGTGACCGGCCAGATCGTGGCGAGCGGCTACGTCTTCGAGCCCGGCGCCATCGTGGAGGCCGGCTCGACGGACGGCGGCCTCATTCGCATTCCGATCCTCCTGGGCGTCTACCGGCTGATCCCGCTGACCACGGTGCAGCAGCGCTCACGGGTGAAGCCGGTATGAGGGGCCTAGACGTGATCATGACGATCATCGTCGGCGCCTACATTGGTCTCGTGGCCTACCTGGCCGTGGCGACCCTGCAATGAGGGGCGGCGACCAGCAGATGTATCTGCGGGCCGCGCTGCCGGTGCAGACCTGGCTGTCCGCCCACGCCAGAGCCCTCTGGCTGCCCCTAGGGGCCGCGTTCGTGCTCACCCACGCCCTGTGGTGCTGGCAAGTGACCAAATCGCCTGTAGCGGCCATTTTGGGCGCTTTGAGCGTTTTGACCATTCGGCAGTCGCTGGGCGGGGATTACTGGGGCTTCGACGGGCCAAGTTCGGTCGGCCCCCGCACTCTGCAGGCGATCCTGGTGCCGCTGGCCTTGATGCTGCCGGGGTGGTGGGCGCTGCTGGCGCTGGTGCATCCGGGGACGATGTGGAGTGTGGCGGCGCGACTACCCACCCCTCGTCGCGCCCTGGGCTACGCATGGGAGAGAACATCTCCCGAGCAGTGGGGCCAGACTCCGAGCGTAGCACGCGCCGCCATCCTGTGGCGCTTCGCGTACCTGTTCTACCCGATCGAGCGCCGCACGCTGCTCTCCGTTGCTGGTCATCTCCTGCTTCCGTTTACGGTGTGGGCCTGGGTGGGCGCCCCGACCACGTGGTTTGTGGTGGCAGCCCTGAGTTCCTCCCTCGGGATCACTGCCCTTATCCAGGTCCACTCATATCTCACGAACCGGCCGCCCCTGGACATCCAGTGGCTGCGCCAGTTCCGCCTGATCTACCCCGTGTTCGGGCTCGGCTTCGCGCTTGCCTACGCCCAAGGCCACTACTGGCTGCTGCCGCTGGCCCTCTGGCCGCCGCGCTGGGTGGCCAATCTTCTCAAGGGCTGCCTCGGCATTGACGATCCGGCGCCGCATCAGCCCGGCCGCGATGACGTGGAAGGTCGCTGGTTCAAGGACGGCGCGCTTGCGTACTTGGCGGGTCCGAGCGCGATGGTCGCCTGGTACGGGAGAAAGCCTTGATCGGCTACACGTCGCCGGAAATGCCGAATGCGTGTCCCGGCTGCGAGATCGGCCGCGACCCGGCGACCTACGTCGTGACGTGGTGCCACTACCACGAGCCGACCCGGGATGGGGTCGATGACGCGGTGGTGGATCTGAGCTTCGGGCTCGGCAATAGCAGCCTCGAGGCCGGCGGCGAGGACAACCGGGCGTGGTGTGAGTTCTTCCACCGCAAGCGGATGCTGCTCCGGGGGCCCGCATGAACGCCTGCGCCATGGTCAACCTCTGTCTCGCGCGCCAGCAAGGCGAGCAAGCGGATCTGGGCGCCTCTCGGGGCGACGAGCACTACGAGCGCGGCCCGGCCTTCATCCCGCCCACGGACACGGGCGTCGAGGGCGCCTACCGCAACTTGGACACCGAAACCATCTCATGGAGCGGCTAAATGGCTGACGACAAGAGCGATCTCGACAAGGCAGCGGATGCGGCGGCGCTGGCGGCCTCGGTGCTGCCGTCCTTCCTGGCCGTGATGGACAAGCTCGCGGACCTCATCGCGCGGCTGCACGCGCCCAAGGCGGACGCCGGCAAGTGATCTGGTACGACATCCCCGGCCAGTGCTCCGAGGCGCGCCACTTCGGGGGCAGCCCGCCCAAGGCCCCGCCGCCGCCCCCGCCGCCGCCGTCCAAGACGGACGCCGAGATCCAGGCCGAGCGCAACAAGGCCGCGATCGTGGCGCGCAACCGCAAGGGCCGGGGGGCCAGCATCCTGAGTCCGGAGACGGGGACGAACTTCCTGCAGCCGAGCGATGAAGCCGGGAAACTGACGCTTGGCTGAGAGCGCCACCGCCCTCCTGAAGCGCGACGCGGCCCTGAAAAGCGCGCAGACCACGTGGCTGACGCGCTGGCAGGACATCGCGGATTACGTGGCTCCCGAGCGCCAGCGCATCATCACGGAGACCACCGGGCCGACCGAGAGCACGGTGCTCTACGACTCAAGCGCCATCCACGCCACCAAGCTCTTGGCGTCGTCCATCCACGGCACCATGACGCCCTCGACGCAACCGTGGATCAGCTTCGTGATGCGCGACGAGGAGCTCAACGACCAGGCCGAGGTGCGCGAGTGGCTGGAGGACTGCGCCAGGCGCATCCACAAGGCGCTCAGACAGTCGAATTTCAGCACCAGCGCGCACGAAAAGTACATGGATCTGGTCATTTTCGGCACCGCCTGCATGCTGATCGAAGAGAAGGATCCGCCCAAGGATGGCGGCTTCGGCGGCTTCCGATTTACCACGGTGCCCATCGGGACGTACCGGGCGGCCGAAGACAAGGATGGGCTGGTCGATACGCTGTTCCGCACGGTCAAGATGAGCCGGCGCAACTGTGTGGCCATGCCGGGCTGGAAGTGCGGCGAGGATTTCGAGTCCAAGGCGAAAGAGAAGCCAGACGAGATCGTGGAGGTCCTGCATGCGGTCTACCCGCGTAGAGACCGAGCCTACGACGCAAAGGGCGAACCCAAGGGCGGCAGCAAAAACCTGCCATGGGCCTCCTGTTATGTCCTGAGCGAACCCAAGCGCGTGGTCAGTGAGGGCGGCTACGAGGAGTTCCCCTACGTGGTGCCGCGCTGGTCGAAGATCAGCGGCGAGACCTACGGCTCCGGCCCCAGCCACACCGCGATCTACGACATTAAGACGCTCAACAAATTCGTGGAGTTCATGCTGCAGGCGATCCCGCTGGCCATGCAGCCCCCGAGCCTCGAGCGCGACGACAGCGTGCAGGGCGACATCGACCGGGCACCGGGAGGCCGCATCGTGGTCAGCGGCGCCAGCCCGATTCAGGAGATGTTCGCCTTCCTCGACACGCACTACAAGCCCGAGGTGGCCGAGAACTTTCGCGTGGTCATGAAGCAGGAGATCGAGCGGCAGTATCACGCCGACCAGCTCCAGCTCCGCGAAGGTGTGGAGATGACCGCCACCGAGGCCAACATCCGCTACGAGCTGATGCAGCGGGTCATTGGCCCCACGACCGGGCGCATCGAGACCGAGGACCTGAACCCGGGCACGTGGCGGATGTTCTCCGTGATGGCGCGGCGCAACGCGCTGAAGCCGCTGCCGGGGGCGCTGCAGGAGGCCGTAGGCACGGGCTCGACGGCTGCGGACCTTGACGTGCAGTACGAGGGCCCGCTCGCCCGTGCGCAGCGCACCATCGAGCTGACCGCGCAGGACCGCGTGATTGCCAAGGTCGCGGGCATCTCCACCACGGTGGCGCCGTTCAATCCGAAGCTGGCGCAGGAAGTGTGGGACGTGCTCAAGACCGACAAGATCATCCGCGACTGTGCGGAGATCGCGGGCCTGCCGACCGACTCGCTCAACAGCGACGAGGAGTTGCAGCAGATCCGCGGGTCGCGCGATCAGGAGCAGGCCCAGCAGCAGAAGATGCAGCAGGCGCAGCAGATGAGCGAGATGGCCAAGAACATCACGCCGCTGGTGCAGGGGGCGCAGCAGCCCAAGCCGGCTGCGCCCGGGAAGGCCGCATGAAGGACCGCGTGGTCTGCGAAGACTGCCGAGCCTTTCAGTACCCAGCGTGGTTCATCTTCGCCGCTCCGGCGCTGGTCTGGCACCTGATGCGGGAGCACATGAAAGAGTGCGCGGGATGAGCCAGGTGTTCAAGGTGGCGCTGGGCAGCAAGGAGGCGCGCCAGATGCTGCTGGACGCCAAGGCGCACGCGCAATCGCTGCCCGAGACGCTGATGCTCGGTGCGCAATACATGCTCGGTTGGATGGAAGTCAAGGCGACCGCTGAGGAGCGGGCCCAAGGCAAAGAGCCGGTGAAGCCGGCGAAGGGAGTGCCGCGTGGCTGAGGTCGATATCGAGAAGATCAAGCGGGCGACGGCAATGCTGGATGCCAAGGCCGTCCCGACCAAGAAGCGCCTGATGCATGACGGCACCCGCATCCTGCGAGGCAAGTGATGGCTGAGGTCGAGACCGCACCAGCACCAGTAGCCGAAGCGCCGGCCGCAGTGACCGCGCCCACGTGGCGCGACAGCCTGCCGGATGACCTGAAAGCTGACAAGTCGCTCGAGTCCTTCAAGGACGTGGGCGCGCTCGCCAAGTCCTACGTCGAGACCAAGAAGATGGTCGGCGCCAAGGCCGCGCCCACGGTGCCGGGTGCCCAGGCGACGCCCGAAGAGATCAAGGCATGGCGTAGCGCGCTGGGTGTGCCCGAGACGCCGGCCGGCTACACACCGAAGGCGCATCCCCTGATGGCGCATCCCGAGTGGAACAAGGAGGCGCAGGGCGCCTTCCTGAAGCTCGCCCACGAGCTGCACATGCCGCCGACCGCCGTGGAGCGCGTGCTGCACTTCTACGGCGACTTCATGGCCGGCCAGATCAAGAGCAACGACCAGATCGCGGTGGAAGCCAAGGGCGAGCTGGTCAAGGACTGGGGCGTCAACTTCGACGCCAACATGGGCGCGGCCAACAACGGCATGTCGCGGATTGCCGGCTGGCTCGGCGTCCAGCCAGGCGACCTGTTTGAGGCGACCAAGGGCAGCGATCCGGCGCTCGTGGCGCGCATGTTCCACCGCATCGAAAGCGAGTTCACCGAGCACGGGTGGATTGCCGGCGAGGGTCAGCGCGGCACCAGTCCCGAGGAGGCGGTGGTGAAGATCGCCGAGCTCCAGCAGGAGATGCTGAAGTATCCGTATGGCAGTCCGCAAGCGCTCGAGATCATGGAAAAGATTTCCAACATGGGCCGCGCTCTGCGGGCGGCATAGGAGGCAGCAATGTCACGAATCACGGTCCCGATGTACGTCGAGTCGGTCAGCTCCTCGACCGTCGTGCTGGAGAAGCGGCTCAACGAGAGCCAGCTCCCGGCCGGCGCCGGCACGGGCATCGCCATGATCACCGTGGTGACCACCGAGAGCACCGCGACGCCGGGCTTCTGGGGCGCCACGGGAGGCTGTGGCTTCTTCGATGTCATCTTCGTGAAGCGCTCGTAATGGGCCAGCGTCCTAAGAGCGCGCTGCCGAACCGCTCGGCCGCCGGCACGTGGGAAACCTTCGTGCAGTGCGAAGTCGAGCACGATGCGCACGAGGTGCATCCCACGTCGTGGCCGCCCAGGCGCCTCAGCGCCATGGATATGAACCCGACGATGGCGCTGACGTGTGTGCGGTGCGGCTGTCAGTGCCTCGCGGAAGCGGGGCATGCCACCGGGGATATCGCGGGCATCAAGGTGGTGCTGCCCGAGATTCCGAAGGCCGAGAAGGCGAAGCAAGCAGTCTAAGTAGCACGTAGCACAGGCGCGGGATTACCTCGCGAGAGGCCCCGCGACGCCTCGGACAGACGAGGTGGACGGAGCCCCACAACACGGGGCTAGGCGAGCCGGGATTGGCCCGACTACTCGCCGCGAACGCCAACAGAAGTCGGCATTCGTGGGGAGTTTTACATGGCCGATCCGAGCACAGCATTTATCCCAGCGTTTCAAAACCTGTTCGTTCCGCTCTTTCAGACGGACCCGATCAGCCTACGTGAGGCCGTCCGCTCGCGCGTCATCACCGGCAAGTCCGACCACTGGGAGCGCATCGGCGGCACCTCGCTCCAGCAGGTGACCAGCCGCCACCAGAACACGCCGTATACCCCGTCCGTCCTGTCCCGTCGCCGGCTGACGCTGAACGAC
>Ga0207662_10000569_pt1 | contig 16397 bp, 20 predicted proteins | sample KBSS33LmetaG_FD_184338 | JGI IMG/M metagenome (GOLD analysis project Ga0207662, IMG submission 184338) | Switchgrass rhizosphere microbial communities from Kellogg Biological Station, Michigan, USA - KBS S3-3L metaG (SPAdes) (version 2) | ecosystem: Host-associated > Plants > Roots >... | reverse complement strand
CAACCCTGTGCCGATGGCGCTCTTGGGCATGCTGTCGTATTTTGCCGACCGCACCTCCTGGGCGAGTGCCAGCCCGAGATGTTCCTTGATGGCCCTGACGCCGAGTGTCCCGTCCGTGCCCATGCCCGACATGATAATGGCGATGGCGCGGTCTGCTTGATCCTCCGCGAGATGGCGGAGAAAGACATCGATGGGTGCTCTGACACCGCGGGGCGCGGTCAGATCTTGGAGATGCAACGTCCCGTTCAGAATCGACATGTCCTTGTTCGGTGGAATGATGTACACGTGGTTCGGGCGCACGGGCATGCTTTCTTGGGCCTGCAGGACACTCATGGTGGTACAGCGCCCGAGCAATTCCGGCATCATGCCCTTGTGCGAGGGATCCATATGGGTCACGAGGACGAAGGCCAGTCCGGTGTCCGCAGGCATGTGGGTGAAAAACTGATCGAAGGCCTCGAGCGCACCGGCGGAGCCGCCCATGCCGACGATATAGGTGGGACGTTTCGATCGAAGTTGCGACCGGTGAGCGCCGGAACCGTTGCGACCGTCGGAAGCCGTCTTTGGCTGGGACCGAGTTTTTTTGGGAGCAGTCTTTCGTCTCACCGATACGCACTCCCTGGTGAATCGGGCGGCTAAGGCAGGTGACGGGGAAAGGGCTGGCATTGTAGTCCTCGCACTGAGATCACGCAAGGGGAGGTGGTCGGGCCGCGACAGGCCGCCTCTCCGCAAGCGCGCTCACGGCAGGGTGATGCGCACCGCGTGGCCCAATCGCAATCAGGCCGCTCAGCAGATTCTCGTAGGCGAACGACAGCTGTTTGAGCAACAGAGACGCGGACCACAAGGTCCGTTCCCATTGAGCGTCCATGGCCTCGAGGAGGCTGCCCACCGTCTAACGAGAGGAAATGGCCATGCGAACTTTCACGCTCGGTTCGCAACACGCCGAAACAGTCCGGACCTGACCACCCGCGAACGAGGACTGATTCGCTTTTTGTCACAGCTTGTGCGACTTCTGATGACATCGGCTCACCTGTTTTCATCGGCAGGCCCTGTGCCATACTGCAGACATTGCACGAGGTCGGCGAGGTCTCGAATGACCGGCAAGGGACAATTTCCTCTTGAGCAATCCGCCGCTGGCGAGTTCACACGCCAGGATGATGCCTTCCGCGAGTGGGTGACCGCCGACGGGCAATCGGCGTATCCGGCCGCTGCCGGGCGGTACCATCTGTATGTCTCCTGGGCCTGTCCTTGGGCGCACCGAACGATCATCGTCCGCAAACTGAAACGCCTCGAGCCGGTCATCGGCATGACCGTCGTCGATCCGATTCGGGATGAGCGGGGCTGGGCCTTTCGGGACGGTCCCGGCCATTCGGCGGACACGCTCAACGGTTTCCAGTTTCTCAGCGAGGCCTATCACGCGACCGATCCCGCCTACCGCGGGCGCGTCACCGTGCCGGTCCTGTGGGATACCGTCACGAGACGCATTGTGTCGAACTCGGATGACGACCTTATGCGCATGTTCAATCGGGAATTCGATCGCTTTACGGACAGCCGCCTCGATCTCTATCCCGAACCGCTGCGTCGGGACATCGACGAGTGGAACGCCTTTCTGTACGACCAGGTGAACAACGGTGTGTACCGCGCCGGATTCGCCACATCGCAGGCCGCTTACGAACGGGCTGTGCGCCGGCTCTTCGAAGCGCTCGATCGGGTGGAGCAGCGCCTCGTCGATCGCCGTTATCTCTTCGGCTCGCAGGTCACCGAGACGGACTGGCGTCTCTTCGTCACCCTCATCCGGTTCGATGCCGTGTATCACGGACATTTCAAATGCAACCTTCGACGGATCATCGACTACCGCCATCTCTACGGTTATCTGAAAGATCTTTACCAGATCGACGGCATTGCCGGGACTGTGAACTTCGATCACATCAAACGGCATTATTACGTCACGCACGGTGACATCAATCCCACAAGGATCGTCCCTCTCGGGCCGGTCCAGGACTTAACTACCCCGCACGGGCGCCAGGGCATCGCCTAGTCCCCACCGATCCAAACGGCTCTATTGCAAAGTAGTGTAGGTAAAGTTATGAATAGGACGGCCGGTCCTTCGATTGACCTGATTCGGGTCATAGCACGTGAAGGACATGTAAAACGGATGACACACCGGTTCGCTTTCCATCTCGCGTGGGTATGGCTGACCCTGGCGACCCTCGGCACTGCAGCACCAGGCACCGCCCCTCCGCAACAGCCCCTCATCACATTCTCGGCGTGGGAGCATGGGTTCGCTGGCCCTGACCAGCTGCCGGCCGGTCACACGACAGTTCGTTTGAGCAACCGCGGCAAACAACCCCACCAACTGCAGTTTCTCAAGCTCGAAGAAGGCAAATCTCCGGCTGATCTTGCCGCCGCTCTGAAATCCGGCAACCGTACCGTCCCTTCCTGGGCCAAACATATGGGCGGGCCCAATAGCGTGGAGGCCGGGGGCACCTCGGAGGCGACGCTCTATCTGGAGCCGGGTTCGTATGTGGTGATCTGCGGCATGCCGGGCAAGAATCATCAATCCCATGCCGTGCTCGGCATGCAAAAGGCGCTGCGAGTTCTGGACTCACCCGCCGCCCCTCCCGAATTTGCGGGCAACTTCCACATGGCCATGTTCGAATATGAGTTTGTCGTGGTCCAACCGCTCCGAAAGGGACGCCATGCCTTCTACGTCATCAATCGCGGGAACCAAATCCATCAGGCAAGTTTCGTCCGTCTGAACCCCGGCGCCTCGGCCGAGGATGTGCTCGCGGCGCTTCAACAGAACGACCCCTCACGACTGCCGGGGACTTTTGTCGGGGGAATGACCGGACTTGAACCGGGACGAGACGGAATGTTCACGGCCGAATTGACTTCCGGTCGCTATGCCATCATGTGCCTCTTCGGCAACCCTCACGCTCAGTCGCATGCCGCCAAAGGTATGGTGATGAATTTCACCATCGAATGAGTGCGGCGCTATCTGATGTTGAGATCTGGGATGACGGAGTCCGCTAGGGAAGGATGATGGACTGTTCCGAATAGCCGATGTCTTGTAACGTTCGCTCTAAGGCATCGACCATGAGCGGCGGCCCGCACAGGAAGACAGCAGTGTCAGATGCCGGCGCGGGCAGATGACCGCGCAAGATCTCCTCGGTGATGCGTCCCCTGCCCTGCGTCCAGCCGGCCGGAGGCTGTTCCAAGACGTGATAGACGTGGAAATGTGCGTGCTCGCGTGCATTTGATTCCCATTCGTCGCGGAAAATGATGTCGGCTTCGCTGTTGTTGGCAAAGACGAGAAACAGCTCGGCCTCCAGACCGGTGGCAAGAATCCACCGAATGATGGAAATCATGGGCGTGATGCCTGTACCGCCCGCGATAAGCCCCACGCGCTTCGCCATCCCGTCCGTCCAATGGCCGCCGGAGTTGGGGCCGCTCATGAGCACCGTGTCACCGACCTGCCTGTCATGAAGATACCTTGAGACCAGTCCCGCTTCGTAGCGCTTGACGGTGAGATCGAAGTAGCCGGTCGTGCCGGGGACGGAGGACGGCGTATACGGCCGTTTGACCGTCTTGCCGTTGATCGTGGCATGCACATAGAGATGATCGCCGGGCAGCATGTCCAACGTGGCGTCTTCCGGCAATGCAAAGCAGAATGTCTTCGTGTCGTGGGTGTCTTGCTGCACCGCCGTGAGCTCGTAGGGAGCGGGCATCTTTGTTTTGATGCGCGTGACGACTTGCGGATTCATCGGGCGTATCTTACGAGCCTGATCCATTAGGCGCAACCCGCTGCACGTTCACGAGCCGCTTCGTGAGAATACTTGGAAGTGTTGACTCTCAACGAGGTCAAAGCTGGCGACACGCTGGTACCCCGCCGCCTCCATCTCACGCCGGACATCCTCCGCGGCCGTGCCATGTCCGAGCAGACCCGAGAAGAAGCCGTGCGGATGAAAATCCAAAATCGCCACCCGACCGCCTGTCTTGAGATGGCGAGCCAGCTTCTGGAAGTAGGCGACACGGTCGTGCATGTGATGATACGTGTCGCAGCTGAAGACGAGATCCACCGGGTCGGAGAGCTTTGAATCCATCGGGTCGGCGTGAATCGGCACGACGTTTTTCACGTTGCGCGCCTGGATCTCCTTGTTGATGATTTCCAGTCCGGTCTCGTCAATCTCGACCGCATATACGGTTCCATCCGCGCCGGCCGCATCGGCCAGATGCCACGTAAAATAGCCTCCACCTGCGCCGATATCTGCGACTCGAGAGCCCGGAATGATCGCCAGCTTTTCGACGACCTCTTTTGGCTTTTGCCATGCATCGCGCGAAGGATCGTTCATGTGCTGATAGGCCAGCGCCGCGCATCCGACGAGCCACAGGCATGCGATGAGATAGATCGCTGTACGTCTCACTAGTCGTAATGACGCCCTCGTCACCGAGCTCCTCGAGAGTGGATGGGGGTTTTGTGGTTCAATGATGACCAGCAGGCTAGGTCGCTGTACGTCGTCAGTCAAGCCGCGTCTTGGTCGCATTCGCCCGGGAGTTCCCGAGTTCGAGGCAGACAGCCTGTCTTCAACGCGGGGACAGACTGTCTACACACGGAAGCCTGCGCACATCCATTATACGCTAAACCCTCACAAACGTTGCGGTTCGGTGAGCGTAGATATGTGGCAAAAAGCTTGCGGCACATAAAGCGGTAACGGACGCAACGGCTGCATCCGAAGTCAACCTAAGGAGGTTCTATGGCGAATGCGCGCCGATATACAGTGGCCATGGTGGCCATCGTCGGGTGTCTTGGACTGGCTGCCTTGCCAAGTCTGGCGGCCGACTCTGCACCGATGACGGAGGGTTCACGCCCGGCCGACTCCGGCCCCATCACCGATGGCTCAAAGGTCACCCTCTTATACCAGATCAAGGTGCCCGGCGATGAACGCATCGAGGTCCGCGATCTCAGTCAGTTCGTTCAGGGGCAGCATCAAATGCTCCCCGCGCTCGAACAGGCGGTATCCGGTATGCGGAGGGGTGACAAAACCGAAGTCAAGCTCACTGAGGACCAGGCGTTCGGAGCCTACGATACGAAGAAGAAGGCCGTGGTGCCGACCAAGGACTTGCCCGCGGGAGTGAAGGCCGGAGACATCATCGAAGACCGCAAGACCGGCCAGCAGGCGACGATTACGCAGATGTCGGACACCGACGCCGTGATGGACTATAACCATCCACTGGCAGGCAAACCGCTCCTCGTCACCCTGACGATTATCGACGTCGACAATCCGCAATAGCCGCAACCGCACGCCGCTCTTCGCCGGCGCCCGTGACGATCCGAGATTGCCACGGGCCGCCCGGTGTCGAGGCGTCAGTGTGTCCAGATCGTTTCCGGCGTCGCTGCGAAGGGATAGACATGGATCATCCATCCCCCTGCCTGCGGAACAAAGGTCCCTCCGGCCTGCCGGCACTCGGATTCGTCGGCGATCGTCCCTTTGAAGCCGAATTGCCTGCGAATCAAGCGGCGTCCGCTGCCATCGGGCGCGAGACAAATATTCACGTGCGCGTGCCACCGCGCGATGCTCAGCGGGATGCGTTCGTTCAGTTGATTCTCGGTCATCCCTCGCGGGGCGGTATACATCGCCCCTTCGAGTTCATATCCATCGCCGGAGTGTTTATACAACAGGGAGGTCGGCTGGGCCGCGTCAAACTGCGTCCGGGCCAGGACACGTCGCGCCTTGTTGGCGAAATGGTAGTGTCGAGGTTTTCGCTCGGGATGCATCGGCACGAATCCTTCGTCCAACGCCACGTGGTAATCCCTGTACTTCGCCAAGGCTGCTCGAAGGGTGTGGACGATGTGGTCGGCACGTTCAGGATCACCGGGGACCACCGCTCGCAGTGCAGTCCATTTCATGTGAGGTCCCATATGCCGTTGATGGGGCGTCATGGACTCAACGGCCCCGAGCATGTGTTCATGGTCGCTCTCTTCGATTCCGGCCGACCGTGCGGGTCCGCCAAGCAAAAGGACCACCACTGCACACACGCCGAGCCGTCTGAATGCCCAAACGCGCCCACGGAAGCCATCGCCACGCATGTCCTGTCCTTTTGTGTCAGGGTGCCGGTTGCTCGCGCGACCGCATGGGCATGTCGACTGCCTGCCTGGCCAACTCGGGGTGGGGGCCGGCAATTTTCGTCATCGTCGACTCGCGAGCGTTTTCGACCGAGAATCGATACTCCTTCCCACGCGTCACACGCTGAGGCACTTCAACCAGAATGCGGCCGAGGTAGTGGACTTCTCCGGCTAGGCAGTCAAACACCAAATCGAGATCGCCGCCTTTGCCGCCAAGCTGGTCCTGGGAGAAACCTCTGATCAGGTAACTGCCCGTACGGAGGCGGGAAATGAACACCCGCTCTTCTCCGGCCTTGGATGTCAGTCGATAATGGTCGGCGTAAGCGCTTTCGCCGTCAGGATCGCCGGGCTGAGTTTGAACGATGTCGAATGCATAGGTTGCATCGGAGGCGTCGCGTGACTTTCCGCTTTCACCTGCGAGTTTCACGGGCTTGACCAGGACCGAGCCGATCACGACGCCCCATTCAGGGCCAAGTGGCGTCAGCCGTTCACCGGACATGTCAAAGGACTTCGCACAAGCGGAGCACAAGAGGGCCGCCCCGATGTCCGGCCAGAGGAATTTGGAAGGTTCCAAAAGCTGATCTCCTTTTCCCTGTTAGTTGGAAATGACCCTCGGAGCCTGCAGTCGAGCCAGACTATCCGGCCACAATGTCAACGGATCCTTCTCGAAGAGCTGGCTTTCCGCAGGCAGGACAGCCCAGGCGCCTTGGAGCATCTCAAGACCGAGTTGTCCGGGCGCCCAGCCGGCATAGCCGGCAAATGCCCGGAACTGATCGGAGGGTACGGCCTGCGACAGCATGCGTTCCAAGACTTTCGGGGTGCCGCCAACGTACACACTGTCGAATACCACCCGCATGTCCGGATCAGGATCTTTCAGCCGGGAGAGCAGAAGCATCACGCGAGGCTGTACCGGCCCCCCGGCGAACAGCCGGTGAGTCGTCCCTTCGAGTGCCGCAACCCCGGGCAAGGCCTCCGAAAGAAGCATGCTCGTCGCGCGGTTCAAGATGAGGCCGAGCGTTCCCTCCGCCCCATGCTCGATCACCAGGACGACCGTTTGGCGGAAATTCGGATCATTCAGTGACGGACTCGCCACCAAGAAAGCGCCCTTGGCGACGGAGGACGGACTGATTTCCGATTCGGCCCCCGCCGGAGTCCCATCCAGGACCGTCAGCAGAATCACCAGCAGCATCCCTACTATCTTTACTATCTTTTGTATCTCCATCACGAGCACCGGGTTAGCCGACCAGTTGAGTAAGGCTCCAGGCAAGGAACAGGACGTACACCGTGCCAAAGAACAACGGAAAACTGATTTCGCGGTGCGCCCACCATTGACGGTGCTGTCGCAACGCCCAGGTCGGATGGATGATCGGTGGATCACTGTCCTTCTCGGCGAGCGATTCATGCCGGTCGCGGTATCGATGGAGATCCACGAACAGCTTGGGGTGCGTCCACTCGGATGAATTCTCGATTCCGCGGAGATGCCACTCCCACAGCGTAGTTTGTGCGGAAAACCGTCCCAGCACGATCGCCATTTGCAGCGTCATCAGGACGCCGAACGAACAGAGGATAATGACCAGCAAATTGAAGATCAGGGTCAAGGGTTGGCGGGCGAACAGCAGGCCGATCGCTGCGACGAAAATCGAATTCGCCGTGAGGTAATCGGACAGGAGGCTGTGGTAGTCCCGGACACCTGCCGTCCAGAGATCAATGAGATAGCGATAGGTGGTGTGTGAGTCGGCGTGGTCCATGCTGCCTCTGCGGAGCGCGGCTGGGTCCGGCCATCAATTGTGGTCCGTCGGTTTATAACGAGCGGCGGCACTCAAGTCAATGTGGGGCAATCCGTGGCTCGAACGTGGTAAGGTGAAGGGGGGACGCGTCATGCTCTCATCAACCCGCCTCATTGCGTTCTTCCTCCTCACCGTGGCCGCTCAGGCCTTTGCCGGCAACCAGATCTACCGGTATAAAGACGATTCCGGCACCGTGAACTTCACCAACGAATTGTATTCGATCCCGGAGAAATATCGCGGCGAGGCCGTACCATTGATGCATGAAGCCCCGGCACCGGTCGAGAGGCCGAAGGGGGCGCCGGCGGTTCGTACCGTCACTGCCGCTGCTGAATACCGCTTGGGGGATCACGATTCGCGATTGGACGCGACGCGCATGGCCGTGGAGGCCGCCAAACGTCAGGCGCTCGAGCAGGTCGCCACCTACCTCGAAAGCGTGACCGAAGTGCAAAACCTCGACGTGACGCGCGATGCGATCCGAAGCTATACCGCAGGCATCGTCACCGTGCTGAACCAACGGACCAGCACGCGCCTCGAGGACGGCGCCATCGTGATCCATGTGGACTTGACGGCACAGGTCGATCAGGATGAGGTCCTTCTTGCCATCAATGCGCTCCGGGAAAATGAGAGCGCCACGCTGGAACTGGCTTCGCTCCGGACCGAGACCGATCAACTCCGCCAACGCCTCGATGCCGCCAATCAGGCCTTAACCGCGGCAACTACTGCGGAACAAGTGCATGCGCTGACCCTTCAGCGGCAACAGGTGCTCAACCAAATGCAAGCCGATGCCCTCGTCGCTCAAGCCCTGGCCGGTTATGCGTATGTGACGCCGGCGAAGGTGCACCAGATCTACGATCTTCTGCGTCGGGCCAGACAGATTCACCCGTCGAACCCGCATCTCCCGGCAGCCGAGCTATCCGCGAACAACCGGAGGGAGGGCCTGTCTCCCTCAGCGCAGTTTCCCGTGCAGGGGAGCCAGCCAGCGGCACCAGCAACGTTTCCGCCACCGTCTTCGCAATCTCCCCTGGCCACGCCGTTGCCCCAATCACCGCTGGCCACACCGCTGCCGCCATCGCCGCTTGCCGCGCCATTGCCGCAATCGCCACTCGCCATTCCACTGCCGCAGTCACCGCTGGCGACGCCGCTGCCGCAGTCACCGCTCGCCAAGCCCCTGGGTCCCTCTCCTCTTGCGGCTCCGCTGGGGCCTTCGCCGCTCGCCGCGCCACTGCGATAGCAGAGCGCGATGCTTGCCGGGCTGCGAGAGACGCCGGCTCATCGGCTGCACTATTCGATGCTCTGTGGGTGTGCTCTACATTTTACGCTGACGTCCATTTTCCAGTTGGTTGGCTCGTTGGACTCTCTTCGCAGGCATACCTTGGGGTCGTCGTTCTGAGAGGAGGTCTCTGGCTTTCTTTGCATCTCATCCTTGATTGCGCCAACGGATGCAGCGCTTCGCGTATTCATACTCATGTATCGGATACACGATTGGATATCTCCATCGATGCCTGTCACCCGTTCACAAATTTTTTGTGCCGCACCGAATTGGATTGATGGTCCAGCAGCCGCTGCAAGCCGCTCTCGTTCTAATTCGGCTTCTGTCATTTTTCGATATCCTAGGAACCGCATACAGTGTTGATACGCTTCCTGATCCAGCGGGGCGTAGTAAAACGTGCTCCCGCGAGCGTATGCGGAAGGCTTTTCAGCCGACATATCGGCGCAGAATATATTATCCTTGTGAATCTGCTCCTGGGTGATCCCGGACTTCGCCCAATAATACTCAGGCACATCTACACAGCCAGCCATCACACAGATGAGGGAGCTTCCGATCCAGAGCATGCAGATTGCCGCTGTATGTCCCAGCCTTTCGTACCATCGAACACCACTTGACCATACTGAGGCTACCGTCTCTATGGTTTTGGCCTTCTGACGCACAACAGGATGACCACGATCTCGAGAAGTGTCACCACTGAGAAACCATGGAAGCATTGGTGACCATACGGTCCACACCGACGCGATCCCGGAGAAAATACCCTACTTACCGCACCACTCATGGCAGCAAGCGACATGCCACACTGTCATGATGCACAGGGAAAGGTGCGCAACCTTTGTCTTATGAAGCGGGGAAGCTACTTAGAGAGAAACAAGGGGGCTGAAAGACGAGGGGTAAAAGTGCCGGAAACAATCCACTATAGAATCAAGACCGATTCAGGAGAGGCCCTATCCACCTGCTTTCCAGCGAATCTCTTTATGGGCGGTCTGTCCCATCACTTTTAAGGTGTGATTGGATGAGATGTCCTGGATCGTCCACATTCATTTCTTCTCGGCAGGCTCCACGGCGCATGATAGCTTCAACGATTCTTCGGTGAGCAACTTCTTCGCATCGACTTCTTTCATGAGGAGCTTCGCGGCCTGAAACAGGTCATTCTGCTCGTCTTCGTCGATCCAGAACTTGGTTTTGATCCTGGTGACCCGCTCAGCCAATCCGTCCGTCTCTTCTTCTCCCAGATACATGAGCTGTCGAAGCGCGAGATGGCGCACTTCGCAGCCACATTGACGGCGATCGTTGACCGGCAGCCGACCGCGCATTTCCTGATCCTGCCTGCCGACAGGAATTCCCATCCCGGCGAGCAGCGTGCGGCGGGACTCGAGGAGCATGGCATCCATCGCGTCCAAGGCGTTGGTGTCGACGAAATAGTCGACAAACGTCCGGCTGGACTGCACGGTGTTGAGTTCGGGGTGCTCGCTCGCCGGTGTCGCGTCAATGATGATGACCAGACACCCTCTGGGAAACAACTCCTTCATGGACTTGCTCAGGATGTTTCGGTTGATGTATTCGCTGATCGCCTGCACGCCAAGATTGTCGATGGGGCCACCATCGTACAGATGCACGTATTGCCGAGGGGTGATGTACCACTCAAGCGTCACGTCCTGGAAGGCACCGGGAAATGCGGAAGAAGCGTTTACCGCGTTGGCGACGGGATAGAACGCCAGGGCGGAGCCGAGCCGCGCGAAGCGTTCGTCCGTGAACGTGAAGCGGGTGTGATCGTTGTGGATCGTCGAGTTGAGCAGAAGCTTCGGGTGTGCTTGGAGGTCTTTAAACGTCGCGTCGTGATAGAGCTCGTTGTTGAACACCTGCACCATGATGTCGGAGCGGGTGAAGTCGGAGAGCCAATAGCGAAAAATGTTCTGCGGAAGAAACCACCGCCGGATCCAACTGGCCTGGAAATGATAGCCCAGCGCCTTCCGAAGGCCGGACTCCGTGAAGTCGCCCGCTTGCTGACCCAGGCCATAGTACACGGCCGGCAGCGTCCCCCCCGAGACGCCGGAGATGACGTCGACCTGCTCCAGCAGTTTGCGTTGTTGCAGTTCGAGCATGACGGCCGCGCCGAAGTTCGCCGCACGGCTCCCACCGCCTGAGATGGCGAGCGCTAAAAAGCGTTCGTCTTTGGTTTCAAGCGGCGTCAGCTTCCATGACGCGGCGGTCTCCGGAGGCGCATCCGCCGATTTCCATTCCTTGTTCCACCCCGGTCGCCAGCTGCCTGGAAGAACGGCACAGCCGCCGATCACGAGCAAGAGACCGACGATGCGGGCCCTGCTCCATGCTTTCCGGGTGAAACAGATCTTGAAGGAACGCCGTGTGTCGAGGGATGTTCGGCTGAATGGACGAAAAACACCTGACGCCATGCATACCTCTTAGCGGGAGCGATTGTAAGAGGCATGCAGGACGCGCGCAAGAGGTTGCAACGGAGAATACGTGTCATTCGGCGAGGATCGAGCGCTGCCGGCCTACCGCCGCCGGGCAGCGCCCGTTGTCTGTGGGTGTGTTAGCGTGTTTTATCGTTTTTTCGGTCCACGATCGGCTTGCTCGTCCCGCCCCTGCCTCGTCCTCGCTCGCGCACCGGTGCAGTGTCCGACGCTGCTTGTGGTCGTTCGCTTAACCCTTGCGCCGCCATCACCGAGACCTCGCTTCTGATCGCCTCGATCGACAGCGTGGAGGGCGTCCGATCCGGCCGGGACAATCCCAGCGCTTCCCAACGGATCTTGTAAGTCGGTTTGGTCTTCTTTTTTCTGTTACTTGATTTCCAGACGTGGGACATTTTCATCAACACTCCTTTCATGAATTCTGTCCGATATCCACAGCGTTGCCATAGAGACCAGTTCAGGACAACAGCGGTTCTCGACCCGGCGGAACCAGCGTAAGAGCAACCTGTTGAGTCGCGCAGGAGGAGGAAGGGGGCGCGAAGGTAGCGGACTAACGCTCGTACGGCTGTCCAGTGTACCAAGCGGCCGCCCGTGCGGTCAAAAGCCGCTAAACCCTTCGTTTGGCCGCTGTTTTCACGACTAGGGAACTCCCTAGTGTTGCAAAATCTCGCGAAGAGCTACGTACACGCAATCCGGATATGTGTGTGTCGAGGGAGGTCATTATGCCAACCAAGTTGTCAATCGCTGCCACCAGTTCAATGTTGTCGTCATCCTTGGGTCATGCGCCAATCTCGCAAGCCGGTTCACGATGGCGCGTGTTGATCGTTGATCCACATTCTTCAATTCGTGAAATGATCCGGGTCATTCTCGACGGATATGCGGATCTCATCGAAGTGGTCGGAGAAGCGTCAGACCGGGACGAGGCGGTTGAACTTGCAAAAACCATGGCGATTGATCTCGTCCTGATGGACACGCATCTGGCCGACGCCGTCGACGCGACCCGACAACTCAAAAAGATTGTTCCACAGGTGGTGATCATCGGAATGTCGGAGGAGTACACGCCGTATCTCTATAATGCGATGATCGCAGCCGGTGCCGTCGCATTCATCCGCATGGAGGATGCGGCCGATCTCCTATTCCGAAGCATCGTCTTCGCCTTGTGCACCTACAGCCCGACGCATAAGCCCAAGCCTCCGACGCAGCCAGCCAGCCGGCGACAGGCCTTTGCAGCGACAAACGCCCCTTAGCACCAGCCGTCCGAGGTCCGGCGTGCAGGCGATCGTAGCGAGGGAGCGGTGGTCTTTCGTGATCGGGAAGATGCAGGCCGGCTTCTGGCGGCCAAGTTGGGCGCCTATCGAGACAATCCCGGCGGCCTTATACTCGCCTTGCCTCGCGGTGGAGTCGCGATCGGTTATGAGCTGAGCCGCGCATTGCATCTGCCGCTCGATGTGTTCATCACCAGAAAGCTGAGCACGCCGGACAACCCCGAATACGCGATCGGCGCATTGAGCGAGACCGGAGCCGTCTATCTGAACCCGGACGCCGTCGAGGCATTCCGCCTCTCACCTGCCCATCTCAACGCTCTCATCGGCCATGCGCGCGAAGAGATTACCCGCCGGCAGGAGCGATACCGGAATGGGGCGCCGCTCGCCGCCGTCACCGGTCGTACCATTATTCTTGTCGATGACGGCATGGCGACGGGCGCAACGTTCTTTGCCACGATTGAGGCCATCACGGAATTGTCTCCTCGACGTCTGGTCGCCGCCGTCCCGGTGGCCCCAGAGGACAACGTCGACCCTGTGCGAAGCCGGGTGGACGAATTCATCGTGTTGACCACGCCTGCCCCCTTCTTTGCAGTCGGTCAACATTATCAGTGCTTCGCGCAGGTGGACGACGCCGAAGTGCTCGAATATTTACACGCGGCGCAACAAGCCCGGGCTGTACAGATGCCGCATTGAGCCGGGCGCGCAGACGTGGGAGTGACGCATGAGAGTCGTCGCGGGAGTCGATTGGTCGGACGCGGCGTTTGCCGCTGTCGAACAGCTCGGCTTGCTCTATCGACCCGAGGAGGTCACGCTAGTTCACGGAGTCGATCTCGGACTGTTCGAGTATCCCATCGTGGCGGAAGCCGCCAACCTGCAGGGCTATGACATTTTTCGCAAGTCGATGTTTGACGCCGGCGGTGAGTCGCTGGAACGGGCAGCGACGATGCTCCCCGACGACGTGCCCAAACCCCGCCGTCTGTGCGAATTTGGGAAACCGGCCCGTTTCTTACTTGATACGGCTTCATCCCTTTCGGCCGATCTCATTGTCGTCGGCACGCACGACCATTCACGCGTGACAGAGTTTGTCCTGACCAGCGTGTCCCACCGTGTACTGTTGCACGCCGCTCAACCGACGTTGCTGGTCAAAGGGCAAGCCAAGCCGATCCGCCGCGTGCTGATTGCCATCGAGGGTCGCACGGACGGGACGAAGATATGTGAATGGCTGCTCCGACATCCATTCCGGACGGCCGTCGAGGCCGTGGTTCTGACCGCCATGCCGATACTGCCGGTGCTCGAGGAATCGCCTGCGACCGCCTTTACCCTCTGGTCAGAGGAAGTCGTCCGTCACGCCGAAGAGCAAGCCCGCCAGTGCGCCCAGCGCCTGCCGCCGCCGCTCTTCACGACCTCGAGCCGGGTGGTGAAGGGCGACCCCGCACCCGTGGTCTCCGAGGCTTCAAAGGACTTCGATCTGGTTGTTGTGGGCTCGCACGGGCGTGAAGGATTAGATCGCTTCCTCCTCGGAAGCGTCTCCCATGCGATCGTCCACCGGGTAGCCTGCCCTGTCCTGGTCGTTCGATAGTCTAGCGCTCGCGCTCTGCGTGATGCATCGTCAGCACGATGAGCGTCCGTTGACGATCCGGTTCACACGGCCCTCCGAACGCTTGAACGACCACTGTTTCACCCGTCGCCTGCCCCAGCCGCTTGGCGGCAAATCGTCGCCAGCCACGACCCTCCGCCTCTTGTCGATGCAACCGCTCAAGCAGATCGTGCGCCGCGTTGGTCGCATACAAGATCCTCCGGTTCGACGAGAGCACGAGAAGACGAGCAGAAGGGGCTCCGCAGTTTGGTTTTTGCCTTGTGCCATCGTGATGAGCACGTCATGTTCTTTGTTCATGGAGTTTCAGGGCATCGGGCGACTTGCGGTTCACGCGTGACAGTCACCCCGCCTCGATTGTCCGCCGGAGGCTCAAGTGGGTCTGTCTGGCCCGGAACACGCGCGCACGTGGATCGCCCACCAAACAGGTCCGGCAACAGGTGTACGACAGGACAATGTCCTCTTGCTCCCGCCTGCGGGACGACAGAGAGACTTCTAGATCGTGCCAGTGACTGTGACACATCGTGGCGTCGCGCACCTTGTCGCAGAAACAGCACACCAGCAGCATGGTGACTACACCTCTTGGTCCATCCTGCTTCCATTGATCCGCAAGCCAAGTTCCTCACGAATCGTGTTCTCTGCCCGAATCCAGTCTTCCACATCGTGGCCGTCCTTACGACCACGCTCCTCGTAGAAGATGTACGCCAAAGCGGCGACACGCGCATGGGCGTGGTCTGATGAACCGTTTGCCGTCTCCGGACTAGTGCGGGATGTCACGGTGCGAAAATCGCGCGGTGTTTTCATGTTCTTCATGGCTGCTCCTTTCTTCTCGATCACAGTCCGGCGGCCGCTCTGCTCTTCCCGCATACAAGGGACGTCCGTCTGGCGGTCCGATCCAGACAGTCCAGGGGAAAGGCCGGATCACGTCCGATCCTGCGCAACGAATCCATGATGCGTGTCGGCTTCCCCCAATCACTCCAGAGGACCCCGTTCATTTCGAGCACGGTGGCCCGCTCTGGGACGCGCTGCAGTAACTCGGGCAACAGGTCGTGGACCGGGATGTCATGATAAATCTCATCGAGGATCTGGGCTTCATTTGACGTTCCGATCGAGCATTCAAGCCGTTCAAACCGCGGCATCAGGTCAGGGAAACACTCCCATCCCATCTGCCACAGCGTCTGCGCTTTCGCAGCCATCACAGAGGTGTTCCAGAGTGCCCCTCCGGCCAATGCCGCGTCGGCTTGGACCGCAGTCGGACGGCCAACGAATGCATTGACCGAATGGATCTGGTGTTGTTCGAATCCCGTGATCCTTTCGCCGGGCACAATCCAGCCATAGTCCAACTCAAGCTGGTCTGGAGGGACGCCAAGCACGATGAACCGGTCAGGAAGCCATTCCAACGCACACAATGCGCGATGGACCGACACGAGGAAATTGGTCTCGGGATACACGAAATGGTCGGAGGGATAGATCACCACCGTCGCGTCAGGATCTTTTGCTCGGAGATAGGTCAATGACAGATAGATCCCGGCGGCTGAATCTCGATTTCTCGGCTGAAGCAGTACCGTCCCGGCGCCCCGGCCTTCCAGCTGTGCCCATGCCTCTTGGCCGTGCTCCCGAGCCACGAGCGCCACGATATGCTCCTGACGACACAAGGTGGAGGCGCGGTCTAGCGCGTGCTGGAACAGGGAGCGATCTCCAAAAAACGCACAATATTGTTTCGGGCGAGCGTGACCCAGCCAGCGCTGAATGAAATCCGTCATGCGGCCGCCGTCCCCGCCGTCCAAGACGATCGACCAGATTCGATTCGGTACCCTCGATCCCGCTGTGATCGGTGTCATGCCTTCTCCTCTTTCTCAGAAGGGTGTCCTTGCGGCAGCGCCAGAAATGCCCGGTACACTTTCAGACAGTCCGGACAGTATCCGTGCGCG
>Ga0207662_10000564_pt1 | contig 16458 bp, 11 predicted proteins | sample KBSS33LmetaG_FD_184338 | JGI IMG/M metagenome (GOLD analysis project Ga0207662, IMG submission 184338) | Switchgrass rhizosphere microbial communities from Kellogg Biological Station, Michigan, USA - KBS S3-3L metaG (SPAdes) (version 2) | ecosystem: Host-associated > Plants > Roots >... | reverse complement strand
GTCGCGCCGTCCACGGCGACGAGCGCGCCCGGCGGGATGATGCCGCTGGCTTGGCGCAGGCCGGCGACGGCGGGCACGTGAATCGACCGCGCCAGGATCGCGGTGTGATACGTCCAGCTCCCGGCGTCGGTGACGAAGGCGGCGAGCCGCTGGAAATCGAGCTGCGCGATGAGCGACGGGCTCAGCTCCTCCGCGACGAGCACCAGCGGCCCTTCGAGGTCGCGGAACAGGTCGAGCGGATCGCCGTCGGTGCGCAGGTTGCCGCACAGGCGATTGACGACGTCCTCGACGTCCCCCTTGCGCTCGCGCAGGTAGGGATCGTCGACCTGATCGAAGAGCGCCGACACCTCGTCGAGGGCGCGGTAGAGCGCCGACTCGGCGTTCAGCCGTTCGTCGCGGATGATCGTGCCGGCGCGGTCGACCAGCATCGGGTCGTCGAGCATCAGCAGCTGGGCGTCGAAGAGATACGCGTGCTCGGTGCCGGCGGCGGCGGTGATGCGCTGCTTGATGTGCTCGAGCTGCACGCGCGAGTGCGCCCGCGCCGCGTCGAGCCGCGCCAGCTCGTCGTCGACGCGGCGCTCGGGGATGCGGAAGCGCAGGCGCCGCGTGCCGCGCGTGACCACCAGGGCGCGGCCGATGCCGATGCCGGCGGAGACGCCGAGGCCGGTCAGGCGCACGATCCCCCCCGCGTCGAGTCGGCGGCGGCTTCGTCGAAGCCGCGCTCGACCAGCGCGCACAGCGCCCCGATCGCCTCGGCTTCGTCGGGCCCGTCGGCGGTGATGCGGATCGAGCTGCCCTGCGCCGCGGCGAGCAGCAGCAGGCCCATGATGCTCTTGCCGTCCACTTCCCGCTCGCCGCGCGCCACCGTGATGTGCGCGCTGAAGCGGCCGGCGGTGTGGACGAACTTGGCCGCGGCGCGCGCGTGCATCCCCAACGCGTTGAGGATCGAGATGCGGCACTGCTGCATCAGCTCTTCTCCCCGCGGATGAGATCCGACGCGACCCAGATGGCGTTGCGCCCCTGCTCGCGGATGTCGCGCGCCAGCGTCAGCAGGTCGGTCTCCTTCAGCGGCCGCGCCAGCTTCATCAGCATCGCCAGGTTGAGGCCGGTGATCACCTCGACCTTGTCGGTCTCGACGAAGGTCACGCCGAGGTTCGCCGGCGTGCCGCCGAACATGTCGGCCAGCACCAGCACCCCGGCCGGCTTGTCGGGCGCCCCCGCCTTGTCGCGCACCTTTTCGATGGCGCGGCCGATCGCCTCGCGCGCCTGGTCCACGTCCTCGTGCCAGCCGATCGTCACCGCGGTGAAGTGCGGCAGGTCGCCGACGATCATCTCGGCCGCGTTCAGCAGCTCGGTCGCGAGTTGGCCGTGGGTGACGACGACGACTCCGACTTTCATGCGCCCTCCATCGCCCGGCGCGTGCCGTCGGGGGCGTCGTCGACGTCGGTGCTAAGGGTGCTAGGGGTGCGGGTGGGTGCTAAGGGTGCCGGTGCATAGGGGGCTGACGCTGTCGGTGCTACGGGTGCTACAGGTGCGCCGGGTGCTACGGGTGCCGGTGCTGAGGGTGCTAGCACGCGCAGCACTTCATGCACCTTTACCACCGACGCGGTCCGCTCCAGCACGCTTAGCACCTATGCACCTTTAGCACCTTTAGCACCGACGCAATTCACCCTAGCACCAGCACCCGTAGCACCCTGGCACCCTTAGCACCCTTAGCACCGACACAATTCACCCCGGCACCAGCACCCTTCGCACCCACCCGCACCTTTAGCACCCTTAGCACCGCGACGTTGCGGTCGACGTCAGTCGACCGCAATGTCGCGATGCCTGACCCGCGCCTGGACGCCTTTCAACCCGACCAGTCCCTTCTTGATCGCTTCGGCGATCATCACCGATCGGTGGCGGCCGCCGGTGCAGCCGATCCCGATCGTCAGGTACGATTTTCCCTCGGCCACGTACTGCGGGATGAGGAATCGCAGCAGGTTCAGCGTGTGCTCGAGGAACTCGTGCGTCGCGTCGGACTTGTCGAGGAACGCGCGCACCTCGCGATCGCGGCCGGTGTGCGGGCGCAGCTTCGGCACGAAGTGCGGATTGGGCAGGAAGCGCACGTCGAACAGCAGGTCCGAGTCCACCGGGATGCCGTGCTTGAAGCCGAAGCTGAGGACGGTGACCACCAGCTGCGATCCCGGCGAGCGCCCCGCTTCGACGTTGCGGAACGCGTGGCGCAGATCGTGGACGGTCATCGCCGACGTGTCGACGACGTGATCGGCGAGGCGCCTGAGCGGGCGCATCAGCTCCCGCTCCTCGCGGATCCCCTCGACCGCCGAGCGGTCCGGCGCCAGCGGGTGCGGGCGGCGCGTCTCGCTGAAGCGGCGCACCAGCACCTGGTCGGCCGCGTCGAGGAAGATCAGCACCGGGTGCAGGTGGCGCATCGAGCGCAGCCGCTTCAGCACCGTCGGCAGCTCGTCGAGCATCTTGCCTTCGCGCACGTCGACCACCACCGCGGCCCGCGCGATCTCGGTCCCGGCCCGCAGCGTCAGCTCCGCCAGCATCGGCAGCAGCGCCACCGGCAGGTTGTCCACGCAGAAGTAGCCGAGATCCTCGAGCGCACGGATCGCCTGCGACTTGCCGCTGCCCGACAGCCCGGTGAGGACGACGAACCGCGAGGCCACCGCCGTTCGCGCCGCCCGCCGTGCCGCATGCCGCCGCTCCCCCCGGTTGCGCGCCGTTCTCGCCACTACAGGTCTTCTCCGAACTCCAGGTCCGCGGTCTCGCGCGCCTGCGCCAGCTGCGCGTCGAGCCGCTCCGCCAGCCGCCGCGCCGAGTTGTGCCCGCCGCTGCGCAGCAGCTGGTTGCGCGCCGCCACTTCGACCAGGATCGCCAGGTTGCGACCCGGCGCCACCGGCATCCGGATCATCGGCACGCGCACGCCCAGCGACTCGTAGTGCGCGACGTCGATGCCGAGCCGGTCGTACTCGCGCGCCGGATCCCACCGCTCGAGCTGTACCACCAGCTCGACGCGCTTCGATCGCCGGGTCGACGCCACGCCGAACAGATCCTGCACGTTGATCAGCCCCAGGCCGCGGATCTCCATGTGGTGCCGCGTCAGCTCGGGGCACGTGCCAATCAGGTACGACTCAGCCCGCACGCGCAGATCGACCGCGTCGTCGGCCACGAGGCGGTGGCCGCGGACGACGAGATCGAGCGCGCATTCGCTCTTGCCGATCCCGCTCTCGCCGACGATCATCACGCCGAGGCCGAGGATGTCCATCAGCACGCCGTGGACGACGGTGCGCGGCGCCAGGTAGGTCTCGAGCGCCGCCGAGAGGCGCGCCATCACCACCGGCGTGGCCGCCCTCGTCGTCATCAGCGGCAGGTTGGCGCGGTCCGCCTCCACGGCGACGTCGGGCGGCGGCCGGAAGCCCGCGGTGATCACCAGCCCCGGCAGCGCGTGCGCGAAGACGCGGCGGACGACGGCGATCCGCTCGTCGCCCGGCAGCGACTCGAGGAAGCGGACCTCGCTTTCGCCGAGCACGAGGATGCGCCCCTCGCGGAGGTACTGATCGAACCCCGACAGCGCCAGGCCGGTCTTCTGTGGATGAGGATTGGTGATGCGCCGGTCTACGCCGCCGCCGCCGGCCACGAGCTCGAGATCGATGGCCCGGGATTCGGCCAGATCGCGGAGGACCGTCGCGACCGGAACGCCAGCAGGTGCTGTCGCCAAGCTAAGCCGATTCTAGTCGGGCTCGATGAGCCCCAGGCTGCCGTCCTTACGCCGGTACAGGATGCTGACGGCTTCGGTGTCCATGTTGCGGAACACCAGGAAGGTGTCGGGGCCGGCCTCGACCCGCATCGCCGCGTCCTCGATCGACATCGGCTTGACCGGGTAGCTCCTGGCGCGGACGACGCGCGGCGTCGCGGCGGCCGTGGCGCGCGCCGGCGCGGCCTCCCCCGCGGCGCTCGTCGCGCGGCGCTGCCGCTTCCCTTCCGTCCACCGCGATTTGAGCGTGGTCGCCTGCCGCTCGACCTTGTCCACCGCCTGCCGCATCGACAGCGGCCAGGTGGTGCCGTGGCCGACTCCCGCCAGCATGTGGTCCCCTTTGGCGTGGACCACGAGCTCGGCGACGTGCCGGTACTTCTCCTTCGTCAGCGTCACGACGGCGGAGAGGGCGCGGTCGTTGAGGATGCGTTCGAGCTTGGCGAGGCGCGTGGTTATCAGTTGCCGGAGCCCGGGCGTGATCTCGACCTGGCGGCCGGTGATGGCTAGGCGCATGGACATCTGGCTAGTAGAGAACTTTTCTCTGGTTCGAGGTCGGGATCTTCAGCTCCTCGCGGTATTTGGCGATGGTGCGCCGCGCGAGCATCAGCCCTTCCTTCTGCAGGATGCTGACGATCTTGGAGTCGCTCAGCGGTTTCCGCGGGTCCTCGTTCTCGATGATCTTGCGAATGCGCTGCTTGATCGTGACCGACGACACGCTGTCGCCGTACGAGCTGCTGATGCCGCTGTGGAAGAAGTACTTGAGCTCGAACACGCCCTGCGGCGTGTGCATGTACTTGTTGTTGACGACGCGGCTGACCGTGGACTCGTGCATGCCGATGTCGTTGGCCACGTCGCGCAGCACCAGCGGGCGCAGGTACTCGATGCCGTGGTCGAGGAACTCGCGCTGGAAGTTGATGATGCTGTTGGCGACCTTCTGGATCGTCTTCTGCCGCTGGTCCACCGACTTGATCAGCCACAGCGCCGAGCGGAACTTGTCCTTCACGTAGGCGCGGGTCTCGTTGTTCTCCGGCGTGCCGGCGACGTTCTTGTCGAGCAGCCGGCGGTAGGTCGGGCTGATGCGGAGCTGCGGCAGCCCTTCTTCGTTCAGCATCGCCACGTACTGGTCCTCGACCTTGACCACGTAGACGTCGGGGATGACGTACTGCGACTGCTGCGGGTTGTAGCGGCTGCCCGGCTTGGGATCGAGATTGCGGATGATCTCGATGTGCTCTTTCAGGTCCTCGATCTGCAGCCCCATGCGCCGCGCGATCTCCGGCACCTGGTGGTTCTGCAGCAGCCGGAGGTGCTCGGTGACGATCTTCTCGGTCGGGGTGCCTTCGAGCCCGAGGTGGCGGATCTGCAGCCAGAGGCATTCCTGCAGGTCGCGCGCGGCGACGCCGATCGGGTCGAACGTCTGCACGTGCTGCAGCACGCGCTCGACGTCGGCCACCGGCCAGTCGCCCATCGCCGCGATCTCCTCGACCGAGGCCACCAGGTAGCCGTCGTCATCCAGGTTGCCGATGATGGCGGTGCCGATGTCGCGCAGCTGGCCGTCGCCCAGGCCTTTGACCTTGTCGGGCTCGGCCTGCAACGAGAGCTGCCACATCAGGTGGTCCGACAGCGATGAGGCCGACGAGAGCGTGTTCTCGATCGGCGGCAGCTCCTTGACCTCCGACGGCGTCCGCGAGCGGTAGCCGTCATCGAGATAGTCGCCGAAGAAGTATTCGTAGTCGGCGTCATCCCACTGGTCGCCCTTCTCGGGGGTGGGCTTGTCGGGCTCCGCTTTATCCTGCTGCGACTGCTCGGCGGGCTGCAGCTCCTCGGTCGGAACCTCCTCGAGCAGCGGGTTCTCCACCATCTCCTGATTCAGCAGATCCGAGAGCTCCAGCGTCGACATCGGCAGCAGCTTGATCGCCTGCTGGAGCGACGGTGTAAGGATGAGCTTCTGAACGAGTTTGGTGTGGAGTTTCTGCGAAATCGCCATTTGGTCCGTACCAGGCCCCCTTCGGTCCGGGGCCTCTTTCGATTCTAGTCCAACCGGAAGTCGGCACCGAGGTAAATGCGCTTTACGTCCTCGTCCTCGGCCAGGCTCTGGGGTGTTCCACTCTTGAAAATCACGCCGTCATGAACGATGTAGGCGCGATCCGTGATGCGCAGCGTCTCCCGGACGTTGTGGTCGGTGATGAGCACCCCGATGCCCTGCGATTTCAGGTGGAAGATGATCTTCTGGATGTCGGTGATGGCAATAGGGTCAATGCCCGCAAACGGCTCGTCGAGCAGCATGAACTTCGGCGAAATCACCAGCGCGCGCGTGATCTCGACGCGCCGGCGTTCTCCTCCTGAGAGGGTGTAGGCCGGCGACTTGGCGAGCGGGGTGAGGCCGAGCTCGGCCAGCAGCTCGCGCAGGCGCGTCCGCCGCTGCCCGCGATCCAGGCTCAGCGTCTCGAGGATCGCCATGATGTTCTGCTCGACGCTGAGGCCGCGGAAGATCGACGCCTCCTGCGGCAGGTAGCCGATCCCCTTCCGCGCGCGGATATACATGGGGTCGTCGGTGACGTCCACGCCGTCGAGCAGCACGCGGCCGGAGTCGGGTGCGGTCAGGCCGACGACCATCGAGAAGGTCGTCGTCTTGCCGGCGCCGTTGGCGCCGAGCAGGCCGATCACCTCGCCCGAGGCGATCTCGATGTTGACGCCCCTGACCACCGTCCTGCCGCTGTACGACTTGGTGAGGTCCGTGGTTGCCAGCGTCGACATTCAGTGCGACCCCGGGTTGGAGCCGCAGGGCACGCTGTAGGACTTGTGCGGCGCCGCCGTGGACCCGCTGACGGTCATGGTGCTGCCCGTGCGCCGGAACGTGGCCATCGCCCCTTCGCTGACCTTGCAGTCGGGGGACGTGTCTTCGTAAATCTTCACGGGCGTGCCGACCATCGTGTAGTCGTCCGTCTTCGCGTTGTAGGTGAGGTGGCGCCCGTAGGCGCGCCGCGCTTCCTGGCGCGAGACCACGTTGCCGTCGGCCTCGGCGCGTTCGAGCTGGCCGCCCTGCTCGGCCAGGAACAGCTCGATGCGGTCGGCAGTGACGTCGCCGCTCGGGCCGCTCATGTGGGCGGTGCCGGTATAGGTCGCCTTGTGCTTCGCGTCCTCGTAGAGCAGTTCGTCAGCCGTCGTATTGGTCGGTTCCGTCGCGCTGCGCCCCTTCGGCTCCTTCGTATCCTTCGCCTCCTTCGTATCCTTGTCGTCTTGCGTGATCATCATCGACGTCACGACCTTGGACGTGGCGTGCAGGTTGCCGGTCTTGTCCTCGAGGACCAGCTTGTCGGCCTGGATCTGGGTGTCGGGATCCTGCCACAGCCGCGCGTTCCCCTCGTAGACGGCGACGTCGTGGGCGCTGTCGTAGTCGAGGCGGTTCGACGTCACGTTCACCGGCTGGTCCTGCTTCAGCATCGACGGCATCTTCACCGCCGTCTCGCCCGGCTTGGGCTTGCTCTGCGAAATCATGACGCTGCGGACCCTGGTGTCGGCCTTGATGCGCTGGCCGCCGAGCGTCATCTGGATCGTGCGCGCCTCGACGCTGACGCGGCCGTCGGAGACGTGCGGGCCCGATCCGGCCTCCCCTTCGCCCGGGCTGAGATCGAGGCGGTCCTGCGCGATCGCGTACACCGCCATCGGTGCGTCGGCGGTGGTCTGCGCGCCGTCGGTGAAGTGGACGCGGATATGGAAGTCGGCCTGCTCGATGTCGCCGAAGCCCGGCTTGGTCTTGACGTCGAGGCGCTGCGAGCGCGCGGTGCGGTCGATCGCGGCCAGCGTGCCGCGCGCGGCGCGGTTCTCGCGGTACTCCACGTCGCCGGTGAACGTCGCCGCCTGGATGCCCTGGCCGGGCGCGCCGGTCGCGATCAGCGAGGCCGAGCGGATGCGCCGCGACGGCAGGTCGCCGTCAGGCGGCAGATCGACCTGGACACGCTCGTTCGCCGTCAGGTTGGTCACCGTGCTGCCGTCGGGCGCCAGCGCGACGTCGATCCCCTTCCCCGAGATCCGCCGTGCGGCCTTGCCCTGCTCACCCGGCAGCTGGATCGAGGCGTTCTCGACCAGGTGCGCGCTCTGCAGCGTGCGCCCGTTCTCGGCGTAGGTCAGGTCGATGTCCTTCGCGCGCATGTCCTGCGGCCCGCTGCCGCCCGGCTTGCCGACGATGCGCGAGTTGCCGCGCAGCTCCATGCGCGTCACGCGCTCGTCGTCCGGCGTGAGATACGCGGTCGATTCGTCGGCGTCGATCACGTGCCCCTCGCCGTCCATGTGCGCGCCGCCGAGGAACTTCATGTAGTGATCGGCGCGCGCCATGCCGGCGGACTTGGAGGTGACGTGGATGGCGCCGCTGCCGCCTTTCGGATCGGCGGCGACATCGACCTTCGCCTGGTCGAGGAGCCAGAGCACGTTCCGCTGTTGATCGTAGGTGGCGCCGACGCCGGACCCGCTCATGCGGCCTTTCGCAAACGTCATCGGGCCGGGAATGCGCGTGATCTGGTCTTCGTCGTTGTACGTGGCGGTCGCCGCGGTCACGGTGATCCCGTCGCTCGTCGTCAGCTTCACGCCGCCGTTGAAGACCGCCGTGCCGACCTCGTGCCCCGGCGGATTGGTGACCTCCGCCTCCTGCGACTGGATGGTGATCTGGCGCCCGCTCTTCTCCGGCAGGACGACGGTGACGCCGCCGCCGAACTTCGATCGATTGTCGGCATAGGTGGCCTGGGTGCCGGCCTTGATCGAATAGCTGGTCTTCCCCTGCTTCGTGCCCTTGTACTCGAAGCCGCCGCTCGTATAGAGGATGGCGTTGGGATCTCCCTTCGGCACGTTGGGCGCCGGCGGGCGCGACTGTCCCTTGCGGAAGGACACCGCGACCAGCGCGGCGAACACGACCACGAAGAGAGCGACCGCGTAGCGCAGGCGCCGCTGCCAGTGACTCAAACCCTCTAATTATAAGTCGCTGAGCGATTTGAAGTCGGCGACGGCGAGCTCGAGATAGGTCTCGCCGAGGTATTCGTTCTGCTCGAGGGAAAAGGCGAGATTGACGCCGGCGCGGTTCTCGGTGAGGAAGGCGGCGCGCTCGGCGGCGCGCCAGGCGATGGCGCGGAAGCTGCGGCCGTCCTGGCGGAAGGTCATGCTCAGGTGGCGGTCCTTGATCGGGCGCGGCCCGTCGACGATCTCCACCGGCATGGCGTGGAAGATCGGCCGCGGGTTGGCCAGGCCGAACGGCGCCATCGCGTTGAGCCCTTGCACGAGATCGGGCGTGATGTGGCGGAGGTTCAGCGCACCGTCGATGCGCAGCCGCGGGCGCAGCTGATCGGGCTCGAGGACCTCGTTGGCGTGCGCGTTGATCCGGGCCCGGAACTCCGGCAGGCGGGCCGCGTCCATCGTCAGGCCGGCCGCCTGCTTGTGGCCGCCGAAGCGGAGGAAGAGATCGGCGCAGCGCTCGAGCGCGTCGAGCATGTCGAAGGCGGGGATGCTGCGGCACGAGCCGTGCGCGACGTCGCCGTCCACCGACAGCACGATCGCCGGCTTGTGATACGTGTCCACCAGCTTCGACGCCGCGATGCCGATGACGCCGCGGTGCCAGCCCGCGCCGCCGACGACGAGGACGTTGTGCGCGCCGATCGCCGGGTCGGTCTCGATCGCCTTCTTCGCCTGCGCGACGAGATCCGCTTCCTCGGTCTGGCGGCGCAGGTTTTCGTCGTTCAGCTGCTGCGCCAGCGATCGCGCCTCGTCGAGCGAGCCTTCGTCGGTGGCGAGCAGCAGGCGGGTGGCGATATCGGGGGTGCTCATGCGTCCGGCGGCGTTGACGCGCGGGGCGAGGATGAAGCCGACCTGGTAGCTGTCGATCGTCTTGCCGGTCAATCCCGAGGCTTCGAGCAGCGCGCGCAGGCCGACGGTGTGGCGTCCGCGGCTCAGCGACGCGAGCCCGAGCTTGGCGATGACGCGGTTCTCGCCGACCAGCGGGACGACGTCGGCGAGCGTGCCGATAGCCGCGACTTTGACGAACGCCGGCAGCCACTTCGTCTTGTCGGCGCGCGCGCACAGCGACTGCACGACCTTCAGCGCGACGCCGACGCCGGCCAGGTTCTTGTCGGGGTAGGTGCAGTCGCGGCGCTTCGGGTTGATCACCGCGAGCGCCGGCGGCAGCGCCTCTTCGGGCTCGTGGTGATCGGTGATGATGAGATCGATGCCGAGCTCGCGCGCGCGCAGCGCCGCGTCGGTGCCGCGGATGCCACAGTCCACCGAGATCACCAGCCGCACGCCTTCCGCCTGCAGGCGATCGATGGCCGCGGGCTGCAGGCCGTAGCCGTCGCGCAGCCGCTCGGGAATGAAGTGGACGACGTCGCCGCCCAGCATCTCGAGGGCGCGGCGCAGGATCACGGTGGAGGTGATGCCGTCGACGTCGTAGTCGCCGTGGATCGCGATGCGCTCCTTCTGCGCGATGGCCCGCTCGATCCGCTCGACGGCCTTGCCCATGTCGGCGAGCAGCCCCGGATCGTGCAGGTGATCCATCGTCGGCTGGAGGAAGCGCGCGGCGACGTCGGGGTCGGAGAGCCCGCGCAGGCACAGCAGCCGCGCCACCGTCGGGTGCAGGTTCAGAGCGGCGGCGAGCCGCGTCGCGTCCTCGTCATTGCACGGCAGGTGGTTCCAGATCAGCGTTTTCATCGCCCCGTCGGCGTGTTCGAACGACCCGTGTCGGTGAACGCCGATCCTTCCTCACCCATCCGGCGGAACTTGCGGTAGCGCGCGTCGAGCCGTTCCGCCACGCTCATCGCGCTGCTGCGATTGAGGGCGAGCGACAGCGCCTGATCCACCAGCGCGGTGGCGGCGTCGTAGTCGTTGTGCGCGCCGCCGGCCGGTTCCGGGATGATGTCGTCGACCAGGCCGAGCGCAACCATGTCGGGGGCGGTGATCTTCAGCGCGTTGGCCGCCTCGACCTTCTTGTTGGCGTCGCGCCACAGGATTGCGGCGCAGCCCTCGGGCGGGATCACGCTGTAGACCGAAAACTCCTGCATCATCACGCGATCGCCGATCGCGATGCCGAGCGCGCCGCCGCTGCCGCCTTCACCGCAGACGATGACGATGATCGGCACCTCGATCATGATCATCTCGCGCAGGTTCAGCGCGATGGCCTCGGCGACGCCGCGCTCTTCCGACTCCATGCCGGGGTAGGCCGCCGGCGTGTCGACGAAGACGGCGATCGGGCGCGAGAACTTCTCGGCCATCCGCATCACGCGCAAGGCCTTGCGGTAGCCCTCCGGCCGCGCGTAGCCGAAGTTCCGGAAGATCTTCTGCTTCGTGTCGCGCCCCTTCTGGTGGCCGACGAAGGCGATCGGCTGCCCCTTGTAGCAGGCCATGCCGGCGACGAGGGCATGGTCGTCGGCGAAGCGGCGGTCGCCGTGCAGCTCGTCGACGTCGGTGAAGAGGCGCTCGACGTAGTCGAGCGTGTTCGGCCGGTTCGGGTGGCGCGCGACGAGGACCCGCTGCCAGGGCGTCAGCGTCTGGAAGATCTCGATGCGGATCTCATCGGCCCGCCGGCGCAGCGACTCGATCGACTTCTGCCGCTCGGGTGTCTGCGGCAGCATGCTGAGCGCCTCGATCTCCTTGAGGAGCACGCCGACCGGTTCTTCAAACTCTAAGAGTTCGGGCATACGGGTCTCAACGCAGCTCCACGCTGCCGGCGCCGCACAGCTGCTCCACTTCCTCCACGAGCTTTTCGGACGGCCGGACTCGCTGCGCCACGTCGGCGCGGACGCGCAGGCCGGGGCCGCCGTTCTTCTTCACGTCCAGCTCCAGCATGACACGGCGGTCGCCGCGGTGGCGCGCCAGCAGCTCGGCGAGCGCTTCCATCGCCCCGCGCGACGGAGTGTGCAGGTGGATCACCACCTCGCGCGTCGTCCGCTCCTTCAGCATGGAGATCGGCTGCAGCTCGGTCGCGACCAGGCGCGCCGACTCGTCGTCTTTTTCGAACTTGCCGCGGACCAGCAGCATCGCGTCGGCGGCGATGAGATGGCCGCACTTGCCGAACGTCTCGGGGAACACCACCACTTCGACGCCGCCGGCGATGTCGTCGAGCATGAAGACCGCCATGCGGTCCCCCTTCTTCGTCTTGAGCGGACGAAGGCCGCTGACGATGCCGCCGACCCAGACGTCGGCGAGCGACTGCGTCAGATCGGCGATGCGCTGCGCCCCGAAGATCTTCAGCTCCTCGCTGAAGCGCTCGAGCGGATGGCCGCTCATGTAGAGGCCGAGCGCTTCCTTCTCGAAGGCGAGCTGCTGCGCCTCCGTCCACGGCGCGGCCTCCGGCAACGGGATCGCGGCGCCGGAATCGTCGCCGTCCCCGCCGCCGCCGAACAGCGAGTCCTGCCCTTTTTCGCGGTCGCGCTGGTGCCGGCTGCCGTGCTCGATCGCCTTGTCGACGGCCGCGAAGAGACGCGCGCGGCGGGACGCGGTGAGACCGCTCGCCATCGAGTCGAAGGCGCCGGCCTTGACCAGGCTCTCGAGCGGCCGCTTGTTGACCAGCCGCTGATCCACCGTCTCGCAGAGCGTGAAGAGCGAGTCGACGCGCCCCAGCTCCTTGCGGACGCCGAGCATCGAGAGGATCGCCCCTTCGCCGACGTTCTTCACCGCGCAGAGGCCGAAGCGGACGCCTTCCTTCTCCACCGTGAACGCGAGCTGGCTCTTGTTGATGTCGGGCGGCAGGATCGGAATGCCGAGCTCGCGGCACTCACCGAGATACATCGCCAGCTTGTCGGTGTTCGCCGCTTCGATCGTCAGCAGCGCCGCCATGAAGTGCCACGGGTAGTTGGCCTTGAGGTAGCCGGTCTGGTAGGCGACCCACGCGTAGGTCGTCGAGTGCGACTTGTTGAAGCCGTACCCGGCGAAGAACTCCATCAGGTCGAAGATCTTCTTGGCCTTCTTCTCGTTGATCCCGTTCTTCGCGGCCCCTTCCATGAAGGCCTCGCGCTGCTTGGCCATGACCTTGGGATCTTTCTTGCCCATGGCCTTGCGCAGCACGTCGGACTGGCCCATCGTGAACCCGGCCAGGACCGCGGCGATGCGCATGACCTGTTCCTGGTAGGCGATGACCCCGTAGGTGTCCGACAGGATCGGCTCGAGCTGCTTCAGCTCGTACTTGACCTCGGTCTTCCCCTGCTTGCGCGAGATGAAGTCGTCGACCATCCCCGACTTGAGCGGACCGGGACGGTAGAGCGCGTTGAGCGCGATGAGATCGTCGAGGCGCTCCGGCTTGGCCTTGCGCAGCAGCTCGCGCATGCCCGAGCTCTCGAACTGGAACACGCCGTAGGTGCAGCCGTCCGAGAACAGCTTGTAGGTCCTGGCGTCGCTCAGCGGGATCGCGTCGATGTCGAGATCGATCCCTTCGGTCCGCTTGATCTCGGCGAGGCAGTCGGTGATCAGCGTCAGCGTGCTGAGGCCGAGGAAGTCCATCTTCAGGAGGCCGACGCGCTCGACCTCCTTCATCGCCCACTGCGTGACGATTTCGTCCTTCTGCGACTTGTAGAGCGGGACGAACTCGGTCAGCGGGCGCGGCGCGATGACGACGCCGGCGGCGTGGACCGAGGCGTGGCGGGTCATCCCTTCGAGGCGCTGCGCGATGGTCAGCAGCTCCTTGATGCGCTCGTCCTTCTGCTGCATCTCCTTGAGCGCCGGGCTCTCGTCGAGCGCCTTCTTCAGCGTCATGTCGAGCGCCGGCGGCACCGCCTTGGCCACCTTGTCGGCGTCGGCGTAGGGGATGTCCATCACGCGCGCGACGTCGCGCACCACGGCGCGCGCCTTCATCGTCCCGAAGGTGATGATCTGCGCGACCTGCTCGCGGCCGTACTTGCGCGTGACGTATTCGATGACTTCGCCGCGGCGGCGCTCGCAGAAGTCGATGTCGATATCGGGCAGCGACACGCGCTCGGGGTTGAGGAAGCGCTCGAAGATGAGGTCGTACTCGATCGGATCGACGTCGGTGATGCGCAGGCAGTAGGCGACGAAGCTGCCGGCCGCGGAGCCGCGGCCCGGCCCGACCGGAATCCCCTGCTCGCGGGCGTAGCGGATGAAGTCCCAGACGATACAGAAGTATCCCGGGTACTTCATCTTCTTGATCATGTCGATCTCGTACGAGAGCCGGCGCTCGTACTCGTCGACGGTGTGCTTCAGCAGCCCCTTGGCCTGCAGCTCCTGCAGCCGCGGCAGGCGCATGTCGAACCCCTGCCGCACGATGTGCTCGAAGTACTCGTCGAGCGTGAAGCCCGCCGGGACCTCGAAGTTCGGCAGGTAGTTCTCCTTGAACGACAGATCGACGTTGCAGCGTTCCGCGATCCGCACGGTGCGCGCGAGCGCGTCCGTGTAGTCGCCGAAGACCTGCGCCATCTCCTCGCCGGTCTTCAGGTAGAACTGGTCGCCGTGGTACTTCAGCCGCTCGGTGTCGTTGACCGTCTTCCCCGTGCCGATGCACAGCAGGATGTCGTGCGGCTTGAAGTCGGAGTTCTTCAGGTAGTGGACGTCGTTGGTGACGACGAGATCGAGCCCGAGATCTTTCGCAATCGGCTGCAGCCCGATGTTGACGGTCTTCTGGTCCTCGATCCCCTGGTACTGCATCTCGAGGAAGAAGTTCTCCCGCCCGAGGATGTCGCGGTAGGCGGCCGCCGCCTGCACCGCCCGGTGCTGCTGCTCGCTGCGGATGCCGGTCGCGACCTCTCCCTTGAGGCAGCTGCTGAGACCGATCAGCCCTTTCGAGTGCTGCGCGAGCAGCTCCTTGTCGATGCGCGGCTTGTAGTAGAAGCCCTCGGTGTAGCCCGACGAGACCAGCTTGATGAGATTGTGGTACCCCTCGTTGGTCTCGGCCAGCAGCACCAGGTGGTTGGCCGTCTCACCGGGTGTTCCGCTCTTCGTCCGCCGATCGCCCGGCGCGACGTAGACCTCGCAGCCGAGGATCGGGTTGATCCCGCGCTTGCGCGCCTGGTCGTGGAAGACCACCGACGAGAACATGTTCCCGTGCTCGGTGATCGCCATCGCCGGCATCTTCAGCTCGACCGCCTTGTCGAGCAGCTCCTCGATCCGGCACGCGCCGTCGAGCAGCGAGTATTCGGAATGAAGATGCAGGTGAACGAAGTCGGTCATTGCCGATTGTCGATTTTCGACTGTCGATTAACGGATTGACGATTGTGGATTGTCGACTGAATTGAGGATTGAGGATTGGGCAATCGACACTCGTCAATCTCCAATCCGTCAATCTCCAATCCGTTAATCTTCAATCGCCAATCTTCAATCTGCAATCGTGTCACTCCCACTCGATGGTGGACGGCGGCTTCGAGCTGATGTCGAACACGACGCGGTTGATCCCTCTCACCTCGTTGACGATGCGCGACGAGATCGACGCCAGCAGCTCGTGCGGCAGACGCGCCCAGTCGGCGGTCATGCCGTCCTTGCTCTCCACCGCGCGAATCGCGACGGTGTACTCGTAGGTCCGCTCGTCACCCATCACCCCGACGCTCTGCACCGGCAGCAGGACCGCGAACGACTGCCAGAGACGGCGATACCAGCCGGCCTTCTTCACTTCCTCCGAGACTATCGCGTCGGCGTGACGGACGAGGTCAAGCCGCGCCGGCGACACCTCGCCGAGGATCCGGACCGCCAGCCCGGGGCCGGGGAACGGCTGCCGCCAGACGAACTCGTCGTCGAGCCCCATTTCCTTGCCGACCGCGCGCACTTCGTCCTTGAAGAGCTGCCGCAGCGGCTCGACCAGCGTGAAGTGCATGCGCTCGGGCAGGCCGCCGACGTTGTGGTGGCTCTTGATCACGTGCGATGGTCCGATTACCGACACGCTCTCGATGACGTCCGGATAGAGCGTGCCCTGCGCCAGGAAGTCGAACGACCCCTGGCGCTCGGCGAGCTTCTTCGCCTCCGCCTCGAACACCTCGATGAACGCCGCGCCGATGATCTTCCGCTTCTTCTCCGGATCGGTGACGCCGGCGAGGCGATCGAGAAACAGCGACGAGGCGTCGGCGAAGACGAGCGGCAGGTGCAGCCGCTCGAAGCGCTGCCGGATCTGGCTCGCTTCGTCGAGCCGCATCACGCCGTTGTCGACGAAGATGCACGTCAGGCGATCGCCGATGGCCTTGTGGATCAGGATCGCGGCGACGGTGGAGTCGACGCCGCCGCTCAGGCCGCAGACGACGCGCCCGTCGCCCACCTGCCGGCGGATCCGGCCGACGCTCTCGTCCACGAACGACGCCATCGTCCAGTCGCCGGTGCAGCCGCAGATGTCGAACGCGAAGTTGCGGAGGATCTCGGTGCCGCGATCGGTGTGCGCCACTTCCGGGTGGAACAGCAGCGCGTAGAACCGGCGGTCCTCGTCGGCCATCGCCGCCACCGGCGCGTTGGCGCTGGTGGCCGTCACGCTGAAGCCCGACGGCGCCGCCTTCACGAAGTCGCCGTGGCTGGCCCACACACGAAGTTCAGGGCCGACCGACGCGAGGATCGGCGCGTCCTGCTGGATCCGGATCGTCGCGTGGCCGTACTCGCGGTGCGGCGCCGGGGCCACTTCTCCGCCCAGCGCGTCCGTCATCAGCTGCATGCCATAGCAGATGCCGAGCACGGGGACGCCCGCGTCGAAGACGGCGGTCTCGCAGCGCGGCGCCGACGCTTCCGAGACGCTGCGCGGCCCGCCC
>Ga0207662_10000563_pt1 | contig 16467 bp, 17 predicted proteins | sample KBSS33LmetaG_FD_184338 | JGI IMG/M metagenome (GOLD analysis project Ga0207662, IMG submission 184338) | Switchgrass rhizosphere microbial communities from Kellogg Biological Station, Michigan, USA - KBS S3-3L metaG (SPAdes) (version 2) | ecosystem: Host-associated > Plants > Roots >... | reverse complement strand
CGCGAGCGCGAGGCGCTCCCCTGGATCGCGCGCGCGGAACAGGTCGCGCCCGGGAGCGCCGGGCCTCCGATCGCCCGCGCGTCGCTGGCGTACCGCTCCGGGCGCATGGACGAGGCGCTGGCGTTCTCCGAGCGCGCCTGCGCGCTCGAGCCCGCGAGCCTCGCGGGCGGCGTCATCCGCGTGCGGGCGCTCGCCCGGCTCGCGCGAGCTTCGGAAGCGGTCGCCGCGGGCGATTCGCTCGTGGCCGCGCATCCCGGCGAGCCCGCGGCCCAGGGCGCGCTGGGCGCGGCGCGGCTCGCGGCGGGGGATGCGGCCGGCGCCGTGGCCCCGCTGCGCGAGGCATCCCGGCGACTGCTCGAGGACGCCGGCCTCGCCTGGGACCTGGGCCGCGCCGCGATCGCCACGGGTGACGTGCCGCTCGCTCGCGAGGCGTTCGAGCGCGCGGTCACCTCGGCGCCCGAGTCCTACGACGCCTGGCTCGGGGTCGCCGACACGCGCTCGCGATTGGGCGATGCCGCTGGCGCGGAGGAGGCGCTCCGCCGCGCCGAGGCGCTCCCGGGGGCGAGCGACGGGCGCGCCGCCTCGCTGCGCGCGCGCATCGCCCAGCGCCTGAATCCGTAAGCACTTGCCCGCGCGGCGCTGGGGCCGCTACATTGGCTCGGGAACGTGCGGTGTGGCCGGGATCGCCAGTGCCATCGCCGTTCCGACTCCCCACTCTCAAGGACCGAAAATGGCGCCGACCGTCACGGCCGCACCGCAGTGGGTGCTGCATCCGAACCACGCCCCGGAGGCCGCCGGCTCGATCGCCCGCTCGCTCGGGGCGCCGCTCGCGCTCGGCCACGCGCTCGTCAATCGCGGGGTGGGAGGCACGGAAGCGGCGCGCCGGTTCCTGGACCCCGTGCTCGAGGATCTTCATGAGCCGGGGCGCATGCTCGACCTCGAGGCCGCGGCCGAGCGCATCCTCGCCGCGGTCGAGGCGGGCGAGCGCATCTTCGTCCACGGCGATTACGACGTCGACGGCATCACCTCCACGTTCCTGCTCTTCAGCACCCTCGAGGAGCTGGGCGGACGCGCCGAGTTCCGCATCCCGCACCGCATCCGCGACGGCTACGGGCTCACCACCGACGCCATCGACGAGGCTCACCGCCGCGGCTGCACGCTGGTGGTGACCGTGGACTGCGGCATCACCGCGACCGAGGCGGTGGCGCATGCGCGCACGCTCGGCATCGACACCGTGATCACCGATCACCACGAGCCGCCGGCGCGGCTGCCCGACGCGGTGGCGATCGTGAACCCGTTGCGACCCGGGTGTGCCTACCCGTTCAAGTCGCTCGCCGGCGTGGGCGTGACCTTCAAGCTGGTGGAGCGGCTGCTGCGCGGCCGCGGCGGCCTGGATCGCGCGCGGCGCTATCTCGACGCGGTGGCGCTCGGCACCATCGCCGACGTGGTGCCGCTCGTGGGCGAGAACCGCGTGCTGGCGCGGCTGGGGCTCGACCGGCTGAACCACGAGCCGCGGCTCGGGCTGCGGGCGCTGATCGCGGTCAGCTCGCTCGGCGGCAAGCGCATCACCAGCGGCCACGTCGCGTTCGTCCTCGCACCCCGCATCAACGCCGCCGGGCGCATGGGGAACGCCGAGCAGGGCCTGCGACTGCTGCTCGCTCGCGATCTCGACGAAGCCGAGACCATCGCCAAGAGCCTCGAGGAGGACAACGTCCAGCGCCGGAAGTTCGACGAGCAGGTGCTGCTCGAGGCGACGCGGCAGGTGGAGCAGGAGGTGGGCTATCCCGACTGCAGCTCGATCCTGCTGTGGTCGGATCGCTGGCATCCGGGCGTGATCGGCATCGTCGCCTCGCGGCTCGTGGAGCGCTTCCAGCGGCCGACGATCCTCGTCGCGCTCGACGGCGAGCGCGGGCGCGGCTCGGGCCGGAGTCTTCCGGGCGTCGACCTGACGCGGCTGCTCGATGGCTGCGGCGACCTGCTGCTCGCGCACGGCGGGCACGCGTTCGCGGCCGGGCTCACGGTGCAGCGCGATCGCCTGCCCGAGCTGCGCGAGCGCCTGGAGCGACTGGTGCGCGAGCAGTACCGGCCGGACCAGTTCGTGCAGCGCCTGGAGCTGGACGCCGACCTGCGCGCCGCCGACTGCGACATGGAGCTGGTGGAGTGGCTCGAGCGCATGGCGCCGCACGGGCTCGACAACCCCGAGCCGGTGTTCCGCATGCGCGAGGCGCGCCTGGAACAGGTGCAGGAGGTGGGCTCCGGCAAGCACCTGCGGCTCACCGCGCGCGACGACAGCGGCGAGGTCGAGGCCATCGGCTTCGGCATGGGCGAGCAGGCGCGGCTGCTCGCGCGCGCGGGCCGCGCGGACCTCGCGTTCGTGCCCACGCGCAACGAGTGGTCGGGCGAGTCGCGCGTCCAGTTGAAGCTGAAAGGGACGCGCATCCCCTGAGCGGCAGCGAACGCATCCCGGCGGGCCATCCGCATCCCGAGCTCCGCGCGGCGCTGATGAGCTCCGTGGCGGAGAAGGCTCCGCGCGTCGACCGCGACCGGCTCGGGGCGTGCTTCGATTTCGCCGACCAGGCGCACGGCGACCAGCGCCGCGACTCGGGGCAGCCGTACCTGACCCACGTCGTGGAAGTGTGCAAGATCCTGCTCGACCTCCTCGAGAATCGCATCGACACCACGCTCGCGTGCGCGGCCCTGCTGCACGACGTGGTCGAGGACACGGACATCACGCTCGCCGACGTGGAGAAGACGTTCGGCAAGGAGGTCACGTCGCTGGTCGAGGGCGTGACCAAGCTCTCCGGCCTCCACTTCGACAGCCGCGAGGCGGCCCAGGCCGAGAACTTCCGCAAGATGCTGCTGTCGATGTCGAAAGACCTGCGCGTCATCTTCATCAAGCTCGCCGACCGCCTGCACAACATGCGCACGATCGAGTTCCTGAAGGGCGACCGCGCGCGCCGCATCGCCGAGGAGACGCGCGACATCTACGCCCCGCTCGCGCACCGGCTGGGCATGGCCGGCATCAAGCGCGAGCTCGAGGACCGGAGCCTGAAGGTGCTCGATCCCGAGGCCTATGCATCGCTCGCCCAGCGCATCCAGTCCAAGCGCCAGGAGCGCGAGGCGTTCCTCTCCGAGATGAGCGAGCGCCTGCGCGAGGCGTTGAAGGCCGCCGGCGTGCGCGCCGAGGTCGTGGGCCGTCCAAAGCACTTCTACTCCATCTTCCTCAAGATGCAGTCCGGCAGGTCGCTCGAGGAGATCTACGACCTGTTCGGGCTCCGCATCATCACCCACTCGCGCAACGACTGCTATCGCGCGTTGGGCGTGGTGCACGACCAGTTCAGCCCGGTGCCGGAGCGCTTCAAGGACTACATCGCCACGCCCAAGAGCAACCTCTACCAGTCGCTGCATACGACCGTGCTCACCGACGCGGGCGAGATGGTGGAGGTGCAGATCCGCACCTGGGAGATGCACCGCACCGCCGAGACCGGCGTCGCCGCGCACTACGTGTACAAGCAGGGCGGTCGCGTCGACGAGGAGATCGACCGCCAGCTGGGCGGCTTCGTCACCCAGATGGCGGACTGGCAGAACGAGGCCGAGGACGACGAGTACATGGAGTACCTCCGCACCGCGCTCCACCAGGAGGAGGTGTTCGTGTACACACCGCGGCGGGAGCTCAAGCGCCTGGCGAAGGGGGCGACCCCGCTCGACTTCGCGTTCCTGATCCATACCAAGGTCGGCGAGCGCACGGTGGGCGCGCGCGTGAACGGCGAGCTGGTGCCGCTGCGCTACGAGCTCCGGAACGGCGACACGGTGGAGATCGTGACCTCGCCGCAGGCGAAGCCGCACGAGGACTGGTTGAAGATCGCGCGCACCACGCACGCGCGCGCGAAGATCCGTCACTGGCTCAGGGATCGCCGGCACGCGGACTCGGTGCACCTGGGCGAGGAGATGCTGCAGCGCGAGTTGAAGCGCCGCCGCGTCAAGGCCAGCGCCGCCGAGCTGGAGCCGATCGCCAGGGAGCTCGGCTGTGAGACGCTGGAGACGCTCTACGCGCGCATCGCCGAGGGCCAGATCTCGGCGGCGAGCGTGTCGCGCCGGTTCACGCCCGAGAAGGAGGGGCTCGCCGAGCGGCTGGTGAAGGGGCCCCTGGAAGCGTTGGGGGTGGGACGAAAGCCGAGCGGCGGGGTGCGGATCCACGGCATCGACAACGTCATGGTGCAGTACGCGCGCTGCTGCCAGCCGGTGCCCGGCGACCCGGTCGTGGGCATCGTCACCATCGGCCGCGGCGTGTCCGTGCACAGGCAAGATTGTCCGAATACGTTCCCGGACAAGGTCGCGGTCGAGCGCCGGGTAAGCGTGGAGTGGGACGCACGCCCGAGCGACACGTTCCCGGTGCGCCTGGTGATCTCCGGCCAGGACCGGCCGAGCCTCCTCGCCGACATCGCCAAGGTGCTCGCCGCGGGCGGCGTCAACGTGCGCACCGCCGGCATGCAGTCGGAGGACCGCACGGTGCGCGGCGTGTTCGTGATCGAGGTCCCGAACGCGGCGCGGCTCACGGACATCATGAACGCGCTGCGGAAGCTCCCCGGCGTCTCGCGCGTCGAGCGGCGGCTGCGGATGCTGCGCCCACCCCGGCGCCCGGCGGGCGGCGCGTGAGGGCACTCGTGCAGCGGGTCGCGCGCGCGAGCGTGAGTGTGGAAGGGGAGTTGCGCGGCGAGATCGGGCCCGGGCTGCTCGTGCTCCTCGGCGCCGCGCACGCGGACGGCGAGGAGGAAGCCCGCTGGCTCGCGGAGAAGGTCGCCGGGCTGCGCGTGTTCGCCGATCCGGAGGGGAAGATGAACCGCGACGTGCGCGAGTCGGGAGGCGCGTGCCTCGTGGTGCCGCAGTTCACGCTCTACGGGGACGCGCGCCGTGGCCGCCGTCCCGATTTCACCGCGGCCGCGCGCCCGGATGTGGCCGAGCCGCTGTTCGAGCGGTTCTGTGCGGAGCTCGCGGAGAACGGCGTCACGGTCGCACGAGGTGTCTTCCGCGCGCACATGCTCGTGGAGCTGGCGAACGACGGGCCGGTGACGCTGATGATCGACGCGCCCGCGCATGCGGTGGGAGCCGGGGCGTGAGCGCCGCCAACGGCACGGCCGCGAAGCTCTTCTGGCGCGGCCGCCGGCCGTTGGTGCTCGCGTCCGCCTCGCCGCGGCGGGTGGCGCTGCTGCGCCAGGCCGGCGCCGAGTTCACCGTGGTCGACCCCGGCCCCGACCGCGACTGGCCCGGGAAGGCCGAGCCCCGGCACGGCGTGCGCGCGCTGGCGCTCGACAAGGCGCGCAGGGTGGCGGTGACGAGGCGCGTGTCCGTGGTCGTGGGCGCGGACACCGTGGTGGTGGTGCGCGGCCAGCGGCTGGGCAAGCCCGCCAACCGCGAGGAGGCGCGCGCCATGCTGCTCCAGCTCCACGGCCGCCAGCACGAGGTGTGGACCGGCATCGCCGTGGTGCAGGACGGCGAGCAGCGCACCGCGGCGGAGAAGACGGTGGTGCGCATGGCGAAGCTCAGCGACCGCGACGTGGACGAGTACCTCAAGAGCGGCGAATCCCTGGACAAGGCCGGCGCCTACGGCATCCAGGGTCTCGCCGGCCAGTTCGTGAGGGCGATCGAGGGCGACTACTCCAACGTCGTCGGCCTGCCGCTCGCCCGCCTGCGCGCCCTGCTCGAGGAATTCGCGTAGCGGCTTGGTGTTGCGGGCCGCGCCACGGTCTTGACATGCGGTCGGGCGCAAGGGTATTTTCCGGCGCTCTCTGCTGGCGGGCCTCGCCGTCGACCCGTGTGCAGCACGGGTATTCCGCGACGCATAAGCCGTTCGCGCGCGGCCGTTTCGGCCCCTGTGGGACGTTCCCGCGCCAGCGACATCTCGGAGGATGGATGAAGACGTTTTCCGCCCGCGAGGGTGACATCCAGCGGCGCTGGTTGCTCGTGGACGCCGAGGGTAAGACGCTCGGCCGCCTCGCGACGCAGGTCGCGATGGCGCTCCGCGGCAAGTTGAAGCCGATCTACACGCCGCACATGGACACGGGCGACTTCGTCATCGTGATCAATGCGGAGAAGGTGAAGCTCACCGGCACGAAGCCGGAGAAGAAGAAGTACTTCCACCACACCATGTACCCGGGCGGCGCCAGCTGGACCAAGATCTCCGAAATGTTCGCGAAGCATCCGGAGCGCGTGGTCGAGAAGGCGGTGAAGGGCATGGTGCCGCGCAACCGGCTCGGCCGCGCGATGGTGAAGAAGCTCAAGGTCTACGCGGGCCCCGAGCACCCGCACCAGGCGCAGAAGCCCGAAGCCTGGACCATCGAGGCCTGAACGGGAGACGCATGACCACGACGACGACGAGACCCCTGACCGGCCGGCGGAAGGAAGCGGTGGCGCGCGTGCGCCTCGTCGCGGGCACGGGACAGACGCTGGTGAACGGCCGCCCCGCGCTCGACTACCTGCGGCGCCAGACCCTGGTGCTGCACGCGTTCCAGGCGCTCACGGTGGCCAACCTTTCGGACAAGCTCGACGTCCATGCCCGCGTCGCGGGCGGTGGGTTGACCGGCCAGGCCGGCGCGATCCGCATGGGCGTGGCACGCGCACTCGTGCGCCAGGACGAGGCGTTGAAGGCGCTGCTCGGCCGCGAGGGCTTCCTCACCCGCGACTCGCGGATGAAGGAGCGCAAGAAGTACGGGCAGCCGGGCGCGCGCAAGCGCTTCCAGTTCAGCAAGCGGTAGTCGTACCCGCAGCAGCAGCACCCATCTCACACGCCTCACGAGCGCCGGGGTCCCGACCGCGACAGCGGATCGGGTGGCGGCGCGACGAAACACACCGCGAGGCGGCGGTCGAACCCCTGAGGAGGCAGTCCGTGGCCGATATCACCATGAAGGACCTGCTCGAAGCCGGAGTGCACTTCGGGCACCAGACGCGTCGATGGAATCCGCAGATGAAGAAGTTCATCTTCATGGAGCGGAACGGCATCTACATCATCGACCTGCAGAAGACGCTCAAGTGCATCCAGGACGCGCGCGCGGTGATCCAGAAGGTCGTGCGCGCCGGCGGCCACGTGCTGTTCGTGGGCACGAAGAAGCAGGCGAAGCTGATGGTGGTCGAGGAGGCGGCGCGCTGCACGCAGTTCCACGTCACCGAGCGCTGGCTGGGCGGCATGCTCACGAACTTCAAGACCATCCGCTCCAGCATCAAGCGCCTGAAGGATCTCGACACCATGGTCGCCGACGGCACCATGGACAAGCTGGCGAAGAAGGAGCAGTCGCGACTCGGCCGCGAGCGGGAGAAGCTCCAGTTCGCCTTCGCCGGGATCAAGGAGATGCCCGGCCTGCCCGCGCTCGTGTTCATCATCGACACGAAGAAGGAGAAGATCGCGGTCGCCGAGGCGAACCGGCTCGGCATCCCGATCGTGGGCTTGGTGGACACGAACTGCGACCCGACGGTCATCGACTTCCCGATCCCCGGCAACGACGACGCGCTGCGGGCGATCAAGCTGTTCACCGGCATGGTCGCCGACACGGTGATCGAGTCGCGCGCCATGGTCCGCGAGGGCGCCGACCAGGAGACGGTGTCGTTCGGTGGCGACTCGGCCGAGGTCGAGGCGGGAGCGGCACCGGCGCGAGCCTGAGATCTCGAACCCACGGAATCCACGCGCCCGTCCGCTCACGCTGCGGGCGGGCGTTCCAACGAGCAGGGGAGTGACATGACGATCACCGCGGACCAGGTGAAGCAGCTCCGGGACATGACCGGGGCGGGCATGATGGAGTGCAAGAAGGCGCTCGCCGAGACCGGCGGCGACCTGAACAAGGCGATCGACGCGCTGCGCAAGGCCGGCATCGCCAAGGCGGAGAAGCGCGCGGACCGCGCCGCCTCGCAGGGCCGCATCGAGTCGTACGTGCACGACAACCGCATCGGCGTGCTGGTCGAGGTGAACTGCGAGACCGACTTCGTGGCGCGCACCGACGATTTCCGCGTGCTGTGCCGCGACCTCGCCATGCAGGTGGCCGCCGCGGGCGCGGACTACGTGCGCCGCGAGGAGGTCCCCGCCGAGCGCATCGAGCGCGAGCGCGCGATCTACAAGGAACAGGTCAAGAACGAGGGCAAGCCGGCGGCGATCGCGGACAAGATCGTGGACGGCAAGCTCAACAAGTTCTATGGCGAGGTCTGCCTGCTCGAGCAGGCGTTCATCAAGGACGACAAGATCGTCGTCGGCGACCTGGTGAAGCAGATGTCGTCCAGGACCGGCGAGAACATCGTCGTGCGCCGGTTCGCCCGCTTCCGCCTCGGTGCGGAGTAAGGATTGAAAGGGAAGCCGCAGCGCATCCTGCTCAAGCTCTCCGGCGAGCTGATCGCCGGCGAGGGCGGCCACGGCATCGACGACAACGTGCTCTCGGGCATCGCCGACGAGGTGCGCGACGTGCAGTCGCAGGGCGTGCAGATCGGCATCGTGCTCGGCGGCGGCAACATCTTCCGCGGGCTCGAGGGCAGCGCCCGGGGCATGGACCGCGTCGCCGCGGATCACATGGGCATGCTCGCCACCGTGATCAACAGCCTGTCGCTGCAGCACGCGCTCGAGAAGCGCGGGCTCTACACGCGCGTCATGTCCGCGATCGAGATGCACCAGGTGTGCGAGCCGTGGATCCGCCGCCGCGCGGTGCGGCACCTGGAGAAGGGCCGCATCGTGGTCATGGCCGCGGGCACCGGGAATCCCTACTTCACCACCGACACCGCCGCGGTGCTGCGCGCGATCGAGATCGGCGCCGACGTGGTGCTGAAGGGCACGAAGGTGGACGGGGTCTACTCCGGGGACCCGAAGAAGCACGCGAACGCCACGTTCTTTCCCCGTATCGGTTACATGGATATCCTGAACCAGGACTTGAAGGTCATGGACTCGACCGCGATCTCGCTGTGCCGGGACAACCGGCTGCGGTTGATCGTGTTCAACGTCGGCGTGCGCGGCAACCTGGTGAAGATCGTCAACGGCGAAGCGGTGGGCACCGTCGTAGGGGAGTGACGCGATGCAATCCAAGACGCTGAACGACGCCGAGGAACGCATGAAGAAGGCGCTGGAGTTCGTGCGCCACGAGCTCGCCGGCATCCGCACCGGCAAGGCGAGCCCGCAGCTGCTGGACACGGTGAAGGTGGAGGCGTACGGCACGCACGTGCCGCTGCAGCAGGTGGGCTCCGTGAGCGCGCCCGAGCCGCGGCTGCTCGTCATCCAGCCCTGGGACAAGCACCTCATCAAGGCGATCTGCAAGGGCGTCAACGAGGCGAACCTGGGCCTGAACCCGACCGACGACGGCAGCGTCGTGCGCATCCCGATCCCGACGCTCACCGAGGAGCGCCGCAAGGACCTGGTGAAGCTGATCTCCAAGTTCGCGGAAGAAGGGCGTGTGCACATCCGCCAGGTCCGCCACGACGCGAACAAGGACCTCAAGCACCAGGAGGACGGCGGCACGCTGCCCGCCGACGACGCCAAGCGCCAGACCGCCGACGTGCAGAAGATGACGGATCGCTACATCGCGCTGGTGGACGAGCTCCTGAAGAAGAAGACCGCCGAGGTGATGGAGGTCTAGGCTCCTCAGGAGAAACCGTGCCCACGCGAACGCCGAGTCCCCTGAGTGCGGAAGTCCTGATCGCGCGCGGGAACATCCCGCGGCACGTGGCGATCATCATGGACGGGAACGGGCGCTGGGCGAAGGCGCGGGGCGTGCCGCGGCTGATGGGCCACCGCGCCGGCCGCGAGAGCGTGCGCGAGGCGGTGAAGGGCTGCTCGTCGCTGGGCGTCGAGGTGCTGACGCTGTACACGTTCTCGATCGAGAACTGGCAGCGCCCCGCGGGCGAGGTCGCGGCCTTGATGACGATCCTGCGCCAGACGCTGCGCGCCGAGCGGAAGGAGTTGCGCGAGAACAACGTCCGCCTCGGCGTCATCGGCCGACCGAGCGACCTGCCGAAGCCGGTGCGCGACGAGATCGCGGACACGCAGGCCTACCTCGAGTCCTGCACCGGCATGCAGCTCAACCTCGCGCTCTCCTACAGCGGCCGCGCCGAGCTGGTGGACGCCGTGCGCCGGCTGGTGGACGACTCGATCGCGCCGGCCCATATCAACGACGAGCTGCTGGCGAGCTACCTCTACACGGCGGGCCTGCCCGATCCGGACCTGCTCATCCGCACCAGCGGGGAGATGCGACTCTCGAACTTCATGCTCTGGCAGCTCGCCTACACCGAGCTGTGGATCACCGAGACGCTGTGGCCGGACTTCCGCCGCCGCCACCTGTTCCAGGCGGTGGCGGAGTTCCAGGGCCGCGAGCGCCGCTTCGGGCGCTCGGATTGAGCGGGCCCCCGATGGCGACGCCCGAACCCTCGAGCGAACCCGCTGCCGCGGCCGTGACGCCCGCGCCCAAGCGCGGCCAGTGGGCGCTCGCGCTGCGGGTCGCGAGCGGCCTCGTGTTCGTGCCGCTCCTGATCCTGCTCGCGCGCGCCGGCGGGCTCGCCTGGCTGGGTTTCGTGGCACTCCAGACCGGGCTCGGCCTCGAGGAGTTCTACCGCATGGCCCGCGCCAAGGGCCTGGCGCCGGTGCGCTGGCTGGGGTTCGCCTCGGCGTTCGTGCTGCTGGGGCTCGCCTACCGGCCGCAGACGCCGAACGCGTCGTTGCTCACGACCGGCGGCCTGCTCGTGCTGCTGGCGCTGGCGCTCCGCCGCGGCGGCCAGCCGCGCGTGCTCGAGAGCGCGGCGGTGACCGCGTTCGGTGTCCTCTACGTCGGCTGGCTGTCCGCCCACTTCGTGCTGCTGCGCGAGCTGCCGTGGCGCGCCGGCCTCGCCTACTCGGACGGCGGCTCGCTGGTGCTCTACGCCTTCCTCGTCACCTGGAGCTGCGACACCGGCGCCTACCTCACCGGGCGCCTGTTCGGGCGCACGCGGCCGTGGGCCACGATCTCGCCGCGGAAGACGCTCGAGGGCGCGATGGGCGGGCTCCTGTTCGCGGTGATCGCGGCGCAGATCGGTGCCGCCACGTTCCTGCGCGCGGGCGGCGGCACGCCGCTCCTGACCTGGCCGCACGCGCTCGCGATCGGCGTGCTGGTGGGGATCTGCGGCCAGGTGGGCGACTTCGTGGAATCGCTGTTCAAGCGCGACGCGGCGAGCGGTGACTCCTCGGACCTGATCCCCGGCCACGGCGGGGTGCTCGACCGCTTCGACAGCCTCTATTTCGGCGCGCCGATCGTCTACCACTACCTGCGCGCCGTGATCTTCCAGGTGCCGTGAAGGACCTGGCGGTGCTGGGCTCGACCGGCTCCATCGGCGAGCAGACGCTGGACGTGGCCGCGCGCGAGTCGACGCGGCTCAGGGTGACCGCGCTCGCCGCGGGCCGCTCGCTGGACCGGCTGTGCGAGCAGGCCGCGCGCTGGCAGCCCCTGCACGTGGCCCTGGAGCAGGCCGCGGACCCTGCCTCGGCCCGCGCCCAGCTGCGCGCGGCGGTGCCCGGCGCCGATGTGGAGGTGGGCCCGGGAGCTGCGGCGCGGCTCGCGGAGCGCTGCCGCGCGCCGCTGGTGGTGAACGGCATCGTCGGCGCCGCGGGGCTCGCCGCCTCGCTCGCCGTGCTCGAGCGTGGCGCGCGGCTCGCGCTCGCCAACAAGGAGACGCTGGTGATCGGCGCCGACCTGGTGGCGCCGCTGCTGCGAAAGCGTGGCGCACAACTGCTTCCCATCGACAGTGAGCACTCCGCGGCGATGCAGTGCCTCCAGGGCCGGCCGCCCGCGGAGGTGACGCGGCTGACGCTCACGGCGTCGGGCGGACCTTTGCGCGGGCATCCGGATTGGCGACGTGCGAGCCCGGCGGAAGTACTGGCCCACCCGGTGTGGGCGATGGGTCCGCGGATCACCACCGACTCGGCGACGCTCTTCAACAAGGGCCTGGAGCTGATCGAGGCGCACGCGCTGTTCGGGCTCGGCTGGGACCAGCTGGACGCGGTGATCCAGCCGCGCGCCGTGCTGCACGCGATCGTCGCCTTCCGCGACGGCTCGCTCGTGGCGCAGGCGGCGCACGCCGACATGCGGCTGCCGATCCAGCTCGCGCTGTCCTGGCCCGAGCGCTGGGGCGAGGCGGTGCCGCCGCTGCCGGTGTCCGCGCTCGCCGGGCTGGAGATCGAGCCGATCGAGCCCTCGCGCCACCCCGCGTTCGCGTGCGCGCTGGCCGCCGGGCGCGCCGGCGGCACCGCGCCGTGCGTGGTGAACGCCGCCGACGAGGTCGCGGTGCAGGCATTCCTGGACGGCGTCATCGCGCTCGGTCGCGTGCCCGAGGTGCTGGAGACCGTGCTCGCGGCCCACACCGTCGAGCGCGTGGAATCGCTGGCGCAGTTGAACGGCGTGGACGCGTGGGCCCGCGAGGCCGCGCGCAGCGCGATCCGCCCGATCCTGCGATGAGCGCGCCGGTGGTGGCGGTGCGCCTGCGCGCGCTCGGCGACCTGACGCTGTGCACGGCCGCGTTCCATTCCCTGGCTGAGGGGCATCCCGGGCGCGACCTGCACGTGGTCACCGAGGCCCGCTTCGCGCCGCTGCTCGAGGGCCAGCCGCAGATCACGCGCGTGTGGCCGGTCCAGCGCACCACGGCGTCGACGCTGCGGGTGGTGCTCGCGCTGCGCTCGCTGCGGCCGGCGCTGGCCGTGGACTTCTTCGGCAACTCGCGCAGTGCGCTGATCGCGCGGCTCTCCGGGGCGAAGCAGGTCTGGGGCTTCGACGTTCGCGGCCGCGCCCGCGCCTATCACCACACGGTGCCGCGCGTGCAGCACGCGGGCGATGAGCAGCGCGAGTACGCGGCGGCGTCACTGCTGCGGCTGGCGCGCGCCGCGGGCGGCGCGGCGGTGCCGGCGTTCCCGAGGCTCACGCTCACGGAGCGCGCGAAGCGCACGGGCGCCGAATGCCTCGCGCGCGCCGGTGTGGAGGAGCCGGGGCGCACGGTGGGGTTGGTGCCCGCGGGCTCGTGGGCGACCAAGACGTGGCCGCTCTCGCACTCGGCGGTGCTCGCGCGCCTGCTGATCGAGGCGGGCCACCGGGTGCTGGCGATCGGCGGCCCGGGCGAGGAGCCGCTGCTCGAACGCCTCGCCCGGCTCGCCCCGGGCACACGGACGCTGTGCGCGCCCGACGTGGCCGCGCTCGCGGGCGCCATCGCGCCGCTCCGGGCGCTGGTCGGCACCGACAGCGGACCGCGCCACCTCGCGGTCGCGTTCGGCCTGCCCACGTACACCTGGTTCGGGCCGGCACACCCCGGCGCGTGGACGCCGGACCTCCCGCGCCACGCCTACTGGCGGACGAGCCTCCCGTGCCGCGCCTGCGAGCGCACGGTGTGTCCGCACTGGAACTGCCTGCCACAGCTCACGCCCGAGGAGGCGGCCGAGCGGGTCCTCGACCACCTGGCGGCGCACGTGCCCTCGCCGCCCCGGGCGCCCGGAGCCACCCGATGAACGGCGCCAAGCTCCCACTCTCGGTGCTCCTGCTCCTCCGCGACGAGGTGCGTGACGTGGAGGAACTGTTGCCCACGCTCGGCTGCGCCGCCGAGGTGGTGGTGGTGTGGGATCCGCGCGGCGACCGCGCCGCGCGCGATGCCGCCGAGCGGCTCGGCGCGCGCGTGTTCGAGCGCGAGTTCGACGGGTTCGGGCCGCAGCGCGGCTTCGCGCTCGAGCAGTGCACGCAGGACTGGGTGCTGTGGCTGGACGCGGACGAGCGCCTGACGCCGGCCTCGCTGCCGGCGCTCACCCGCGCCACCGTGCTCCCCGGGGCGCCGCCCGGCGTCGTCCGCGTGCTGCGCGAGACCCGGTTCCTGGGCCAGGAGATCCACTGGTGCGGCTGGCGCGACGAGTGGCTGCCGAGGCTCTTCACCCGCCGCGGCGCGCGCTTCGACGACGCGCCGGTCCACGAGCGCGTCCTGCTTCCGGGCGCGGTGACGCACCGCGGCGTGGGTCGCATCGTGCTCGTCCACCACAGCTATCGCACCATCGACGACTGCGTCTCCAAGATGACGCGATACGCGCACGCGAACGCGGAGAAGTCGTGGCGGGCGGGACGCCGCGCCGGGCTCCTCGACGTGATCGTGCGGCCTCCGCTTCGGTTCCTGCGCCAGTTCGTGCTCCAGCTCGGGTTCCTGGACGGCGCCCACGGCTTCGTGCTGTGCGCGTTCGCGGCCGCACAGGTGTTCCTGAAATACGCCGAGCTGTGGGCGCGATCGCGCGCGGGGCGGAGCGCGTGACGACCGTGTGCTGCTTCGGTGCCTATGACATCGCTTACCCGCGCAATCGCATGGTGCGCGCCGGGCTCGCGGCGGCGGGCTTCGGCGTGGTGGAGGCGCGGGCCGAGGGCAAGCGGGCGTGGCGGCGCTGGCCGGCGCTGGCCGCGGCGTGGTCGCGGGTGGCGCAGCGATCGGACCTGGTGCTGGTCCCCGAATTCCGCCACAAGGACGTTCCGCTCGCGCGCGCGCTGAAAGGCGCGCGTCCGCTGGTGTTCGATCCCCTGGTCTCGCGCTGGGACACGCTGGTGGAGGACTGGCGGCTGCACGCGCAGGGGAGTGCCCAGGCACGCTGGAATCGCGCCATCGATCGCTGGTCGTTCCGCGCCGCGGATCGGCTCCTGTGCGACACGTGGGCGCACGGCGAGCTGTTCGTGGAGCTGGGAGCGGAGCGCACGCGGCTGCGGCGCGTGCTCGTGGGCGCGGAGCCGGCGTTCTTCGAGGTGGCGCCGCCGCCCGAGCAGGGCCCGGTGCGGCTCACCTACATCGGTGGCTTCCTGCCGCTCCATGGCATCGCCACGCTGCTCGAGGCCGTGGAGCTCCTCGAGGCGCGCGCGAGCAAGCTGCCACCCTTCGTCGTCCAGCTCGTGGGTGACGGCATCGACCACGACGAGGCCCGGGCCACCGCGCGCAAGCTCGGGCTCACGCGCGTGGAGTTCACCGGCCGCATGGCGTACGCGGACGCTCCGCGCGTGCTCGCCTCCTCGCACGTGGCGCTGGGCGCCTTCGGCAAGGGGGAGAAGACCGGCCGCGTGATCCCGCACAAGCTCTGGCAGGGCTTGGCGGCGGGCCGCGCGGTGGTGACCGGCGATGGGGATGGCCCGCGCGAGGTGTTCACCGACGGCGTGCACCTCAAGCTCGTGCCCCGCGGCGATGCCGCGTCGCTTGCCGATGTGCTCGCCGGGCTCGTGGCCTCGCGCGAGCTGCGCGAACGCCTGGGCGCCGCCGGGCGCGCGCGCGCGTGCGAGCTGGGGACGCCCGAGGCGGTGGGCTGTCAGCTCGCCGAAGCCCTGGCAGGCCTTGCATGAGGGTCGCCCACCTGGATACCGGCCGCACCTGGCGCGGCGGGCAGGCGCAGGCGCTGCTGCTGATGCGCGAGCTGCGCGCGCGCGGCGTCGACCAGCTGCTGCTCGCACCCGACGGGCCGCTCGCGGAGCGATCACTCGCCCAGGGCTTCGAGCTCGAGCGCTGGTCGCCAGCGAGCGAGCTGGATCTCGTCGCCGTGAGCCACGCCCGCTCGCTGCTCAAGCGCTTCGCCCCGGACGTCGTCCACTGCCACAGCGCGCACGCGCACGCCACCGGCGTGCCGGCGGCGCGCTGGGCGGGTGTGCCCGCGGCGGTGGTGTCGCGCCGCGTCGACTTCCGCGTGCGCACGAACCTCGGCAGCCGGCTCAAGTACGCGCTGCCGGTGGACCGCTACCTGTGCATCAGCGAGGGCGTGCGCGCCGCCATGCTCGCCTCGGGGGTCCCCGCAACGAAGCTGGCGCTGGTGCCGAGCGGCGTCGACCTCGCCGAGGTGCGCGCCGACGCGGCCCGACCCGCGCCGGCTCTGCGCACGCTCGCGGACCTGCCTCCAGACGCCGAGATCATCGGCACGGTGGCGTCGCTCGCGCCGCACAAGAACCACGCGCTGCTGCTGGATGCCGCGCGCGAGGTGGTGACCGCGCGCCCGCGCGCGCACTTCGTGTGGCTGGGCGAAGGGGAGTGCCGGCCGGCGCTCGAGCGTCAGCGCCACGCGCTGGGACTCGAGGCGCGCGTCCACCTGCTGGGTTTTCGCGACGATGCGCGCGCCCTGCTCCAGCAGTTCGACGTGTTCGCGCTCTCCAGCTACCTGGAAGGCCTGTGCACGTCGCTGCTGGATGCGCAGGTGCTCGGCGTGCCGATCGTGGCCACCGCGGTGGGCGGCGTGCCGGAGGTGGTGAGCGACGACCGCACCGGGTGCCTGGTGCGGGCCCTCGAGCCCTCGGCCCTGGCGCGGGCGTTGATCGGCGCGCTCTCGGACCCGGCGCGGCGCGCCCGCTGGGCCGAGGCGGCGCGCGGCAGCGTCGAGGCATTCGGCATCGCGCACACGGCGGAACGCACGCTCGCGGTCTATCGCCAGGTGCTGGAACGGCGAGCCGCGGCGGTTTGACGAGGACATTGAGAGCGAACCGACCCAAGCCTGCCGAA
>Ga0207662_10000562_pt1 | contig 16477 bp, 9 predicted proteins | sample KBSS33LmetaG_FD_184338 | JGI IMG/M metagenome (GOLD analysis project Ga0207662, IMG submission 184338) | Switchgrass rhizosphere microbial communities from Kellogg Biological Station, Michigan, USA - KBS S3-3L metaG (SPAdes) (version 2) | ecosystem: Host-associated > Plants > Roots > Rhizosphere... | reverse complement strand
GGGGGATCGCGGGACTGCTCTTCAGCCCGAGCCGCGGACTGCTGGTGTTCAGCCCGATCGTGGCCGTGGCGCTCTTCGCACGGGCAAGCCGGGGCCGTCCGGTGATCGCGTGGACGCTCGCCGCCGCGGCCGCGCAACTGCTGCTCTACGGGTCGTTCTCGGTCTGGTGGGGTGGATACACCTACGGGCCGCGCTACCTGCTCGACCTGCTGCCGGCGCTCGTCCCCGCCGCGGCGCTCGGCATGGACAGGCTGGCCAACGCCCACGTCACCGTACGCGCGATCGCCGCCGCCGCCCTCGCGTGGTCGATCGTCACCGCCGCGACCGGCGCCTTCTGCTATCCCAACGAACAGTGGAACACCGATCCGGTGAACCTGGACCAGGCGCACGAGCGGCTCTGGGAGGTGCGCGACTCGCAGATCCCGCGCTGCTGGTCGCGCGGACTGGCGCCACAAAACTTCGTGTTGTTCGACCGTGAGATATGGAGGCGCTCGGATCGGTAGAGGGTTCCTTCGTATCCTTCGCTTTCCTTCGTATCCTTCCCCTCAGGTCTTCTGCTTGCGCCGGATGTCGCGTGACACGCGGGCGAGGTCGATCATCATCCGCTCGAACTCCGCCTGGTACTCCTCGAGCGTCATGAGCTGCCGGCGCTGCTTGAGGTCGTCGAGGTCGATCTGCAGCGCCGCGCGCTTCTGCAGCAGCGACAGCAGCTCCTCGTCGGTCGGCAGCGCGCCGACGACGTCCGCGTCGAGATAGAGGCGGCTCGCGGCCGACCCGTCCTTGCCGTCGCCGCCCGCTTCCCTTCCGACGCCGTCCCCGTCGTCGTCGAGCAGCGCCCGTTCGGTGGAGAGCTGGCCGCGCTGCGTGTAGTAGCGGCGCACCCCCATGCTCGCCGCGGTGAACGCCTCCCAGATCGAGATGCGGCCGTTCTTGTCGATGTCGGCCCCGGGGTCGGTCAGCGACTTGATGAAGTACTCGGGGAAGATCGTGTCGAAGCGCTGCATCACCGAGTCGGTGGCGGTGATGACGACGCGGCGCGGGCCGGCCAGGTGCTCGAGGAACGGCGAGCTCGCCGCGGTCGAGTCGACGACGACGATGCGCCCGGGAAGCGGCTTGAGCAGCGCCGCCCACTCGTTCGACGACAGATCGGGCCCGACGAGGTTGAACTTGGCCTCGGTGCCGTCGAAGGATCCGTGTCCGATGAGCAGCACGAGCAGCACGTCCTCGGCGGTCATGCGCGAGCGAATCTGCTCGAGCGCGCGCTTCACGCCGGCAGCGGACGAGACGTGCTCGGCGTCGCCGCCGTCGTAGAGCGTGAAGATGTGGCCCCCCTCGAAGCCGAGCTTCTCCATCAGCGCGAGCGACGCAGCCTGGCGCCACTGCCCGTACTGCTCGGCGTAGGTCGGCTCGCCGTTCGCGCCGGAAACGATCAGCGCGTAGCGATCGGAGGCGGAGGCAGCCGCGACAGATACGAGGATACAGAGGACCGAACTGAGGAGATATCTCGTGGCTTCCGGCTTTAGCCGGAAGAAAGCGCGCGCGGTCGCCGTCACCGCAACCCCCATCGCCGGCGCGTAAGCCATTCCGCCGCGAGCAGGCCAGCGAGGATGGCGAAGGACCAGCCGGTATGCCAGAGATCCTTGCGCAGCGCGAGAAGCGCGGCGGGCGCGCTTTCGTCGAGGCGCGCCAGGAGCGCGTTGATGTCCCCCGCGGGAATGACCGCGCCGCGCGAGGCGCGGGCCACGCGCTGCAGCGTGTCTTCGTTCAGCCGCGGGTCGGTCATCTCGGGATCGACGCCGCCGACCAGCATGGTGCCGAGTGACGAGCCGAGCGAGGTCTGTCCCTGCCGCGCGTCCACCGACACGCGGTAGATGCCGGGCTCGGTCGCGCGCACGGCGGCGCGGAAGCTGCCGCCCTGGTCGGGCACGGGATCGGCGCGCACGCTCTCGACGCGCCCGGACGGCGACGTCACGCTGACGTTCACCATCGCATCGGCCCGCGGCGCGTACGACTTGTCGCGCGCGGCGATCGTGACCGGAATGGCCTCCCCTTCGGCCGGCGCCGCCGGCAGCGTCAGGGTGACCGGCTCGGGCGCGCTCTGCGCCAGCCAGCGCACCGCCTGGCGCCAGAATCGCTCGTAGGATTGATCGGCCGACGGCATCAGCATGCGCCAGCGCCACGCGGCCTCGCCGGTGAAGAGCATCGAGCGCCCCTCGGCAAATCGCTGCACCGCAACGAGCGCGCGCGGCGCGCCGCCCGGGCCGCCGGTGACCGCGAGGACGGTGGCGCCGGGCCGCGCCCCCCCGAGCGGAGAGACCGAGGCCAGCGCGGGAATGGCGGCCCAGCGCTTCGCGTTTTCCGCGGGGTCCCCGCCGAGCTGCATCACCGGATGATCTTCGCCCGCGGGCGTGAGCGCAACGCGGTTGCGACCAGGCGATGCCGCGGCGTCCACCACCGCGCCGGATCGATCGGCGAGCTCCAGCGGCAGCACGTCCTCGATGGTCGTGTCGCGCAGCCCCTGGCGCTGGAAGGCGCGCGCGCCGAGGACGAGCAGGCCGCCGCCGCGCTCCCCGACGAAGGCGCGGGTCAGCGCCAGCTGCTGCGTCGTGAGCAGATCGGGATCGACGTTGGCGAGCACGACGACGTCGTAGGCGAAGAGGGCGTCGCGCGAATTCGGGTAGCCGCCGAGCAGCGCGTTGGCGCGCGCCTGCGTGGCCTGCACGTAGAACGTCTCGGCGCCGGAATCGTCGCGCCCCTTGCGGACCACGGCGTCGACCTCGAGGCCGCGATCGGCGGCGAGGGCGCGGCGCAGGAAGGCATGCTCGAACCCGGGGGCTCCCTGCACGAGGAGCACGCGGCGCGGACGGCCGGCGGCCGGGACGAGCACGCTGCGGGCGTTGTTCTCGCCGACCAGTTCGTCGGCGGCCGACGGGATCTCGACGGTGTAGACGGTGGGCACGTCGCGATTGGGGGAGACGTGGAAGGTCTCGCTGATCGGCGAGCCGTCGGCCGCCGGCTTGACGCGGCGCAGATCGATCGGACGGCCGTTCTCGAGCAGCCGCAGCTCGACCGGCGCGGCGCCGTAGCCGTGTGCCACGGCGGTGGCCGCGACGTCGACCGTCGCGTCGCTCAGCACCGACTCCGCGGCGGTGACGCTGACCACCTCGCGATCGTGGCTCGCCGACGCCGGCCCGATGCCGATGGCATAGACGGGTGCACCCGTCGCGGCGATCGCCGCCGCGTCAACCCCGCCGTTGTCGCCGCCGTCGGTGACGAGCACGATGCCGGCGACGGCGCGGCCGCGGTAACGATCGTGAACCGCGCGCAGCGCGTCGCCGAGGCTGGTGTGCCGATCGGTCGCCGACAGGCCGGCCGCGTCCGTGGCGGCCAGGCGATCGCCGAAGCGCAGCACCTCGGTGTGGAAGCGCGGCGACAGCGCCGGCAGCAGGTTGCCGCCGACGAGCTCGCGCGCGCGATCGATGCGACGCGCGCCGTCCGCGTCGTTGAGGCCCATGCTCCGCGAGCTGTCCACCACCACGGGCACCACCGCGTCGCGGACGGCGACGCCGGTGGCGCGCACCGTCGGCCGCAGCAGGCAGACGACAATCCACAGCAGCGTGATCAGGCGCAGCGCCGACAGCAGCTGTCGCCGCGACGGCGCAATCGGCACGGCGCGGTAGGCCAGCCACGCGACGGCGATCGCGGCGAGCACGGCGGCGGCAAGCGCCCACGCTGGAAGCGGATTAGCGAACGTCACCGGGCTTCTTCTTCGTGGCGATCGACTCGAAGTATTTCGACACCCGCTGCTTGTAGGCGTCGGGCACGCGCTCGCTGCCGCCGGCGCGCAGGCGGTCTTTGGCGGCCGCGCTCGACAGCCGGCCGGCGACCGAGGCCTCGGCCTTCTCGAGCGCCTTGCCGACCTCGGACGCGAGCGTCTGCCACGCGGCGTAGTCCTGCTTGAACGCCTCGGTCCCCGGCGCCGAGCGGCTCCATTCGTGCTCTTCGGGCGTGGCCATGCGCCCGCCCGAATCGGGAGTGCCGCGCTGCACGCGATCCATCAGCTCGCGCGTGCGCTGCAGTTCCTTGTTGTATTCCTGCTGCAGGCGGGCGAGATCGCCGCCGCCGCCACCCTGCCCGTCCGCCTGTGCGCCCTTCTGCGCCTGGCGCCCGTCGGCGCCGTTCTGGCCCTGCTGGCCGGAGTTCGGCTGCGGCGCCGCCGATCCTTCGCGCCCGGCCTGCCCCGAGCTCTGTCGAGGGGCCTGCCCCGAGCTCTGTGGAGAGGCACGACCCTGCTGCTGCGCGGACTGCTCCGCATCGCGGATCTGTTTCTCGAGGCGCGAGAGACGCTCGCGCGCGTCGCGGACCTCGTCGAGCTGATTGGCCAGCTTCGCGGTGTCACCCTTCGCGCCGCCGGCATCGGCCCCGTTCATCTGGCGCGCGATCTTGTCGAGCGCATCGGCGAGTTGCTGCTCCGCCGGCGCCGTCTTCGTGCCCTTCGTGTCCTTCGTGTCCTTCGTCCCCTTCGTATCCTTCCCTCCGCGGAGCGCCTCCGCCCCGGCCCGCATCCGTTCGGCGAGCTTCTGCGAGGCCAGATCGCGGGCTGCCTGGCGCGCGGCGTCGGAAGGCTCCTTCGTATCCTTCGAGTCCTTCGTATCCTTCCCGTCTCCCAACCGCTCGGCGGACTGCTGCAAGCCGTCGACGCGATCGGCGAGCTGCTCCTTGTCGCCGGCGAGCCGCCGGCGCGCGTCGGCGGTGCCGCCGCCCTCCTTGTCGAGGCGCTCGGCTTCGTTGGCGATCCGCCGCTGCGCGTCGGCGAGCTGCTGCGACTCGAGCTGGAGATCGCCGAGCGCGCGCCGCTTCGCGTCGGGGGATCCGTTCTGCATCTGCGACTCGGCGCGGCGCAGCTGCCGCGCCGCTTCCTCGCTCTTCGCCGCGGCGCCGGCGGCGTCGGCGCGCTGCCCCTGGGCCGCCGCGTCGCGCATCTGCTCCATCGCGCGGTTCAGCTCCTGCTGCGCCTGCTGCGATCCCTGCGAGCCCTGCGAACCCTGCGAGCCGCGCGATCCCTGTTGCTGCTGTTGCTGCTGCAGCTGCTTCGCGGCTTCCTCCGCCTGGCGGCGCAGCTCTTCCTGCTCGCGCGTCAGCTTCTCGAGCTGCCGCCGCATCTCCTCGGCGGCAAGGTTGCTCTTCGCCAGCTCCTGCTGCTGCCGCGCCAGTTCCTCCTGCCGCTTCGCGAGATCGCGGATCTTGTCGAGCGCGCTGCTCTTCTGCTCCTGCTGATCCGGGGTGGTCTCGACCTGGGCCTTGGTTTCGTAGTTGGTGCGCTGCTGCCGCTTCAACTCGCGATCGAAGAGATTGGAGAGATCCTGCCCCTGGCGGTTGCCGTTGCCGCCGCCGCTGCCGGACGACTGCGTGATCTGCCGGCGGCGGATTTCCGCCTGCGCCTGCAGCAGCGCGTTGAGCGCCGCCATCTCGTGCGGAATGGCCTCACCGGTCTTCTGCGTGGACAGCTGCTGCAGCGCCCGGCCCATCGCGTCCACGGCGTCGCGGACCGGATCGCCGGCGTTGGGGCGCTGCGTCGGCTGGCCGAACCCCGGCAGCCCGACCTGCTGCAAGAGCTCCTGCCCGATGCGCCGCCGCTGCCGCTGCTGGCCGGCCGCCTGCTCGGCGCGCGTCTTCAATTCCGCCTGCGCATCCGCCACACCCCTGATGTCGGTGGCGGAACGCCCCGCGCTCGTGCGCCGCTCGAGGTTCCACGTCGCGCTGATGATCTCCTTCTGCGCCGAGATCAGCCCCTCGAGCTGGGTGCCGGTGGAGGCCGCCATCGCCTGGCTCTGGGCCAGCGAGTACTCCTCGTTGAACGGCTTCACCTCGAGGAAGAAGATCTCGCTGCGGGTCATCGTCGACTGTTTCGCGCGCGGGATGTCGCGCGCGCGGGCGTAGTAGGCGATGACGTCGCCCGGCTTCACCCGCAAATCCTCGACCGCCAGCATCCGCGAGCCGATGCGCGCGGTGGCGGTGCCGCCGAGCGAGGTGAACGGCACCACCTTCTCGGGCCCGCCGCTGACCGAATACACCATGTCGAAGCTCTCGATGCCGAAGTCGTCGTCGGCCCGCGCTTCGATCGGCACTTCTTCGAGCGGCGTGACCCCCTGGTCGCCGCTCGGCCGCAGGATGTGCACGTCCGCCGGACGATCGTCCATGAGGCGGACGAAGTACTCGGTGCCGTCCGATCGCAGGCCGTCGGTGTCGACCAGGGCCACGCGGTAGGCGCCTTCCTCCTTGACCGTGAGCGTGGACTGCAGGGCCCGCTCGCCGGCCCTGGTCAGCGCCACCGCGGCCTTTCCTTCGGAGAACGCCAGGCTGCCGTTGGCAACCGGCTTGTCGGTGTGGACGACCAGGCGCACGCGCGTGCCGGCCGGCGCGTAGACGTCGCCGCCGTCGCGCTCGTCGCGCGGCTTCAGCCCGCTGAACGACGGATAGTCGTAGTGCAGCTCGATGCGCTGGACGCGGGCCGGGAAGAGCGCGGTCACGGCGTAGGAGCGTGACGTCGCCGGCCCCGCGGTCACCGTGTACTTGAACGATCGATCGACCGCGTTGATGCGCAGCTCGTATCCGTCGGCGCCGGCCGCCATCGGCAGCGTGGCGCGCTGCCCCTGCGAGGACTCCAGCGTCACGGTCGGGGCGATGCGCGCCAGCGTGCCGTGCCGGCTCGCCACCGACGCCGCGAGCGTCACCGGCTTCCCGGCCGGGACGCGCATGTCGCCGGTACGGACCTGGATCGTCACCGAGCCGGGCAACAGCCGGACGTAGGCCAGCTGCAGCGCCGTCTCGATCATCGGCGCGGCCAGGATCGCAGCCAGCACGAGCGCCGCGGCGCCAGCGGCCGCGAGGCCGCCCGCGTTGCGCAGATGCGTGGGATCGCAGATGCGCGAGAGATCGACCGCCTCGAGGCGCCGCTCCGCCGCTTCCACCACCAGCGGCGCGAACCCGCGATCGGCGGTTCCGGCGCGGCGGATGTCGACCGCCGTCACCAGCGCGTCGTCGAGCTCGGGACAATGCTCTTCGACGTAGCGCGCGACCTGGCGATCGTCCGGACGGCGGCGCAACGGCCACGCGACGAGCCCCACGATGGCGAGACACAGGATCGTGGCCAGGGCGGCGAGCGCCATCAGCGCCCCGTCGGACGGAGCCGTCCAGCGCGCGGTCAGCGCGGCCGCCGCCGCGATCAGCGCGACCGCCATCATGGCGCGGGAGGCGGCGCGCAGCACTTCCGCCGTGCGCCACCGCCGCCGGATCCGATCGAGAGAGGTGCCGAGGTCCATCATCATCGCGATCCTACGAAGGCTTCGACGACGAGCGTCGCGAGCATCAGCAGCAGCCCGTAGCGCCAGTAGTTCTGCTGGCTCTCGACCTGCTGCGCGAGCCGTTCGGCCCGCGGCCGCGTTTCCGCCGACGAGCGCGTCACCAGTTGCTGAAACTCCGCGGGCGTGACGCGATCGACGCGGCTCTCGCGCGGATCGACGTTCACCGCCAGGGTCCGTTCGCCGGCGCGGACGATGCCGGGCGAGGGCGCGACGCCGGCCGGCACGTCGCCGACCAGATACGCCGACACCGCCGGCGGGTGCGCGCCGAGGTAGCGCACGACTTCCTGCGCGAACGGGACGAAGGCCGGGTGCAGCGGGAAATCGTTCCAGCGGCGATCCACGTCCGAGGTGAACAGCAATATGCGCGCCTCGGGGCCAATGCGCTCCACGAGCGCGGGGGCGCCGTCGGTGAAGCGCGCGACGACCCGCCAGGCCGAGCCCGCGTCGATGTGCCAGGCGCGCTCGACCAGCACCTGGCCGAAGTTGGCCGCGACCGCGTCGAACGGCCGGAACACCGGATGGCGCAGGTCGGTCGCCGCCAGCATGCCGGGGGCGCGGATGTCGCGGGGGAGGAGCGGCGGCTGCCAGTCGAGCAGCGCCGACAGCACCGCCGCGTCGACGTCCGGCGCGACGGCGACGAAGAGCCCGCCGCCGCGCTTGAGGAACGTGCGGAGCGGTTCGCCGGCGCGCCGATCGATCCCGTGCGTGGAAAGTAACGCGACCACCGACTGCTCGTGCAGTTGATCGGCGGTCATCGCCGCGAACGCGCTGCCGGTGACGCTGCGGACGTCGAAGTCGGCCCCCTCCTCGGCGTCCGCCTGCAGCGCCCGCGTCAGATAGAAGCCGCTCGCGGCCCCCGGGCCGCCGCCGACGATCAGCACGCGCGGCAGCGTCCGCGACTCGGTGATGGCAAAGCGCTGATTGTCGGCCGCGTATCCGTCCGCGTCGTCGACCGACAGGGTCGCCCGGGTCGCGTCGGCAGCGGCGTCGAACGTGACGTCGAGCGCGTCGTTGGCGGGGATCGTCACCTGCCGCGCCGGCGCCTGGCGATCGTCGATCGTCGCGCGGACGTCAGCCGTGCGCGGCGTGCCGCCGTAGTTGCGGACGGTCGCCGTGACACGGCGGCGGTCGATGGTCGCGTTGCTCACCGACAGGTTCGTCGCCTGGGCGCCGGCGTCGAGCACCGACAGCTCGATGCGCTCCGGCAGCACGGCGCCGCTCTCGTCGAAGCCGCTCCGCTGCAGGTCGGTGACCACGACGAGCCTGGCGTGGTCCTCGTCGGCGAGCAACTCCGTCGCCTTGTCGAAAGCGGCGGCGTAGCGGGTGCCGCCGAACCCCGGGGTGATGCCGGCCAGCGCCGCGCGCGCCTCCCCCGCCGGTCCGGGACGGGCCACGAGATCGGCGCGGTCGTCGAAGGCGATGACGCCGACGCGATCGCCGCCGGCCTGGTCGATGGCCTGCCGCGCCAGGATCCGCGCCCGCTCGAAGCGCGACGGCGCGCCCATGCTGAACGAGCGATCGATGGCCACGATCGTGGTGCGCGTCGTGGCCGGCGCCGCCGCGTGGTACGGCCGCGCGAAGGACGCCGCCAGCAGGAGCAGCGCGCAGATGCGCGCGGCGAGCAGGATCAGATCGCGCAGGCGATGCCGCCGCGAGCGGTCCACCGGGCTCTTGCGCAGCAGGCTGACCGCGGTGAAGGGCACCGGCGGCGCGACGTCGCGGCGCAGCAGGTGCAGGATCACCGGCAGGGCGATGAGCGCGGCGCCGAACAGGTAGAGCGGCGTGAGAAAGCTCATGCCCTACTTCCTCCTCGACCGCGCGTCGAGATACGCGAGCAGCGCGAAGTCGAGCGGCTTGGAGGTGTCCAGCGTCAGGAAGTCGATGCCCGCGCCCTTCAGCTCGCGCTCGTAGCGGCCGCGCAGCGCCGCCATCTGCTCGAGATACCCGGCCCGCACCCGCGCCGGATCGGCGGTGACGGCGTCGTCGCTCTCGACGTCGGTGAAGCGCGAGGCGCCGCGGAAGGGAAACTGGATCTCGTGCGGGTCGAGCAGCTGAAAGACGATGACGTCGGTGCCGCGGAAGCGCAGGTGCTTGAGCCCGCGGACGACGCTGTCCGGATCGTCGAGCAGATCGGAGATGACCACCGCCAGACTGCGCTTGCCGAGCGCATCGGCGAGCTGGTGCAGCGGACGGCCGACGTTCGAGCGCGCGCCCGGCGCGATCTTCTCCAGCGCCAGCAGGATCGAGTGCAGGTGCCCGGCGCGGCCGCTCGCCGGCAGGCGCCCGGTGATCTTCTCGTCGAACTCGATCAGCCCGGTCGCGTCGCGCTGCCGGTGCATCAGGTAGGCCAGCGACGCCGCGAGCACGCTGCCGTATTCGAGCTTGCTCATCGCCGCGCCGCCGCGATACGCCATCGAGGCGCTGACGTCGAGCAGCAGGTGGCACTCGAGGTTGGTCTCTTCCTCGAACTTCTTGACGTAGTGGCGATCGGATCGCGCGTAGACCTTCCAGTCGAGCGTGGAGAGATCGTCCCCCGGCATGTACTGCCGGTACTCCGCGAACTCGACGCTGAATCCCTTGTACGGGCTGCGGTGCAGGCCGGACAGGAACCCCTCGACGACCGTACGGGCCTTCAGCTCCATCGACCCGAGCCGCGCGATGACGGCGGGATCGAGGAAGCGCAGATCGCGGGACGATCCGGCGGCGCGTGCGGAGTCGGTGCCTGGCATGGCTACATACCGCTGCGCGGCGCCGGCACCGCCTCGATCAGCCGGTCGACGAGGATGTCGGAGGTGACTTTCTCCGACTCGGCGTAGAAGTTGGGAATGATGCGGTGGCGCAGGATCGGGTGCGCCAGCGCGCGGATGTCGGCGACCGACACGTGATAGCGCCCCTGCATCAGCGCCCGCGCCTTCGAGGCGAGAATCAGCGACTGCGAGGCGCGCAGCCCCGCGCCCCACTTCACCCAGTCCTTCACGAACGGCAGGTCCTGCTGCCGCCCCGGCCGCGACGAGTCGACGAGACGGACGGCGTAGCGCGCGACCTCCTCCGCGACGATCACCTGCCGCACCAGCTGCTGGTACTCCTGGATCTCGGCGCCGTTGAGCACCCGCGCCGGCGACGGCGCGTCGGTGCCGGTGGTCTGCGTCACCACGCGCACCTCGTCGTCTTCGGTCAGGTACGAGACGACGATGTTGAACATGAAGCGATCGAGCTGCGCCTCGGGCAGCGGATACGTGCCTTCGAGCTCGATCGGGTTCTGCGTGGCCAGCACGAAGAACGGCCGCTCCAGCTGATAGGTACGTCCCGCCGCGGTCACGTGGTACTCCTGCATGGCCTCGAGCAGCGCCGCCTGCGTCTTCGGCGGCGTGCGGTTGATCTCGTCGGCGAGGAGAATCTGCGCGAAGATCGGCCCCTTGACGAAGCGCAGGCTGCGGTGCCCGGCGTCTTCGTCGAGGACCTCGGTGCCGGTGATGTCGGCCGGCATCAGGTCGGGCGTGAACTGGATCCGCTTGAACGAGAGATCGAGGATCTCGGCCAGCGTCTTGATCAGCAGCGTCTTGGCCAGCCCCGGCACGCCGGTGATCAGGCAGTGCCCGCCGGTGAAGAGCGCCATCAGCACCTGCTCGATGACGGCGTCCTGGCCGACGATCACCTTGCGGATCTCGGTCAGGATGCGGTCGCGCCCGAGGGTGACGCGTTCGGCGACAGCGGTGAGTCCCTGCGGCGTGGTCGTGTGCATCCGTGTTTATCCGTGTTCCGTCCGTGGCTAATGTGTCAGCGAGTAGATGATTTCGTTGATTTCCATCCGGTAGGCCATCGCCGTGTACTTCACGTAGCCCGGATAGTCGGAGGCGTTGGACCATTCCCAGCCGTCGCCCATGTCCACGTTCCAGTTGATCAGCACCATCGCGCGGCCGAAGTCGTCCTCGATGGCGCGAAGGTGCGCGATGTAGCCCCCCTTCTCCCAGGTGCGCCCCTGCAAGAACGATCCCAGGCCCGGCGTCTGCGGGAACCCGTCCATCTTGTAGAAGCAGCTGAAAATCGGGTGGTCGTTCGGCAGATCGACAATCGTGCGCGTCGGGAACACGCGCTTCAACTCGCTCTCGACGTTGGCCCACTCGATCGGGCCGTGGAAGTCGTCGAAGGTCAGCGTGCCGCCGCGCAGCAGGTATTCACGCAGGATCGGCACCTCGGCTTCCTTGAGCCGCAGGTTGCCCCCTTCCACGAGGTAGATCCAGGGATGGTTGAACAGCTCCGGATCTTCGATGTGGAGATCGATGGGATCGTTGACCTGGATGGCGGTGGCCGATCGGACGCGGCGCGACAGGTTCCACTCGGCGGCCGGCGCGTCGATGTACCAGGGCTCGTCGTAGGGACTCAGCCCCGGGCGGGGCGGCAGCGTCCAGGCCGTGTAATGGACACGGACGAACGTCCACTGCAGGCCGGCGAAGCGGGCGTCGGGGGCGGCCGGAACGGGCGGCGGCTGCGCCCGCAGTTCGACACTCGCCAGACCGCTCACTGCCGGGAGGACCGGGCCGAGCCTGCGGACCGCGGCTGGCGCACCGAGCCACAGGGCTGCTCCCAACAGCCCCAGACCCGCGGCCCCCAGCCTGCCTCGCATATAAAGTCCTACTTCGTTCCGCCCACCGCGTTCAGTAGCAATTCCTGAGCCCGCTCGAAGGTCGGGGCGATTTCGAGGGCGGCCAGCGCCTCTTTCTTGGCCTCCGCCTTCATGCCGGCGGCGAGATAGCTCTCCCCGAGGTCGCAGTGCGCCGCCGCCTTGTCGGGCGCGCCCGTCTGCAGCGCGGCCCGGAACTCCCGCATCGCCCCGGTGCTGTCGCGGCGCTTCAGCGCCAGCCGCCCCGCCCCCGAATGGGCGGAGGAATCGAACGGGTCCAGAGCGACGATGCGGTCGAGCGCCACGGCCACCGCGCGCTCGTCGCTCGCCGCCTGCGCCAGCGTCAGCAGCTTGCGCGCCGCCTCGACGTTGGTGTGGTCGGAGGAGATGAGCGCCTCGTATTCCTTGATCGCGCGCGGCCGGTCGTTCAGCTTCTCGGCCAGCGCGGCCATCAGCGCGTGCGGGCTCTCGGGCCCGATCGCGTTGGGCACCAGCACCGACGCGCGCTGCAGCGGCGCGAACCCGGAGGGGTCGCCCGCCTCGGCCAGCGCCTGGCCGAGCGCGAGTTGCGCCATGTAGCTTTCCGGGTTGGCCGTGGCCGCCATCTTCAGCAGCTCGATCGAGCTCGCGTCGACCGGCTTCTCCACGTCGTGCAGCGCGCGCCGCATGGTGCCGAACTTCTCCTCCAGCGCCTTGTCGAAGCTGGCCTGCAGCGTCGGCAGGTCGGTGTTCAGCGCGCGCTTGAGCGCGGCTTCGTTGTCCACGCCGTCGGCGAACGAGCGCACCAGCGCGTTCAGCCCCTGCTGCCCGCGGGTCGAGACGATGTGATCGACGAGCAGCGACGCTTCGTAGTAGGCCAGCGAGATCGTGTCGGGACGCGTGAAGCCGGCGTTGAGATCCTTCAGGCGCAGGACCTTGTTCTTGTCCATGGCCCTGGCGAAGGTGACCTCCATGTCGCGCCCCCACTCCGCGCGCTGCTTCCCTTCCTCGTAGACCGAGATCCCTTCGGTGAGGTAGCGCGGAATGCGCTGCTTCGACATCTGCAGCGTCACCACGTGCGCCAGCTCGTGCCACAGCGTCGCCTGCCAGCTGAACGTGCCCGGCGTCCGCGCCGTCGGCGAGTCCATCGTCACGACGCGGCCGAAGCAGGCGCCGAGCGCGCCGATCATCCCGGGCAGGCCGAGGTTGCGGACCGCGAAGTCGTCGTGGTTCGGGAAGATCTCGACGAGGATCGGGCCGGTCGGCGTGAAGCCGTACTTCGCCGAGAGCGTCTTCAGCGCCTCCTGCGCCAGCGGCATCGCGTACTCGCGCAGCACCGGCGCCTCGTCGCGGTGCATCTTGAGCAGCACGTCGCCGTCGCGCACCGTGACGAAGGCCTCGAGGCTGTCGAGCATCTTCAGCAGGTTGTAGGTGACGAGATCGAAGGGATCGGTGCGGAACGAGCGGTCCAGCGACCGCCGCGCCCCCGCCTCGTCGCCGGTCCGCAGCAGGTGCATGCCGAGATCGGCGGCCGCGCGGCCGTTCGACGGGTCGAGCGTCAGCCCTTTCTCGGCCAGCGCCGCGGCCTCCTCGAAGCGGTAGTGGCTGGCGGCCTGCTGCCCGGCGACGCGATAGATCTCGCCGTAGATCGGGTTGACGGCCAGCGCCGCGGCGACTTCCTGCTCGTAGCCCGCCTTGTCGTCCTTGACGTAGGCCATGGCCGCGAGCAGCGCGTGCGCGTCGAGGTTCGACGGGTTGAAGGCGAGGACCTTGTCGATCTCCGCCCTCGCGTCGGCCGCGCGATCGTCGTCGAGGTGCAGGCGCGCGATCACCAGGCGCGCTTCGGCCAGGTTCGGATCGATCGTCAGCGCCTTGGCGGCCGCGGCGATGGCCTTCGGCGGATCCTCGTCCTCGAGCACGCTCGCGATGCCGGCGTAGGCGGGCGCCCACTCGGGGTCCGCTTCGATCACCGCCTGGAACGACTTCAGCGCTTCGGAGTTGTTGTACTTCTCGAGCAGCAGCCAGCCCCACGCGGTGTTGATCATCGCGCCGTCGCCGCCGGCGCGTTCGGCGTCGTTGTAGAACGCCTTCGCGTCGCGCGGGCGGTTCAGCGCGCGCGCGGCGCGGCCGGCACGCAGCAGGACCGCGGGATCGGAGGAGGCGCCACCCTGACGGAGGATGCCCGTGAGCAGCGGCTGCGCATCGGCGGCGCGGCCGATCGTGCGATACAGGAGCGCGAGCTCCAGCCCGGCCTCGCTCGTCGGCTCGCGCGCGGCGAGCGGCTCGAGCATCGCCTGCGCGTCACGGTACTTGCCGCGGGCGACGGCGAGCTGCGCCAGCACGACGGTCGCGGCCGGATCGCCGGCGCCGCGCGCCGCGGCGAGCTTCTCCGCTTCGTCGTACTTGCCGTGCGCGAGGGCGGCGGCGGCGGTGCGCGCGAAGTCGCCGCCGGCGCCTGCCGACTGCGGCCGGCGGACCGCGGAGCCGGAGGTGCCGATCGCCACCAGCAGCACGAGAACGACCAGAACCAGCCTTGCCGAGCTGGAGAAGCGTGCCTGCATCGATTTACGCCCGATTATATCCACGGAGTTGGGCCAGCTTAAGCAGAGACCGTGCCGTATAAGACGCTGAAAAACCGTCCCCAGTCGCCACTTTCGGCCCACTTCAAAACAAAGGTCTCCAGGTGAAAAACAGGGCCGCGACCAGCCCTTGTCCAATGGCCCACGCGGTGATCAGTGGTGTGACCGCGCGCGGCGGTGTGACAGCCGCCAGCGCCAGGAACAGCGGGAAAACCGTTGCCGTGAGCCGTCCCATCGACAGCACGCCACCGGCGAGCAGCGGCGGGATGACATTGACGAGCACGAACAACGCGTAGGCGACCCCAAGGCGCCGGACCACCGGCCAGACCATCCCGAGCGCGAAGATCAGGCCGAGACTGTTGATCGCGTCATACGGTACGTTTTGCACGACCTGGAGCAGTCCCTCCTGGGTCAGCCAGCCGTAGGCGCGCGTCACCGGTGCAAGCCCCTCATACGACCGCCCCCACGCTTCGTGCAGCCGCGCCCAGCCGAACCACGCGCCGGTAAGCTGATGCACGTAGGCACTGTACAGGAGCATCCCGATGCCCGGGGCGGCCGCGGCGAGCAGGGATGGCGGCCTTCGCGTGGCTTCCGCCTTTAGGCGGAAGTTCTCCAGCCACATAACACCCAGCACGACGCTGAGCAGGCAGCCATTCGGGCGGGTCAGCCCCACCAGCAGCCCCCAGGCGACGGCCGGCAGCCACTCCTCGCGGCGGAAGTGATACACGGCGCCGACCGCGCCGAGGAGGAACACCGCCTCGGTATAGGGCGCGCTGAAGAAGACGGCGAACGGATACGCGGCCATCAGCGCGACCGCGGTCCCGGCGCGGTCCTCGCCGATCGTGTCGCGCGCGAGCCGCCACAGGTAGACGGACGCCCACGCGAACGCGATCAAAGAAATGATGACGCCGCCCCACAGGATCCGCGCGGCGCGGCGCTCGCGCGGCACGTCCGGCCGGAAGCCGCCGAGCGGATACCCCACGGCGCGCATCAGCATGGGAAACGCCGGAAAGAACGCGACGTTCTGCTGCCGATCGAAGCGCCCCTGGAAGTAGTACCCGCCCATCGCGATGCCGCTGTACCAGCCGGCGTCGAAGCGGGCGACGAGGTTGAACGCGGGATCGGGCGACAGCTTGAAGCCGGCTTTCTCGTCGAGCCCGATGGTCACCACCGCGAGGTAGCCGACGATCAGCACCACGATGCGCGACACCAGCGCGCCGCGGACGATGCGTGCCGGCGAGTCCTCGGCATCGCGGCGCCGCAGCAGGCGGCGATGCAGCGGCGTCCCGGGATGCGCGGCGTGGCGGATGGCGACGATCGCGGCGAAGAGGAACAGCAGCCGCGATGGTGAATGGATGCGGATCGGCAGCGGCCCGAGGAACAGCTCGACGCCGCCGAACACCAGCGTGAACAGCCCGAGGCAGAGGAAGGTGACGGCGAGCGCATCCGCCGCCCGCACCCACACCGGCGCGGCGGATCCCGGCGGCGGCGACGTCACCGTCGCGCTCCCTCCAGCGCCCTCTCCTCGATGCCGACACGTTTAATCATCAACAGGCTGAACGCGGTGACGGCGATCGGCCCGGTGATCGCCGCGTGCATGGCCAGGGCGGCGCCGAGCAGCTCGCCCGCGACCGCGAGGTAGTTCGGATGATCGACCCACTGGTAAGGGCCGGTGCGGGTGGCGGTCGATCCCGGCGGCACCAGCACCCTGAAGGTCCACCGCGGCCCGAGCGAGGTGATGGCCCAGTACTTCAGCCCCTTCGCCGCGAGAAACAGCAGCGCGCCGGCGACCACCAGCGCGTCCATCCGCACGCCGCGCCACCAGCCCTCGGCCAGCATCGCCGCGAACGATCCGGGGTAGGCCAGCTGCATCATCGCGATCACGTCCCCGCGCGGCTCGATCGCCCCCGACGCGCGCAGCGCGCGATCGTGGC
>Ga0207662_10000556_pt1 | contig 16599 bp, 20 predicted proteins | sample KBSS33LmetaG_FD_184338 | JGI IMG/M metagenome (GOLD analysis project Ga0207662, IMG submission 184338) | Switchgrass rhizosphere microbial communities from Kellogg Biological Station, Michigan, USA - KBS S3-3L metaG (SPAdes) (version 2) | ecosystem: Host-associated > Plants > Roots >... | reverse complement strand
GGCCGCTTTCGTGAAGCTCTTCGCCTGCGCGACCGCCAGGAAGGCCAGGACGTCGTTGAGATTCTCGCGAGGCATTGATGAATCTCACTCATAAGATCTAGCGCATTGTGCTGTCTAATCAGCGCGGGCTTCAAGCAGTACTTTAGCGTCGTCCTCAGTGAGGTGACGACATGGGTATTTTCTTTCCCCTCTCGACCTTGAGCGTTGCACTCTTACTCGGAGTGACCGGCAACGTGTGCGCACAAGCCTTCAAGGATGTGCAGCCCTCGAGTGCGCCACTCATTTTGAAGGCGCAAGGCAGCTTCTTCGTTGGCGGCCGCAAGGTCGAGCAGAGCCAAGGTGAGCTCGGCAATCTAGGCCCGGGTGGCCACATCGTGGTCGACCAGATGTATGTGCACTACATGGTGCCGCAAGCCGGCGACGGCATTCCTGTCGTGATGGTGCACGGCGCGACGCTGACCGGAAAAACCTGGGAAACGACGCCGGATGGTCGCATGGGCTGGGACGAATACTTCGTGCGCAAAGGCCATCCGGTGTACGTGCCGGACCAGGTGGGGCGCGGGCGATCCGGTTTCAATCAGGCCATCTATAACAATGTGCGTGCGGGCGCGGCGCCGCCTGCCAATCAACCTGAGCTGCTGCGCTTCAGCGACGAAGGGGTGTGGCCGAATTTTCGTTTCGGGCCCAAGGCCGGCCTTGCGTTCGAGGACAGTCAGTTTCCGATAGCTGCTGTCGATGAGCTGGCGAAGCAGGCGGTGCCCGACACGAATCGTGGGCTACCAACGCCTACGCCGACGATCAAAGCGTTATCCGAACTGGCTGGTCAGCTGAACGGCGCAGTCTTGATGGGACACTCGCAGTCCGGATATTTTCCGCTCGCCGCGGCTCTTCTCGATCCGAAGGTGACGAAAGCCCTCGTGCTCGTCGAACCCGGCACGTGTCCGGCGACCTATACCGACGAGCAGATCAAGACGCTGACGACGGTGCCCGTTCTCGTCGTGTTCGGCGATCACCGCGACAATCCCACCGGTCTGCCGACACTGCCTACCTGGCAAGCGCGCTTCGAAGAATGTCGAAAACTCATCGGTCGCCTCACGGCAGCCGGCGGCAAGGCTTACATGATGGACCCGACTGAGCGCGGCATCCGCGGCAACAGTCACATGATGATGCAAGACCGAAACAGTTTTCAGATCGCTGATCTGATAATTCAGTGGCTGAACGAAGCCGTCAGTAAGCAAGTTGTGGAGCAAAAGACTTCGGTAGCGCCGGCACCAACCGGCAACTTCACGGGTTCTGCCACTGTCGCCTCCAGGTTCACTGGCACTGGTGGCTCACGTCTCGGTGGCGCTACCGTCATTTTTCAGCCGGGCGCGCGCACGCGTTGGCACATTCATCCCCTCGGCCAAGTGCTCGTCGTGACGGAGGGAAAAGGTTGGGTGCAAATGCAAGGCGAAGCGGCACGCTCGGTAAAGGCCGGTGATGTCGTATGGACCGCACCTGGGGTCAAGCACTGGCATGGCGCCACTGCAGCCAGCGCGATGACCCACGTGGCGGTTGTGGAGACGCAGCCCGGTGCGGAAGTCACCTGGCTGGAACCACTGAGCGATGAGCAGTATCGACAACTCGGAACGAACTAGGAGTTTCCATGCGCGCAACCGTGATGTACGCGGCTCACGATGTCAGAGTCGAACGAGTGCCAGATGCTTGCTTGGTCGAGTCCACCGATGCATTGGTCACAGTCACGCGGGCCTGTATCTGCGGCAGCGATCTGTGGCCGTACAACTCGATGGCGCCGAGTGCGGACGGCAATCGCATGGGCCATGAGTTCATCGGCAGAGTCGAGGACATCGGCGCTGACGTGCGCACAGTAAAGAAGGGAGACCTCGTGGTCGCGCCGTTCGCGTGGTCCGACGGCACCTGCGAGTTTTGTCGGCAAGGTCTGCAGACGTCCTGCTTGCATGGCGGATTCTGGGGCGGCAAGAAGTTGGACGGCGGCCAGGGAGAAGCTGTTCGCGTGCCGCTGGCGGACGGCACGCTCGTCAGGCTTCCGGTGGGACCTGATCACGAGCTCATGCCGTCGCTCCTCACTCTCACCGATGTGATGGGCACCGGCCATCACGCAGCCCGGGCCGCGCAAGTGGCTCCGGGGAAGATCGCGGCTGTCGTGGGTGATGGTGCAGTCGGCCTATGTGGAGTGATCGCAGCGCGCCGACTCGGCGCGGAGCGAGTCATCATCCTCGGTCGACATCCCGCTCGCATTTCACTGGCACGCGAGTTCGGCGCCACGGATGTTGTGAGCGAACGCGGCGAGGACGCAATCAACCGTGTGAAAGAGCTCACGAAGGGACTCGGTGCACACTCCGTGCTCGAGTGCGTGGGGCATGATGAAGCAATGCTCACCGCACTCAGCATCGTGCGGGCGGGCGGTGCCGTCGGACGCGTAGGTGTACCTCAGCACAGCCAGATCCCGGCAGCCCAACCAAGTTTCTACCGCAACATCACGATCGCCGGCGGCCCCGCGCCGGTGCGGGCATATATAGAAGAGCTGCTGCCCGATGTGATGGAGGGCAGGATTCAGCCCGGTCGCGTCTTCGACAGCGTCGTGAATCTCGACGGCGTTCCCGACGGTTATCGCGCGATGAACGAGCGCAAGTCGATCAAGGTGATGATCAAGCCCTGACGCGCAGTTATGCTCGCCGAATCCCCCGCCTGGATAATCGATGTCGATCGATTACATCGCTCTGCGTGCGGGATTTGCCATGTGCCCTGTAGCTACAGGACTACCTTGGCTCGCTGTTGAACTGGCAATAGCGAAGCTACGGCGAGTGACTGACGGTTCATCTATCGCACGATGACTCACCGCCGCGCTCCCACGCGTGCGCGTGCTCTGAGGGCTCGACGCGCTTTGCACGTCGCGTCTTAGTCGCAGTGTGCGGAACCGAACGTTCACATGCTCGTTGTGTTTACAGTCGTCAACCAGCGACGCGCACTGCATCGCCGGCAGCGCATTCGAAGGCGCGCTCGTGTCATGAACTTCGTCGCGAGTCTGTGGCTGGCGGGCGAGAGGAACGGCGGCGAAGCCGACTATTCACGATCATCGGTTCAACAATTAGGAGATGAAAATGCCAACACCCAATGCAGACTCACTCGGCGTGACCAAGGGGAAGGCTGTGGAGATGGGTCAGAAAGCTGCGGACAAGATCGACGAGAACCGTGGCGCGGCTGCCAGCGGACTTGAATCAGCGGCCAGCGCAATTCGCGAAAAGGCCGACACCCTCCCCGGCGGCGAGAGAGTCGCTAACGCCGCGCACGCGACAGCGAACGCGGTAGGTGTCGCAGCCGATTACGTGCGAGATAACGACGTAAAAGCCATGGTGGCAGACGTGCAGAAGCTCGTGAAGAACAATCCCGGTGTGGCATTGCTCACTGCCGCGGCGTTGGGATTCTTGATAGCACGAACGTTCTCCCGAGATTGATCGCACAGGATGAGGATCATGGCCGCCAGCATTCGTTCGATCCCGGAAATCCTTCACGACGTCCTCGCCAATATCCAGGATATCGTCCGCGCCGAGGTGCGCCTGGCCAAAGCAGAACTCGGCGACGAGCTCAGCAGGGCGCGCAGCGGGGGCCTGTTGATTGGAGTCGGCGCTGTCGCTGCGATTTTCAGCGCGCTGTTTCTACTGCTGGCCTGCGTGTATGCGCTCAGTCGCGTCATGCCGAATTGGGCTGCGGCGCTCATAGTCGCCGCGGTAGTAGGAGTCGCGGCTGCGGTGACGCTGGGCCTCGGCTTGAAACGTTTCAAAACCATCCAGGCGACGCCTAAGACGGCGGCCAGTTTGCAGGAGAATGTGCGATGGGCGAAAGAACTGACCAAATAGAGACTCAGATTGAAAACAAGCGCGAGGACCTGAAGTCGAATCTTCAGGAATTGGAGACCCGCGTGAAGACTGCGACGGACTGGCGGCACTATTTCGCAGAGCATACGGGGACGATGATCGCAGCCGCCTTCGGCGGCGGTGTTCTCCTGGCAGCGATGGTAAGCGGGCGCGGCACCCGTGCGTCGCTGAGTCAGGCCGGCGCCTCGGAACCCGAACGTCCGTGGAGAGCAGGAACCAAACACGAGGTGCTGGAAAACGTGGACTCCATCAAGAGTGCGCTGGTGGGCGCAGCCGCCACGAAGTTCAAAGGGATTCTTGGCGAGGTTGTCCCTGGCTTCAAGGAGCACCTCGCTAAAGCTGAGGCCGATCGCACCCGCGAACCCACACACTAGCGAAGCGACCACAGCTCTTCCGACCGGACGCCTGCTGCTCTTGCAGCAGGCCTCGCTTGTGAACTCGCACCCATCCTTGGATCCGCTCGCGGCTACGGCACAACCATGATACGCGGCGCCCAGACCTACAACTGCTGGGAGCCAGCCGCGAGAATTCAAGCGGACGACAAGCTGATCGTGCTTCACTCGCGAGCTGCCACACGATCGAGCTGATCACTGAAGCGAGCGACAGCACATCGCCGATCAACGTGCCGAGAAATCCATGACTGGCGCAAGCTGATCGCTTCAGCTGCGACGGTTCTCCTTCGCGGCTGCGGCTTCGACGGCGTTCGTCACGTGCTGCTTCTCTTCCGGGGGCGGCAATACCGCGGGCAAGCCCAACGACTGCAGCCAAAGCTCCCGGCACCAACCCTTGGTGTGGTACAGGTGCTCGTCTTCCTGGTCTTCCACTTCATCGTAAGCAGCCTGAAGTGCGATCGCGGCGTCTCCCTCCGCGGCCTTGGCGCACTCACCGATGAGCTCCCAGTCTGCGTGATCTTTGGTTTCGGCCAACACCACGCATTCGCAGGCAACGAGCTCCGCGGCTGCGGGGTCGCCTGCGGCCAGCGCCATCTTCATCGCAACCACCAGTGACTTGCCAGTGTGCTGTACGACCTGGCAGCCGGGCGTCATCTCGCCGGGATCCAGTCCGAGGGCCTGGCACGTGCGGGTGAGCACGGCAATGTGGTTCTTGGTTTGTTCGAGGTATTCCGTCCATTCCTCCTGCAGGTCATCGTTCACGGCGCACTCGAGCGCAGCCTGATAAACGAGAACGCCGCCGCGCTCGTGAACGAGGGATTGGAGCAGCAGCTCCTTCAATTGCGATGCGATCATGAAATTCTCCTCAAGGCGCTGTTCAAACGCGCGGCGGGTCGGTCTCGCGCGCGAAGTTTCGATGGTGGGTCAGAGCGGCGATGAACGCCTGTACTGCCGCGTCTGTCTTTGCTTCGTCGAAGTGCAGGAGTCCGACATCCGCTTCGCCCGAGAGCAGCTTGGCGGGAATGCCGGCTGCATCCAGCAGCACCTTGGCTGCACCGATGAGCAGAATCGGTTTGCAATGACGGTACTGATCCTTCAGGAATTCGAGCGCGTGACCGCGCGTGCTCAAATCGTCCGCCGCGTCCTGGCCGTCCGGCACGATCATCGCGTCCCACACCACGGCCGGTGCAGTTTCCAGCGAGATCTCGACGTCGAGGGGTTCGCCACTCGCGCTCGTTACTTGCCCGAGCTTCACGCCGATGAAGCGCGGCACCGCGCCTGCGGCAGCCAGTGCCTCGTGAATCGCCAACGCCGCCGCGCCATCCGTGCCGTCGGCAACCAGGATCGCAACGCGACGGGTTTTGATCCCTTCCTCTCCAGGCCTCGCGAGCAGTGATAACGTCTTCGATGTCTGCACTTCCGGCTTTGGAGTTCGCGGCAACGCTTTCGGCAACGGTTCGGGCAAATCGGTCAGGCCGATGCCATCGGCGACGGCCGTTGCGAGCTCCTCATCTACATTGCGGAGCTGGGCGATGACGCGCTCGCGGACTGCTGCGGTCTGCACTTTGGTGAGCTCGAACCGATAGGCGCGAATGATGTGCTGCTTCTCGCTTGCAGTCTGGCTCTTCCAGAACAGCGTTGCCTGGTTGTAGTGCTCGGCAAATTTCTCCGGTTTGCCGCGCACTTTGTGCTCTTCCGTCTGCTGCGGGAAGGACGTGAATCCTTGTACGCCGGCCTGGAACGGACAGCCGCCCCCCAGCGAATTCGGCTCGTACGCAACGCGCCCACGGGGAATCGCCTGACGATGCATGCCGTCGCGCTGGTTGTTGTGGACCTGCGCGAGCGGCGCGTTGATCGGAATCTCGTGGAAATTGGGACCGCCCAGCCGTGAGATCTGCGTGTCTACATATGAATGGATGCGTCCGGCGAGCAGCGGATCGTTGCTGAAGTCCAGCCCCGGCACGATGTGCGCGGTACAGAAGGCAACTTGCTCGGTTTCCGCAAAGAAGTTGTCGGGGTTGCGATTCAGGACCATGCGGCCGACCGGCGCGACGGGCACGAGCTCTTCCGGGATGAGCTTGGTCGCGTCCAGCACGTCGAAACTGAATTTCTCTGCGTCGGCCTCGCTGAAGATCTGCACGCCCAGTTCCCATTGCGGGTAGGCGCCGGCTTCGATCGCTTCCCACAGGTCCCGGCGGTGAAAGTCCGGATCGGCGCCGGAGATCTTGACCGCTTCATCCCAGGCCAGCGAATGCGTGCCGGCCAGTGGATTCCAGTGAAACTTGACGAACTGCGAGTCGCCCGCCGCGTTCACGAAGCGAAAGGTGTGAACGCCGAAGCCCTGCATCATCCGGTAGCTGCGCGGGATCGCGCGATCGGACATCACCCACATGAGCATGTGCGTGGATTCCGGCATCAGCGACACGAAGTCCCAGAACGTATCGTGCGCGGACGCGGCTTGCGGCATCGCGTGGTGCGGCTCGGGCTTCACCGCGTGGACCAGATCCGGGAACTTCATCGCATCCTGGATGAAGAACACCGGGATGTTGTTGCCGACGAGGTCCCAGTTGCCTTCGTCCGTATAGAACTTGACGGCGAAGCCGCGCACGTCGCGCGCCGTGTCGGTGGAACCACGCTCGCCGGCGACCGTCGAAAAGCGCACGAACACCGGCGTGCGCTTGCCGGCCTCGGCAAAGATCGATGCGCGGGTCAGCTTGGTCAGCGGTTTGTAGCACTCGAAGTATCCATGCGCACCGGAGCCCCGGGCATGCACGATGCGCTCGGGAATGCGCTCGTGATCGAAGTGTGTGATCTTTTCCCGGAGGATGAAGTCTTCCAGCAGCGATGGTCCGCGCAGGCCGGCCTTGAGCGAATTCTGGTTGTCGGCGACCGGCACGCCCTGATTGGTGGTCAGCGCTCGTCCGCTGGAATCGACTCGCGCGCGGTCGAGCGGACCGTTGCCAGGATTGAAGCTCAGCGGCGGACTGCCCTTGCCGGCCTTCAGCGATGCATTGGTCTCACTGAGCGTGCTGGCACCGACCGACGGATCCGGCGGTTCGACGGACTGCCCACGTGCGGGTGCGCCATCGCCAAACTCGGAGGGTTTTGCGGCATTGAACGGAAATGCTGCCGCAAGCAGCTGAGTGCCTACCAGCTTCTGAGTCGCCGCATCGGAAATCGCGTCGCGCCCCGCCTTCTTGGCCGGACCGCTGGCGGTGGAACGGGCGGATGTCTTCACCGCTTCCTTCGCCGAACGACCGTTGCCGGTCAACCTACGGACGCTGGATGCTGCGCGGGATGCCGCACGTTTGCTCTTGGCCATGACTGCAATCTCCGTGGATCGACTGGCCGCCTCGAACTGAGCGCGGAAATCCGCAGGTGCAGTTGTGATCGAAACGGAGAGGCGAGGAAGTGTCCGATACAAGCGACGAGCAGCGGCGAAGTTCCTGTGTGTGCGCACACAGTTGCGCGTGTACTCGGCAACCTACGGTTGCACGCGGCGCGAGTGGCACTGTGTAGTCAGGTTCAACACACGGAGGAGTTCGCTTCCGCCGTGTTCTGACCGTAGTCGCCGGAATGCTCCGAGCGCTCTAGTCGCCGACGGCGGAGATATGACCCGTCTCTTCCAGCGTGGCGAGTTTTACCGCCTCTGCGCTTTCATAGCCAAGCTTACGCAGCCCAGCGAGGAGTTCCGCGCGACTGATGCCTTCATCCAGAAGCGCTTGCTCGAGTATCTCCCCATTGCGAATCAGAACTCGCGGCTTGCCGCGAATGAGATGACGGACCCCCGACGACCGCGCACATAGAAGTGCCAGAACTCGGTGCAGCGCGAAGACTGTCACAACGAATACGATGGCATTGGCCATGCCTTTCTGGACTGCCGTCGCCTGCAGGACGACGCCCAACGTGATCAGGACAATCAAGTCGAACGTCGTCGTTTGCCCCGCCAGGCGCTTCCCGGCAGCGCGCATCAGAACGATCAGTGCAGCGTAGTAGGCGGTAGCCTTGGCGGCCTGCATGAGCAACTCTTCAAGCATGTTTGCGCCTGCGTCGTTGCATGTCTGGATCCTCGATTGATGGATGCTGAATGCGTCGCGAACCAGTTGCCCGACGCTCAAAGTCTTCGCGGGTCAGCGCTCGATTGATGCCGAAGGCGGCGCGCGTACCTTCCGCCGCCGCTACAATCACCAACTGAACGTCCCTGATGATGTTGCCGGCCACGAACACGCCTGGGACGCTGGTCGCTTCGTGCTGCCCGCACTTGATGCCGCCATGACGGGCAAACTGACATCCAAGGTCTTCCGCGAGCTTGGACTGGCTGCTGCACGGTGTGTCGAAGAAGAGCGCCGAGCGCTTGAGTCGACGACCGCCGCGAAAGACGATCTCGCGCAGCTTCCCGCGCGCACCCTCCAGGCGCTCGATACGATCCTCGATCACTGCGATTCCATTACGTTGCAGGTGAGTCTTTTCCGTCGCTGAGTGCCTTGCTACCCCGTCCGTACATAGGACGATGTTGCTGGTCCACGCTGTCATCGCGCGCGCCATCTCGAAGCCGCGGCGTCGCTTGCCGTACACGGCAATGGGCGCATCGCGCACCTCCCAGCCATCACAGTACGGACACTGGAAGACGCTCGTGCCGAAGAATTTGTCGATGCCTTCGAGGCGGGGCAGGTGATCAAACACGCCGGTGGCTATCAGGAATTTGCGGCAGCGGACACTGCGACCCTTGCCAAAAGTGACCATGAAATGTCCATCGCCGTTGCGCGCTGCGGCGGTTACCTCGACCGCGCGAAACTCAACGCTTGGATAACGAGAGAGCTCTCGGCGTGCCAGGCGTCGGAATTGCGCAGGCGCAATGCCGTCGCGTGTCAGGAAGCCATGCATTTCTTTGGCTGCCCAGCTGCGCGGAGTGCCCGTGTCACACAACAGCACGTTCCGCCGCGCTCGCCCCAGCACCAGCGCCGCGCTGAGACCGGCCGGGCCCGCGCCCGCGATCACGACGTCCCACAGTTTGACCGCCACGGAGGTATCAGCCGTATGAGCCCGGAGCCATGCTGGGCTTACGCTTCTTGGCGTCGACTACTGTATGCGGCCGACTGTGGTCAGCCGGCCGCGACGGTTCCGCTTGTCAAGTTCGGCGTCAGCGAACTGCCCCGCGCCGGAACAGATTGACAATGGCCAGCAGGATGATTGCACCGAGCAGCGACACCAGGAAGGTGGCCACGCTGACGCCTTGGTTGATCGTCCCGATGCCAAGGAGAGGCGAGACTACGAATCCTGCGAGCAACGCGCCGACGATGCCCACCACAATATTGAGAAGCAGACCCTGCTGCCCGTCGGTACGCATGATGATGCTGGCGAGCCAGCCAACAACCCCACCGACAACTAACCAAATGATGATGCCCATGGAAGCTCCAGACCGTAATGAGTTCACCGTCCTAACGGACCGGCGCGCGATTCGTTCCGAGTCTCGATCCCGGCAATGCTCGATCCAGTCTCTCTGATGAGTGGTCAACAGCCACTCACGACGCAGTAGGAACCGCGCGGGCGCAACCGGCGTTATGTTGTCAAGCTTGAGCCCGCAGCACGTTCCTCGCGCCGCGAGGAAATGCACTTCTCGACGGGCGGCATTTCAATCTCTCGTTCACCAAGGATCTTACCTATGCATCTCAAAACACTCTGCGCGCTCATCGCCGCAGCATCCGCGCTGACCGCTTGCAACAAGTCGGAGACTCAGGCCGAAGTCCAGCATGATGTGGCGAAAGCCCAAGCGGAAGGACAACGGGACGTGGCCGATGCGCGCGCGGACGCTAAGGAAGAGAACGCGGACGCAGACAAGAATGTAGCCGATGCCACCGCTGATCACGATGCCGATGACGTCGCCGAGCAGGCGCGCGATGCGAATGAGACGGCTGCCAAGGGCAACTCCAAGATCGTGGTCGCGCAGGCGGAAGCGGCTCACAAAGTCGCCGTCGAGAAGTGCGAGTCCCTCACGGGCGCACCGCAGAAGGAATGCAAGGACGACGCTGATGAAACGCTCGACCAAGCGAAGGAAGCGGCGAAGGCGAACCGATAGGTCGAAGATGCCGCTCTCGAAGCGCCAGGTGACTACTTTGGCCGGTAGTCCCTGTTGCGTGCCTCGAACGCACGAATGTCGCGCTCTGCTTCCGCGCGCGTGAGTCCGTAAACACTCTGAATGCTGTTGAGCAACGCGGCTCGGTTCCCTGCGATCACTGCGAGCTGCTCTTCGTCCATCTTCATCCAGCGGGCGCGGACACGTCCTTTGAACTGGTGCCAATTGTTCTGCGCGAGCGTCCAGTTCATTCGTTGACTCCAGCTGGAGGTAGCGATGGGAGCTGGTTGTTCTTGCGCTCTGCTTGGCGCTGCTGCTCTTGTTCGTTACGGCGCTTCTGCGCATCTTCACGACGCTTCTTGTCCTGCTTGTAGTTCGGCGGTCTTGGCATGAGATCTCCAGAGATGGTTGCGGATTGGACTATGTGCGGGCGACGCAGCGCTGCAGGTTCTCGTCCACGGCGCATGCAATGCTGTCGAGCAGCTCTCGCTCGGTGAAGGGTTTGGCCAGCCAATCCTGCGTTTGCAAGCCAGCTGCAACTTCGGAGGCGCTACGGCCGGTGATCCACACGGTCGGAATGTTGCTATCGCCGAGCTGCTGCGCGAGGGATGCGGCACGTTCCGATCCCAACGGATCCATGTCGACGAGCGCGGCATCGAGTCGACTCGCAGACACGCCATCAAGCGGATAGTTGAGGCGATCGCACGAACCGATGACTTCGCATCCGGCGTCCTGCAGCGAATCTCGCAAGGCCTGATACAAGTAATCGTCGCCTTCGACGATCAATATTTTCTTGCCGCAAAGCAGAGCATGGTCGGGTGCAGCGAGCTGATTCAAAGCTCGCTGTGGAGGCGTCCGCGCCGGAGGCACTCGTCTGTCAGCCATATTCCCACCTGCACGTTCAGCGACCCCGCGCGCGGATGCGGCGGGGCAAGGGACCACCGGTCCCTCTGCACCAGGTTCGAAAACGATTCGGTTTAGCTGATTGGCCAAGGAAAGCGCAGAACGCGCGGCCAGCTGGAGATAAAGAGAATGCTTACGAGCCGTCGGCACTATAGCACCGGCGGCATGAGGCTGTTGCTGTTTCGCAGAAGCGGGCAGCCGCATCCGTGCGGCCGCCCGCGGCGTTCACTCGAGACCGTCCAGTTCGCGCCGAATGAGATTCGCTTCCGCAACGGAATTCGCAAGAGCGATGGCACGGCCCAGCGCGTCGCGAGCTTCATCAACCCTGTTCAGTTCTTTGAGCAGCGCGCCGCGCAACCCGTGCAGATAGAAGTAAGCGTCCAGCTCGCTTCGCAACGGCTCGATCATCTCCAGTGCACCCTCGGGACCTTGAAGCTTCCAGACTGCTACCGCGCGATTGAGCGTCACCACGGGCGATGGCTGCAACGCTTCGAGCACTTGGTACAGCGAGTCGATCTCTTTCCACGGCGTGTCTTCGGGTCTGGCCGCGCGGGCGTGGAGGGCTGCGATGGCCGCCTGGAGTTGGTAAGGCCCCGGGTTCTGGTAGAAGGCAGCTCTCTCCAGCAGCAGTCGCCCCTCATCGATGAGGGTCCGATTCCAGCGGCTCCGATCCTGCTCGTCCAACAAGACGATCTCGCCGTTCTCATCGAAGCGTGCCGGCGCGCGGGAGTGTTGCAGCAGCATCAAAGCCAGCAGCCCGAAGACCTCCGGATCGGTTGGGAAAAGGCTCAGCAGCAGTCGCCCCAGGCGAATCGCTTCGTCGGCAAGCGGTTCGCGCGCCGCTGCGAGGTCCGGGGTGCTGCCGTAGCCCTCATTGAAGATGAGATAGATCATCGTCGAAACGGCTTCGAGTCGCGCGCGCCGCTCGGCAGCGCCGGGTGTGTCGAATTCGACGCCAATCTCCGCAATCGACCGTTTGGCGCGCGTTATCCGCTGCTTCATCGCGGCGGGAGACACCAGGAATGCTTTGGCAATTTGCTCGGGTGTGAGCCCGGACACGATGCGAAGTGCGAGCGCGATTTGTTGGGTCGCAGGCAAGCTGGGGTGTCCGCACATGAACAACAGCCGCAGGATGTCGTCTCCATAGTGACTCTCGTCGAGGCGTTCCGGAGTCAGGTCCTCGCGAACATCCGTGAGCGCACCCGCGTCTTGTAAGGGTCCGATGGAGCGCGCGCGGCGCTTGGTGTCCAGGGCTGCATTGCGCCCGACCATGATCAGCCACGCGGTGGGGTCTCTGGGTGGGCCTTTGTGGGGCCAAGTCTGCAGCGCCCGCAGGCAGGCTTCCTGAAAGGCCTCCTCAGCCGTGTCCAGATCGCGGAAGTAACGCAGCAGGGCTGCAATGGCCTTCGGCCGGGCCCCTAGAATCGCTATATCGATGTGCGCCAGATCGTGCATCTCCTTTCAAGGACGAACCGTTACGCTCCGGAGCGACACGATGCAAATTTTTTGCTGGCCATTGTCGCCAGAGGAATGTCCGCAGCGTCCTTGCAGCAGGAATCAACCCCAGACAGGAGACACTCAGTGCAAGTCATGGTTTTTGTCAAAGCGACCCAGGACAGCGAAAACGAGGCGCCGCCGACGCAAGAGCTGCTGAATGCCATGCATCAGTACAACGAGGCCCTCGTCGCCGCTGGCATTTTGAAAGACCAGATACTCGGCGGACTCAAACCGACTCGTTATGCCAAGCGCGTGCATTTCTCAGGCAAGAACCGCACGGTGATCGACGGTCCGTTTACCGAGACGAAGGAAGTGGTCGCGGGTTTCTGGCTGTGGGACGTGAAGTCGATCGAGGAAGCCGTCGAATGGGTGAAGAAGTGTCCCAATCCCATGTACACGGATTCCGACATCGACATTCGTCCGCTGTTCTCGATGGACGAGATGGAGGATTGGGGGAATCCAAAGTAAAGCTTCACGCTGCTGGCTGAGCTCGCTGCACGAAATCGGCGAGCAGCGAGCGGAAGCGTTGCGGCTGGTCGATGAAGACGGCGTGGCCCGCGTTGTCGATGATCTCGAGCTTCGCACCCTTGATCTGCCGCGACATCTCGCGCTGCGCTTCGAGCTCACCGGACTGGGCTGCGGCGACGATCAACGTCGGACGATTGAACTTGGCCAGCGTCGCACGCCGATCATAGGCGACGAAATCCATCATCAGCATGCTCACGCCGAGGTCCGGCGGCGTACGCAAGCCGATCTGCACGTACTCGTCGATGCGCTTGCGACCCTCGGGCGACTGGATGATCGCGTTCATCATGCCGTGCAGATACTCCTTCTGATGCTCCTGGTAGAGCACCAGCCGTTCGAGCAGCCCCTTCAGTAACTCGGGCCGTGCGACCGCCGCGGCCGCGCCTTGGCCGACAGCGGCATCCACGAGCACGTACCCCGACACGCCTTCGCCGTTGAAGGCGGCGGCGTACGCCGCAACATCCTGTACGCCCTGCGACCAGCCGATGAGCACCACGTTCTTTATTGCCAGCGACTTGATGACCTCATGCAGATCCTTTGCGCGCTGCTCAGGAGTGTTCGACTGCACGGTAACGGTCGACTGACCTTGCGAGCGCGGGTCGATGGAGACGACGCGTGCCGAGTCGGCGAAGAAGTTCATCTGGTCACGCCACACGGCAGTGGACATTGACCATCCCGGAATGAACAGGAGCGTCGTTTTCGCCTGCTGGTCACCGCCGTCGACGTAGTGAATGCGGACGCCGCTGCCGACGTCGACATCGCCTTCGCGCATGGACGATGCCCCGTACGCACCGCTTGCGATCGACAGCAAGAGGAGAAGAGCAGAGCAAGGAATGAGATTCAACGGCGCAGCTCCGTGGCCTGATCGGGTGCCTGTTGTACAAGAATCGGCGTGGCCTCGAAATGCCGCCGGGAGGTTCCGGCCGCAAAAAACATCGTCGGTTCATGCTTACCAGGCTGCGTGCATGCGGATTCACGTCGCCTTCACGCCTGCGACGCCGCGCGGCTCACGGCGGGGGGCGACGATAGGCACCATGGAACAGGTCACTTTGACAGCTGGAGAAGAGCCGCCGTTTGCTGCGCATCTCGTCACGCCGCGCCGCGGCTACATCCACCACGGCTTGTATGTCGGTAACGGGCGGATCATCCATTACCCCGGCCTCGTAAGAGGCTTGCGCCGCAGAGCGGTGGAAGAGGTTTCGTTGGAGGAGTTTGCTCGCGGCCGGCCCGTCGCCGTACGCATGGACTCACAGCCGCGTTTCGCCGGCGTGGAGGCGGTTCGCCGCGCCCGCAGCCGGCTGGGCGAAAACCGCTATCACATCATCCGCAACAACTGCGAGCACTTCTGCGAGTGGTGCCTCAACGGAGTCAGTCGCAGCCGGCAGCTCGAATCACTGCCTGCACGCCTGGGCGCGTCGGCCATTGCACTCTTGGAAGCAACAGCAACCTGGGCCTATGGTACGCGGCAGCCGGTCTCGCTCTGACGGATAAGGTCATGCAGCTCAATGCAGATTTCTCGCAGCGCGCAGCGGTTCATGCAGCGATGCTCGAATGGACTCGCTCGCCCATCGCTGGCGTCGACCGGCGCATGCTGGATCGAATCGGTGAAGAGGTGGCGCGGGCTACTTCGATCGTGCGCTACGCTCCCGGCTCACGGTTCTCTCGTCACACTCATGCGGGCGGAGAAGAGTTCTTCGTTCTCGAAGGCGTATTCCAGGACGAGCATGGCGACTATCCCGCCGGCTCTTACGTTCGCAATCCACCGACCTCCGCGCACACACCTGGCTCGGAGCCGGGCTGCACGATTCTCGTCAAGTTGTGGCAATTCGATGCGGCCGATCGCACGCAGGTGCGCATTGACACTACCCAGTGCTCGTACCAGAGCGATCCATTGAGGGCAGGCGTGGAAGTCATGCCGCTCTATCAGGACGCGCACGAAGCAGTGGCGCTCGAACGTTGGCGGGCGGGCATCGAACTCACTCTGGGATCGCCCGACGGCCTTGAGCTCGTCGTCCTGGACGGTGAGTTCGCCGACGCGAGTGACGTCTTCCGTTATCAATCGTGGCTGCGGCTGCCGCCAGGATCTGTGGCGCGAGCAACGGTGGGTTTGCAAGGGTGCCGCGTGTGGATCAAGACCGGGCATCTGGCGCGCGCGGTATCGACTTCGCAACCCAGGCGCGGAGTTCACGATCACCGCGCCGTCGACATGTGACGCTACGGACTCGCGTGCGGCGGCGGGATGGCTAGAGAGGCCGACCGGCCGCACGCTCGGCCCGCTTGGCTTTCTTCGCGGCACGCTTCTCGTCGAGTGTCTTGGCCGGCTTGCGTTTCTGCTCTCGCTTCTGGTCCATACCCTTGCTCATTTGCAGTCTCCTCGAGAGTTGATGATCTGGCGAACGTGCGCATAGCCGACCAGCTTCCTGCTGTGCTCGTCCCAGAAGTGGAACGTCAGGCAACCGAAGCTGGACCACAGAGTGATTGGCTTGACTTGCTGAAACAAGCGCTCGCGCTCGTGGCACTTCTGCAAGTTGTAATTGGGGATGCGCGGGCTCAGATGGTGAATGTGGTGGAAGCCGATACTGGCCGAAAACCATTGCAGCACGCGCGGTAACTTGTAGAACGAGCTGCCGCGCAGTGCCGCCGCCGTGTAGTTCCAGTTGTCGCCGCGCTCCCAGTAGGCGTTTTCGAATTGATGCTGCACGTAGAAGAGCCAGACGCCCGCGCCGCCCGCCACCAGCAGCACGGTCGATTGAATGAGCAGATAGGGCCCAAGGCCGTAGATCCAGCTCATCGAGGCCGCCGTGCACAGCAGCACCAGATTCATCCACCAGACCGAGCGGCGCTGTCGGCCGTCCGCCTTGGGTGAGGCGAAGCGGTGATTGATCAGGACGAGATAGAACGGTGCGATCGCGAACAGCACCAGCGGATTGCGCGACAGCCGATATCCGAATCGACGCCACCGCGACGCTGCGAGGTACTCCTGTACGGTCATGGTCCAGATGTCGCCGGTACCGCGCTTGTCGAGATGCCCTGCAGTGCCATGATGAATCGAATGCTGCCAGCGCCAATGATCGTAGGGCGTGAACGTCAGAGCCCCGGTGATGAAGCCGACGATGTCGTTGGCGCGGCGCGAGCTGAAGAACGAGCCGTGGCCACAGTCGTGAAAGATGATGAACAGGCGCATCAGGAACGCGCCTGCCAGAATCGCCGGCGGGAGCGCGAGCCAGAGCGAGACTCCAACCGCATGGTAGATGACATACCAGAGCAGGCAGTACGGAATCAGCGTAGTCGTCAGCTGCCAGAGCGCGCGCGC
>Ga0207662_10000555_pt1 | contig 16606 bp, 14 predicted proteins | sample KBSS33LmetaG_FD_184338 | JGI IMG/M metagenome (GOLD analysis project Ga0207662, IMG submission 184338) | Switchgrass rhizosphere microbial communities from Kellogg Biological Station, Michigan, USA - KBS S3-3L metaG (SPAdes) (version 2) | ecosystem: Host-associated > Plants > Roots >... | reverse complement strand
CGGGGACCGCCGGCCGTCGCTCGGCGGGCGGCGCGCCGTAGCCACAGCGAAGCTGGATGCGGCGCCGATCGTTGCCGACGTAACCGATGCCGACGAAGAACGCGCAGCGCCCGCAGTCCTCGATCACGCGCGCATAGTATTGCTGACCGTCGGTGCGCAAATGAATCGGACACCCGATCACGCGCAGCGAAAAATCATCGTCCACCGGTAGCGACCGCGTTCCCGCGCAGCGGCAGCGCCAGGCGGGCAGGCCGTGCTCGCGCACCGACCGCCAACGCTGCGGCTCGTCTGAGAGGGTCGCGGCACGCAGCACGACGAGCGGCAACCCGGCCCGCGGCTCGATTCGGTTCTGCAGCTTGCTGCCGCCTTCCAGCTGGATCACGAGCTCGATCTCGCCGTGATCGTCGGTGAGGATGACGTCGGCGCGCTTTCCGCCCGGCAGGCGCGCGTCGACGGTCACGCCGCGTACGGTGTCCGCCAGCGGACGCCAGGACTTCTCACCGCACACTTCGCAGTGCCTCAGAAGCAGCGGCGCGTCTGAGCGGCCGGCCAGCCAATCCCGGATCACGCTTCGCAACGTTCGTTTGGCTGACGACATTTGCCGGCGGGAAGGCGGACCATGCCACGAACAAGGAACGAGGAAGTAACAAATCTGTGACAATTCCTCGTGCGCGACTTCTGCAAGTGTGGCGGACCGTTAGCCACCGTTTCCCACAGGCAATCTGGGGCCGCTTTCGGCAAGTGCGGGGCGCGATGCCGTCCGTCGTTGCCTGATTTCGTGGCTGCGAGGGATCAGCGAAGCGATGCGCAGCTCGCGTCCTTCAGCTGCTGGGTGTCCAGGGCGCGCAAGTCGCCCACCAGCTTCGCGACGCCCGCCGGGATCGGAACGCACTGGACAGAGCCGGCGGTGCAGGGCGAGCCGACGAAAAAGCCGACGCCGTCGGACCGAACGAACTTGAACACCTGACCGTCGACCGGACGGCTGTCGGCGCCGAGCACCGGACCGGGCTTGGCGCCCTTCGACAGGATCGACTGCACGTCGGGATCGGCGATGTCGCGCATGACGTCTGCGACGTCGATCAGGTTGGCCGCGTTGCAGGCGGGCAGGGCGGGCGCGCACGATATGTCCGGCGGCGTCGTCGTCAGCGGGTGACGAGTGTGCGTGTAGCTCGCGGGCGGCGCCAACGTGACGTCGTCCTCGTAGATCGCGAGCCCGCCGGTGTTCCCGAAGGTGTAGGCCGTGTCAAAACCGCAGACAGGGTCGATGCCCCCATCGGGCGGACAGGCGCGTTCGGTGCAGGCGATCTGGCCGTCGACGGTGCAGGTGCAGCTGTTGCAGCCGTCGGGGCTCGGAAAGCTGCTCCCGGCCGGGTGGCCGACGCCGTTTAGGACGCAGATGACGCCGCCTGTGCCGCCGGCCCCGCTGCTGCCGCCGGCTCCCCCGCCTCCGTCGTGGTTGCCGGAGACGGATCCACACGCAACCGCAAACGCGACGACCGCGAGTGTGAAAAATCGCATGGGGCGAACGCAAAGCAACCCGCGTGCCCCGTGGAAAGCGCGTCGAGATGCGGCCGGCGCAGCGCGCATCTCCTCGGAAAACTGAGACATCAGGACGCCATGGCCGGCAGCGTGAACCAGAAGGTGCTGCCGCGCCCGGGTGTGCTGTCGACGCCGATCGCGCCGCCCATCGTCTCGATCAGGTGCTTGACGATCGACAGGCCGAGCCCGGTGCCGCCCATGTCCCGCGAGCGGCCGCTGTCGACACGATAGAAACGTTCGAAAAGGCGCGGGAGATGGCGGGGCTCGATGCCGGGGCCGGAGTCGGAGATCTCGACGCGCAATCCGCGTTCGGTCTGCTGCGCGCCCAGGCGGACTCGTGCGCCGGCGCCGCAGTACTTGACCGCGTTGTCGAGGAGGTTCGTGAACACCTGTTCAACAGCGCGCCGGTCGGCGCGCGCGGACGGCAGGTCCGCCGCGATCTCGTTGGCGACGTCCAGCGACTTCTCCTCGATGCGCGAACGCAGCAGAGTCAGCGCCTGATCGGAGACGGCGCGCAGCGAAACCGGCTTCGCCTCCGGGCGGTAATCCTTCGATTCGATGCGCGACAGGTCGAGCAGGTCCTCGACCAGCGCGCCCAGACGCTGGGCGTTGCGGTCGATGATGTCAATGAAGCGCTCGGACGATGCCGGATCGCCGCTCACCGTCAGGCGCAACGTGTCCACCGCCGATCGCACGGCGGTGATCGGCGTGCGCAGCTCGTGCGAGACGTTGGCAACGAAGTCCTTGCGCAGCGCCTCCAGACGGCGCGTCTCGCTGACGTCGACGAAGACCGCGAGCAGTCCCTGGGGCTTGCCGTCCACCGGCGGAAGCGGGGCGGCGTGCACCAGCAGGCGACGCGGGCGCGGCCCGGTGGTCTCGATCTCGCCCGTGGTCGGCCCGCCGCCGGTCTGGGCCCGCTCCAGGATCGACGGCAGCTCGGCGTTTCGGATCAGCTCCAGCGCCAGGCGACCCTCGGTCTCGGCGGGGATGTTCAGCGTCGATCGCAGGGCGGGGTTCACGAGCAGCATGCGGCCCTGCTGGTCCAGCACCAGCACGCCCTCCTGCATCGACTGCAGGATCACGCCCAGCAGGTCGCGCTCCGAGCGCAGCGCGGTCAGCGTGGCGGCCAGGTTGGTGGCCATTCCGTCGAGCGCCCGTCCGAGCTCCGCCACCTCGTCGGTTCCCGTCGGCCGCACGCGCACGCCCAGATCACCGGCCGCCAGGCGGCGCGCGGCGTCGGTCATCGCGCGCAGCGCGCGCGACAGGAACTGCGCGACCGTCGTCGACGCGACGAGCGCGACGATCAGCGCGACCAGCAGCCCGCCCCACATGATGTGGCGTACGGCGTCGACCGCCGCGGTCACCTCGTCGATCGGGAGCGCGATGCGGGCGACGCCGTGGCCGCCGCCGGGCAACGTCATCGGGACGGCGCCGTACATCAGACGCTTGTGGATCGTCGCGCTGTAACGCATCGACGACTCCGCGCCGCCGGCGAGCGCCGCCGCAACCTCCGGGCGGTCGCGGTGATTCTCGACGTGCGCCAGGTCCGCCAGCGCGACCTCCGAATCGCCGATCACGGTGCCGCCGGCGTCGATGAACGTCACGCGCCCGTGGGCGCGCGGCGCGAGGTCGTCCGCCAGCGCGTCCCAGGCGGCGGGGTCGAGATCGCCGCGCCCGGCGGCAGCGCGCGCCACCAGCGCCAGCCGCACGAACATGTCGCTGCGGATGCGGTCGAGGAGGTTCCCCTCGATGGCCGGCCGCAGGTACAGCTCGCCCGCCAGCAGCGACAGGATGATCAGACTGAACGAGACCGCGAACAGCTTGCCGCGGACGCCCAGCTTCATGGCTCGTCGTCGTTCGTGCCCGCCGCGCCGGCGTGATCGGGCGCGGGCGTGAAGCGGTAGCCCACGCCACGCACGGTCTCGATGTAGACGCCGGCGCCGCCCAGCTTTTCGCGCAGCCGCTTGACGTGGGTGTCGACCGTCCGCGTGGTCACCTCGCCGCTCATTCCCCAGACGTCATCCAGCAGCGCCGGCCGCGACTGCACGCGCCCGCGGCGTTCCAGCAGGGTCGAAAGCAGCCGCAGCTCCAGCGCCGTCAGCGTCACCTCCTCGTCGTCGACCCAGACGCGGTGAGCGTCGCGATCGACCCGCAACTTGCCGAACACCATGGGACCGCGCGCCGTACCGGACTGCGCCGGCACCATGCGCCGCAACACCGCATCGATGCGCAGCAGCAGCTCACGCAGGCTGTAGGGTTTGACGACGTAATCGTCCGCGCCCAGCTCGAAGCCGACGACGCGATCGACCTCGTCGCCCTTCGCGGTGACCATGACGATGGGGAGCTCGCGGGTCAGCGTGTCGCCCTTGAGGCGACGGCAGACCTCGATCCCGGACACGTCGGGCAGCATCAGGTCGAGCAGCACCAGATCGGGGCGGTGCTCGCTGACGGCGCTGATCGCCTCGCGGCCGTTGCCGACCAGGATCGGGACATGACCCGCCTGCCGGAGGTTGTAGGCCAGAACCTCTTGCAGGTCCTTCTCGTCTTCGACGACCAGGATGCGCGCCATGGGCGGTCGGGGAGGTTCTACCACTGTCCCGCAACGGGCGTAGGATGTCCGGATGGCGTCGGCTCCATATCGTTTCGTTCCGGCAACAAAGATGTTGGCGGCGATCGTCATGATGATCGGCTGTACCCAGAAAGCGGCGCCGAAACTGGAGCCCGCGGCGCCGCCGCCTGTCGCGCCGCCGGTCGTCAGGGACGCCGGTCGCGACGCCGTCGCGGACGCCGCGACCGACGCCGGTGACGCGCGCGGCCCCCGGAAAAAGTTGCCCGCGCCCTCGAGCGGCGGCGGTGGCGGCGGACTCAAGATCGAGGGCAACCTCCCCCGCGCCGAGGGCGAGAAGGTGGTGCGCGGCGCTCAGGGCAAGCTACGCGCCTGCTTCGAGGCAGCCAATCCGAAGAGCTCCGGCCGCAAGGGGCGCGTGACGTTCAAGATGACGGTCGACGATCGCGGTCACGTGACGCTGACCGAGATCCCGACCTCCACGCTGCCCGGCGGGAGCGACGTGGAGTCGTGCATGGTGAACGTGCTGCGCGATCTGCGATTCCCGCGCGGCGGCGGCGAATCGACGGTCAGCTTCCAGATGAGCTTTGGCTCGTGAGCGCCTTCGCCGGCTCGACCTGATTGAGCCGGGCCGTCACGCCCGTCACCGTCTTGCGGGCACCGAAACGCAGCAACTGTAGCCCCAGCTTGGCGCGCCACCCGGGCAGCGCCATCGTCTTGCCGGACATCATCGCGCGGTAGGCGTGCGCGGCCACCATCGTGGCGGAGGTCGTGCCCATATGAAACAGGCGTGACTCCCCGTTGCCGGAGACCTGTCCGAATTCGGTGGCGGTCGCGCCCGGGCAGCTGACCGTCGCGGTGACGCCCGTTCCGCGCAGCTCGTAGGCGAGCGCCTCCGTGAACGAGTTCACGAACGCCTTGGTCGCGTAGTAGACGGCCATTCCCGGGCCGGGCTGGAATCCCGCCGTCGAGCCCATGTTCAGGATGCGGCCGCTGCGGCGGGCGATCATGCCGGGTAGAAGCAGATGCGTGAGGTGCATGAGCGCGGCGGTGTTCACCTGCACCATCGCCAGCTGCCGCCCGAGGTCCAGGGTCGCGAACGGTCCGGTCGCGCCGAAGCCGGCGCAGTTGACCAGGTACTCGACCTCGATGCGCCGCTCTTTCAGCTCCTCGAGGATGCGGCGGGGCGCGACCGGATCGGCGAGATCCTCGGCGATGATGCGGGCCGCGACCCCGTGCTCGGCGGCGAGGCGCGTCGCGAGCGCCTCCAGGTGATCGCGCCGGCGCGCGACGACGACGAGGTCATGGCCGTCGTGGGCGAACAGACGCGCCAGCTCCAGACCCAATCCAGACGACGCTCCCGTGACCAGCGCTGTTTTTCCCATTTGTCCGACCCCGGACAATACTAGCCGCAAATGCACGCGGCGACGCGCAACCTGATCGCGTCTTGCCTGCTGGTCGCGGGTTGCGGCGCGCCGCGATCGACCAGCGCGCTGGATCGCATCCGGGCGCGCGGCGAGCTGACCTGGGGCGCCGACGAGCAGGGCGGAGAACCGTACGCGTTCGAGGACGCGAGCCGCGGCGGCGCGCTGGTCGGGTTCGAGGTGGAGCTGGCCGACGCGCTCGCCCGCGCGCTGGGCGTGCGCGCGCGTTTCGTCCAGAACGACTGGAGCACGCTGATCCCGTCGCTGGAACGCGGCACCTTCGACGTCGCGCTGAACGGCATCGAGGTGACGCCCGCGCTGTCGGCGCGCGTCGCATTCTCGCGGCCGTATTACCGGTTCGCCGAGCGGCTGGTCGCGCGCCGCGGCGACACGCGCATCCGCGATCTGGCGTCGACGGCAGGCCTGAGGGTGGGGACGCTCGCCAGCAGTCTGTCCTGGCAGCTCGCGCGGGATGCGGGCGCGAACGCGATCCCGTACGAGGGCGTCGACGAGCCGTTCGTCGACCTCGTTCACGAACGGATCGACGCCGTGCTTCTGGACGACATCATCGTCGCGCGCTACGCGGGCCGTCACCCGACGCTGGCGGTCGTCGGCGACGTCGCCGAGGGCAGCTACGCGATCGCGCTGCGCCCGCAGGACTCCGATCTGCGCGAGGCGATCGATCGCGCGCTCGGCGCCGAGATCGCGTCCGGGTCCTGGCGGCAAACGCTGGCGCGCTGGCAGCTCGATGGCCCGCGGCAGGCGGCGCTGGCGGTCGCGCCCGGCGCCACGGGCGCCGTCCAGGCCGGGTCGGTCGCGCTCACGCCGCGCCAGATCGTCCTGTTCCTCCAGGGCGCGCTGGTGACGCTGCTGATCTCGCTTGTGGCGATGCTGCTGGCCGCGCCCCTCGGGCTCGCGCTGGCCGTGGTCCGCCACGAGAGCCGCCGGCTGCGTCCCTTCGCCACCGCGTACGTCGAGATCGTCCGCGGCACGCCGGTGCTGCTCCAGCTCTACGTCCTCTACTTCGGGCTCGCGGACGTGATCGCGTTATCGCCCTGGGCCGCCGCCATCATCGGTCTCGGCCTCAACTACGCCGCGTACGAGGCAGAGATCTATCGCGGCGCCATCCAGGCGATCCCCAACCGCCAGTGGGAGGCCGCGCTGGCGATCGGGCTGCCCCGGCGCGCGGCGTTGCGCCACGTGATCCTTCCGCAGGCGCTGCGCATCGCGATACCGGGCGTCACCAACGACTTCATCTCGCTGCTCAAGGACAGCTCGCTGGTCTCGGTGCTCGCGGTCGTCGAGCTCACGAAGCGCATGACGATCGTCGCCGTCGACAACCGCGGGTGGCTGGTCCCCGGCGCGCTCTGCGCCGCGCTCTACTTCCTGCTCGGATATCCGTTCGCCCGCTTCGCTCGCAAGCTCGAGCGTCGCGGCGGAATGCCGTCCTACCAGAAAAAACAATAGCCGCACACCGCGCCTGCGGCGCGGAGCGGCTAGACTCCGCCGCGTGATCACCGATCCCCAGCCGCGCGGGGAGGCGCGGCGGCGCGAGTACGAGCGGAGCGACGCGCTCGCGACGATGCCGCTGCCGCCGGCCGAGCCGGTCCAGGCGCTGGCGCGCGCGCTCGCCGAGGCGATGGGGCAGGAGGAGATGACGCCGGTTCGCCGCGCCGGCGAGGCGCTGCTCGACACGCTGTCGGCGTTCTACCGCGTGCCCGCGCCGACGCTGCGCGTGCTGGGCGTCCGCCCGCACCAGGTGGTGAAGGGCGTCTGCACGTACCAGCTCTTCGGCGACTACACGCCGTCGACTCAGCGGATCCGTGTCTGGATGAGGACCGCGATCCGCGAGCGCGTCTCCAGCCCGCGCGCCCTCCTCAATACGCTGCTGCACGAGTTCTGTCACCACCTCGACAGCGCGCGCCTGTCGATGCCGCAGAGCTATCACACGCGCGGTTTCTACTGGCGCATCGATCACCTCTATCATCTGGCGCTGGCGACGCCGCCGGCGTCGCGACGCCCGCTGCGCTGGGTGAAGCGCGGCTCGGTTTGGATGATCGACTGGAACCGCCTGCGAGCGCGCGCGCCGACCGGTTAGCCCGCGCCGATCGGGTCTGCTAGAACGAAGGGGTATGCGCGCGCGCATCGGCGTCCTCGTGTTGCCGTTCTTCGCGGCCCTGACCGCGGTGGCGACGCCCGCCGTTGTCGGCGCGGCGACCCGGTCCGCGCCCGCCCTGAGCGACGCGGCCGATCCGGCGCCGTTCGTCGCGTCCCAGCACGCGACGCCTCAGCTGCGCGCCGCCCGCGAATCGGGCGCCCGCGCGCCGTTCGCGAAGTTACCGCCTCACGCCCTCACGCTCCGTTTCGTCGCGACGCCGACGCCATCGTCGGCGTCGCGTCCCTCCGATGCGGCACCGGCGCCGATTGCGCCGCCGTCCGCTCCGCGATCCTGCCGCGGTCCGCCCCGCGCCTGACGTCAGGCAATCGGGTCGTACCAGCAACCAACGTCAGGGAGGGATCCATGTCCGAAGACATTTCGCAGGATACGTCTGCCAAGGCGGAAGCGCCCAGGACGGGCGGCCGGGGCGGCGCGATCGTGGTGATCGCCGTCGTTGTCGCGCTCGTCTTGCTGTTGGCGTTCAACATGAACTGAGCGCCTCGTTCGAAACCCGAAGACCCGCGGTGGTGAGACGCCACCGCGGGCTTCGCTTCGGCCTGCGCCGGGAACAGGCGGCTGATCTCGCGAGCGGCCCCGCCCGTGTAGACCACGCCCCAGATCGCGAGCGCCGCCGGAACCAACCAGGTGGTGTGCCGCGCCGCGGGCGCGCGCGCTGGGGCAGGGGCCGACGAGAAGGCCGCCTCCGCGCGCGCGAGCGTGCGCGCCGCGGTGACGTCATCGACCTGGGGCCGCGGCATCCGCCGCAGCTGTTCGAGCAAGGGATCGGGCGTCGTCATGAGCTCACCTTTCTACTGATCGCTGCCTGTGTCTGGGGCGCGGCGTTGGCGGCGTCGAGCGCCTCGGCGAGCGCGGCGCGCGCCCGGGCCAGCCGCTGGCGAGCGGCGTCTGGCCGGATCGAGAGCACCTCCGCGGCCTGACCCACGTCCAGTCCCTCGACGCCGACCAGCAGAAGCACCTCTCTGTGAATCTCGGGCAGCGACGCGAGCGCGCGCTCGAGATCGCGACAGCCGGGGTCATCCGACGGCGCCGCGCCGGGCGCGCCTGCCGCCAGCGTCGCCGGGTCCGTGGCGGCGACGGTGACGTCGACGCGCCTGCGCGATGACTGGAAGCGGTTGCGCGCGATGGTGAAGATCCAGGCGGCCAGGTCGGTGTCGGGCGCGAGGCGAACGGCATGGCGCGCGATCGACAGCCAGACCTCCTGGTGCAGATCCTCGGCGACGTCGCGACGGCCGGCCAGCCGCAGCAGGAACCCGAAGCTCGGCTGCGCGAAGCGGGCGTGCAGGTCGCGGAACGCGTCGCGTTCACCCCGGCGCAGGCGGTCGACGAGCGCGGCGTCGGGCGGTGGGGACACTTCCTTATTAACGCGCTCGGAGGGCCGGGTGTGACAACGGATTTCTTACCCGTCCTCGACGGGTAATTTTGGTCACGCGGGGGATGCCCGCGGCGTTCTTGGTTGGTGAAAGGAGACCAAATGGGGACGTTCAGCTTTGTCGAGTTCATGCGCGAGGGCGGGTGGGGGATGTGGCCGGTCCTGCTCATCGGGCTGGTTTCGCTGGGCGCCGCGATCCGCTACGCGGCCCGCCCGGAGCGGCTCTGGTTCGGCTTTGCCGCGGCGCTGTGGGTGACGGTGCTGGTTTGCGTCGTGCACGCGTCGGTTACCGACGTGGCGGCGGTGCTGGGCTACTTCGACGATCCTGGACGCGCGACCGATTCCGAGATCCCGCGCCTCATCATCAGGGGCCTCAAGGAGTCCACGCGTCCGGCGGTGCTGGGCGGGATCTTCCTGACCCTCGTGCCGCTGCTGGCCGCCGTCGGAATCTACCGCCAGGGGACCGGCCGGTCGGTTACTTCTTCTTAGGCATCAGGAGTGGGACGCCGTTCTTCTCCTGGATGACCAGGTCAGCGCCGTCCTTGCACGATCCGCTGATCGTCTTGCCCTCTTCGCTGCGCCCCTGAATCTTGCCCGCCTCGATCGTCGTGGTGGAGTGACCGCGGACCTTCTGGTTCGACACGTTGCCCGACGAGACCGTGAAGGAGTATGCGGTCTCGTTTGTGACGCGGCAGCTGGCCGCCGCGCGAGATCCCCAGGCAGCCAGAAGGCCGCTCACGACCAGGATGGTGACGATCAGGCGTGACATTCGACCGTTAGAGGGGGGGAGGGGCCGTTTTCATCAGGCGCCATTAGAATGTGGCGGAATGCTCGGTGGCGACGACAGGCGGATGGCCCGCGTCCTTCTGGTTCTGGCGCTCGCTTCCGGGTTCTGCGGCGCGTTGGCGCTGACCCGCATGGGGCTGACCGGCCGCGCGGCGCTGCTGTTCCTCGGATGGAACCTCATCCTTGCCTGGGTCCCGCTGCTGGTGTCGCTGGCCATCGTCCGCCGCCACGCGCCCGGGCGGCAGTCGTCGCGCGTCGGCTCCCTCGCGCTCGGCGCCGTCTGGCTGGTCTTCTTTCCCAACGCGCCCTACCTGGTCACCGACCTCATCCATCTCCGCCAGCGCGGGTTCGGCCTGCAGCTTTACGACGCGATGATGGTGTTCGCCTTCGCGCTGACCGGCCTTTGCATCGCGTTCCTGTCGCTGTGGCTGATTCACCGGCTGGTCGAGCGCCGCGTGGGCCGGACGGCCGGCTGGGCGTTCGTGGCCGCCGTCGCGGGCCTCACCGGCTTCGGCGTCTTTCTCGGGCGGTTCCCGCGCTGGAACAGCTGGGACGTCGTGACCAAACCGGGCGAGCTCTTCTCGACGCTGGTCGTGCACGCGCAGGACCCGTTCGGGCACCCGCTCGCGATCGGCGTGACTCTGATGATGGCGGCGCTGTTCGCGATCGCCTATCTGATGCTGTTCGCGCTGACCTCGCTCGGCGCCGCCGTTCCCTGGGCCGACCCACCCCGCGAACCGCCGCCCGACCGATAGCGAGCGGTCAGTCGATCTTGCCGCCGGCGATGACGGCGGCCGAGTGGGTGCTGTCGAAGCGCTGAGCGGCGGCCGCGACCTGATCTTGCGTCACGGCGCGCGCCGCCTGCGCGAGCGCGGCGCCGTCGATGCCCAGCTGCGCCCGCCTTCCCGCCGCGAACGCCATCTCGACCGGTTCGGCCGCGCACGCCTCCGCGGAGAGCGGTGTCATTCCGAGCACGCCGCCGTAGCGCTCGATCGCGCGCTCCGCCTCGCCATCGGCGAGCGGCGCCTTCACGAGCGTCGTGATCTCCGCTCGCATGGCGGCCGCCGCCGGTTCGGCCGGCTGGCCGGCCGGGGTCGGACTGCTCACGAGCAGGACGTCGGGTCGTGCCAGCGGCGCGAAATCCGCCTTCCAGACGCGCGCGGCGCCCTCCGGAGCGGCGAGCCGCGCGGCGAGCACCAGGAACGCCGGGTAGAGCGCATCCTTATGATCGGGCGGCGGCACGGCCAGCGCCATCGCCTGCGGCGCGTCTCCCATCACCAGCGTCCCGGTCACGCTCGATCCGGAAGGAGCCCGCGCCTGCGGCGGTTTTCCGCCGGGCACGTCGGCAAAGGCCCGCCGGATCCGCTTCGTCGCCTCGTCGAGATCGAAGTGACCCGCGACGATCAACCGCGCGGTGAGACCGCCGTAGTGGGCGAGCCGAAAGGCCTCCACCTCGTCGAGCGTCATCGCCTCGATCTGTGAGGCGATTCCGCCGCGCAGGCCTGCGCCGCGGGTCGGGCGCACCGCCTCGGCGGCCCGGTTCATCGCCGCCGAAGCGGCATCCTTCTCCGCCGCGGCGACCTCGGCGACGAGGCGCTTCTTTTCGCGGGTCAGGTCGCTTTCGACCACGGTCAGGCGCGACATTCGAAGCGCCGCGTCGTCTATCTCGGCCATGAGCCGACCGGCGGGCGCCTCGATCGCATACAGCGTGTAGTCGGCGCCGGTCCGAGCATGAAAGTCGTGCCCATACTGCCCCGCCACCTCCTCGATCGTCCTCGCGGGCTTCCCGGCGGGGCCGGCGGTCGTGAAAAGATGCTCGACGAGGCGGGCCATTCCCGAGCGTCCGGGCGGATCGTGGTCGGCGCCGATCTCGAACAGGATCGCGACCGCCGCCTTTTCACCGCGGGGCGTCGAGACGAGGTCGACGCGCAACCCGTCGTCCATCCGGAAGTGCGCCTCGGTGACCTTCTTGCGGCAGGCCAGGCCGGTGACCGCGAGCACGCAGAGGGCGAGCGACACATACATGGCGGACACGCGCATCGGGCGCAATTTAGCACTCGCAGCCCTCTTGTTCGTGCCGAAGTGGGCGTGATAGTTTGCTCGGCCGCAGTGGTTTTCTTAAGGCAGTGGCGGCGTGGATCGAGCTCGCTTCGTTCGCGAACGATCTACTTGGCGTTGGGCGCGTCCATCATCGCGTCCGTCCTGTGTGCGACGCGCCCGGCGTTCGCGGCGGCGCCGACGGCAACGACGTCCGCCGCCACGAGCATCACGACGACGTCCGCGGCGCTGAACGGCGCGGGAAATCCGAACCTCGAGGCAACCACCGGCTACTTCCGTTACAGCACGACGAGCCCCGGCACCTGCAACGACACGTTCGGCACGCGCGTTCCCGCGACCAGCGGGACAGGCATCGGGTCGGGCAACGTCAGTATGGCGTACTCGATCACGGCGATCGGCCTGGCGCCCGGCACCCTCTACTACTTCTGCGCGATCACCTCGAACGCCTCCGGCACCGCCTTCGGGTCGGTGCTGTCGTTCACGACGCCGGCCGTCCCGGCCGTCACCACCACCGGCGCCTCGATCATCACCAGCAACAGCGCCCAGCTGAACGGTACGGCGAACCCGATCGCCTCGCCGGCGAACGGATGGTTCCGCGTCGACACGATCAACCCGGTGACGTGCAACGACACGTTCGGGCAGCGCGTGCACTTCAGCAGCAGCATCAGCCTGGGCAGCGGCACGTCCCCGGTCACCTACAGCTACAACACGAACACGACCTTCACCCTTCAGCCGGGCACGACCTACTACTACTGCGCGATCGCCAGCAATGCGATCGGGACGTCGTTCGGCGCGGTCACGTCGTTCACGACGCTGCCGGTGGCGCCGTCGGTCAGCACCGGCTCGGCGACGTCGCTCACCGCGACGACCGCGACGCTCAACGCCACCGCGAACCCGGGCGGCGGCTCGACGACCGGCTGGTTCCGCTACAGCAGCAGCAACCCCGGAGCGTGCAGCGACACCTTCGGAACGCGCGTGCCGGCCGGGTCGGGCGGCAACGATCTCGGGTCCAGCAACACGAGCACGCCGTTCTCGCAGCCCATCGCCGGGCTGACGATGGGCGCCACCTACTGGTTCTGCGCGATCGCATCGAACTCGGCGGGCACGACGTTCGGAGCGCTGAACACCTTCACCACGCCGACCGCGCCCACCGTGACGACGACGGCGGCGACGTTGGTCAACGACACGTCGGTTCAGCTGAACAGCACGGTCGATCCGAACGGGGCCGCGACCACGGGCTGGTTCCGCTACTCGACGACCAGCCCGGGCACGTGCAACGACACGTTCGGGACGCGCGTTCCGGCGACCGGCGCGCAGGATCTCGGATCGAGCTACACGGCGTCGACCTTCTCGCTCACCGCCACCAATCTGGCGCCGGTCACGACCTACTACTACTGCGTGATCGCGACGAACTCGCTCGGGACGGCGGTGGGCTCGGTGCTTTCGTTCACCACGAAGGACAAGCCGTCGGTGACGACGTCGGCGCCGACGTTGCTGACCAGCACCTCGGCGCAGCTCAACGGCGCCGCGAATCCCAACGGCGCGTCCGCGACGGGCTGGTTCCGGATCAACTCGACCGATCCCGGTTCGTGCAATGACAGCTTCGGCACGCGCATCCCGTTCAGCGGCGGCGCCACGCTCGGCAGCGGCACCACCGCCGCCAACTACAACTACAACACGAACACCGTCCTCTCGCTGACGCCGGGCACGGTCTATTACTACTGCGCCATCTCGTCGAACACCTACGGGACGTCGTTCGGCGCCGTGGTGTCTTTCTCCACGCCGCCCGCGATCCCGTCGGTGTCGACCGGGTCGGTGACGGGGATAACGGCGGGGACCGCGACGCTCAACGCTTCGGCGAACCCCGGCGGCGGGATGGCCACCGGCTACTTCCGCTACAGCACGACCAGTCCCGGGACGTGCAACGACACGTTCGGCACGCGCGCGCCCGCGTCGGGGGGCGCGAACCTCGGCTCCGGGAACACCGGCGTCCCGTTCTCGCAGGCCATCACCGGGCTCGCGCAGGGGACGGTCTACTATTACTGCGCGCTCGCCAGCAACTCGGCGGGGACCGGCGTGGGCGGCGTGGGCAGCTTCGTCACCCCGAGCGCCCCGACGGTGACGACGACGGCCGCCACCGCGATCACCAACATCACCGCGCAGCTCAACGGCACCGCCAATCCGAACGGCGACGCGGCCACCGGCTGGTTCCGCCTCAGCGCGACCAACCCTGGCGCCTGCGACGATGCGTTCGGCACGCGTGTCCCGACCGTGGGCACCGTGTCGCTCGGCTCGGGCAGCAGCGCGACGTCATACAACAACCCGGCCAGCGGTCTCGCGCCCAACACGACCTACTTCTTCTGCGCGATCGCGCAGAACTCGCTCGGGACCTCGTTCGGCACGGTGATGTCGTTCACCACGTTCGACAAGCCGACGTCGACGACGTCGGCGGCGAGCTCGATCACCACCAGCTCCGCGCAGCTCAACGGCACGGGGAATCCGAACGGCAGCGCGGCGACGGCCTGGTTCCGCATCGACACGACCAACCCGGTCACCTGCAACGACACGTTCGGACAGCGCGTGCACTTCAGCTCCAGCGCGAACCTGGGCAGCGTGCGGACGCCCGTCACCTACGCCTACAACACGAACACGACCTTCACCCTGCTTCCGGGCACGACGTACTACTACTGCGCGATCGCGAACAACGCGTACGGCAACTCGTTCGGCGCGGTCGTCAGCTTCGTGACCCCCCCGGTCCTGCCATCGGTGTCCACCGGATCGGCGAGCAGCGTCACCTCCACGACCGCGACGCTGAACGGGACTGGCGTCCCGGGCGGCGCCTCGACGACCGCATGGTTCCGCTACACGCCCACCAACCCGGGGTCCTGCAGCGACACCTTCGGGACGCGCGTGCCGGCGATGATGGGCGGCACCGACCTCGGCGCGGGCAACAGCAGCGTGCCGTTCTCGCAGGCGCTGACCGGGCTGGCGATGGGGACCACCTACTACTACTGCGCGATCGCCTCCAACTCCGTCGGCACCGTGTTCGGCAGCCTGGCCACGTTCACGACGCCGACCGCGCCCACCGTGACCACCACCGCCGCCACCGGGCTTGGCGACACCGTCGCGCAGCTCAACGGCACCGTCAACCCGAACGGCGTTTCGACCACCGGCTGGTTCCGTTACAGCACGACGAACCCGGTCACCTGCGACGACATGTTCGGCACGCGCGTGCCGTCGACGGGCGGCACCGATCTCGGCTCGGGCACGTTCGCGACGTCGCTCACGCAGGCGGTCAACGGGCTGACCGCGCTCACCACCTACTACTACTGCGCGATCGCGCAGAACGCGCTGGGGAAGTCGTTCGGCCAGGTGATGTCGTTCACCACGCGCGCGCCCGCGGCGGTGACGACGCTGGCGCCGACGCTGGTCACGACCAGCTCGGCGCAGCTGAACGGCTCGGCGAACCCGAACGGCGCCACGACGACCGGCTGGTTCCGCATCGCCACGACCGATCCGGGCACCTGCAACGACACGTTCGGACAGCGCGTGCACTTCAGCTCCAGCGCCAGCCTGGGCGCCGGCATGGCCGCGGTCGCCTACGCCTACAACACCAACACCACCTTCACGCTGACGCCCGGCACGACCTACTACTACTGCGCGATCGCGAACAACTCGTTCGGCACTTCGTTCGGCGCGGTCGTGTCGTTCGCGACGCTGGCCGCGGTGCCCAGCGTGGCGACCGGTTCGGCGACGGCGGTGACGGACATGACCGCGACGCTGAACGGGACCGCGAACCCCGGCGGCGGGGCCACCACCGGCTGGTTCCGTTACAGCGCCACCTACCCGGGCGCGTGCAGCGATACGTTCGGCACGCGCGTCCCGGCGGCGATGGGCGGCTCGAACCTCGGCTCGGGTATCACCTCCGTTCCGTTCTCGCAGATGATCTCGGGCCTGGCCCAGGGGACGACCTACTACTTCTGCGCGATCGCCTCGAACTCGGCCGGCACGACGCTGGGCGGGCTGCAGAGCTTCGTCACGCCCACCGCGCCCAGCGTCACGACGAACACGCCCTCCACCATCAACGACACGTCGGTCACGCTGAGCGGCACCGTCAACCCGAACCGCGCCGCGACCACCGGCTGGTTCCGTTACAGCGCGACAAACCCCGTGACCTGCAACGACGCGTTCGGGACGCGCGTTCCGGCGTCGGCTGGCACCGACCTCGGCGCGGGCAGCAGCGCCACGTCGTTCACGCTGTCGGCCAGCGGCCTCGCGGCCAATACGACGTACTACTACTGCGCGATCGCATCGAACTCGCTCGGCACGTCGTTCGGCGCCGTCGTGACGTTCACGACGCGCGACAAGCCGGCGGTGACGACCCAGCCCGCGACGCTGCTGACGACCAGCTCGGCGCAGCTGAACGGCTCGGTGAACCCGAACGGCGCGACGACGACCGGCTGGTTCCGCGTCGGCACGACCGATCCGGGCACGTGCAACGACACCTTCGGGCAGCGCGTTCACTACTACAACAGCGCGAGCCTCGGCAGCGGCACCGCAGTCGTCAACTACAACTACAACACCAACACGACGTATACGCTGACGCCGGGCACGACCTACTACTACTGCGCGATCGCGAACAATGGGTTCGGCATGTCGTTCGGCGCCGTCGTCACGTTCACGAC
>Ga0207662_10000553_pt1 | contig 16628 bp, 16 predicted proteins | sample KBSS33LmetaG_FD_184338 | JGI IMG/M metagenome (GOLD analysis project Ga0207662, IMG submission 184338) | Switchgrass rhizosphere microbial communities from Kellogg Biological Station, Michigan, USA - KBS S3-3L metaG (SPAdes) (version 2) | ecosystem: Host-associated > Plants > Roots >... | reverse complement strand
CTCCTACGGCCTGGCGGCATCGATCTACACCGACGACCTGAATGTCGCCCATCGCGTCTCGCGTGAGATCCGGGCTGGGACGGTCGGCGTCAACGCGTACGCCGAGGGCGACATGACGACGCCGTTCGGTGGCTACAAGCAGTCCGGCTTCGGCGGGCACGACAAGTCGGTCCACGCGCACGATCAGTACACGGAACTCAAGACCACCTGGATCGTGCTGAAGCCGCGGAGCTGAGCCAGCGCCGCGTGATCGCGAGCCCCATCGGGCGATCTCGTTAAGATCCCCGAGCGCGCTACACGCCGACCGGAGAGACACGATGCAGCAACGTCCAGAGTCCAGGAACCTCGTGCTGATCGCGGCCATCATCGGCGGCGGCCTGCTGCTGATCTTCTTCCTGCTGAACCGGGGTTCGGGTGGGGGCGGGCTCGTCGGGCCGACCTGGCAGCTCGCTGCGATCACGGGGCAGGCGCCGGCATTCCAGGGTGTCATCCCGGCGGAGGACCAAGGGCGCTACACGATCACATTCGGTGACGATGGCACGTTCGCCGCACGGGCCGACTGCAACTCCATGGCCGGGACCTATGAGCAGAAGGGCCAAGACGGCCTGACCATGGTGCCCGGGCCCAGCACGCTGGTCGCGTGCCCGGACGGGTCGTACGGCTCGCTGTTCGCGCATGCGCTCTCCAAGGTCACGACGTGGGCGATCGACAGCGGCCAGCTGACGCTCACGACGTCGGATGGCGGAACCGGCACGTTCGTCGCCGGACCAGCGGGTGGCACCGCGGCCACGGCCACGCCGACCGAAAGCCCGACACCGACTCCGACGCCAAGTCCGACGCCGACACCGACGCCGACACCGACGCCGACACCAAGTCCGACCCCGTCGCCGACTCCGGCGCCGACCGCCGCGCCCACCTCGTCGTCGTCCGCCGAAGCGTCGCCGACGCCTGCTCCGACGACCGAGCCCACCCCGGCCCCGACACCGACGCCCGCTCCGACACCCAGCCCCACGCCGAGCCCCGGTGCGGATCTGATCGGCACGAGCTGGCAGCTCACGACGATCACGACACGGGACCCGGTCTACCAGGGTGTCGTCCCGGAAGCGGAACGTGCCAAGTACACCGTCGCGTTCGCTGCGGCCGGCACGTTCAGCGCGACGGCCGACTGCAACACGGTCAACGGCACATGGACCGCCACGGCCGATGGCGGCCTCGAGCTGGTGCCCGGGCAGTCCTCGATCGTCCCCTGTGGAGAAGGGTCGCTCGGCGACCTCTACGTCCTCGCCCTCACCGACAGCGCGAGTTATGCGATCGCGGACGGTGCCCTGACGATCACGCTCAGCGACGGTGGGACGCTCGGCTTCGAGGCCACCCCCTCCTCCTGACGAGATCGGGGGTGCACGCGCCTTGACCGTCGCGACCCGCGACCCGTAGCATCGCGGGTACAACCGAAGAGCACGTATCAAGAGATGGCTGAGGGACCGGCCCGTTGACGCCACGACAACCTACCGACGCGAGGTCGGCAAGGTGCCAAGTCCGGGGCAGGTTTCCTGCGTGATACGGGTCTCTCCGGAGTCCCAAGGAACGACAAGGGTCTGACCCGTTTCATCGACCGGTCCGTCGCCGTCGAGCGACCTGGAGACCGACCGTGACCACCCCGACCCTGACGCCCCCGACCCGGACCGCGACACCAGCGAGCGCCGCTGCGACAGCGAGCCGCGCCCAGCGCATCACGGGGATGGCGTGTCGGAACTGCGGTCTCGGGCAACCACTCGCGGTGGCCTACGTCTGTCCGGCGTGCTTCGGCCCGCTCGAGGTGACCTATGACTACGACGTCATCGCGGCGACCCTGACCCGCGAGGCGATCGCGTCGCGCCCACCGGGAATCTGGCGTTACCTCGAGCTGCTTCCAGTGCAAGCGCGACCGGCCCGTTCGCTCCCGGTCGGCTCGACGCCACTGGTCCATGCGGAGCGCGTCGGCCCGACGCTCGGTGTCGATCGGCTGTGGATCAAGGACGACACACGAAACCCGTCGCTCTCGTTCAAGGACCGGCCGGCGGCGATCGCGGCCGCTCGCGCGGCCGACTTCGGAGTTCCGGCGCTCGCGTGCGCCTCGACCGGCAATCTCGCCGGCGCGACGGCGGCGGCTGCGGCAGCGGTCGGCCTGCCGGCCTACGTCTTCATCCCGGCCGACCTCGAGACCGCCAAGGTCGATCACGCGCTGTCGTACGGCGCGACCGTGGTGCCGATCGACGGGACCTACGACGACGTGAACCGCCTCTGCCTGGAGATCGCCGACGAAACCGGTTGGGGCTTCATCAACATCAACCTGCGCCCGTTCTACGCGGAGGGCTCGAAGACCCTCGCATACGAGATCGCCGAGTCGCTCGGCTGGCGCAGCCCGGATGTGGTCGTCGCTCCTGTCGCATCGGGCGCGATGTTCACACGGGTCGCCCGCGGTTTCGAGGAGCTGGCCGACATCGGTCTGATCGAACGCCGGCCGATCCGTTTCGTCGGCGGCCAGGCGGCCGGCTGCTCGCCGGTCGCAACCGCGTTCGAGGCCGGCACCGACGTGATCGAGCCGGTCCGCCAGCCGGACACGATCGTCCGCTCGCTGGCGATCGGCAATCCGGCCGACGGTCGCTATGCGGTCGAGCTGGCGCGCGACAGCGGCGGCTCCATCGAAGCGATCCCGGATGCGGTGACCGCGGAACGGATCCGGGACGTCGCCCGGCTCGAGGGCATCTTCCCGGAGACCGCCGGTGGGGTGACGCTCGGTGCGGTCGCAGCGGCCCGTCGTCGCGGCGTGATCCGCGAGGACGACGAGGTCGTCGCGCTGTTGACGGGGAACGGGCTCAAGACGCCCGACGCACGGACGCTGGGCCTCGACGACGGGGTCGGACTCGCTCCGGTGCTGAGGCCGAGCCTGTCGGCCTTCGAGACGTGGCTGGAGACGCAGTCATGAGCACGGTCCGCATCCCGCCGACGCTGCGCACCGCGACCGGCGGGGAGAAGCTCGTCTCCGTCCCGGGCGGCACCGTCCGCGAGGTGATCCGCGGTCTCGTCGACGCGCACCCAGGGCTCGAGTCCCAGTTGCTCTCCCAGGACGGTGACCTGAACCGGTTCGTGAACGCGTTCCTCAACGACACCGACGTCCGGCATCTCCAGGCGCTCGAAACGCCGGTCGGCGAGGGCGACACGCTGGTGCTGCTCCCGGCGATGGCAGGGGGCTGAGGACGCCACGGGGCTATGCTCTCGACCTCACGGAGGTCGGATGGTGTCCGACGAGCGACCGGGTACGCAGAACGACCCGTACTGGTACGACTTCCTCACGAAAGGTGACGCGACGGAGCGCCGGTTGCGGCGCATCTTCCGTCACATCCCCTATGGACCACGCTGCAAGCTCTGCGCGGCGCCGTTCAACGGGCCCGGTGCTCCCATCATGCGCGTGCTCGGGAGCCGCCCGTCCGATAAGAACCCCAACGTCTGCACCCGGTGTTTCACCTACCTCGCCGATCACCATGGCGGCGCTGAGATCGAGGCGAGCATGATGTTCGCGGACATCCGCGGTTCGACCTCCCTGGCGGAGCGCATGTCGACTGCCGAGTTCCACGCGATCCTCGATCGCTTCTACGTCGCGGCGACCAAGGCCGTCTTCGATAACGACGGCAGCCTCGACAAGTTCGTGGGCGACGAGGTCGTCGCCTTCTTCTTCCCGAACTTCGTCGGTCAAGACCATGCAGCAGCCGCGATCAGCGCAGCGACCGACCTCTTGCGGGCGACGGGCCACGAAGAGGCTGGCGGGCCGTGGGTGCCGGTCGGAGCCGGGGTCGCGACCGGCATCGTCTGGGCAGGCGCCGTCGGGACCGGCGCGCAGACGGATATCACCGCCATCGGCGACACGGTCAACACGACGGCGCGTCTCGCCTCAGCCGCCAAGGCCGGCGAAGTCCTGGTGACGACCGAGGCCGCGCGTCAGGCTGGTCTCGATCCGCACCTCGAGACGCGAACGCTCGATCTCAAGGGGAAAGCCGCCGGGACCGAGGTCGTGACGCTCAACATCGGCCCGCGGCCGGCCGCGATCAGCTAGCGCGATCGAGCGCCTGGCGCAGGTCGGCGATCAGGTCGTCGACACCCTCGATGCCGACGGACAGCCGGATCAGCGCCGGGTCGACGGCCAGGGCCGTCTCCGAGACCGACATGTGGGTCATCGCGGCTGGGACTTCTACGAGCGACTCGACGCCACCGAGCGACTCAGCCAGCGTGAACAGCTTCGTGCCCTCCGCGACGGCGATCGCCCGGTCGGCACCACTGGTCGTACCGGCCGCGGCCGGCAGGAACGAGACCATCCCACCGAAGCCGGGATAGCGGACCTCGGCGACATCGGCTCGCGATCGCAGGAACTCGACGACCGCACGGGCATTCGCCTGGTGCCGCTCGACCCTGACGTGGAGGGTGCGCAGACCGCGGAGCACGAGGAAGCAATCGAGCGGGCCCGGCACACCGCCCATCGCGTTCTGGAGGAACCGCAGGCGCTCCGCGACGGCATCGTCCGACGTCACCGCCACGCCCAGTACGACATCCGAATGGCCGGCCAGGTACTTGGTGGCCGAGTGGAACACGATGTCGGCGCCGAGCGTGAGCGGGCGCTGGATCGCCGGGGACGCGAAGGTGTTGTCGACGACGATGAGCGGTCGGCGGCCGCCCTCCGTCGCACGCCGTTCGACGGTCCGGGCCACCTCACCGATATCGACCGTCTTGAGCAGCGGGTTGGTCGGCGACTCGAACCAGACGAGTCGCGTTCGCTCCGAGAGCGCCTCCCACAGGGCGTCCATACCCGATTCGAGATCGACGAACGTCGAGTCGACGTTGCCGCCGGGGAGGCGGACCTTCTGGAGGTAGCGGTAGGTCCCGCCGTACACGTCATCCCCGACGACGACCTCGTCGCCGGGTTCGGCGAGTTGGGCGATGGCAGCCGTGGCCGCGGATCCGGACGCGAACGCGAACCCGTGCTTGCCACCCTCGAGCGCCGCGATCGCGCGCTCGAGCCGGTCGCGTGTCGGGTTCTGCGAGCGGGCGTATTCGTAGCCGCGACGCGGCTTGCCGACCGCGTCCTGCTCGTATGTCGATGTCTGGTAGATCGGCGGGGCGACGGCGCCGGTCAGCTCGTCCGGCTCGGCTCCGGCGTGGACCGCGATCGTCTCGAACGACAGCTCGGCTGGGTCATCGTCGCGTGCCATGACGGGATGATGGCAGTTCCGGGCGTCTAGCTGCTGGGCGCCCAGTCCTCACGCTCGAAGACCAGCTCGGCCCCGTCGTACTCGTCCGTCTGGCTGCCCGTCTGGACGAAGCCGAATTTCGCCAGCACGCCTTGCGATGCCACGTTGTCGGGCGAGGTCGATGCGCGGAAACGGGTGACGCCGTGCTCCCGCCACGCCCATTCGAAGAGGGCTGCGACCACCTCGGTCGCCACGCCCTGGCGTCGGAACTCCGGCTCGATCCGATAGCCGATCTCGACCTGGCCGGAAGTGTCCGGCGGCGCGTGGAACCCGACCGAGCCGATGACCTGCCGACCCGCGCGCGCCTCGTCGATGACGATCGCGCGGCCGAGCCACGGCTGCCACGACGGCTCGACCGTGAGATCGACGATCCGATATTCGAGGAAATGCTTGAGATCGTCGGGCATCTGCGTCGGGACCTTCGCGCCGATCAGGTGCTCGGCGGCGCCCAGATCCCGTCGTGCCAGGGCCTCCATGAACGGCAATGACATCGAGACGAGCTCGAAACGTGGCGTGAGGATCGACGGGACGGTCGGCATGGCGCCCGCTAGCTCGCCGACGCGCCGCGGTGGGCCAGGTACTCGAGGAGATCAAGCTTCGTCACGATGCCGACGGGCCGGCCTCCGCGGACGACGACGAGGGCCGTGGCCGCGTCGCTCAACAGCGCGAACGCCTCGTCGAGCGTGGCACCCGCATCGACGAGTGGCAGCGGCGGATCCATCACCTCCCCCACCGTCCGATCGACGACCGAGGGGTCGCGATAGGCACGGTCGAGCAGGCCCTTCTCGCTGATCGCGCCGACGAGCCCTGCGACCTCATCGCCCTCCGGTCGCTCCGAGACCGGCAGCTGGCTGACGCCGTAGGCCTGGAGCCGCTCGATCGCGTCCCCAGCCCGCTCGGTGGTGCGGGCGAGGATCACAGCGGGCCGGTCGGGCGCATGGTGGCGACCGGCAAGCAGCGCATCGATGCGCGTGGACGACCCGGTCGTCGGCAGCAGGCCGTTGCTGCGCATCCACTCGTCGTTGTAGAGCTTGGACAGGTAGTTGCGGCCGGTGTCGGGCAGGAGCACGACGACGACCGCATCGCGCCCCTCGTCAGTGGCGGCGAGGTCGCGCACGACCTCGCGCGCGGCGACCATGGCAGTCCCCGCGGAACCGCCCGAAAGGATCCCCTCCTCGCGCGTGATCCGGCGCGCCATCGCGAACGCGTCGCGATCACTGACGCGTACCCAGCGGTCGATCACGGCCGCGTCATACGTCCCCGGAAAGAAGTCCTCGCCGACACCCTCGGTCAGGTAGGGTCGCGCGACATCTCCGGACAGGACGGATCCCTCGGGGTCGGCGCCGATCACCTGGATCTGCGGGTTGCGCTGCTTCAGGACGTGCCCGACACCCGAGATCGTGCCGCCGGTCCCGACGCTCGCGACGAAATGGGTCAGCCGGCCCTCGGTCTGGTCCCAGAGCTCCGGTCCCGTCGTCACCTCATGGGCGCCGGGGTTCTCCATGTTCCAGTACTGGTCGGGCTTGAAGGCGCCCGGGATGTCGCGCGCGAGCCTGGCGGCGACGCTGTAGTACGACTCGGGCGATTCGGGCTGCACATTGGTCGGGCAGAGGACGACCTCGGCGCCGTACGCACGGAGCAGCGCCTGCTTCTCGACCGACTGCTTGTCGGCCATCACGAAGATGCAGCGATAGCCCTTCAGGGCGGCGGCGATCGCCAGCCCGTGCCCGGTATTGCCGCTCGTCGGCTCGATGATCGTCCCGCCGGGCTTGAGCAGACCCGCGCGCTCGGCCGCCTCGATCATCGGGAGGCCGATGCGGTCCTTCACGGAGCCGCCGGGATTGAGCATCTCCATCTTGGCGAGCAGCAGCGGCTGGCGATCCGCCGGGCCGAGGTCCCGGGTGATCCGGCTGAGCCGGACGAGGGGCGTCTTACCGACGAGGTCGAGAACCGACTCGACGTAGCGCATCGCGGCGGAGTATGTCACGCGGCGATGCCATCACGGCGTGCCGGTGACCGCCTAGTCGCGATCGATCCGCCCGGGCCGGAGCAGCAGCCAGGTCAGCTTGTCGCGAAGCCGCCGTGGATGGTCGGGCGGGTCGATGGTCCCTGGATGGAGCGCCTCGATGACAGGTCCGAGCCGCTCGGCCAGCCGATCACTGAGCACTCGTGCGAGTGCGAGCTCGTCGCGAGAGCCGGGCTCCGGAAGCGGTGCGTCGGATACCAGCCCAGCCAGCTCACGAACGGTCGTCATCGGTAGGACCCGCGATGCCATCCGTCGACCGATGTACAGCTCCTCCGTCCCGGCCATCGCGATCGGCAGGATCGGGGCGTCGGTCCGCTGGGCGATGATCGCCCAGCCGTTGCGCATCGGGCCGAGTTTGCCGGGCGGGCCGCTGACCGTGCCCTCCGGCATCTGGACGAAGACCGCGCCGTTCGCGATGACCGCCTTCGCCGAGGCGACGTGGGGATCGATACCGACCCCGCCACGCCACACCGGCAGCAACCCGCCAACGGATCGCGCCAGCCACTCGCGCGTCCGCGACGTCAGCGCCGACGGGGCGCTACCGAGGAACCAGGCGCGCGGCTCGGTCGGGAGCGCATGCATCACGACGAACGGATCCATCCAGCCGCGATGCGCTGCAGCCACGGCCAGGTAGCCGCCACCTGTCGGCACGTGCTCCTGACCGGAGGTCGCGATCCGGAAGCGAAAGACGACGAAGCAGAGGAACCGGACGAGCAGGCGGATCGAGCGGTAGAACAGCGAGGCCTTCGCCTCGGGTCGCCGGCCGAGCCAGGCCAGTCCCTCGACCGCGCCGCCGCGGGCGGCGGCCATGGCCTCGGGCGCGATGCGCGCCGGGGGCGGTCGACGCCGGCCAGCCGCCGGCTCCGTCATGTCGGTCGGTCGGAGGGCTCGTCGGGCGCGTCTGGCGCATCGGGCGCGTCGGGCTCGGCGGCCGCGTAGGGCTCGGCGGCGTGCGCAGGTCCAGCGTCAGCAGCGGGATCACCTGACGGCACATCGTCATCGGCGTCGATGATCGCGTCCCAGTCGACCGACTCCTTCCTGGGTGGCGGCACGTTCGCCCACGGCTCGTCGATCGGGCGGGTCATCCACTCGGCGCCGAGCGCACCCCACGTCGCGTTCTGCGGGAAGGCCGGTGGCCGGTCGGCAGGGTGACCGCGCCGGTGTCGATAGATCAGCCCGCCGACGCCGATCAGGATCCCGACCAGCGACACGATCTGGGCGGTCGGGACGCCGAAGAACGTCCAGTTGTCGGCGCGCAGGTTCTCGAGGATGAACCGGGTCGCCCCGTACCAGATGAAGAAGACCAGCAGCAGGTCACCCGGCCGCAGGCGCGAACGGAAGCGGAATCCGAGCCAGATCAGGAAGATCGCGCCCAGCACGCCGGAGATCGACTCGTACAAGAACAACGGGTGGAACCGCGTCGCCTCCGGGATCACCGTGCACGAGTAGACGTCCTGGAGTCGATGGGCACAATCGATGGGGATGCCCCAGGGAAGCGTGGTCGGCGGGCCGTACAGCTCCTGGTTGAAGTAGTTGCCCCAGCGGCCGATCGCCTGCATCACGAAAAGGGCCGGGGCGATGATGTCCGCCCAGCGCGGGAATGAGACGTGTCGCCGGCGCGCGTACCACCATGCCGCGATCGTCCCGGTGATGATCCCGCCGTAGACCCCGAGCCCGGAGTACGGCGGCAGGATGATCTTCATCGGGTCGTTGGCGTACAGGTGCCACTGATCGATGACGTGGTACAGCCGACCGCCGATCAGCGCCGCGATCGCGACGATGATGATCCCGTTCCCGACGATGTCGGGGTCCTCCCCGGCGCGTCGTGCGAGCCACACCAGGAGCAGGTAGGCGGCTGCGAGCCCGATCGCGTAACAGAGCCCGTACCAACCGATGTTGATGGGGCCGATCGAGAACGCGATGGGATCCGGGGGGATGTCGAACATACGCGGGAGTGTATGGCGCGCGACGGAAGTGGCGAGGGCCCGAGACCGAACGCCTCCCTATACTTCCGGGCGGTGAACGCCGAGTTCAACTGGTGGCTACTCATCGTCGGGCTCGTCGTCGGGGCGGGGATCGCGTGGTTCGTGCTGATGGAGTCGCGCCGCCGCGAGACCGACATCGATGACCAGGAACGGCCTCGCGAGGCCCTATGGCTGTCGCGGGTGCTGACCGACGAAGGGCATCCGGTGAGCCCGGAAGTCACCGAGCGTCTGCTGGTGCTCCACGAGGCCTATCTCGAGGCGCCGCCCCCCGACGACCCGGAACCCGCGGATGGCGCAGCCATGACGGCGGCGGGCGCAGCGCACGGAGCGGATCTCGCCGCCCCGGCCGACGTATCAGAGCTCGCCGGCGATGACCGGATCCGCGTCGAGCGACGTGCGCCCGACATCGGAGAGTGAGACACCGAACTGCGCCCCGTCGGCGATCTTGCTGACCTCGGGCGTGTCGCCGACCCAGTAGGCAAGCTCATCCGCGAAGAACATCTTGCCGACGTTCTTCCGCTGGCCATCGACCACGACCCAGCAGCGGTACTCCTTGCCGCTGGGCGGCAGCGCGAGATCTGACGCCACCACGACCAGCTTGCTGGTCTCCGGGGAGAACAGGAGCGTGCCGGTCGTCGATCCGCCATCGGTCGACGCCAGGACGACGCGTCGAGACTCCGGGTCGGCGCTGATATCGAGCGTCGCGCGATTGACGGCCTCGAGCGCGTTCACCGCCGTGTCGTAGCGAGCGACGTCGGCGCGGCCGGCGATGAACCCGGCGGACCCGACCACGAGGACGATCGCCGCGGCCGCAGCCGCGAGCCACGCCGGGACGCGTGGGCGCCGACGCGCCTCAGCAGCCTGGGGCGTCGCCGCTGCCGGTGCCGGGGCGGGCGCGGCAGCTTCCTCGCCGCGAGGCCGGCCGTACTCACGGACATACGCGAGCGTGCGGCCTCGAAGGTCTGCTGGTGGCGTGGTACGGACGACGTCGCGCAGCAACGGCGCCGCTCGCGACATCCGCCGCAGCTCCTCCGCGCACCGTTCGCAACCCGCGAGATGGCCCACGACAGCGGCCGCGGCCGGGGTGTCCCCGGCCATCAGTCGCTCGAGCCCGCCCGGCTCTACGGCCGCGAGCTCGATCTGTTCAAGTACGTCGTCGTGGTCCATCCGTCTCCGTGATCAGTGATCGGGCCCGGCCATCTCGGCCGGTGCCATGTAGCGCGTGTATTCCGGTCCGACGCCACTGCCCAGCACCTCGCGGAGGTGGCGGAGCGCACGTCGCGTCCGTGTCTTGACGGTGCCGAGCGGCCAGCCGAGCCGTTCGGCGATCTCGGACTGCGAGAGGTCCTCCGAATACGCCATCACGATGACGACGCGTTCCGGCTCCGGCATGTCCGCCAGTGCCGCCTGGAGGGCCGATCGAAGTTCACGTAGTGCCAGTTCCCTTTCCGGTGACGCCGGAGGCGCCGCCCCGGCGACGAGCATCCCGCCGGCGAGGACACGTTCGAGCGTGTCCTGGTCCGGTTCTTCGCCACCGCCGAGCGCGGTACCGCTCGAAGCGGCCGACGTCAGCGGGATGAGGTTCGGTCGCCGACCGGCGGCCCGCAATCGGTCGACGGTCCTGTTCCGCGCGATCGTGTGCAACCACGCGGCCAGGGACCCTACCGACGGGTCGAACGTCTCGGCCCGGTCCCATAGGGCCAGGAATGTCTCCTGGACGACCTCTTCCGCCATCCCTCGATCCGATGTCAATCTGCTCGCCGATGCGAAGACCGCATCAGCGTGACGGTCATAGAGCGCCGCCAAGGCATCGTGCGAACCCGCCGCGACCGCCCGGACAAGGGCCGCGTCGGAGCCCGAGCCCGGGTCGGCGCCCGTCAACGGATACGCCGACGGGCCATCCGCCGGTTTTCGGCCGTTCGGGGCCGCTTTCGGGTCACCAGGTTCCGGCGGCATGACGGGTGGTCGCGTGCAGCGACCCCTGTGGCAAGTGGGCTTCGAGACAGGTCACGCCATCGGGCCCGACGACCGCGTCGTGCGCGGTCCCGGCCAGCAGCTCGAGGCGATCGCCTTGACCGAGCTCGACCGGCCCCGCGTCGATGCCGAAGCGGATGCTGCCGGCCTCGACGACGATCACCTTGTCGTATCCGTGGTCGTGGGATCCATAGCGGTCGTGCGGTCCGTTCGACCACGTGCCGGGGTCGAGGCCCTCGGCGGTGAGGCGTGCCCGCAGGCTGGCGTCGGACATGGCCGAGGCATGGTACCCGCCACCGCCCGAAGAGACCTTCGGCGACGCTGCGCGTGGGCGTCGACGCTCCATCCGTGTCGCCTAGACTCGCATCGATGCAGGAGCCGGTCCTCTATCTCTCCGCGGACGACGTCACCGCCGCGATGCCACCGGTCGCAGAACGCCTCGAGCTGGCGGAGCGGACGATGACGGCGCTCGTCGCCGATGCCGAGCTGCCCCCGAAGATCGCCGTCCACCCACGACCGACCGGCTCGTTCGCGCATGCCATGCCCGCGGCACTCCGACCGTCGGGTTCCGCCGCCGGCGACCCTGGCGACCTCCTCGGGATCAAGTGGGTGAGCGGCTTCCCGGCTAACCGGTCCAAGGGGCTGCCGGCGATCCATGCCGTGGTCGTCCTCACGGACGCGACGACCGGCGTGCCTCGCGCCATCCTCGATGGCGGGCCGATCACGGCCCAGCGGACGGCCGCCGTATCGGGCGTCGCGATCGCCCGGTTCGGCCCGACGGCGGCGGCTACGACGGGTGCCGCGGATCACGCGCCGCGCGCGACCCTCATCGGTGCCGGCGTCCAGGGTTTCAGCCACCTCGAGGTCCTCGGGTACACGCTGCCCGGTGTCTCGCTGACCATCGTCGATCGCCATCCCGACCGTGGCGAGGCCCTCGCCGACGCCGCGCGACGCACCGCGGGCATCGCCAGCGCCGAGGTCCTGCCGCCCGACCGGATGCGCGAGGCGACGCACGGCGCGGACGTCGTCGTCACAGCGGCCTCGTTCACGGACCCGGCGAAGCGGCAGGTGATGGATGGTCGGTGGCTCGCGCACGACGCCCTGGTCGTCCCTGTCGATTACGCGACGATGCTCGCGGCATCCGTCGCCCGGGATGCCGCGCTGTTCCTCGTCGACGATCTCGGTCAGTTCCTGGCAAACCGCGACGCCGGCCAATTCGATGACTACCCGGACCCGAGCGCAACGCTCGGCGAGGCGATCCTCGACGGGACCATCCGGCCGGCGACCGGTCGCGTCGTGGTCACACATCTGGGGGTCGGTCTCGCGGACGTCGTGTTCGCGGACGCGATCGTGCAAAGGGCCGTGAGCATGGGCCTCGGCACCGCACTCCCCCGCTGATCGATGCGTCTTCGCTACGCGGTATTCGCGGTCCTCATCGTGCTGCTGGTCGTCGTGGGACTCGGGGTCGGAGCCGTCGCGTGGATCACCGGTCGCGCGCTGCCGGAGACCTCGGGCACGCTGCACATCGCCGGTCTCCAGCAAACGGCCACCGTCCGGCGCGACGTCAACGGCATCGCCCAGATCGAGGCCGCGAACCCCCACGACCTGTTCATGGCCCAGGGCTACGTCCACGCGCAGGAGCGGATGTGGCAGATGGAGGTCTGGCGGCACATCTCGTCTGGACGCCTGGCCGAGCTATTCGGGCCGGGCTCGATCGACGACGACAAGTTCATACGCACGCTCGGCTGGCGGGAGGCGGCCGAACGCGACCTCGCGCTCCTCGAGCCCACGACGCGCGCGGCGCTCGACGCGTATGCCGAGGGCGTCAATGCCTGGCTCGACACGCACCGCGATAAGCTCGGCCTCGCGTTCGTGGCGAGCGGCGCGAACCCCGAGGTTTGGACCGCGCTCGACACGCTCGCGTGGGGCAAGGTCCAGGCGTGGAACCTGGGCGGGAACATGACGTCCGAGCTCTTCCGCTACCTCGCCGACGCGCGACTGGACGATCCGGCCCGCACCGACGCGCTCTTCTCGAAGCGCGAGGGCTCGCCGGTGATCGTGCCCGGCGATGGTGGCGGCGGCGAGGAGCCACCGCCAGACGGCGAGCCGCCGCCCGATGAAGAGGTCCCCGTCCCGGAAGGGGGGACCAGGCCGACGCTCACCGCCGACCAGATCGACGCGTGGGTGGATCTTGGCCGACGCGCGGGTGACGCGGTGGCGCTGGCCGGCCTCGACACGTCGAACGGTGGCCTCGTCTCGGATCAGGCGATCGGGTCGAATGACTGGGTCGTCGGTCCGGCGATGTCGTCCACGGGCGGCGCGCTGCTCGCGAACGACCCGCACCTCGGCATCTCGATGCCGTCGGTCTGGTACATCAATGGGCTGCACTGCGCCCCGGTCGGCGAAGCCTGCCCGTACGACGTCGCCGGCGTCACATTCCCGGGCGTGCCCGGGATCGTGCTCGGCCACAACGCTCGCATCGCCTGGGGCGCGACGAACGTCGACCCCGATGTCCAGGATCTGGTCATCGAGACACCCGACCCGAGCGATCCGAGCCAGTACATGGGTCCGGGCGGCACGCCGCGTCCGTTCGTCGAGCGGACCGAGCACATCCTCGTCAAGGGGGGCGATCCGGTCGACATGACGGTTCGCGAGACCGTCCACGGCCCGATCCTCAACGACGTCGAGCCGAAGCTGAAGGACGCGCCGCTGATGGCATTGCGCTGGACCTCGACGTCGCCCGACGCCGGCCCGGACCGCACTGTCGAGTCGTTCCGCAAGCTCATGACGGCAACCGACTTCGACAGCTTCAAAGCGGCCTTTGCCGGGTTCGTCGCTCCGTCGCAGAACTTCGTCTATGCCGACGTGGACGGGCACATCGGGTACCAGATGCCGGGCGCGATCCCGGTCCGTTCGTCGCCGGACGACCACGGCGCGCGGCCGGTCTCCGGCGCGGATGGCACCGGCGAATGGACGGGGATGATCCCCTTCGCCGAGCTGCCATCGGCGCTCGATCCGCCCGACGGCTGGATCGTCAGCGCGAACAATGCGGTCACCGACGAGTCGTACCCGTACTTCATCGGCGACGAGTACGACCCCGGCTACCGGGCGGAGCGGATCATCGACCTGATCAACGACTACGGGCAGGACGGGCTGAATGTGCCCGAGATGAGCGCGATCCAGACCGACACGGCACCACTTCGTGCGCGCGACATCGTCCTCGAGCTCGCCGACGCGAAGCCCGCGACCTCGGATGGAGCGATCATCGCCCAGCGGATCGCGGACTGGGACGGGTCGTGCCATGTCGACAGCCTCGGCTGCGCCGCCTACATGGCCTGGGAGTACCGCGTGCTGCGCGGCATGTTCGACGACGAGCTCGGCCCGCTGGCCCGCGACTACGTCGGCAGCGCGCAGAGCTGGGTCGCCCTCGAGAGCGCGATGGCCGATCCGACCTCGCCCTGGTGGGACGATGTGACAACCCCGGCGACCGAGACGGCCAAGCAGGTGATCGCCGCGGCGATGGACGCGGCTGGTGCCGAGCTGCGGGCAGCATTCGGTGATCCGAGTGTGTGGACCTGGAGCCGTATGCACACCGCGACGTTCGAGGAGCCGACGCTCGGCAGCAGCGGCATCGGCCCGCTCGAGTGGTACTTCAATGCCGGGCCACTGGCGGTCGACGGCGCGGACGGGGCGATCGACGCCTCATACTACCGGCTCCGGCGCGGCTACCCCGACCCGCAGGATCCCGACTTCACGCCGCTCGGGATGGACGGTCTGTTCACGGTCACGAACCTGCCGTCATACCGGCTGCTGATGGACATGTCGGATATCGACGGCGGGCGGATCGTGATCACGACCGGCCAGTCGGGCATGCCGTTCGACCGCCACTACACCGACCAGATCGAGCCGTGGCGGGCGGGCTCCACGCTACCGCTCCCGTTCACCCCGGCCGCCGTCAAGGCCGCGACGGTAGCGACCCTGACGCTCGAGCCAAGTCCGTGATCCCCTAGGACTCGCTCCACTCGAGCGGGCCGTCTGGCACCTCGATCATCACGCGGCCATCTTCGACGACCACCGGATAGACCGCGAGCGGTTCCTCGGCTGGTGGGTCGAGCGGCTCGCCATCGGACAGGTCGAAGCGTGACAGGTGGAGCGCGCACGTGAGCGTCCCGTTGGTCAGGAAGCCCTTGTCGAGCTCGAAGTATTCGTGCGAGCAGACGCCCTGCACGGCGGTGTAGTCACCGCCCTGGTTGATCACCAGCACCTGGTCGGTGCCGTCGACCCAGACCATCTGCATCTCGCCGTCGGCGATCTCGCCGGTCGAGATCAGGTCGATCCGTCTCATCGCGCAGCCCCGCCGAACCGGGGCCCGCGCGACGGAGGTTGTGGAGGCATCAGGCGGCGGCCTCGCCGGTCACGCCGTCGGTCCCCGCGATCCACTTCTCCTCGAGGGACTCACGGAGACGGTCCTGTGCGGACGCGAGGGGCACGCGGGCAACGACCGGCTCGAGGAAGCCGAGCACGATGAACTTGCGCGCTTCGTCCGGCGGGATGCCACGAGACTCAAGGTAGAAGAGCTGCGTCTCGTCGATCGGTCCGACCGAGCTCGAGTGCGCCGCGCGGCGGCAGTCGGGCTGGTCGATCTCCAGGCTCGGGATGGCCACTGAGCGGGCCGCCTTCGACAGGTTCATCCCGAACTCGCCGAGGAAGCTGTCGGTGCCGTTGGCCGAGCGCTCGATCGTGATCAGGCCCTTCATGTACGTCCGCGAACCCTCGAGCAGGGCCGCCTTCGAGAGCAGATCGCCGGTCGTGCCCTTGCCGATGTGCGTCGTGTACGACGTCAGGTCGAACAGCTGCTGGTCGGACCCGAAGACGATCTCGACCTGCTGGACCGAGCTGCGATCACCGACGAGCCGGTTGTCGACGCGCGTCCGGACGAGGCGACCGCCGAGCTGGGCAAGCGCCCAGCGAAGCGACGCGGCCTCGCCGATCTGCGCCGTTCGATGCTGGAAACCGACGACGTTCGCCGGAAGCTCCTGGAGGCTGGCGACGCCGAGCGACGCGTTCGCGCCGAGCGTGACCTCCATCGTGCTCGCGAAGAGCGACTGGGCGGCGCCCGGATCTGCGTCGGCGGCCGGGACGAACTCCTCGACGAGCGATGCCGATGCGCGGTCACCCAGCCGGATGACGGTGCGACTGAACCGTGCCTGGTCAGGTGCGCCGAGCGACCACCGCACGACGATGGGCTTCGAGAGCGTGACGCCGGCGGGAATGTCGACCAGCACGCCGTCAGACCAGAGCGCCCGCGTCAGTTGGGCGAACTTGTCGTCGCCGGCGATCGCGTCGGGAGAGGTGAGCGCGTCC
>Ga0207662_10000552_pt1 | contig 16635 bp, 27 predicted proteins | sample KBSS33LmetaG_FD_184338 | JGI IMG/M metagenome (GOLD analysis project Ga0207662, IMG submission 184338) | Switchgrass rhizosphere microbial communities from Kellogg Biological Station, Michigan, USA - KBS S3-3L metaG (SPAdes) (version 2) | ecosystem: Host-associated > Plants > Roots >... | reverse complement strand
CGACGGCCTGGTGCGCTCGGTGACGATGGAACTGCCGGCGGCAGACTTCAAGACGCTGATCACGCTGACCACGGTCAACGCGCAGGCCGACCGGCGCGGACTGGTCAACATGGCGCTAGAGGATCGGACGACTGCCGACCTCATGCTGCAAGGCCAGACCGATAACAACACCGTCGAGTACTACGAGGAAACGACGGTTACGAACTCGTCTGCCACGGTCGCTGAAGGCGGCACGAAGCCAGAGTCAGCGCTCGCATGGACGCTGCGTACCGAGTCTGTCCGCAAGATCGCGACGTGGATTCCAGCCACGAGCGAAGCGCTCGCAGACGTGAGCTTCCTCGAATCGCAGATCCGTGGTCGGCTCGCCTTCATGGTCCAGCGCACCGAAGAGGCGCAGATCCTCAACGGCGACGGCTCAGCACCGAACCTGCGCGGCATCCTGAATCGCTCAGGCATCCAGACGCAGGCGAAGGGCGCCGATCCTACGCCAGACTCGATCTACAAGGCCATGCAGTTGATCCGTGGCGCGGGCGGCTCGGGCTTTGCTGAGCCGACTGGTGTTGTCCTGCATCCGAACGACTGGACCGATATCAAGCTGCTCCGCACGGCGGACGGCATGTATATCTGGGGCAACCCGAGCGACGAGGGACCGGATCGTATCTGGGGTCTGCCGGTGCGCCAGACGACAGCCATGACGCAGAACACGGGTCTGGTCGGCGCGTTCCGCCCATACGCCGAGGTGCTGCGCCGCGAAGGCATCACCATCACGCTGAGCACGGAGCATGGCACCTACTTCATTGAGAACAAGGTTGCCATCCTGGCCGAGGAACGCCTCGCGCTCGCGGTGTACCGTCCCTCGGCGTTCTGCACGGTGACAGGTATCTAGGAGGCCGCAATGGCAATCATCACCGGCGGCAAGATCATTGAGGGGGTCTATTACGGCCTCACCTCAGCCGGCGTCCCTGGTGTGGGCACGGCTGAGGTTCAGACGATCACCATTGGCGGCACGCCAACGGGCGGCGACTTCAAACTCACGTTTGAAGGCTTCACCACGGCAGCAATTCCGTGGAACGCCACGAACGCCACGCTCATCGCGTCGATTGACGCAGCGCTCGAAGCGTTGCCGAACATCGGCACGGGTGGTGTGACGACAGCGGTGGGCACCATGACGGCAGGTATCGGCACGGCGACGGTGACCTTCGCTGGCAACCTCGCCAACAAGGCAGTCAGCACCATGACCGTGGCGAATAACAGCCTGACCGGCACCTCGCCAACGGTCGCGGTGGCTGAAACCACGCCAGGTGTTGACGCTTCCAACCGTGGTGCGCCGGTGGGCGCAATCGTTACAGACGTGACGAACGGCAAGGCGTACATCAATACCGGGACCGCGCTCGTGCCTGTCTGGACGGTTGTGGGCGCACAAACCTAAACAATGCCATGCCCGATCTGCGCCGGGTGCGAGGGTTTGTACCCTGGCCCGGCGCGGATGGGCATTCTGGTCGGAGGCCAAGAGATGCCATTCAATAGCGATAAGCGGCTGTACTTCAACGAGGATCGGACGAAGGTGGTCGAGGATGGCCCGGAAGCTCGCTTCCTCTTCGTCAACGAAGGCGGCGAAGTCTCAGACGAGGAAGCCAAGCAGTACGGGCTGAAGGCGCCGAAGAAGTCTGGCGACAAAGACGACGACGAGCCGCGCGAGTTAGGCACGGGCGCGGACGGGCAGCAAGTCGAGCAGGCGAAGGCCGTCGAGGAACCGCCCGCCAACAAGGCCCGGACCATGAAGAAGGGCGACGACGACTAGCTCACCGTGGCGAATGCGTACGCGACCACCTTCGAGTTGATGGACCGGCTTGGGCTTGAGTTCAACGACGAGCGCGAGCCGGTGCTCAGCGATACGCTGGAGGCCGCATCACGCTGGATAGATCGGGTTATCGGTCGCCGGTTCTACTCGGTGACCGAGACCCGCTATTACTACCTCGGCCCACTTCCGTACAGCCAGATCACCATAGACGATGCGCTCAGCGTGACCTCGGTCATGGCTGACACGAACGGTGATGGCGTGTACGAGTCAACGTGGGTTGTCGGCCAGGATTATTGGCTCGGGCCGAGGAATGCGGTGGCGGATGGCAGGCCGTACACCACGATCAACCGCACCGCGCTCAGCAACCGTTGGGACGTGATCTGGTCCTATCCGTACGCTGAGGCCACGCTCGCGGTCACTGGCGCGTTTGGCTACTGCACGTTGGCGAACCGCCCGCTGGAGATCCGCGAGCTATGCCTGACGATTGCAGGGCAGATTGCTGGCGGCGCGAGCGGGACCGTGGCCGGGGCCGAAGGCACGGCGAGTGATCTGGCGATACCAGGCGTGGCCGAGTACAGGATCGGCTCCGAACTCTCGGTGAAGATGGACACCTCGGGCAACTCGGCTGCGCTGGCTGCATCGCTGCCGCTCGCATCACGGCGGATCATCGCCACTTTTAGACGACCTACGGCAGCATTCGCCTGAAAGGGGAATCCATGACCGAGACAGAACCGACCACCGAAGAGACAACTCAGACCTCGGAGATCGAGGTCGCAGCAGATACGGCGCACTGTCGCCACTGCGGCCACGTTCACGAGGAACCGCTCACCATCAGCGCGGATGCCGACTGGCTCTGTCCGCATTGCGACCGCTGGCAGAACACGGTCAAGTGCCCAACCTGCAATCAGCCGGTGCATGTAAGCCAGCTAGCCGAAGATCAGGTGCCAGCGGCCCACGGGCCTGTGCGGCGGCGGAGGAACGCATAGATGGCCTTTACGACACTGACGGTTGCCACGGTGAACTCCGATGGCGTGACCCTGGCCGCGCCTGTTGCGGTAGACGGGACCAACGGCAACCAGTTCACCAACGATGGCCGCACCAAGATCGAGATTACCAACGGCAGCGGTAGCCCGATCACCGCGACGTTTGTCACCTACGGCTCGTATACGGTCGGCTCGAAGGCGTACGCCATTGCCGACAATGCGGTGACCATTGCTGCCGGCGCGACGAAGGGCGTAGGGCCGTTTGACAAGACGCTCTACAACAACCCGGCGACAGGCATGGTCGAGGTGACGTTCAGCAGCGCGACCACGGTCACCGGGCGAGTTACCGCATTGGGCACGAGCTAGCGGCATGGTTGTCAGCGCGGCGGGGATTGCACGGCTACGCTCAGCGTTCGCGGCAACGCTGGACGCGACGGCGACGGTCTATCGGCGGGTTCAGGTGCCTGACACGTCGGGCGGCTCGACCGATACGTACACGCTCGCCGCGAGCTATCCCTGCCGCTTTAGCCGCTACCAGATCACGCCACGCGAGCGCGAGGGAACGCTACAGGTGCAGGTAGTCTCGTACTGGCAGTTCCTGTTTGAGGTGACAGCCGTCATTAGCAACACGGATCGCATTCATGTCGGCTCGCGTGTGTTCGAGGTGGTCAGCGGTGGCCTGAGCAGTCTAGCGCTGGAGCAAAACGTAGTCTGCGCGGAGATTACGTGAACATCATCACGGTCAGGGTCGATACGGCGAACATCGGTAAGCTGATCGCGCAGCTATCCGCGAAGTCTCAGGAAGCGGTGAACGAGACCGCTGCCACGATCCAGTCGCGAGCTTCGCAGATGGCGCCGAAGGATACGACCTCGCTAGCCGAGAGTATTTATGTCAACAACGGCGAGCAGAGCGACTACGCGGCGCGGACTGGTCGGGCGCGGAACGTAAACCGCGACGTGATCATTCTCGAAGAGATCCGGCCCGAGTTCTCCATCACCCTGTTCGGCAGTAGCGACCAGGGCTACAGCGCTGTCGTAGGTGTTGCTGCCGCTCACGGCGTCTATCAGGAGTACGGCACGCGCTTCATGGGGCCGCAGCCATTCCTGACGCCTTCGGTCGAGCCGATGCGCGACGTGTTCGTCAACACCATGAGTCACATAGCGGACTGATGAGTGCAGACCTTTCGCGAGTCAACCAATGGCTGTACACCCGATTCTTTGGGGATGCAGCGCTCTCGAATGCCGTGGGCGGACGGGTATTCGTTGACTTTGCGCCGCAGGGCACCATCTCACCAATGGTGATCTACAGCTACCTGGGCGGCTCTGACCGGGTGCGAACCCGCACGAGTCGGCTGACCAATGCGCTCTACCTGATCCGCGCGGCGGCTGATGGTTCCTCGTACGATGCCATCGAACCATTGGCAGACCGATTGGACGACTTGCTGAGCGTGCCTGATAACGGTGTGCTGGTGCGCGACATACGCATCGCTTCGTGCATCCGCGAGCAGCCGCACCAACGCAAGGATGAAGAGTTCGGCAAGCCGGTGGTCTACCTCGGTGGGTTTTATCGCATTCAGTACCAGCCAGCCGACCTATGAACGACCGTCAATTTTGGGCTGAGGTGAGGCGAGGGTTATTGTTAGTTGTTCGCGCTATCGAGTACAGATGGGGTCTGCCGAGGGGCAGTGCTACAACTCTTGGTGCCGCGCTTCCTGGGGAAGCTCCGCTAAGCAACGAGCCGCCGCTAACCACGCCCGCTCGATCCTCACAGGAAGGGGTCGAGTCTAATGGCCTTTAGCTCAGGCAACATTGCGACGTTCAGTATCGGCGGCACCGATATCAGCGCGTACACCACATCGGTCAACATCAGCCTTGAACGCGACGTGAACGATATCAACCCGATTGGCGGCGCAGCGATTAGCAAGCTCGTGGGACCGTATGGCGGGACCATCAGCCTTGAAGGTGCCTACGACCCGACAGTAGACGGCACGCTCTCGGCAATGATGCTAGCGGCCACGCCAGCGCTTCAAACGGTGGTCTACCGCCCGTCTGGTTCAGGTGCAGGCACTCGCGCCATTGGTTGCCAGGTGTATGTCTCGTCCTATGAGATCGATACGCCGGGCGACGACACGGCGACGTGGACTGCTGAACTGGCTATTGTCGGAACCGTTACAGACGCCTAGAGCGGCGTCAATACGCCATCCCGCCTGAAGGAGGCCGCATGGAGAACACAAGAAAGCTACGCATCCTGACTGCCGAGCAGATCTGGGCGGCGAGCGACATTGAAGAGCGCGAGGTCGCGGTGCCGCAGTGGGGAGATGGCGCGGGCGTGGTCATTCGCACGCTCAGCCAGAAGCAGGCGAGCGAGCTACGTAAGCGTGCCATGCGGCGCAACCCGCTCAACGGTCAGCAGGAGATGGACAACGACTTGCTCGAAGCGCTGCTGTTCGTAGAAGGCGTAGTCGAGCCAAAGTTTACGATGGCCGACTACGGCAGGCTTCAAGATAAGAGCATGGCGGCTATCTCGACCATCCTCAAAGCGGTGATGGATTCCTCCGGGCTGACGGAAGCTTCGCTCAAGGAGGCCACCAAAAGCACTGAGGCAGAATCCGATGCTCAGGATGGAGTTTCAGCTAGCGCGGGAACTGAAGATGACGCACGCCGAGATGGTTGGCCGAATGAGCGGTAACGAGTTCGCGCACTGGATTGCGTTCCTCCAGCTAGAGGCGCATGACCGCGAGCAGGCGCAGAAGCGGGCGCAGAGCCGTTCAGCCGCGCGGAAGCTCTCGCTCGCGTCGAGGCCAGCGGCACAAGGCTAAGCAATGCCTGTCCCGATAGCCGAGCTATTCGTCACGGTCGGCGCCGATGTAAGCGGTGCCGTCAACTCGCTGAACACGCTACCGGGGGCGTTGCAGCGGGTTGGCGCGGGCCTGACACGCTCGGGTCGGGCGTTGTCGCTAGCAATCACTGCGCCGATTGTGGCCGGCGTGGGCACGGTGTTCAAGGTCGGCTCAGACTTTGACGAGGCGTTTACCGCAGTTCAAAAGACGGTTGATAATACCGACTTCGGCGTGTTGCGTACTCAGCTTATTGATCTGAGTACGTCCATCGAAGGCGGCGGGAAGTCGGCGGCTGACCTCGCGCAGATTGCCGCTGTTGCAGGCCAATTGGGCATTGAAGGTGCGCCTCAACTCAGAGCGTTTACGGCTGCTATTGCCGGCCTGGGCGTTACGACCGGCTTGCCGGTCGATCAACTAGCCGATGATGTTGGCAGGTTTCTTACCCTGACCCATCAGGCGCCTGAAGCGGCTGCGAACTTCGCCTCAGCGCTGACCGCGCTCGGCAACAAGATGGGCGGTACAGAAGGCGATATTACTCAGCTAGCGCGTCGGTTGGCAGGTACGTTATCGTCCCTCGGCGTTGACCCGCGCGACATTCTCGGCATCTCTGCCGCGCTCGCGGAGGTCGGCATTCGCGCTGAGGAAGGCGGTACGGCTATCTCCAAGTTCTTCGTGGAGATGACCGCTGCGGCTAACCAGAGCAGCGATGCTACGAGCGAAGCGGCGAGCAAGGTGCGCGACCTACAAGACCGCATCCTAGATCTGAGTGGCAGTCTGGAGGTCGCAGTACTGCGGCAGAAGGAGTTTGGCCGCAACACGCCTGCATCCGTGGTCAAGGCGAACGAGCTAGCGATTGCCAAGTATCAGCGCGAGATCGACGGTGCGAATACGAAGATGAGCCAGGTTGCCAAGACGGGTGACGAGACAACGCTCACGCTCGCTGGTCTGGCGAAGGTCACCGGCACGAGTCAAAGCGAGTTCGCGAACCTCGTCAACACCGACCCGGCGCAGGCGTTTACTTCGGTTATCAAGGGGTTGCAGCGCATTCGAGGTGAGCAGGGACCGGCAGGCGTAGTTAGCGCACTGGACGATCTGAACATCAAAGAGGCCAGATTGCGCGAGACATTACTCGACTTGTCTGCATCGCAGGACTCGCTCGAACGCGGCACAACTATCGCTAATCAGGCGTGGAACGAGAACACGGCACTCAGCGAAGAAGTAACCAAGGCGATGTCAGCCACGAATAATCAGTTGAAGCTCATGCAGAACCGGCTAGAGGCGGGCATCCTGCGGGATTGGGACGACTTCAAGACGCGCATGCAGGGCGCGATTGACTTCGTGAACAACAGCGTGGTGCCTGGGCTTGAAGGGCTAGAGGCGAAGTGGAGGTCGCTCTCGCCAGCGCAGCAGGAAGCCATCATAGCGTTCGGTGGTGTTGCTGCCGCGCTCGGCCCGGCACTGCTGGCATTGGGCTTGATGGTTGGCGCAATCGGTGCGTTGCTTTCACCGATAGGGCTGGTGCTACTCGCGGTCGCCGCGCTCGCTACAGCGTGGATCACGAACTTTGGTGACATACAGGGCAAGACTGCTGCGGTAGTGGACTTCATCAAGACCCATTGGCTGGACATGATCTCGGCAATACCTGTCATTGGGCCAGCTATCGCTGGAGTTATCACGCACTTTGATAGCATTACGGCTGCTGTAGGGCGGTTGTGGTCAGTGTTTCTCACGGTCTTTACGTTCATTGCTACGGTTGCCGAGCGAGTGTTTCGCCAGGTTGGGCAATGGATTAGCGAGAACTTTACGATCCAGCCGCTGGTAGACTTCCTTCGGTTCCTCGGCGGTATTGCCGAGCGGATCGGCGCACTCGCTACACAGGGTACGTGGACAGATGCTTTCGGTGGCAAGGATCTGAACGACCTTATCCGGAAGGGCGAGCTAGCGCTACAGGGCACGTCGGCAGGCATCGCTGCGGGCGGGCCTGGGACAGCGAACAACGTGATCGTGAACATCAATAACCCTGCGCTGCTGGATGAAACGATGGGCGAACGGTTCGCGGAGCAGGTACAAAACGCCGTGATCAATGCCATGATCGAGGCCGAGTCGCAATCGGTGGTGCCACCGTCGCCAGCGCTGCCAGGAGTGCCGTTCTAAGTGTCTACGTTCGCCACTAGCTCGGTTACGGTGACGTTCACTGCTGACGGCTCGAACATGAGCGAGAAGCGCGAGGCGCGGGCACAGGTACAGGACATTCCGGGCGCTGACGCCTTCTACGTTGACCTCGCTGGACGTGGACCGCTGACGCTTACGGTTGGCATGGTGCTGGCGAACTCGACTGCATGGGGGCAGGCCAATGTCGCGGTCGGCCAGCAGGGAACGCTCGCGATTGATGGCCTCGACACGCATCAGGCTGTGCTCATGTCTGTGAATCGTCCGGCGCCAATGCCTGACGGTCAGACGAAGGCCACGGCTGACTTTCTGATCACTGATGCCTAGATGGCTGGCACTGTTCGGAACCTCAGCTATGCAGTCAGCTTCAACGGCACCACGCTCACCAACGTTGTCTCGTTCCGCTGGAGTCTCGGCTACGACCTCTCGTCGGGTGAGGCCGAGATTGTGCTGCCGCTCAAGTCGGACGCGGGCACGTACTTCGATGATGTGTCGATCATTGTGGACGGGTCAACCCGATGGTCGGGGCTGCTGTACGAGTGGAACTACCGTCTGTATCCGCGAGCAGTCTCGATGATCTGCAAGGGCAGGCTCGCGCGGGCGGACGACTACAAGCTCCCTACAGTGTCTGACACGCGCGACAAGGGCCTTCTGCTGGACGACCTCACTGGTGGGCCTGCGACTGACGAGGCCATCGTGTCGGCTGTGCTGGACTACGCAGGCGTGGGTACGAACGGCGGCAGCATCGGCGGGACAGGGCAAACGCTCGGCACCATCGCGCCCGAAGAGTTCGTGTGGAATTACTCGGACTCAGCGCTGAGCTACATTCACAAGATCGACGCTATCAGCCTGGGCTACCGCACCTTTGAATCGGTGGGCGGTCAGATCTACCGGGTGCAGATCAGTGGCCGACCCGACAGCGGGCCAGAGTTGACGTTCACCGAGGGCGTGGATATCCGCGAAGGGCAGACGAGCAGGACGGTCTCAGAGGCGTACAACGCTGTGCGGATCAGCGGCTATGCCGTGGGCGACTACCTCGATCCGCGCGTGTGGTATCAGGCTGAGAGCAACCCGTTCATGTCGGAGTCTCAGCCGCGCGTATACACGCAGGACAACCCGATGATTGAGCGGCGTGCCAACGAGTCGGCAGGCGAAGGGATTAGCTGCCAGGCACTCGCGGAGTACTGGCTGCGCGAGCTAAACCGCGAGATCGTCAAGGTGACGATGCGAACGCCACGCTCCGATGTGATCGGGCCAGGACAGGTGCATCTGGTGCAGGGTCCGGGCGGCTCTGCGGATCGGATGGGCGTAGGCGAGGTGCTGTGGGTACAGCGCTGCGACGGTGAGCTAACGCAGGACGGCGCATTTAGCCAGAGCGTTACCTACATAGGCGGCGGTACGTGACGTTCAACCCTGGCGGGAGCCAGCCGTTCAACAACTCGGCGGCGCAGCCAGCGCTGGTCGAGATGTGGCGCAACAACCTGCGAAAGAGCAGGGCGGTTGCTCAGCAACGCGACCCGACTGTTCCGCCACCGGCGACGAACACTCAAGCTGTAGTCAATATCGTGTTCGATGGTGGCGGGCAAGCGCTCGTAGAGGGCATGGCCGGCGTGGTCGAGGTGACGTTCGCCTGCCGCATCGTCGGATGCCATATGTTCGCTGGTGTTGGCGGGGCACTCGGTATCGAGCCGTGGCCGGCGACAGCAACGGTCTACCTCGGTATCGGGGCACAGACCGTGTGGGCGAACGGCACCACGCCGCTGTACGGAGCAGCAGTGCCAGCCATCAACAACCTGTCTGAGGTGACGCTGGACATTACGACGTGGCTGGTCGATCTACAGCCAGGTGACCTCATCGCGTACGCTCTCACGTCAACCACTGGCACCGCGACGGTTCTGGTGGTATCGCTGCCGCTGCTGCGGATTGATACGACAGGGATCGGGCTGACGCCAGCGACTGACGTGGCCGAGGAACCATTCACCAACCAGGCTGGTCAAACATTCACACTGAGGAACCCGTAGCGTATGCCATCGCATGCCACCGCATCAGGCGCAGACCTTCACGAGGCTAAGCGGCGTAAGGCGCCCGTCCGGGCCGCATCAACGGCGAACGTTACGCTAGCTACGCCCGGCGCTTCCCTGGACGGTGTGACGCTGAACAATGGCGACCACGTTCTACTGAAGGATCAATCGGCGCCAGCGCAAAACGGCATCTATACGTGGTTCGGCGCATCAACTCCGCTAGTGCGTCGAGCCGATGCTGACGTGGCCTCTGAGTTTGAGTTGATGTTCGATGTTGGCGTACGCGAGGGAACGGCCAACGGCGGCAAGTATTACGTCTACACGCAGACGGGCACGGTCACGCTCAACACTACCGCGCTAACGTTCGCGCCGCTTGGCGGCGGCGGCGGATCGGTGAGTTCGGTCGCGCTGACCGCGCCGGCTGAGTTCAGCGTGGCAGGCTCGCCTATCACCTCAACAGGCACGCTGGCAATCACGAAGGCAGTGCAGACCGCCAATACCGTGTACGCCGGGCCTACGAGCGGCGGAGCAGCCGCGCCAACGTTCCGCGCCGTGGCAGCAGCGGACTTGCCGGTGATGGGGCCTTCCGGTGCGAGCCACGCGCCAGGTGCTGTCCCTGACCCTGGCGCGAGCGCTGGATCGTCCAGATATCTCAACGAGAACGGTACGTTCACGGTTCCCACAGGATCAGGCGGCGGCGGCGGGTCAGGCGGCGGCGGCGGTAGTGGCGCGGTGGTGCCGATCATGGTGGTCGGCCCGCTCACCGCATCGCAGGCGACGTTGCCATTCGCGGGCATCCCGCAGACTGGCTTTCGTAACTTACGGCTGCGGGTAAAGGCACGGTCAACGCTGTCGGCAAACAACACCACGCTCGGGGTTCAACTGAACGGCGACACGAGCGCTAACTACGGATACGAGGCGGTAGCCGACGCGAGCGGCGGACTCAACCGGCTGTCGAGCGCAAACGCGGGTTCTGCCGTGCTCGGCTACGTGCCAGCTTCGACGGCACCGGCGGGCGCGGCAGGCATCCTCGATATCGCCATCCCGTCCTATACCGATGCGCTTCAAAAAGCTATCCAGGCTACAGGTGCATTCGAGCAGTCCGCCTCGGGCGGCGACCAGTTCAACCAGAACGGTGGCGGCTTCTGGCGCAACACGAGCGCTATCACATCGGTTGATCTGGTCCTGGGCGGCGGGTCATTCGACGTTGGCTCGTACGCCTGCCTGTACGGCGAGATGGACACTGCTGGCGTGCTGCTCACACCGGCGTCCAACCTGCTCGTAGAGAAGGTGCTTACGGCAACGCAGGCGACGATTGACACGGGCACCATCGGCCAGGGATTCAAAGATCTCCTGATCGAGTTCTCGCTGCGGTCAAACGCTGGTGCTCAAGTAGTAACCAGCATGGAGTTCAATCAGGACACAACGCTTAGCCATTACGTTGCATCCGGGACCAGCAGCAGCGCTCGCATCACCGTTATCGCATCAACTGCACAGACGAGCGGGCAGTTCACTCCTGGGCAGATCGTCATACCGGATTACTCGAATCCCACGAGCGCTACGAAAAACGCAATCTGCATCATCCAGCGGCCAGATAACACGGTCGAGCACAACGCCGAGTTCTGGACTCCAACCTCTGCCGCACCGATCACGTCGATCCAACTTCTACTCGCGACTGGCAGCTTCATCGCTGGCTCAACCATCCGCGTCTACGGCTTGCCAGCCAACGGTGGCGGTTCCAGTGTGGGCACGGGCACGCGACTCAGACTCAGCGCGAACCAATCGACCACCACTGGCACCGCGACGGTGATCAACTGGGATACCGAGGATAACGACGCCGACAACCAGCATTACACCTCTGCGGCTGCGCTAGGTGCAGGGACGGTGACAAAGACTGCTGGCTCGCAGGTGCTGGTCGGGTCCGGTACGTCGTTCCTGACGGAGTTGAGCGTCGGCCAGGTTATCTCGGTGACGGGCACGGCAACCGAGAAGCGCGTGGTTATCGCTATCGCCAGCGGCACATCGCTGACGGTAAATGCTCCGTTCGTGAATACGCAGGCTGGCGCGACGTGTACCCGCTTGAACGGCCCGGTGGTGATTCGTCAGCCGGGGTTCTATACGCTCGAAACGAATATCTACTCGGCTGCGCTCGCGTCGGGCGCGGTGTCTCTGGCGTACTACTTGAACAACTTGACGACTTCGACCAGCGGTACGGTGATTGGGCAGCGCGATCCGGTAGCCGTGAACACAGCCGCTGGCTACGATCTCGTGGTGCAGCGGCAATTCCAGCAATGGGATTTCGTCGAGGTTGTCTGGACGCAGAACGCGGGCACCGTCAACGTTCTGGCCGATTCGCCCAACGAGCGCACGCACTGGTCGATTAGCGCACGCCCGACAATCATCGTCGCGGTGCCATACGTCAATATTCAGGATCAGAAAACGAGTAGCACTAACGGCGGTACGTTCACTAGCGGTGCTGACCGAACCCGCGACTTGAATACTGTAGTGTCGGATACTGCGGGCATCGCATCTTTGGCATCTAACCAGATCACACTACCGGCGGGAACGTACCGCTTTCGCATCGAAGCGCCGGCACTGAAAGTCGATAATCACCAAGCGTTTCTGTACAACGTTACTACCGCCACCGTAATACAACGCGGCACTTCGGCATACAACAGCAGCAGTGGCTTTCAGGCGACTACGACCTCGAATATTTCCGGGAAGGTTGTGCTCGCAGCCCCATCTGTACTCGAAGTTCGGCATCGCTGTACGGCAACGCTCGCAACTCAAGGGTTCGGGTCCGCAGCGAGCTTCGGCACCGAGGTCTACACCATTGCGGAGTTCTGGAAGGAAGGCTGAACGGTGATCCCCGAGGTGGTGTGGACGGGCGGCGGGCTGTTCAACGACAGTTGCAACGGCTGCGGCTTCTCGGTTCGCACTACTAATCTGGCGACCATTCCATCTGGCCTGATCACGCGAGATACGCCGGTGCTGGTCGCGGTGATGACCGATAACCCAGGCTCATTCTCATCAGGGGCGCACAACGTTGAGGTGGTGCTCCCGGACTCAACCGTGATCCTGATGTCACGCCTCGACTCCATTGGCCTGCCTGGATCACCTACCGGGGGCGCGTACTTCTTCGCGATTATTGACCCGCGCCTCGCAGCCGGCGGCACGTTGCGGTCGAGCATTCATCTTATCTCGGTGCTCGCGCCGGACACGAAGGCTGGCAGCGTCTACGCGGCGCTGTTAGATATGTCAGCCGTGCCTGGACAAACGCCGAGCTTGGCGCGGGTTGGCTTCACGGGGCCGGGCGACACGAGCAACCCGCTACCGATAACGCTCTCTGCCGATCCGGCTCCGTATCTCGGCTTCGCTATGGTTGGCAAGACGTTTGAGCGTGATGTTGCGATTGGCTCGGGGTTCCCTGGATGGGAGGATATCGGGCAGATTCAGGGCAACGGGACGACCTCCGCTGCTGCCAGCTACACGCCAGTCTTGCCACCTCAACTCACATCCGAATGGACGTACAGCGGCGCGTTCAATGGGCGATGGGGAGGCCCTGTGTACGCGCTGCAATTCTTCGTCGGGCCATCCGTGGAACCAGGCGCAGGCGCGAGCCGTGCCAGATCGTACGCGCAGGTTATTGGCTAAGTTCAATGTTCGAGCAACTGTTGACTCGCCTCGACCCGATGACTGCGATAGCATTCGTCGCACTCGCGGCGGTATTCCGCTGGTTGATGGTTGCAAAAGACCAGCATATAGCCGAGTTGCGGGAAACAGTGCGGTATCAGCGCTCGTTGAATGAGGTGCTCAGTGGCACGGCCCACCGCGCGGTGGGCACGGTCGAGAGGTTGGCATGATGGTTGTAGAGGCCGTCCTGTACTGGCTGGAGCGGCAGTTACCACACGAACCACCGGAAATGGAAGAAGCGCTGATGAGAGCAGACCGAGAAGATGCGCTGAAGCTCATTGCACGTCTGGACGCGGCTGAACTGAAGATTAGAAGGAAGCAGGAACGGAAGAACAACCCCGGCGGTGTTGGTGACTAGTAATGCCTCGCCTATCGAGGTGCTCTACACGCTGGTCGCACTGGTCGGGTTCATCACGAGTGTTGCTAATTTACTGTGGTCGAACGAGCGTGTGGCCGAGTTGGACCGCAGCAACATAGACGGCATGCTGATGGTGATGCGACAAGGTGCTAGGCAAGACCAACTAAAGACCAGCGCTGCTCTGCTCTGCCTCATGGTCATCGGCTTTATCAGCATGGCAACCCCGGCGAACCCTAGCGTCACACAGACCGGCATTCTGAGCGGATTGTTGCTGGTTGCGGTCGAGGTCATTCTCACGTGGAAGTCGATCAGTATTCGTCGGCGTCCTGGCAAGTTGCGAGCCGCGCTAGCGAAGGAACAACGGTGACGCTCGTGACGCCGGTGTTTCACGGTGACCAGTACGAATCGAGGGATCTGCTGGCAGCGATTGAGCGGAACTGCCAATGTGTCTATGACGATGCAGGGGTTCGCACCACAACCTGCGGGGCGCACCATCTGCTGCTACACGATCAGCGAGCACTCGATGGCATCTTGTTTGAGCGTCGGCGCCGTGAGTGCCTTGAGCGAGAGGAAGGGATCAGGAATGGCGAAGATTGACGCTGCGTACCGGGATCTCTGGCGGGCAATCAAAAGCACCCTGCCGCTCTACCCTGACGCTGCCATATACAAGGAGTGGCAGGTTCGCTACACCGAGTGGGGGTCGCCTATCGGGCCAGAGACACCGCTGGACACTGGCGGGGTCTATCAGGTGTTCGCACATGCCATCGTCACATGGCGCGAAGGCGTCGGCGTCGAGGTGGTCTAGGCTGTGACGATCTCGGTCGCGCACCGCATCGTAAGCTCGCAGCAACACCTCTACGTTCCTGCGACTGAGCCACCGCATGGGCCGGTGGTGACGCATAACGAGCGGTGGGCGGACATCAGCAACTACACCGGCCCGCTCACTGAACAAGGCTGCGCCGACTTGAAGGCCGCTGGCTTCGTCGGGATTATCAGTCAGGCCATCACAGGGCTTGATGGGAACACGTACACGCGGCAGCAGCTAGAGATGGCCCGGCAGTGCGACCTACGCCTCGCGGGCTACATGTGGTGCTTCCCAGGTGCCTCAGAGCTAGGCGTGCGGTACCGGCTGGAGATGTTCGACGGGTTCGTGCTTGAGTTCCTCGCGCTCGACCTTGAGCAGCAAGGGACGCATGTGATCGACGTGGAACGCGACCTCGCGCTGTGTGATCCCTACTGGCGCGGCAAGACGTGGGTGTACTCGGGTAAATGGTTCTTCGATCAGCAAGGGTGGAGTCACCTCGACCTATGGGCTGACCGCCCGCTTTGGGACAGCGACTACGATGGCGAGCCTGACGTTGACGTGGGATTCGTGCCGTATGGCGGTTGGACGCAGCGAGCGATGAAGCAGTACCGGGGCACGAGCACGATAGGCGTGGTCGATCAGATCGACTTGAACGTGAGGCGCGGCGAGTGACTGACACGGTGCTCGCCTCGACGGTTGTGGCTGGCGACGTGATCAAACGTCAGGGCAGGCCAGACGCGACGGTGATCCTGACCGATGACGACCAGGCAGGCAACCGTGTGCTCATCACCGTTCAGGAAGTTCTACGCTACAAACCGTACGATCCTGTTGTCATCGTCACGCCGCGCGTGACGTTCCACTAGGGAGGAAACGACTGATGCCACCGTTTACCGTGAGCAAGCTGCTCGTACTGATCGGCCTGATTTTGTTCGTACTGGCTGCGTTCGGCGTTGCCATTGGTGGGATCGGGCTGCTGCCGCTCGGGCTGGCGTTTCTGGCCGCGAGCTATCTGGTGCCGTGAACGCGCGTTCTCAGGCGATTCTGTGGCGTTTCGCGCTAGGGCTGGTACTGGTGGAGATCCCGGTGCTCACAGGCTATCTGACGAGCGTCCCAAGGCCTGATTGGCCCATCCTGCTCGCCGGCCTGCTCGGTGGCGTGGCTGGTGCCATCTCCAAGTACCTTGAACCACAGTTCGTCAGCATGGACGACAGCGTGCTCGGCGTGTCGCTTCGCAACATTCACCCGGCACCGCCGCAGGTAGACCAGTTGCAGCAGACGCCACCGGACGCGAAGCTACTCGACACGATTGGGGCCGAGAAGGTCGAGCCGTGAACGTCGGCGCGGCGTTGCTCGGCGCGGTAGTCGCGCTGTTTGCCGTGGCCGTTACGTTCCTGGCAGCTATCGCGGTCTGGGCGCTGATCGAGGATCGTCGCGGGCCGCACTACCCTCACCGCCGCGACCGCTGATCCGATCCCCGATCCTGCGGTACTCGTCGGCCTGCTGCTGGTCGCCGGCCTTCGCGTACTCGTCGGCCAATCGGTAGCAGGCTCGCGCGGCAATCATCTTGGGCGCCTCGCGGGAAGTCACGCGGACTCCCCGGCGTCACCGGCGGCTCGGGTGACTTCACCGATGCGGCGGATCACGTCTGCTGTCTGAACGGTCGGGTCATCATCGAACTTCTCGCTGATCAGGTAGCCGACCAGATCACGGATGCCGCTGTACAGAGCTTCGAGTTCTGCGGCCTGGGCGGCGGTGCTGTGCTCAAGAGTCTTGATGTAGTTTGCCATGTCCTTACCTTACACCCTGCATACCATGTCGTCAATAGATTTAGTGCAGCAGTTTCAAAATCAGTGGCCGGCTCCGTGATTGGAGCCGGCACAGTTGCATTCGCACACGCCACTGGTGGCGCCCATGCACTTCGCGTTGCAGACCTTCTCAGCATTGAAGGTGCCGCGAACGAGAGTT
>Ga0207662_10000550_pt1 | contig 16647 bp, 18 predicted proteins | sample KBSS33LmetaG_FD_184338 | JGI IMG/M metagenome (GOLD analysis project Ga0207662, IMG submission 184338) | Switchgrass rhizosphere microbial communities from Kellogg Biological Station, Michigan, USA - KBS S3-3L metaG (SPAdes) (version 2) | ecosystem: Host-associated > Plants > Roots >... | reverse complement strand
TGCAGAAGGTCCCCTACATGTTCGTGGTGGGAAAGGTCGAAAGCGTCGATCCCGCGGTCCAGCTCGTCTCCGTGCGCCACCGCACTGCAGGAGACGTGGGTTCCGCCACACCGTTGGACGAGTGGATCCGGAAGATCGTGCGCCTCACGGCTGAGCGCGCGACCAGCGAAGGTGAACAGCCGGCGACGCCTGGAGGTGTCTCATAGATCAGCGCACGGTCAGAATCAACGACCGCATCCGCGCCAAGGAAGTCCGCGTCATCGACGACGACGGCTCGCAGCTCGGCATCATGCCGCCCGCGCAGGCCCTCTCGATCGCCGAGGAAAAGGGGCTGGACCTGGTCGAGATCGCGGCCACGGCGACGCCGCCGGTGTGCCGCATCATGAACTCGGGAAAGTTCTTCTACCAGCAGGCGAAGCGGGAGTCGGAGGCGCGCAAGCACCAGCGGCACATCCAGGTCAAGGAAGTGAAGTTCCGTCCCAAGATCGACGAGCACGACTTCCAGTTCAAGAAGCGCAACGTCGAGCGCTTCCTGAACGACGGCAACAAGGTGAAGTCGACCGTCATCTTCCGCGGCCGCGAGATGGTGCACAACGAGATCGGGAGACGCATCCTGAACCGGCTGGCCGCCGAGCTGACGGAGACGGCACTCATCGAAGTGCCTCCCCGTCAGGAAGGCATGACGATGGTGCAGATCCTCTCGCCCAAGAAGGAGCACGTGCCGGCGAAGCCGGCCAAGGCGAGCAAGGGCAAGAAGGCCGCGGGCGGCGACGATTCGGCGCCCAGGGAACCGAAGGAGAAGAAGGAGAAGAAGCCGCGTACGCCGGCCGTGGCGGTAGTGGCGGGCGACAGCGAGAAGAAGCCATGAGAAAGCCCAAGACAGTCAAGGGAAAGCGGAAGCTCAAGACCAACCGGGCCGCGGCCAAGCGCTTCAAGGTCACGGCCTCGGGGAAGATCAAGCGCGGCCATTCCATGAAGCGGCACATCCTGACCAAGAAGGCGGCGGGCCGGAAGCGCAAGCTGCGGCATTCGGCGCTGGTGGATCCCGCGGACGCGCCGAACATCAGAAGGATGTTGCTGGCTTAACAACAACAACAACAACGAAGGATGGACGTCGGCGGCTGAGCCGCCGCCGACGAATAGAAAAGGCGCAGTCGTCGTACTGCCCGGGCTACCGCCACCGCCTGTAAGCGTGACGGGGCCGGCCCCTGGTCGGCCTGGAAGAGTGCTACATGCCTCGAGTCAAGCGCGGCAGCAAGCGCCGCGAAAAGCGCAAGAAGATCCTTTCCCTGGCCAAGGGGTACTTCCTCACCAAGGGGAAGCTCTACCGCTCGGCCCAGCAGGCCATCGACCGCGCGGGCAACTTCGCCTACGTGGGACGGCGCCGCAAGAAGCGGGATTTCCGCCGGCTCTGGATCATCCGCATCAACGCCGCCGCGCGCGCCCACGAGATCTCGTACAGCCAGTTCATCGCGGGGCTGAAGCGGGCGGGAGTCGACCTCGACCGCAAGACCCTGGCCGACATCGCGGCCCGCGACGAGGCGGCGTTCGCGGCCCTCGTGGCCACGGCCAAGGCGGCGGCTCCGGCCGCGCCCGCATCGGGATCGGCCAAGCCGGCCCCGACCGCGAGCCCCTCCGCCTGACGCGACGGCCCCCGGCGGCGGACATCGTTTAGATCCAAACGATCCCGCCGCCCGGGCCGCATGGCCTCATGAGCGACGGGTCCGGCGAGCTGAAAGACAAGGTCCGCGCCCTGCGCGCGGAGTTCGACCGCGAGATCAAGGCGGTGCGGGACTCGTCCGCCTTGCAAGCGCTGCGCGACCGTTACGTCGGCCGCAAGGCCGGCGCGGTCACGGCCCTGATGAAGACGCTGGGTGCGCTCACCGCGGAGGCGCGCCGCCAGGCCGGGCAGGACCTGAACCGCCTGAAGGACGAGGTGGAGCAGGCGCTGGAGACGGCGAAGGCGTCCCTCGAATCGAACCTGAAGGAGGGCCGCCTCGCGCGCGAGCGCGTGGACATCACGCTGCCCGGCCGCATCCCGCCCTACGGCCGCCGCCATCCCCTCACCGCCGCCCGCGAGGACCTGGAAGACATCTTCCTGGCCATGGGCTACGAGATCTTCGACGGACCCGAAGTGGAGGACGACTACCACTGCTTCGAGGCCCTCAACATGCCGCCGGACCATCCCGCCCGCGACATGCAGGACACGTTCTACCTCGCGGAGGGCGGGCTCCTCCTGCGCACGCACACCTCGAGCGGCCAGATCCGCTACATGCTGAACAACCCGCACCCGCCGGACGTGCGCATCATCTGCCCGGGCAAGGTGTACCGGCGCGACGACGACATCACGCATTCGCCCATGTTCCAGCAGATCGAAGGCCTGGTCGTGGGCAAGGGGATCACCCTCGGCGACCTGAAGGGCACCATCGAGGCCTTCCTGCACGCGCTCTTCGGCGCCCAGTTCCCCGTGCGCTTCCGTCCGTCGTATTTCCCGTACACCGAGCCCTCGGTCGAGGTGGACCTCGGCTGCGTGGTTTGCGGCGGGAAGGGCTGCCGCGTCTGCAAGCAGACGGGATGGCTCGAGATCATGGGCTCGGGCATGGTGCACCCGGCGGTGTTCGAGGCCGTGAACGCGCGCCTGGGCCGCGTCGTGTACGACCCCGAGGAAGTCACGGGGTTCGCCTTCGGCCTCGGCATCGAGCGCGTGGCCATGGTGCGCCACGGCATCGACAACATCCGCCTCTTCTACGAGAGCGATCTTCGTTTCCTGGAGCAGTTCCCCGGATGAAGGTCCCCGTCGGCTGGCTGCGCGAGTTCGTGGACTTCACGGCGGAGGTGCCGCGCCTGGCCGAGGACCTGACCCTGGCCGGGCTGGCCGTGGACGGCATCGAGGGCAAGGGCGACGAGGCCGTCCTCGACCTCGACATCACCACGAACCGCGTGGACTGCATGAACGTCTACGGCGTGGCCCGCGAGGTGTCGGTGCTGTACTCCGCACCCCTGCGGCCGCTGGCCGTCGACATCCGCGAGGAAGGCTCGCCCGCGTCCGTGGCCTGGACCGTCGACATCGAGGCTCCCGACCTGTGCCCGCGCTTCTGTGGGCGCGTGCTCGACGTTCGTATGGGGCCTTCGCCGGCCTGGCTGCGCGCCCGCCTGGAGCAGGTCGGCGTGCGCCCCATCAGCAACGTGGTGGACCTCACCAACTACGTGATGATCGAGATGGGCCAGCCCACGCACGCGTTCGACCTGGCCAAGATGCCGGAGGCGCGGATCATCGTGCGCTGGAACCGGCCGGGCGAGAAGGTCGTGACCCTGGACGGCCAGGAGCGCACGCTGCAAGGCCGGGTCGGCGTCATCGGCGGCACGCGTGGCGCGCTCGGGCTGGCCGGGATCATGGGCGGCGCGTCCAGCGAGGTCTCGGACTCCACCCGCGCGATCGCGCTCGAGGCGGCCTACTGGGACGGGCCCTCCATCCGCCGCGGGGCCAAGGCCCTCGGGATGCACACGGAGGCCTCGCATCGGTTCGAGCGCGGAGCGGATCCGGAAGCGCCGCCCACCGCACTGGCCCGCATTGCCCACCTCGCGGCCAAGATCGGCGCGGGCACCACGCGGCCCGGTCTCATCGACCGTTACGTCGCGCCGCGGCCGCGCACGCGCGTGAGCCTGCGTCCCGGCCGCATCACCTCCGTGCTGGGCACGCCCGTCGCGGTCTCCGAGTCGCGCCGGATCCTGAGCGGCCTCGGGTTCGAGGTGGGGGAGCCGAGCGAGGCCTGGACGGTGGACGTGCCCACCTGGCGCGGCGACGTCACGCGCGAGATCGACCTCGTCGAGGAGATCGCGCGCCATCACGGCCTGGGGAAGATCCCGTCCACGATTCCGCCCAGCGCGCGCGTGGAGGGCCTGCGTCCGGCCCAGCGCCGCGACCGGGACCTCCGCTCCGCCCTGGCCGGAGCGGGCCTTCGGGAAGCGATCACGTATTCGTTCGTAGGGGAGGAGCCCGCGGGTTGGTTCGTCCCCAAGCCGCTGCGCCTGGCGAACCCGCTGAGCGCGGAGCAGGCCGTCCTGCGCGAATCGCTCGTGTTCCCGGGCCTCGCCGGCGTCCTGCGCACGAACCTGCGCCAGGGCCGGCGCGATGTCGCCGTCTTCGAGCTGGGGCGCGTCTTCGGATGGGAGCGCGCGTCCGGCGTCGAAGCCGCGCCGGAGGAGTCGCGGCTGGGCCTGCTCCTCGCCGGCCGTCCGGCGGCGCACTGGTCCACCGCCTCGCGCACGCTCGACTTCTTCGACATCAAGGGGCTGATCGAGCTCCTGGCTCGCCGGTTCGGCGTCGCCGCTCCGCGACTCGAGCGCCCGGACTCGAAGTGGGACGGCATCCTCCATCCCGGACAGTCCGCGCTCCTGGAGCCGCTGCGCCCCGGACGTCCGCCCGAATACCTCGGCGTCCTCCATCCCGATCTCGTCGCGAAATGGGAGCTCAAGGACGCGCCCCTGGTCGCGGAGATCGACCCCGCGCGTTTCGACCTGGGGGTGCCCATCCGCGTGCGCGCGCTCGATCGATTCCCGGCGGTGGAGCGCGATCTGGCCGTCGTGGCCGATGCCGCCGTCCCCGCGGAGGACGTCCTGGGCGAGATCCGGCGAGCGGGGGGGCCGCGCCTGCGTGAGGTTCGGGTCGTGGACAAGTATGATCGGCCACCGGTTCCGGCCGGGCGGGTGAGCCTGACCGTGGCCCTGGCCTACCAGGACCCGGCGCGGACCCTGACCGGCGAGGAAGTGCAGGCTTCGGTGGATGCCGTCGTCGCCGCGCTGCGCGCGCGGGGCTGGGACATCCGGGGAGAATAGAACGGGCATGGACACCTTCTCACTGCTCGAGGACAAGGTCCGCAAGGCCGCCTCGCTCGTGCGCGAGCTGCGGCAGCGGAACCAGAGCCTCGAGCAGGAGCTGCCCGAGGTCCGCAAGCGCGCCCAGCGCCTCGAGCAGGAGCTGCCCGAGCTGCGCACGCGCGTGCAGGACCTGCAGCGGGCCCTGCAGGCGGCGGAGAAGGCGCCCGGCCCTTCGAGCGAAGACGCGCGCAGGGATGCCGAGAACGCGCGCAAGCTGGCGGCCACGGAGCAGGAGGTCAAGAGCCTGCGCCAGGAGCGCGAGGAAGTGCGCGTCCGCATCGCGCGATTGATGGAAGTCCTCGACGGCCTGGAGTAGCCCCGGCCTATAATCCCGGCCGGAGGCGGACAGGGCATGGCCGACAAGAGCGTCAGCAGCACCGGCACCGTCCACATCGAGATCTTCGGAGCGACCTACACCGTCAAGGCCGGCGCCGACCCCGGCTATGTCGAAGAGCTCGCCGCCCACGTGGACGCGCAGATGCGCGAGGTCAGCAAGACCGCGGGCGCCGTCGACTCCGTGCGCGTGGCCGTCCTGGCCGCCCTCAACATCGCCGACGAGTGCTTCCGCCTGCGGCGGCAGGTGCGCGAGGCGGACGAGAAGGCGGCCAAGCGCGCGGAAGGCCTGGTGCGCGAGCTGAGCGCCGCCCTGGGGGAGTGACGACGAGCCTGAATTTTTCCGTTGCCGGGCCGGCCTGGGAACGCTATCATCTCGTCGGTCCCCTGCAGTGTTCGTGATGGGCTAGTAACCCCTGAACCAACGTCGTCAATCAGGGGGTCCGGCAGTCGCTCCGTGGTGTGCATGCCTCCGCGTCGAGGAAGCCTAAAACGGGGCGCAGGACTCCCACCTTGTGACCAGGTTCAGGTCACTCACCACACGGCACCGGCGGGGGACCTTTTTCTATTACCAGGGGGATGCGCCACACGCGTCTGAATGCATCCCCCTACGCCCTTCGGGCTACCCCCTCTGCCGCTCGCTCGGGAGTGAATCCGTCGCTCGCCATCCTTTGCCGGCTTTTGTCCTTCGACTTACACTCTGCGCGATGAGCGATTCCGGCGCGGGTGCGGCCCTCGACCGTGCCGCGACCATGGCGGACGTGGGGGAGCGCGGGCTGCTTCGACACCTCCGCTCGCGCATCCCGCTCGGGCCCGGCGTGCTCATCGGAGTCGGTGACGACGCGGCCGCGGTGGAGACGGGGCCCCTCACGCTCGTCACCACGGATGTCTTGATCGAAGGCGTCCATTTCCGGCGCGAATGGGGGCCGGCGAACCTCATCGGCCGGAAAGCCCTCACCGTCAACCTGTCCGACATCGCGGCCATGGCCGGGGTGCCGCGCTTCGCCGTGGTGAGCCTCTCCCTGCCCGCGGACACGACCGTCGAGTTCCTCGACGCGCTCTACGACGGCCTCCTCGAGCGCTCCGCGGAGGCGGGGGTCGCCATCGTCGGCGGCAACGTCGCCTCCACGCCCGGACCGCTGACCATCGACGTCACGCTCCTGGGCCAGGGCGACAAGCTGCTCCGCCGTGACGGCGCCAAGGCGGGAGACCTCGTGGTGGTGACGGGCACGCTCGGCGCGGCCGCCGCCGGCCTCAATTTTCTTCAGGGGGGCGCACGCCTGGGCGCGGAGGGAATCCTCGGCGACGCCGGCACCTGGACAGGGGACACGCCCGACTCGCTGCTGTCGTGCCTGCGCGCCCAGCTCGACCCGACTCCGCCGCTGGCCTTCGGGCGCGCGCTGGCCGAGCACGACATCGTGCACGCGGCCATGGACCTGTCGGACGGCCTGTCCGGCGACCTTCTCACCCTCTGCCACGCGAGCGACGTCTCGGCCTGGGTGGATGGCGCCGCCCTGCCCGTCGATCCCTGCGCCGCCCAGCTCGAGAAGGAAGGGGGCACGGACGGCTTCTCCGTCGCCCTGCACGGCGGCGAGGACTACCAGCTCCTCCTGGCCGTGCCCCCGGCGGCCTTCGACCAGCTCAAGGACGTCGCGGTCGTGTGGGACCTGCCCGTGACCGCGGTGGGCGAGTTCACCGAAGGCCCGCCCGCGCTCTCCATGAAGTTCGGCGATCGCATGAAGCGCCTGCGGCCCAAGTCGCACGAGCACTTCAAGGACTCGGGGAGCCGGCGCTCGGATCCCAGCGCGGAGACATGAACGAACGGGTGCGCCGGGTCGTCCAGGTCCTCCTGCACATCGAGGACACCCCGCACCGGACCGCGCTCGCGTTCGGCGTCGGGATCCTGATCGCGTTCTCGCCGTTCATCGGGATCCACATGGGGATCGCGCTGATCGTCGCGTTCCTCTTCCGGCTGAATCGCGTCGCGATCCTGTTCGGGACGTACCTCAACAATCCCTGGACGCTCGCGCCGATGTATCTGGCGGGCACCACCCTGGGCTGCCTCCTCCTCGGCGTGTCGAACGACGGCCTGGAGAACATCGACTGGGAGCTCACGGGGGCGGCGTTCCGGCAGACCCTGTGGCTCACCTTGCGCACGTACATGTGGCCGTTCCTCTTGGGGAACACGCTGCTCGGCATCGTTTGCGGACTGCTCGGGTATTACGTGCTGCGCCGCATCCTGGAAAGGCGCGCGGCGGCGCATGCGGCGCAGCCGGCCCCGGAGGCGTAGTGTCCGTTGACGCGTTCGTAGACGGCAAGAGATGACTGCCGACCCGGCCACAACCTCTCTTCTGCTAACCGCGTGAGTCGCTGCTTTCCGGTGGTTGTTTCTTGTGGTGGTCCGTGCGTTGTTGATACGCATGCCCCAGCCGCAACAACGTCGCCTCGTCGAAGGGCCGGCCCAGGAGCTGCACGCCCACGGGCAGCCCGCCCACGAACCCTCCGGGCAGCGACAGTCCCGGAATGCCGGCGAGGTTGGCGGGCACGGTGAAGATGTCTTCCAGGTACATCTGCAGCGGGTCGTCCGCCTTCTCGCCCAGGCGGAACGCGGGCGTGGGCGTGGTGGGCAGGGCCACGACGTCGCACTGGCGGAAGGCGTCCTCGAAGTCGCGCCGGATCAGGGTCCGCACCTGCTGCGCGCGCCGGTAGTAGGCGTCGTAGTAACCGGCGGACAGCACGAACGTGCCCAGGAGGATCCGCCGCTTCACCTCCGCGCCGAACCCGCGGTCGCGGGTCTCGCCATACATGTGCCTGAGGTCGGGGGCGGGGACGCGCAGCCCGTAGCGGACGCCGTCGAAGCGGGCAAGGTTGCTCGACGCTTCCGCCGTGGCCACGATGTAGTACGTGGCGATGGCGTGCGGCGCGTGGGCCAGCGTGACCTCGGCCGTGCGCGCGCCCGCCGCCTCGAAGTCGGCGAGGGACTGGCGGAACGCGGCCATGACGCCGGCGTCCACGCCGCTCTGCAGGAACGACCACGGCACGCCGATGCGCAGGCCGGCCGCGGGGGCGGCGAGGCCGGCGCGGAAATCAGGCACCTCGACCGGAGCGCTGGTCGCATCCGCGGTGTCGACGCCGCAGATCGCGGACGCGGCCAGGGCCACGTCCTCCACCGTCCGCCCGAAGGGGCCGACCTGGTCCAGTGAAGACGCGAAGGCCACCACGCCGTAACGGCTCACCCGTCCGTAGGTCGGCTTGAGGCCGACCACGCCGCAGAGGGCGGCCGGCTGGCGGATGGACCCGCCGGTGTCGGTGCCGAGGGCCAGGGCCGCCATGCCCGTGCTCACGGCCACGGCGGAGCCGCCGGAAGATCCGCCCGGCACGCGCGTGCGGTCCCACGGATTGCGCGTGACCTTGTACGCGCTGTTCTCGGTGGACGAGCCCATCGCGAACTCGTCCATGTTCGTCTTGCCGATCACGACGGCGCCCGCGGCTTCGAGGCGCTGGACGGCGGTCGCGGTGAAGGGCGGCCGATAGCCCTCCAGCATGCGCGAGCCGCAGGTCGTCACCGTGCCTTCGATGTCGAGGAGGTCCTTGACCGCGACGGGGACGCCGGCCAGGGGCCCCGCCGCGCCCCCGCCCGCGATGGTGGCATCGACACGCCGGGCCTGCGCGAGCGCGCGGTCGGCGGTGACGGTGAGGAAGGCGTCCAGCGAGGCGTCACGCGCCGCGATGCGGTCCAGGTGCGCGCGCGTCACCGCCTCCGCCGAGATCTCGCGCGCGGCCACGCGCCGCGCGATCTCGGCCGCGCCGGGCATCGGCTCGCTCATCCGCCCAGCACCCGGGGAACGCGGAAGAGACCATCCGCGCCGTCCGGGGCCGCTTCCAGGAACGCGTCGCGGGGCAGGCTCTCGCGCACCACGTCCTCGCGGAACGTCTCGCGGGCGGCGGCGTGGCTCATCGGCTCCACGCCCGTCGTGTCCAGGGCCTGGATCGACTCCGCGTAGGCCAGTACCTGCTCGAGCTGGCGCGCGAAGGCCACCCGCTCCTCGGCGGTGAGGGACAAGTGGGCCAGGCGGGCCACGTGGTCCACGGTCTCGACGGTGACGGGAGGCATGACCGGGTACTCTATCGCGCGTCGCCGGGGCCGGCCAAGCCGCTCGCGCGCGGTGTCTCTTGACCGCGCGGAGAGGCGCGCCCTAGACTCCCGGTGCGCGGGCGGCCACGTCGGCGACAGATGAAGAACACCGGGAGGACACGATGACGCAGTGCCCGAATTGCCACACCGTCCTTCCTGATCCGCCGGAGCGTTTCTGTCCGAGCTGCGGCACCGATCTCGCCGCGGCGGTGACCGCGGCGCCGCCCTATCCGCCGCCACCGCCCGCCTATCCTCCGTCGGGCTACGCGCCGCCGTCCTATCCGCCGCCCGGCGGAGGCGGATACGGCTCGCCGCCCCCCGGCGGCCAGACTCCCTGGGAGCGGCGCAGCCAGATCGGCTTCCTGAGCGCGCTGATCGAGACGACCAAGCAGGTCCTCTCGCAGCCGGCCGTCTTCTTCCGGTCCATGCCGGTCACGGGAGGCATCGGGGACCCGCTCCTCTACGCGGTGATCGTCGGATACGTGGGACTCTTCGCCTCCACGATCTACAACCTCGTGTTCCGCAGCGTCCTGACGTCGAGCCTTTCCAGCTTCGGCGGCAACAGCGAGATGGAGCGGCTCGCCTCCTTCATGCAGGGCGGGGCGGGCGTGGTCATGAACCTGATCCTCGGCCCCGTGTTCATCGTGGTGGCGCTGTTCGTGAGCTCGGGGATCCTCCATCTCGCGCTGCTTGCGCTCGGCGGCGCCACTCGCGGCTTCGAAGGCACGTTCCGCGTGTCCGGCTACAGCCAGGCCGCGTCGATCTTCAACATCATTCCCGGCTGCGGCGGGCTCATCGGCCTCGTCTACGCCATCGTCCTCCTCGTCATCGGCCTGTCGGAGGCGCATGGGATCAGCCGGGGCAAGGCGGCGGCGGCGGTGCTCGTGCCGCTCGTCATCATCTGCTGCTGCTGCTCGGGGCTGATCACTGCCGTCATCTTCGGCATGGCCGGCGCCCTCAACCGCATGAGATGAACGCGTGAGGCTGGTCGCGCGCGCGGGAGCGACGCCGCTGGGCGCGATCTTCCTGGCCTGCGGGCTGGTGATCGCGGCGGTCGTGGGCGGGCTGCACCTCGATCGCCTGCCCGTCACTTTCTGCGCCTTCAAGGCCGTGACCGGATTGCCCTGCATGAGCTGCGGGACGACGCGCGCGTTCGCGCGTCTCTACAGCCTGGATCTGCCCGGGGCGGTGGCCATGAACCCGCTTTCCGCGGCCGTGGCCCTGGCCCTGGTCCCCTGGGGGATGGCCGACCTCGCCCTCCTGCCCCGGGGGCGAGCGCTCGCGCTCGAGGTCTCGCCCCGGCTGGCCCCCTTCGTCCGCGTCAGCGCGGTGGCGCTGGTCGTCGCGAATTGGGCCTACCTGATCGTGGCGGGGAGATAGCTACAGCTTCTCCAGCTGGGCCAGGTGGTTCAGGTCGTGGCCGGCCAGCAGGCGGATGATCGTGTCCAGGGTCTCCGGACCCCGCTCCGGATGGATGGCCTCGCGCGCCAGATCCGCGGCGCTGAGCTTGCGGAAGTTGGCCAGGTTCCACCGGCGAGCGGCCAGGAACGAGCCGAGCGCCGCTTCCGCGTCCACGTTCTCGTAGCGGCGCGCCCAGGCCGATTCGTCGAAGGGCTGGATGGTGTGCTTCTCCTCCGCCAGCACCTGGCGGGTGCGGAAGCCGATGGCGAGCTCCGCGTCGGCCAGGTGGGCCAGGATCTGCTTGCCCGTCCACTTGCCCGGCCCGTAGCTCCGGGCCAGCCCCGCGTCGCCGAGCTTCCGCGCCGCCGCCTCCACGCGCTTCGCGGAGGCCTCCATGCTCTCCAGGGGATTGCGCTCGCCGAGCAGGCCGAGAATCCGCGACCGATAGGATCCGTCCGTCACTGTGGTCATGGACCGGATTCAACCACGGACGGCGGGGGCGGCGTCAATGAGAATTCCCTGAGAATCGTGACGCTACCGGCCCCTGGAACCGAGCGCGTATACTCGGCCGAATGGCGGCACGTCCGTACCTTTCGATCGTCATCCCCGTCTTCAACGAAGCGGCCAACGTGGCCGAGCTCCACCAGCAGCTCACGGCGAGCCTCGAGCCCACGGGCCGGCCCTACGAGATCCTCATCGTGGACGACGGGTCCACGGATGGGACCCTGGAGCGGCTCCTCGAGATCGAAGGGCGGGACCGGCGCGTGCGCGTGTTGCGCCTGCGCCGCAACTTCGGCCAGACCGCGGCCTTCTCCGCCGGGTTCGACCACGCGCGCGGCGAGATCGTGGTTACGAGCGACGGCGACCTCCAGAACGACCCCGCGGACATCCCGCGCCTCGTGGCGCGGCTGGAAGAGGGCGGCTTCGACCTCGTCTGCGGATGGCGCAAGGAGCGGAAGGACCCGCTCTCGAAGAAGGTGCCCTCCTGGTTCGCGAACCGCCTCATCTCCTGGGCCACCGGTGTCCACCTGAGCGACTACGGCTGCTCGCTCAAGGCCATCCGGGCCGAGGTCGTACGTAACCTTCGCCTCTACGGCGAGATGCACCGCTTCATCCCCGCCGTGGCCTCCTGGATGGGCGTGAGCGTCACCGAGATGCCCGTGAACCATCGGCCGCGCACGCGCGGTCAGAGCAAATACGGCCTGGGCCGGACCGTCCGCGTCCTGCTCGACCTCTTCACCGTGAAGTTCCTCGGCGCCTACGGGACGCGCCCGTCCCACCTGTTCGGCGGTTGGGGGCTCCTGTTCGGGGCGGCCGGGCTCGGCGTGCTGGGCTATCTCACCTGGCTGAAGCTGTTCGAGGACGAAGCCATCGGCGGCCGCCCCCTGCTCGTGCTGGGCGCCCTCTCCTTCGTGACCGGCCTCATGTTCGTGATGGTCGGCCTGCTTGCCGAGATGCTCGTGCGCATCTACCACGAGAGCCAGGGCAAGGCGACCTACGTCGTCAAGGAGATGCCGCCGGTAGAGCAGCCGGAGCGAGACCGCGAGCGCGTCGCCCCGGGACGTTGACCCGCGTCCTCTTCCTCACGGAATCGTTCCATCCGGTGCTGGGCGGCGGCGAGCGCCACATCCGCGCTCTCGGGCGCGATCTCGCGCGCACGGGCACGCCCGTCACCGTGGTCACGCGCCGCGGAGACGAGGCCTGGCCGGCCGAGGAGACCTTCGAAGGCATGCACGTCGTGCGCGTGCCCCCGCCGGGACCGGGCCGGGCCGGCAAGTACCGCATGGTCCCGCACGCGATGGCGGCCCTCCATCGCCTCCGCCGCCGCTACGACGTGCTCATCGTCCGGGGCACGCGTGTCCTCGGCCTGCCCGGGATCGTGGCCGCGCGGGCGGCGGGGAAGCGCGTGATCCTCCAGCCGGAGGTGAACGGCGAGATGTCGGGCGAGGTCTACACGTGGGGAAAGCCGTTCGCGGGCACCGCGCTCGATCGCGCCATCCGGGCGGGGGCGGGCGCCCGCAACCAGTTCCTGCGCGACGCGGATGCGTTCGTGGCCATGTCCCACCTGATCCGCGAGGAGTTCCTGGCCGCGGGCGTGCCCACGGAGAAGGTCGCCCACATCCCGCACGGCGTGGACACGGTGCGTTTCCATCCCGCATCCGCCTCCGAGCGCAGCGCCGCCCGCGCGCGCTTCGGGCTGCCCCCTGACGCAGGCGTGATCGCGTACACGGGCCGCCTGCTGCGCGGCAAGGGCCTGGAGGATCTCCTCGCCGCCTTCGCGACGGTGGCCGCGGAGGTGCCGTCCGCGCACCTCCTCGTCGTCGGCTCGGGGGCGGGACAGGCGCTGTCCGTCGAGGAGGACCTGCGCGCCATCGTCCTCCGCGAGGGCCTGGGCGCGCGTGTCACGTTCACGGGACGGCTGGACGACGTGTCCGAGGCGCTGAGGGCGGCGGACGTGTTCGCGTTCCCGTCCGTCTTCGAGGCGCTGGGAATCTCGCTCATCGAGGCGGCGGCGACGGGATTGCCCGCGGTCGGGGCGCGCACGGGCGGCATCGTGGATGTGATCGAGGACGGCGCGTCGGGCTGGCTGGTGGATCCGGGTGACGTGGCGGCCCTGGCCGCGCGGCTGCGCGCGCTCGTCCTCGACCCCGCCGCCCGCGCGCGGCTGGGCGCGCGCGGGCGCGCCGTCGCGGAGGCGCGGTTCGACGAGGGACGGGCCCTCGTCCGCTACCGTGCCCTCCTCGGCGAAGTCGCCGGCCGCGGGGCCGCCGCTCAGCTCGCGGCGCGGTAGTCCGACGGGACGTGCTCCTCGTGCAGGTGCAGCGCCTCCTCGATGACCGGAGCCTCGAGCTGGGACGTGAAGTACAGAGCGAGGAGGACCGTGGTCAGCACGACGCCGATCACGTGCGCGAAGAGGTACCAGCCGATGCTCTTGATCGGCGAGACCGCCTCCTCGAGGTCCTGTTCGACGCCGACCGTCCACTCGACGCTCGGCACCTGCTCCACCGACGCGAAGCCGACGATGCGCGGCGGCTCCTCGACCTCGCCCGAGCGGACGGCGGGTATGGTCCAGAACCCGCGGTTCTCGCGGCGCGCGACCGAGACGTACTCGAAGCCGGGGAAGCGCTCCTTGAGGACGCGCGAGCTCTCGTCGCTGGCCAGCACGAGGCCGTCCGTCGTCCTCATCAGCACGGCATGCCCCGTCCGGCCCACGCGCACGGAGGCGAGCACGCTGTAGAGGTCCGACGCGTCGTAGAGCGCGCGCAGGGCCCCGATCGGGTGGCCGTCCGTGACGTCGCGGATGGGCACGTCGATCTCGAACATCGCGCCCGCGCCGCCGGGGGGCGACACGATGTCCACGACGTACGGCCGTCCGCCGATGTCCGTATCCGTCAGGGCGTGGAACCACGCGGTGTCGCCGTTCCAGAGGCGGCCGCCGCGCGCGGTGGTGGCGATCAGGCGGCCGCGCGCGTCCACGGCCTGAAGCAGCCGGAGGGCGGGCTGGGTCTGGCCCACCTCCCGCAGCCGCGCGGCCAGGGGAGACCCGGCGACGGAAGCGACGAGAGCCGGATCTCCCGCCGCCCAGGCCTGGTCGAGGCGCCGCAGGTCGTCGGGTCCGCCGTCGCGGGGCGGCGCGGCCACGGCCGCCCGCACCTGGGGATCCAGCGCGATGAGGTGGAGGTGGCTGAACTGGCCGAGCACGTAGCGCTCGACGAGCTGCCGGGCCTCACTGGCGCGCTGCTCGAGGTTCTGGCCGGTCACGTTCTGCAGGTGGCCACGGGCCAGGTTCATGACCACCAGCGCCCCGAAAGCGAGGAACGGGACGGCGACCAGGAAGAACACCGCCAGGACACGTGAATCGACTTCGTAGTGCCGCTTCGGCATGGCTGCCTCCTCGGACGGGCCGGGAAGCCCGACGCGGCGGAGGTCCAGAAGCGCGTCACTGCAGAACCGCGAGGGACGGCCCTGCCGGTCGAATTGCGATGACGCTACGCCCGCGGCGCGCAGCGGTCAAGCTGCAAATTACCTGGTACGGCGCACCCGCAAGTTAGACTGCCCGCTTGCGCGTCGCGGTCACGGGCGGGACGGGATACACGGGCAGCCGGCTCGTCGAGCGGTTGCGCGCGCGGGGCCATGAGGTCACCGCGCTGGCCCGGGCGTCGGGGCGCCGCCCGGTCACGGATGCGGCGGTGGCCTGGGTCGAAGGCGACCTCTCCAACCGCGAGGCCCTGACCCGTCTCGTCCAGGGCGCCGACGCCGTCGCCCACGTTGCCGCCGTGTACCGCACGGCGGGCCACCCCGATTCCTACTACCGCGACGTCAACGTGGGCGGCACGGAGCGACTGCTGGAGGCGGCCGCTCGGGCGGGTGTGCGCCGCTTCGTCCACACTTCGACCGTGGGCGTGCACGGCAGCGTCCGCCACCCCCCGGCGGACGAATCGGCGCCATTCGAGCCCGGCGACATCTACCAGGAGACGAAGGCGGAGGCGGAGACCCTGGCCCTGCGCTTCCATCGGGAACGGAGCCTGCCCGTGGTCGTGGTGCGCCCGGGCGCGATCTACGGCCCCGGCGAGACGCGGCTGCGCAAGCTCTTCCGCGCGATCGCGCGCAGGCGCTACGCCGTCGTCGGATCCGGCCGCCCGCATTACCACCTCGTCTACATCGAGGACCTCCTCGACGGGTACGAGCTGGCCCTCACGCATGCGGACGCGCCGGGCGAGGCCTTCATCGTGGCCGGCCCCCGGTCCGTGTCGCAGGACGAGCTGGCGCGGACGATCGCGAAACACACGGGCGGCCGCGTGCTCCCGATCCACATCCCGGTGGCTCCCATCCACCTCGCCGGCGACCTCTGCGAGGCGATCTGCGTGCCCTTCGAGATCGAGCCCCCGCTGCACCGCCGGCGCGTGGACTTCTGGACGAAGAACCGCTCGTTCTCGATCGAGAAGGCGCGCCGACGGCTCGGGTACGCGCCGCGCGTGGACGTGGAGGAAGGCATCGCGCTCACCGCGGCCGCCTATCGGCAGGCGGGATGGCTGTGAGCGAGCGCGCGGCGCGGCTCCTGCTGGCCGTCCTCGCGGCCGCGATGGTGGCCGGCGTGTGCCTCGTGCGCCTGCCCGGGTTCTGGGGCGACGGCGCGACGTATTACACGATGGCGCACAGCCTGGTCGAAGACGGCGACCTCCGCTACGAAGCGCGCGACGTGTTCCGCGCCCGCCGCGAGTTCCCCGCCGGACCGCAAGGCCTGTTCCTCAAGCGCGCGAGCGGCGGCCTGCGCGTGGACGGGCCGGGCGGGTTCCCCTGGATCCGCCGCGTCACCGAGGACGACAAGCGCATCTACTTCGCGAAGGCCTTCACCTACCCGGTGGCGGCGGCGCCGCTGGTGGCGCTGATGGGCACGCGCGGGCTCCTCGTCACCAACGCGCTCTCGCTCGGCCTCGTCCTGGTCCTCGCCTACCTGGAGCTGCGGACACGCGCCTCGCCGGCGTGGTCGCTGGCGGCGGCGGTGTCCCTCATCCTATTTACGGTCGCGCCGCTGTACCTCGTGTGGCCGACGCCGGAGCTGTTCACGCTGGCTCTCGTGTCCGCGGGCCTCTTCGCCTGGCGGCGGCAGCGGCCGGTGCTGGCCGCGGTCCTGCTCGGCATCGCCACCTATACCAAGCCCTACAACCTCTTCCTTGCGCTGCCCCTCGGTGTCGAGCCGCTGCTGGCGGCGCGGCGGACGTCGTGGTGGCCCGCGTGGCGCGAATCGTTGCGTCGCGGGCTGGCGATGGCCGCGGTCGTGGCGGGCCTCTTCGCCGTGAACGCGGCCATCACGGGCGAGCTCAACTACCAGGGCGGCGAGCGCAAGACGTTCTACGGCTACTTCCCCGACGAGCTCACGCCCGACGGCCGCAAGGTGA
>Ga0207662_10000547_pt1 | contig 16678 bp, 11 predicted proteins | sample KBSS33LmetaG_FD_184338 | JGI IMG/M metagenome (GOLD analysis project Ga0207662, IMG submission 184338) | Switchgrass rhizosphere microbial communities from Kellogg Biological Station, Michigan, USA - KBS S3-3L metaG (SPAdes) (version 2) | ecosystem: Host-associated > Plants > Roots >... | reverse complement strand
TGGCGGCACTGTCCTCAACTCATCGAACGGCGATATCCACGTGGTCGACGCGAGCGACATGTCGGCCCCGCGCGAAGTTGCGTTCTACCACGTGGACGGCGCCGGCACACACAACTTCTCGGTCGATGAAGAGCGTGGCATCCTCTACGCGGCGTACTACAACGCGGGCGTTCGTGCCATCGACGTGCGCGGCGACCTCTCGACGTGCTCCGGAGACCAGAAGGCCGCCGATGGGCGCTGCGACCTGCGCAAGATGGGCCGTGAGGTGGCGGCGGGTCTCGCCAGCGCCCAGACCTTCATCTGGGGTGTGCACTTCGACGGCAGCTTCGTGTATGCGTCGGACATGCTGTCGGGCATCTGGAAGCTCGCCGCTGCCTCTCGACCGGCGCCGTAGGTCATCCCGAGCCGTCAGGCGAGGGATCGCGGTTGTCCCGAGAGAGGGCCCTCTACCGGGAGGATCGCGATCCCTCGCTACGCTCGGGATGACACGGGGTTGCCCGCCCCCGTTCGCGAACGGATTTTATCCGCCAGATGAAACGGCTTCTCACCCTCCTCGGCGTGCTCCTCGTGGCGCACGTCGCGCTGTTGTTCGTCCGCCCACGCGGGGCATCCTCCGCTCAGACCCGCGACGCGATCGACGTCGGGATCGTCTTCGACGTCGGCGGCCGCGGTGACAAGTCATTCAACGATGGCGCCTACCTGGGCGCCGAACGGGCCGAGCGTCAGCTGGGCGCGCGCGTGCGCTTCATCGAGCCTGGCGAAGGCTCCGATCGCGAAGCCGGCCTTCGACTCCTTGCAGCCGAGGGGATGGACATCGTCATCGGCGTCGGCTTCATCTTCACCGATGACCTGACGCAGCTCGCGAAGGAGTACCCGAAGACGAAGTTCGCGGGCGTCGACTACGCCATCAGCAGCGACGCGCAGGGCAAGCCGATCCCGCCGCCACCGAATCTGGCGGCCCTCAAGTTCCGCGAGGAACAAGGATCATTCCTCGTCGGCGCCCTCGCCGCGCTCGTTGGCGGATCGAAGCGAGTCGGATTCATCGGCGGTATGGACATACCGCTGATCCACAAGTTCGAAGCTGGCTATCGTGCCGGCGTAAAGCATGTCTGCCCGGACTGCACGGTGATCGCGCAGTACGCTGGTGTAACGCCCGAGGCGTTCCGCAATCCCGGACGGGGCAAGGAGCTCGCGCTCAGCCAGTATCAATCCGGGGTCAACATCATCTTTCACGCATCGGGATCGACGGGGCTCGGCGTGTTCGAGGCCGCACGCGCGTCGCACAAGCTGGCGATCGGCGTCGATGCAGATCAGTGGGCGGAGGCGCCCAATTACGTGCTCACCTCCATGGTGAAGGGTGTCGACGCCGCCGTGTACGACGCGATCCGCCGCGCGAAGGATGGGTCGTTCACCGGAGGGATCTACCAGTTCGGTCTCGCCGAAGGCGGCGTGGGATATGTGTACGACGTGAACAACAGGAAATTGATTCCGGACTCCGTGCGCGCTCGGCTCAACGAGCTGCAAGCGGAGATCATCGCCGGCAAGATCGACGTGCCCAGCACTCGATGAGCGGCGCCGCGGCCGTGCGGATGGCCGGAATCGTCAAGCGATTCGGGCGCATCGTCGCGAATGCCAGCGCGGATTTCGAGGTCGCGTCAGGCGAGATTCACGCGCTCGTGGGCGAGAACGGGGCTGGCAAGTCGACGCTGATGCGAGTGCTCGCGGGGATGTATCCGCCTGACGCCGGCGTCGTCGAGGTCGCGACCGACGGCGGTCCGCTTCGTGATGTCACCGGCTGGAGCACTCGGCAGGCCATCGACGCGGGCGTCGCCATGGTGCATCAGCACTTCATGCTCGTGCCCACGCTCACGGTCGCCGAAAACCTGATTCTTGGTCGGGAGCTCCGGCGCGGACTCGCGCTCGACCTGCGCGCTGCCGAACGCGAGGTGCGTGAGCTGTCGGGGCGAACCGGTTTGCGCGTCGACGCGTCGCGACTGGTCTCCGATCTGTCGGTCGGCGAAGCACAGCGCGTCGAGATTCTGAAGACGCTGTACCGCGGCGCGAAAGTGCTGATTCTCGACGAGCCGACGGCCGTGCTGTCGCCACTGGAGGTCGGTGAGCTGTGGAAGGTGCTGCGTCGCCTGCGGGATGACGGCGGGACCGTCATCCTCATCACGCACAAGCTCGATGAGGTGATCGAGATCTCGGAGACGATCACAGTAATGCGTGCGGGGCGAACGGTGGGGCGGATGCGGACGACGGACTCTACACCGCGTACCATCGCGAAGATGATGGTCGGAAGGGATGTCTCGCTGGCGCTCGACATCCGGGAACGGGGAACGGGGAACGGGGAACCGTACCTTCGAGGAGCCTCTGTTCCCGGTTCCCAGTTCCCCGTTCCCGCGTTGCAGGTCCAGAACCTCACCGTTCCCTCCCCTCGCAAACCTAACGAGGTCGATGCGGTCTCCTTCACCGTCGCGCGGGGCGAGATCCTCGGGATCGCAGGCGTGGAGGGCAACGGACAGACGGAGCTCATCGAAGCGATCACCGGGCTTCGGGCGGCTTCGTCGGGCACCGTGAGCATTGCGGACTCGTCAGGCACACTCCGCGACGTCACCACGCACGATGTCCGCGCGCGAGCCGACACCGGACTCTCGCACGTTCCCGAGGACCGGCAGCGACGCGGGCTCATCCTCGAGTATTCGGTGGCGGACAATCTCATCCTCGGCCAGCAGCATCGGTTCACCGGCGGCGCCAACGTGCTCGATCGGGGCAGAATTTCCGGCAACGCGGCGAGCCGGATCACAATGTTCGACATCCGACCGCCTGACGAGTCGCTTCCGTCTCGCGCACTGTCTGGCGGCAATCAGCAGAAGGTCGTCATCGCCCGGGAGATGAGTCGCGACTTCACGGTGCTCATCGCGGCGCAGCCCACGCGGGGCGTCGACGTCGGTGCGATCGAGTTCATACACGATCAACTGCGGAGAGCCCGCGCGGACGGCAAGGCGATCCTGCTCGTTTCTGCGGACCTCGTGGAAATCCTGGCGCTCTCGGACCGTGTCGCCGTGATGTATGGGGGCCGCATCGTGGTGACACTGCCTGGTCACGAGGCCAGCGCGGAACTTCTCGGACCCTACATGACCGGCGCGCAGGGAACCGCCGCGTGACGTCTCCGCCGATCGATCGCCCGGCGTCCGACCGCGCGGCGCGCGTTCGCGTGGCCCTCGAGGAGTCCATTCTGCCTCCGCTGGTGGCGCTCGTGATCGCGGCCGTGGTCGGCGACGTCCTCATCATCGTGTTCGGGCAATCGCCTGGCGACGTCTACCGGCAACTCCTCGAGGGCACGTGGGGCAATGCCTACGGCTTCGGGCAGGTGATCTACAAGGCAACGACGCTGACGTTCACCGGGCTCGCCGTCGCGTTAGGCATCCGCGCCGGGCTGTTCAACATTGGCGCCGAAAGCCAGCTCGCGAGCGGCGGGTTTCTCGCTGCGCTCATTGGACTGGCGATGCCACCGGGTACGCCGGCGCTGCTCGCCGTCCCTGCCTGCGTGGTGGCGGCCGCCGTTGGTGGCGGCGTCGTCGGCGCCGTTCCGGGCGCGCTCAAGGCGCGCTTTGGCGCGAGCGAAGTGATCGTGACGATCATGCTCAACTTCGTCGTGCTGGCGCTCCTCAATTTCATCGTCGCCACTCACATCCACGTGAGCGAGACGTTGCACACGCCCGAGATTCGCGCCGGCGCGCTCCCACGGTTGGCCGCCGCGTTCCCCATGTTCTCGGGGTCCGCGGCGAACACCACATTTTTGCTGGCGCTCGCCACCGCGGCAGCCGTGTGGTGGTACCTCTTCGGAACCCGACCCGGCTACGAGCTACGCGCCGTGGGATTGCAGCCGGATGCCGCCGAATACGGCGGGGTCCGCGTCGGCCGGGTGTGGGCGAGGACGATGCTGCTGAGCGGTGTGCTCGCCGGCCTCGGTGGGCTCAACTACGTGCTGGGCTACAAGCATTACTACGAGGAGGGGTTCGGAACGGGCAGCGGCTTTCTCGGAATCGCGGTCGCCCTGGTCGGTCGGAACCATCCTGTTGGCGTGGTGATCGCCGCGTTGCTCTTCGCGACGCTGTCGCAGGGAGCACTTGCCGTCAACGCGCTGGTGCCGAAGCAGATGGTCGACGTGCTGACCGCGGTCGTGATCATCGCGGTCGCCACGGCAGTGCCGGAGGTAAGGCGGGCATTGGCGGCAGCCCGTTCATCGGGAATAGGGAATCGGGAATCGGGAATCGATGGGTCCCGGGGCCGTTCCGATTCCCGATTCCCTATTCCCGATTCCCCGTCATGATTGCGTTTCTGATCCAAACGCTCCGCATAGCCACGCCGTATTTGTTCGCGGCGGCGGGCGGGATCATCTCGGAGCGCGCGGGGATCATCGCCCTCACGCTCGAAGGCTTCATGCTCACGGGGGCGTTTTGCGCGGCGCTCGGGAGCTACTACACCGGGTCACCGTGGATCGGGATTCTCGCCGGCGCCGCCGGAGGGTTGCTAGCCGCTCTCCTTCATGCCCTCGCCACCATTCGATACCGCGCGGACCAGGTGGTGGTCGGAATCGCGATGAACCTGCTGGCGGTGGGTGTCACCCGGTTCTTCCTCCGCCTGGCGTTCGACAGCTCATCCAACTCACCCAGGATACCCGGCTTTGGGGGCGGCCAGGTCCGAAGTGGTGTGCTCTCATCTTTGGCGAACCCTCTGGTCTGGTTCGGGATTCTCTGCATGTTCGCCGTGGGATGGGTTCTGTACCGGACACCATTCGGCCTTCGCGTGCGCGCTGCCGGCGAGAAGCCGGAGGCGGCGTTGTCCGTCGGGGTTTCGGTGCGGCGTGTCCGGTGGCTCGCCGTGGCGGTGTCTGGTGCGTCGGCCGCGCTGGCGGGCGCGTACCTGGCTCTCGACCAGCACCAGTTCACGGACGGGATGACGGCGGGGCGTGGCTTCATCGCGCTCGCGGCCGTCATCTTCGGCAAATGGGACCCGAAACGTGTTACGATTGCGTGTCTCCTGTTTGCGGCTGCCGAGACGATGCAGATCCGTCTGCAGTCGCTGCAGCTTGTGCCGTCGCAGTTCGTTGAGATGATCCCGTACGTCCTGACCATCGTCGCGTTGGCCGGCGTGGTGGGACGGGCGGTACAGCCCGCAGCGCTTGGCAAGGCAGTCGACTGATCGAACAGCCTTCAATGGTCCTGGATATCGCGACATCCCTGCAATCCCCCGTCGTGCGCGTCGCTCTCGGCGTGCTCGCGGCGGGGCTGCTGTATACGCTGGCCCGCGAGCTGAGGAAGATCCCGGCGAAGCTCATGGTGCTCATGGCGACGGCCTTCCTCGACATGGTCGGGCTGCTGATCGTCGTGCCGATCCTGCCGTTTTACGCCCGGCGTTTGGGGGGCGAGGGGTTCAACCTCGGCGTGGTGCATTTCGGGATCGGTACGGTTGTCGCCATGCTCGTGTCGACCTTCACGGTCGCGCAGCTCGTGAGCGCGCCGGTGTGGGGCCGCTTCTCGGACCGATTCGGGCGACGGCCGGCACTCCTGGTCGCGCTTGGGGCGTCGGTGATCGCCTACGTGATCTTCGGGTTCGCCAATTCGCTAACGATGCTGTTCATCTCGCGCCTCATTCAGGGCGCCGGTGGCGGCACGGTCGGCGTGATTCAGGCGTACGTGGCGGATTCCGTGGAGCCCGATCAGCGTGCGCGCGGCCTTGGCTGGCTCTCTGCCGCGACGAACCTGGGCGTGGCGCTCGGCCCCGTGCTCGGGTCGTTTTCGGTCACGTTAGGCAACAAGGTGTGCAATCTCGGCGGCGGGGACGTCCCGGGGTTTCACGCGATCGGCCACGCGATGCCGGGCCTCGTGGCCGCAGTGCTGTGCCTCGTGAACATGGCGTTCGCGTGGAACTACCTGCGCGAGTCGCGCCACGTGACGGGCGAGCATCAGGTGCCGCAGAAGCCGCGGTCGTCGCGTGAAGCAGTGCTCCGGGTGCTCGAGCACTCCGGGGAACCCGCCTCGCGGCTGATCTGGATCTATGCGATTGCGATGGGCGCGTTCCAGGGTGTGACGGCGGTGTTGGCGCTATTTCTCGCGGATCGGTTCCAGGTCACCGAGCAGACGATCGGCTACTTCTTCATGTACATCGGGTCGATCTCGGTATTCACGCGTGTGCTGCTGCTCGGGAAGGCCGTGGATCGGCTGGGCGAGGCGCGGCTCTCGCGGATCGGCGTGCTGCTGCTGGCGATCGGGTTGGGCGGGATGCCGCTTGCCCGGTCGCTGCCGCTGCTCGCGCTTGCCGTGGCCTTCATTCCGTTAGGCACGGCGTTCACGTTCCCCTGCGTGACGGCGCTCCTGTCGCGGGTGATCTCATCCCGTGAGCGCGGGCTGTACATGGGTGTGCAGCAAACGTTCGGCGGGGTCGCGCGCATCATCGCGCCGTTGTGGGCGGGGTTCGCCTACGATCACCTTGGCACGGGCGTTCCGTTCTTCACGTCGGCCGCGGTCGTGCTCGCGACATTGCTGCTCGGCGTTGGGCTCGAGCAATTCGTTAGGCCGCCGGCAACAGCATAGCGGGGACGGGCGGCGGGCGACGGGCGGCGGCTACAAAGCGAGAACCCTCGGGAGGCTCATCTCACTGCGAGATGCCTCCCGAGGGTTCCGCATCTTACCCGTCGCCCACCGCCCGTCCCCCGCCGCCGGCTTATCTTCCAGGTTCACTCTCCAAAACTTCTCGCGCGACATCGACCATCGGGACCGATCGGTCCTGGCTCGTACGCTGGAGGATCCGGTAGGCTTCCTGTTCGGACAGTCCGGTGCGGCGCATGAGGATGCCCTTGGCACGCTCGATCGCCTTGCGGTTCTCGAGCTGCTGCCTAACGAGCGCCACCTCCTCGCGGGCCGAGCGGAGCTCGCGGGTGCGCTGAGCGGCGAGGCGAATGCTGGAGTCCAGGAGCGCCGCCGGGCAGGAGCTCGGAAGCACCGAGATCGCCGTCGTGTCGGCCACATCGCCATCGAGCGCGAACGTCTGGTCGCCGCAGAGGTAGATCACCGCAACGCCGGGATTGTCGTGGGCGAGCGTCTTCGCGGCTTCGGCCATCCGCGCGGGACCGAGATGCGCATCGAGCAGCAGTACGTCGGGCGAGAGCTCGCGTGTGCGGTCGAACGCATCGCTCATCGTCGCTGCTTCGCCGACGACGACGTGGCCGACCGCGCTCAGGCTCCGACTGAGCGTGCCGCGAAGCTCTGTGTCGTCCTCCGCGATGAGGACTCGCACGGGTGACGCTGGAGCATCGATCGCCGTAGCGCTACGGCCATCCGCTGCCATGCAGTGCTCCGAGTAGGCGTACGCGGCTACGGCATCGGCGTCGATGGTCGCCGCGGAAATCGAATATTCGATGAATTGCTCGGGACGTCAACCAAAGGTCGGACCATTCGCCCACGATTCTTCGGATTAGAGACATCGCGAGTGCGCTCGCTGTGGCTGCCTACGTAATCAGGCTGACGCCACGCTGGTCCGTAGAGTACGAATACGCCCGTTGCAGGAGGACACTGAGGCGGGTTCGGGAACCGACGTAATCTGAATGAGCGCCAGAACCACCAGGCGACCGATCCAGCCGTTGACTCAGAAGCTCCCCGACGTCCGCGACCGCCTTGTGTCGGCCGGTCGTCGCGACCTGCCGTAATTCCTATACCGAGACGTACGGTTCCGCGTCACGAATGCGGCGCGCGATGGTATCGGCGGCGCGCTTGTCATAATCTCGAGGGGCATCGATTGATGCTCGTGATTTCCGGAGCGATTGACTCCCATTCGTTGTGATCAAAATAGGAATGACGCGCGCCACCAGCGATCACGAGGTAGTCGTAGCGCACCGCACGCGACCGACCCGCTCTTTCATCGACGGTTAGATTGCGGTTAGCGACGTTGATACGGACCATTTTCAGTCGAGCGACACCGTCACATTTCGCTGAACCGACGGGAGACGGAAGTCCGACGTCGTCAGGGTTTGTTCCTGACGGATCGAGCAGCCTTGCTAGCGGCCCACGCGAGCGGATACTATGGCCGCGCGTGATGTGCGAACGAGACACGACACGACCCGACCCTTTTCCGACATGACAAGCCCGAGAGAGTCGCCAGCGCCGGCGACCCCGACGTTTCGCAAGACGTTGATTCGCGTTATGGCGGTTCAGGTCGGAGCGGTCCTCCTGCTCTGGCTGCTCCAGTCGCACTACACGCCCTGATCGGGTTTCGTGCACGCGCTCGACTGGATCATCGTCGCCGTTTATCTCGCCTACGTCGGCATAGACGGTATCCGGCGGACGCGGCGATCCACCGGGATCGAGGGATATCTCCTCGCGAATCGGAGCCTTCCCTGGTGGGCAGTCGGCCTCTCGGTCATGGCCACGCAGTTGTCGGCCGTCACGATGATCGGGACCACCGCGCAGGGCGCGACGGATGGCCTCCGATTCATCCAGTTCTATTTCGGGCTCCCGCTGGCGATGGTGATCATCGGTGTCACCCTCGTGCCGTTTCTGCACGGCGCGAAGGTGTACACGGCCTACGAGTACCTCGAGCGACGCTTCGACGCGAAGACCCGGTCGCTCACCGCATTCCTGTTCCTCATCTCGCGCGGCATGTCCTGCGGGACGATCCTCGCCGCACCAGGCGTCGTGTTTGCGTCCGTGTTTGGCTGGCCGATCGGGCTCACGGTCGCGATCATGGGAGTCCCAACCGTTCTGTACACGGTGATGGGCGGGGTACAGGCCGTCACATGGGCCGACGTGAAGCAGATGGTCCTCGTCGTCACGGCAATCGCGGCGGTGATCACCGTCGCCCTCCTCAAGTTGCCGGTGAGCCCTGATGATGCACTGCGAATCGCGGGCTCGGTGGGACGGCTCCGCGCGCTCGACTTCCACTTCGACCTCACGCAGCAGTACACGTTCTGGTCCGGTGTCATCGGCGGCACGTTCCTGATGATGTCCTACTTCGGAACCGACCAGAGCCAGGTGCAGCGGTTCCTCACGGCGAAGTCCGTAGACGAGGCGCGCAGCTCCCTGCTCATCAGCGCGTACTGGAAAATCCCGTTGCAGGCCGCCGTGCTGCTGGTCGGCGTGTTGGTGTTCGTGTTCTATCTGTTCGAGAAGCCGCCGATGCTCTTCAATCCAGCGCACGACCGACGCGCGCGCGAGGCAGAGCCGGCGCGGTACCAGGCGCTGGCCGCGCAGTATGGAGCGGCGCTCGCAGACCGTGACGCGGCAGCCCGCGGCATCGCGGCGCACGACGCGGCGGCAACACGCGACGCGTTCCGCGCCGCCGAAACGCGCGTGGAGGGGGTGCGGACGGAAGCGCTGGCCTTGGCGGAGCGCGTGACCGGCGAGTCGTCGAAGGATGTGAACTACATCATCCCGCACTTCGTGTTGTTCGACCTTCCCGTGGGCCTAACGGGGATTTTCATCGCGGCCGTGATGGCCGCGGCGATGTCGGCGGTGGCGGCGGAGCTCAACTCGCTCGCGACAGCGACGGTGATCGACTTCTATCGGCGGTGGGTGCGCCCCGTAGCGCCCGACGCCGAGTATCTGCGCGCATCGAAGATCGCGACGGCGTTCTGGGGCGTGTTCGCGTGTGTGATCGCGACCTACGCCGTGAGCCTCGGATCACTGATCGAGGTCGTGAACCGCTTCGGGTCATTCTTCTACGGCTCGATCCTCGGCGTGTTCCTGTTGGCAATGATTCCGAAGGCGCGCGCGTTGGGCGCGTTCGTCGGGCTCATCTCCGGGATGTTAGCGGTTGGCGCGGTGAACTTTGGCCGACCGGACGTGGCGTTCCTCTGGCATAACGTCATCGGCGCCGTGACCGTGGTCGTTGTCGGACTCGCCATAAGTAGCCTGAGTCGTAGGTCGGTAGTCGCGAGTCGTTAGCGCCTGTCGCCTGTCGCCTGTCGCCTGCCGCCTACGGAACGACCACCTTCTCCGGCGCCTTGGCCGCCAGCAGGTTCACGAAGAGCCGCGCCGCACCCGGAACACCGTTCGGCAGCTGACGGAAGAATGCGAGCGTCGTATAGACGTACGTACCGGCGCCGTACTTCGCCACCAGAATCGGCCCGTCGTTAGGCGGCTCGCTCGGGTCGTTCGTCGACAGCACCCCGGCATACTCGCCCGCATGCGTCCTCGGCATGTACAGCGTCCGGTCCTGAATCCAACCCGAGAAATCCGACTCGGTAATCGTATTCGGGTAGGTCAGTACACGGGCCTTGGGGTCGAGGAGGCGGACCGGGCTCGTTTCGTCCGTCACCCGATCCGCCGGCCGGGCGAGCGTGATCGGATACGGCATCATCCCCGCCCGCGTCATCTCGTACTGGCCGTACTGCACCACCATCGTTCCGCCCTTTTTCACGTAGTCGAGCAGCGCCGCATTGTTCGCCACGAGCGCGTCGTTCGACTCGTACGCACGAGAGCCCACGACGATCGCGTTGAAGCGCGAGAGATCCGTCTTCGGGATATCCGCCGGGTTCAGCGCGGTCACGCGCAACCCAAGCTGCTGCAGCATCGGAGCCGAGTTGTCTCCAACGCCCTGGATGTACGCGATGACGGCGTCGGCCGGGACCTTGAGATCGACCGCCTCGATCGCGACCGTCGCATCGCGATAGAGTCGCTGCGGTCGAATGTGATCGTATTCGATCGCCGTATAGCCCGTGGTGTAGCGGCGTCCATCCGACTCCGCGATGGCGGAGATGATATGTCGCCCCGGCACCAGCTCCCCGCGAATCGTGAACGTTGCACTGCGCACGGCCCCGTATGCCGGGAGCGTCACCGATCGCGCAGCGGAATCGACGCGAAGGCCGGTCGGCAACCGCAGCGAGACACGAACGTCCCGCGACACCGTAGCGGCCGAGCGCACCTCGACGCGAAGCTGCCTGACGAGCGGCGTACGCGCGGGCGCATACTCCACCGCGCGATCGAGCGTGACCGACAGCTCGGGGACGAACGCCAACGGACGACTCACGTCGCCACGGAGCGGATCGGCGTACCGATATACGACCGGCACGTCGAGCTCGACCGGATATCCCGGCGGCGTGCCAACCGATAGTCGGACCCTAACGACGGCTCCACGTGTGGCCTGGTTCTCGGATTCGACGAGACTCGCCTTGGCGAACATGTCGCCCTGGCGTGGGGGGCTCAACCAATACGGTCCGTCGACAGGCCGTTCGCTCTGCGCACACTCGAATCCTCGCCAGGTGCGCGCGCTATCAGGGAGAATGGTGGCCGTGCTGTCGTTCCAAAGCATGACCGAGTCGCGCGGCGCGCGTCCGCCGGGCATCGGACGACTCCGTTGGCAATGCACGATGTACGACGGATCCGCCTGCACCGCCAAGCGACCGCGGTTGTAGACGGTGACGGTCAGCGGCGTGCTGTCGCCCGTGGCGATCTGCTCGCGCGGAATCGTTGCCTCCACAGCCACGCCGCTCGCGAGCGCGATCGCGTCGACCGCCTTGCGATAGGCAATGGTCGCTGCTTCCCGGAGGTCGGCCGACGCGGGCAGCGCCCCGACCACCTTGACACCCGGATGCGTTCGAGCAAAGTCGTTAGGCGCCACACCGAACCGCGCCAGCTCGCCGGCAAGCACCGTCAATGGTCCAACCGCGGAGGACGGATCACGCAGGTACGGCGTCGCCTTCACCTGTTCCACGAGCGATTGAACCCGGTCAATCTCCTGAGCAACCGGCGGCTCTGTCGACACCGTCTTGAACCGCGCCCACGTCGTATCGATGCCGTCGAACAGCGATCGCTCGGCGCCGGCCGGCTGCGACTCGTTCACGCGCGTCGCCTCGCGGCGCACTTGCGTGAATCGCGCGCCCTTCGGCTGGATCGATCCGAACGCCTGCGACTTGTGCTGCGACCGACTCTGCGCCGCAATCTCGGCGTACGAGCGGCCGAGCATCGCATTGAACTCGCCGACATTGATGCGAAGCACCGGGTCCGTCGCCGCCGCCGACCACGCGCCACGATAGAACTTGAGTGGCGTCCAGCCACCCAACCCTGCCGTGGCGGACCGTGGGATCCGCACAGTGTCACCGGCCACGTCGTACGCCTCGCGCGCCAGAATGCCTGATGCCTGATGATGTCCGTGCCCATCGCGCGGCGTACCAGAGAACATGGCGACGATCACGTGCGGCTTGAACGACCGCACGACCGTCACGACGTCGCGGAGGATCGAGTCCCGGGGCCAGTGCCGGAATGTCTCGTCGGAGCTCTTCGAGAATCCGAAGTCATACGCCCGCGTGAAGTACTGGCGCCCGCCGTCGATCCGCCGCGCGGCAAGCAGCTCCTCGGTGCGTATCGCGCCTAACGCATCGCCGAGCTCGTTCCCCAGCAGGTTCTGACCGCCGTCGCCCCGGGTGAGTGCGAGGTACGCGGTCTCGACGTGCCGCCCGCGCGCAAGCCACGTGATGAGCTGCGTGTCCTCGTCGTCCGGGTGCGCCGCGATGACGAGCACCCGCATGGGCACGGAGAGGCCCGAGATGGCTTCATCGAGCGCAGCGATGCCCTGCGATCGGACAGGGCGCGGAAGCGCGAAGGTCGCTGCCGTGGCGGCAGCGACCCCGATCAGCGCGCGACGAATATTCTGAATGCGCATTTACGAACGTGCTGCCGCTTTCCGCCTGGTTGGGACCTCGAGCGCTTCGGTAACGATGCGCGCCTGCTCCTCCTGATGCGACGCAACGTACCCTTCCGCCGGGCTCGCACGCTCCGGACGGCCGATATAGCGAATGAGCATCGCGTTCCCCGTGCAGGCTCGCAGCCGCGGCCACACGTACGTCCAGGCGCCCATGTTCTTCGGCTCCTCCTGCGCCCAGACGACCTCGGTGACATTGCGATAGAGGTCGACGGCGCGTGAGACCTGTTCCGCTGGCCACGGGTAGAGCTCCTCGACACGTGCGATCGCGACGTTCGCCGGGCGCTCCTTGGCGTTGAGATCGTAGAACAGCTTGCCGGTGCAGAACACCACGCGCTGCACGTCCTCGCGTCGGTCGCCGATCGTTTGATCGTCGATCACCGACGAGAATCGCCCATTCACGAGGTCATCGAGCCGGGACGCCGCCTGCGGAAGGCGCAACAGGCTCTTGGGCTGCATGAGTACGAGCGGGCGGCGAGAATCCGACTTCGCCTGACGGCGCAGGATGTGGAAGTACTGCGCCGGCGTGGACGGGTACGCGACGGTCAGGTTCCCGTCGGCACAGAGCTGAAGGAAACGCTCGAGCCGTGCACTGGAATGCTCGGGCCCCTGCCCTTCGTACCCGTGTGGCAGGAGCATGACGACGCCGGAATGCTGCGCCCACTTGGCACGGTCGGCGGCGATGAACTGGTCGATGATCGGCTGCGCGACGTTCACGAAGTCACCGAACTGCGCCTCCCAGAGCACCAGCGAATCGTCGGCCGCAGTGCTGTACCCGTACTCGAAGCCGAGCACGCCGGTTTCGGACAGCGGGCTGTTGTAGATCTCGAACTGTCCTCTTGCGTTAGGCAGGTGCTGCAGCGGGGTGAATGTCTGGCCAGTGTTCGGGTCGTGCAGCACGGAGTGGCGATGCGAGAATGTTCCGCGCTCCGCATCCTGGCCCGACATCCGAACCGACGTGCCCTCGGCGAGCAATGAGGCGAACGCCAGCGACTCGGCGTGTCCCCAGTCGATGCCGCCCTGCTCGCCCATCGCATCGCGCCGGCGCTCGAGTTGTTTCGCGAGCCGCGGATGCGCGTTGAATCCCGTAGGCCAGGCAAGCAGCTGCTCGTTCAGGGCAACGAGCTGCTCGGCACGGACAGCCGTCTCGACCATTACCGACGGTGCCGCCTTGCCGTGCTCGATCTCGAACTCCTCCGTCTTCACCTTCTTCGACTCGTCGTAGATCTCCTCGAGCTGCTGTGCAACATCGCGCTCGGCCGCCTGGACGTCCTCCGTCGTCACAATGCCTTCGCGCACCAATCGTTCACCCCATACCTGTCGCGGCGTGGGATGCGCCTTGATCGTCGCGTATAACGTGGGCTGCGTGAACGTCGGCTCGTCGCCCTCGTTATGCCCGTGACGGCGATAGCCTACGAGATCGATGAGGAAATCCTTCTTGAACTTCGTCCGATACGCCACGCCCAGCCGCACGGCCGCAATGCACGCTTCCAGATCGTCGGCGTTCACGTGAACGATCGGGATCTCGAACCCCTTGGCGAGATCGCTCGCGTAGTGCGTGGAGCGCGCGTCGGTGGGGTCGGTAGTGAACCCGACCTGGTTGTTGACGATCAGGTGGAGCGATCCACCCACCGTATAGCCGCGGAGCCGGGAGAGGTTCAGCGACTCGGCCACAATGCCTTCGCCGGGGAATGCCGCGTCGCCGTGCACGAGCACCGCGGTGACCGTCGTCGAGTCGAACTCGCCCGTTAGGCGCTCGCCGAGAGTCACGCGCTGGCGAGCGCGCGCGACGCCCGTGACGACCGGATTCACCACTTCGAGATGGCTCGGATTGGGCACGAGCTGCACACCGACCGTTCGGCCGTCGGCGAGCGTCCGCTCGGTCCGGGCACCGAGGTGGTACTTCACGTCACCGGTTTCGCTCTCGGCGGAGGCCGCGGCGTGTCGGCCGTCGAATTCGCCGAACACGGTACCGTACGGCTTCCCGAGGATGTGCGTGAGGACGTTGATGCGGCCACGATGCGCCATCGCGATCACGACTTCGCGCGTGCCGGTGCGGCCGGCGTCCTCGATGAGCACATCGAGCATCGGCACGAGCGCGTCGGTCCCCTCGATCGAGAACCGCTTCATGTTCACCCACGCGCGTCCGATGAAGCGCTCGAGGCCATCCACCTCGCTCAGGCGGCGCTGCAACGATTCAGGGCCCACGCGGTTCGTCGAGCTCGTTTGACGCAGATCGAGCAGCGTCTCGCCCGGATTCACCGTGACCTGCGCCTGGACCGGCGCAATCGTCAGTGTGACGCGGAAGTTGAGTGGCAGCGCGGATTCAACGTCCAGCAGCGTCGTGAACGGAGCGAACCATGATCGAGGTCGTCTCGGCCGAACGATGCGTCACCTGCGACCGCTGCGTACGCGTCTGCCCGACCGACGTGTTCGACACCGGGATCGAGACCATGTGGACGAGGGCGAGTCCGAAGCCGGCGGCGATCGGGCCGAAACCCTTCGGGACACCGGACTCGTCGGTGGTGCCGAGCACGATCAGCACGAAGACCGCGGTCACGACGATCTCGATGATCGCCACCGACATCAGATCGAATCCGGCCGGCGAGTGCGCGCCATAGCCGTTCGACGCGAAGCCGGCGTTCTGCGCCAGGTCGAGATAGCCGTTCGTCCCGCTCAGGATGAGGGCCAGGAGCCCAGCCCCGACGATGCCCCCGACGACCTGGGCGATCCAGTACGGGGCCGCCTTGGCCGGTTCGAGTTTCTTGGTCATCACCATGCCGAGGGTGACCGCTGGGTTGATGTGGCAGCCGGAGATGCGGCCGATGAGGTAGGCCATGGTCATCAGGCTGAGCCCGAAGGCGAGGGCTACGCCGAGGATGCCGACGCTGAGCCCCTGGTTGAAGGTGCCGGTGGCGAAGATCGCGGTGCCCGGGCCGCCGATCACGAGGATGGCGGTACCGATGCCCTCCGCGAGCACGATTCGTGTGGTTTGGTTCATGCAGTCCCCTTACTGATCGCGCCCCTGGACGAAGCGACGGTCATGACGCTATTGCGCGTCTCGGAGCCGATCGGGGACGGTCGACATCGGTACGGTCGCTCCCATGACCACCTCGCCAGCACCGACCCCGGAACTTCGACTGCTCGTCGACAACGTCGACTTCGGCGAGGGCCCGCGCTGGCACGACGGCCGTCTGTGGTACTCCGACTTCTACCAGCGGGCGATCTACTCGGTGACCACCGCCGGCGAGCGCACCGTGATGTTCGGCGACCTCGACGATCGACCGTCCGGACTCGGCTGGATGCCCGACGGCAGCCTGCTCGCGGTGGCGATGACGAGCCGGTCGGTGTGGCGCGAGGTCGACGGGACGCTCCAGCCCCACGCCGATCTCTCCGCCATCGCCACCGGTCACTGCAACGACATGGTCGTCGATGCCGCCGGAAACGCCTACGTCGGAAACTTCGGGTTCGACTTCGAGGGCGGCGCCACGTTCGCCGCCGCCGATCTCGCGCTCGTGCGGGCCGACGGATCCGTGGAGGTCGCCGCCGAGGGCCTGGCGTTCCCGAACGGTTCGGTCATCACCCCGGACGGCTCGACGTTGATCGTCGGTGAGTCGTTCGGCGGCGACTACGTCGCGTTCGACATCGCCGACGACGCGACGTTGTCGAACCGTCGGGTGTGGGCCGCGATCCCGGGTGCCGCCCCGGACGGTTCGGCGCCGGACGGTTCTGGCGCGTCGCCGAACAGGCCCGGCCCCGTGGGCGGGGGAGGGGCTTCGAGCTCGCGGTCGTCCTGGAACAGGCCGGACATGCGGGGCGGATGTCAGCCGCCGTGGCGGCCCCCTGGCTGGTGGTGAAACGGTGGGAGGCCGGCTGCACGACCCGGGCGGAAACTCACTGCGGCTGCTTCCTTCCGGACCTGACCGGGTTGGCGAGGCGCCCGTCCGCCGCCGACCTCCCGGGGGCAATATCGGGGTTT
>Ga0207662_10000542_pt1 | contig 16756 bp, 14 predicted proteins | sample KBSS33LmetaG_FD_184338 | JGI IMG/M metagenome (GOLD analysis project Ga0207662, IMG submission 184338) | Switchgrass rhizosphere microbial communities from Kellogg Biological Station, Michigan, USA - KBS S3-3L metaG (SPAdes) (version 2) | ecosystem: Host-associated > Plants > Roots >... | reverse complement strand
CCATTCTGGTCACCTGATAGTCGTTCCATTGCTTTTTTCGCTGAAGGTAAGCTGAAGAAAATTGACGTTTCGGGAGGTCCGGCGCAGACATTGTGTAATGCCGGCGTTGGCGCCGGTGGCGCATGGAATGCCAATGGAGTCATCGTCTTTTCACCCGACACCGCAAGTGGTTTGTACCGCATCTCGTCATCAGGTGGGGTCCAGGCACCACTCACGACTCTCGATGAAACACGGCAGGAAGCTTCCCATAAACATCCTCAGTTTCTTCCAGACCAAAAACATTTCCTATTTCTCGCTACAAGCACACATGCAGAGAACAGTGCGATTTATGTTGGTTCCCTTGATTCAAAAGAAACCAAGTTACTTGTCAACGCGAGAGCTAGGGCCAGATACATGCCTCCGGGTTATCTCTTGTTTTTGCGAGATCGAACACTTATGGCCCAATCATTCGACGCCAATCAGTTGACGCTGGCGGGTGAGCCATTTCCTCTGGCGGAACAAGTAGGCTTCAATGCAGTCCTTGGGAACGCTGCCTTTTCTGTATCTGACAATGGTACGTTCACCTATCTGACTGGCAGCATCGGTGGTGGGCAACCGGCCATATACTCCAGAGACGGAAAACGGATGAGTTCCGTTGGACCACCTGGCGAATACTTCAATCTGTATTTGTCGCCAGATGAAAAAAGAGTCGCTGTTGCCGTATCGGATCCACAGACCGGAGCACGCGATGTCTCGCTACTGGATATCGCTAACGGCACTCCCACACGTTTTACGTTCAGCCTCGCCGAAGATTTTCTTCCTGTTTGGTCACCAGACGGAACACGCATCGTGTTTTCTTCGGATAGAGAAGGGCCCGGCAACCTATATCTGAAGTCCGCAAGTGGTGCCGGCAATGAAGAACTATTGTTTAAGAGCAACGAGAGAAAATGGCCGGGTGATTGGTCGAGAGATGGACGTTTCATCATCTGTACTAGCCGCAGTCCGACAACGAAGGATGACCTATGGGTAATGCCCATGACGGGAGATCAAAAACCCTTTCTGTACTTGCAGTCGTCGAACGACGAAGATCATCCGAGGTTCTCTCCCGATGGTCATTTTGTTGCGTACACATCAGACGAGCACGGGAGGTGGGAAGTTTATGTCCAGACCTTCCCGGCTTCCGGCGGCAAGTGGGTCGTTTCGGCTAATGGAGGCGCTCAGCCAAGGTGGCGACGTGATGGGAAGGAGCTTTTCTTTATCGCCCCAGACAGAAAGCTGATGGCGGTGGATGTGAAACTAGAGGGTTCTCTATTTGAAGCTGGCGTGCCTAAAGTTCTCTTCCAGACCAATGTCCCCAGTTATCCGAATCCGAGGAACGTCTACGATGTTTCAGCGGATGGACAACGGTTCATACTCGTTACCCCTCCTGAAGAAACCAGCTCAACTCCGATCACCGTAGTGGCTAATTGGACTACGGATCTGAAACGATGACTCTTGCCACGGGAACAAAGCTTGGCCGCTATGAAATTCGCTCGAAGCTCGGTGAAGGCGGTATGGGCGAGGTGTATCTGGCGGTGGACACCGAGTTGAATCGAACCGTAGCCGTCAAAATCCTCCACCAGGGTGTTGCTGCGAACGATCAAAGATTGCGTCGCTTCATTCAGGAGGCGAAAGCTGCCTCCGGTTTGAATCACCCTCACATCCTAACGGTTCATGAAATTGGAAGCTCGGCAGACGTTAGGTTCATCGCCACTGAGTTCATTGAAGGAACTACGTTAAGGCAACGAATTCGCAGTGATTCACGAAATCTCAGCGAGATTCTTGAGATCACCATTCAGATAACAAGTGCACTGGCAGCCGCACACGCTGCCGGAATTATTCATCGCGACATCAAGCCCGACAACATCATGGTCCGACGTGACGGATACGTGAAGGTGCTTGATTTCGGTCTCGCCAAATTGGCGGAGCCGTCCGGGTTTGTTGGCGATGCAGAAGCTCCAACTAAAGCGATGGTCCACACCGGTGCTGGAATGGTTATGGGTACGCCCAATTACATGTCGCCGGAGCAGGCCAAAGGAATCGCGGTGGACGCGCGGACCGACTTGTGGAGTCTTGGCGTCGTGCTTTACGAGATGATTACCGGGAGAGGTCCGTTCGCCGGTGAAACGCCAACTGACTCTCTTTCCCTCATCTTGCAGAAGGAGCCCGTTCCAATCACGCGCTATGTAAAGGACGCGCCGCCTGAATTAGAGCGAATCGTTACAAAGGCGCTCGCGAAAGATCGTGAAGAGCGATATCAGACGGCGAAGGATCTGTTGATAGATCTGCGGATGTTAAAGCGCAAGCTGGAATTCGATGCACAAATCGATCGTACTGCGTCTCCCGAGTCCAACAGTTCGATCCGAACTGCCTCCGGAACAATGGCGACACCAACATCACCAACGGTTGAGCCCGCCGCATCAAGTGCGGAATACATTGTCTCAGGAATCAAGCAACATAAAATGGCCGTGGCGATTGGCGCGCTGGTTCTAGTTTTCGCCATCGTCGGAATTGGTCTTTACGTTCATGCTAGAAACAGCGAAGTAGCGATTGAATCAATTGCAGTCCTACCATTCCAGAACAAAAGCGCGGAACCAGACAATGAGTATCTCTCGGATGGCTTAGCAGAATCTCTCATTTACCGGCTTTCGCAGTTGCCCAACTTAAAAGTAAGCCCAACTAGTTCTGTATTACCTTTCAAGAACAAGGAAATCGATCCGATCAAAATTGGGAATCAACTTGGTGTAAACGCAGTTCTATCGGGTCGAATTGTGCAACGAGGAGATAATCTGACGATTAGTGCTGAGTTGGTCGACGTTCGATACAACAAATTACTTTGGGGCGAGCAATACGAACGCAAGATGTCGGAAGTCTTGCAAACGCAGCGCGAGATCGCCCAGGAAATTGTGGAAAAGCTGAAGCTGAAAGTTTCGGGTGAAGAAAAAGTGCTGGCTAAGCAGTACACCGAGAGCAACGAAGCTTATCAGCTTTACCTGAAAGGACGATTCTATTGGAGCAAACGAACGGCTGCCGCCTTGCACAAATCAGTTGAGTATTACGAACAGGCGATTCAGCAGGACCCGAACTTCGCGCTTGCATACGCAGGGCTAGCCGATACCTACGCGCTACTGGGAGGACCAGAAGCAGGTGGAGATATGCCACCGATTGAAGCCCTGCCAAAGGCCAAAGCTGCTGCACTGAAGGCCATTCAACTTGATGCTTCTCTCGCCGAGCCACATGTTTCATTGGGTCACGTTAGTTACTTCTATGATCGCGATTGGGCAGCTGCTGAGAGGGAATTCAAACGCGCGATCGAACTCAACCCTAACTACCCCGTGGCTCACCATTGGTACGCGATCTTCTTGTCTACCATCCCCGGCAGGATCTCAGAGGCATTGACCGAGATCAGGCGAGCGTTGGAGCTTGATCCGACTTCATTGATCATAAACTCATGGTACGGGCGCATTCTTGGGTTGGCAGGCCAGTTGGATGAAGCCGTCGACCAGTTGAAAAAGACAGTTGAATTGGACCCAAACTTTGTTCTCGCTCATTACCGGTTGGGCCAGGCTTATGCCGAAAAGCGCATGTACCAGGAAGCTATTGATGAGTTCAAAAAGCTTTTAAACCTGCCAGACGGTGCCGTCACTGGCTTGATGGGTCTAGCGTATGTGTACCCATTGGCCGGCAGGTCGAAAGAGGCGGACGAGAGTCTCAACGAGCTGCTCGAGTTATCCAAACAGCGCTATGTGTCGCCAGGCCAAATCGGAATCATATACATCGCTCGTGGCGAGAAAGATAAAGCGTTTGAACGGCTTGAAGAAGCATATAAAGTTTATGATCTCAATATCATGCGAATGAAAGTTGAGCACAGATTCGATTCAATTCGCTCCGATCCGCGCTTCGATAGTCTCGTCAAACGCATCGACCTGCCTTAATACCTACCCCATAGTCTCAGTTACGGATAACTTCCACCTCGGCCGCAATGCGCTGTCTCCCTCACCGGACAGATGCTACGATGTTCGGCACACACAGATTTCAATCTTCAAGGGGGCGGGGGCGTATGCGTGTTCTTGTTACTGGTGGCGCTGGTTACATTGGCAGTGTGGTTAGTGAGCAGTTGGTGAAAGACGATCACGAAGTGGTCGTTTACGACAGTCTTTATAAAGGTCATCGTGACGCGGTTGTAGCCGGCGCACGTCTTGTTGAAGCAGACCTGCGTGATCACGAAACGCTGACTCAAACACTGCGCAACATGAAGTGCGACGCCGTTATTCACATGGCGGCCGATTCGCTTGTTGGTGAGTCGTACACTAATCCCGCAAAGTATTACGACAACAATCTCAACACAGGTCTCATATTGCTAAAGGCGATGCGCGACGCCGACGTGCAGCAAATGGTTTTTTCTTCGACCGCCGCTGTCTACGGCGAACCCGAGAAACAACCGATCGAAGAAACTGATCCGACTAACCCTACCAATCCGTACGGCGAAACGAAACTCTCGTTCGAGCGCGCGATGCATTGGTACGATCGCGCTTACGGTTTACGCTACGCGAGTTTGCGATATTTCAATGCTGCGGGCGCAACCGAAAACTGCGGCGAGGTCCACGACCCAGAGACTCATTTAATTCCTATTGCCCTCCAAGCAGCCGCCGGCAAGCGAACTCATGTTGAGATATTCGGCGACGACTACCCCACAGAAGATGGGACCTGCGTGCGGGATTACATTCACGTCATCGATCTCGCGCGGGCGCACATCATGGCACTAAACGCCTTGAGCGATGACAGTCGGATTTATAACTTAGGTTGCGGAGGCTCGGGTTACAGCGTTCGACAGGTGATTGATACCGCGCGTGAGGTTACGGGCAAAGAAATCCCAACGAAAGTCGCACCACGACGAGCGGGCGATCCGGCCGTGTTGATTGCCAGTTCAGAAAAGATCAATCGTGAATTAGCCTGGCAGCCGATGAACCAGGATCTGCGCGTGATCATTGAATCGGCGTGGAAGTGGATGCAGAAGCATTAGGCGAGCAGAAGGTACATGACTGGAATGATTTGAGAATTATTATTTGACATTTGTCATTTGAGATTTCCAAGCAGAGACGGTTCGAAATAGTACGAAGCGTGAACCAAATCTCAAATGACAAATGTCAAATAATAATTCTCAAATCATTCCAGCCTTCAACTGGAGCCGTGCCCCGTATTTGCCTGCGCGCTGCTCCTGGCTTTATTGCTTCACGGCAACCATATCAAACGTAAACTTTACCGTGTCCCGCACCCGAACCATTCCGTGAAAAGCTGATGTGGCCTTAACACCGTACCCACCGCGGTCGATCGTGAAGTCGCCAATCGCGTGGAGTTCATTGCCCTGGAGAGTCACGTGAGCGTGTATCTCTTCATTCCGCGTGGCGCCGTGTAAGGTCAGCTGTCCTCTAATCTCCACATCATAGCCACCGCCGTTGGCTGGTTTAGAGGTCACGCTGGTGCTTTGAAAGGTAATGTCAGGATACTTATCCGGAAGGAGCACAATCTCACGCAGTTCTTTGTTGATGATCTCTTTCTGCGGCTCAGTAAACGCCTCGCCCGTTTCAACCAGCGAACCAGCCTTTACAACGAAATGTAATGAAGCCGGTGTGATTGAATCCGGAGTCAGCACCACTTCCCCCGAGAACTCTTTCGCGACAAGGTGATGATCGTGCCCTTTGAACCAAAGCAAACCACCAGCGAAAGCCCTCGCCATGAATTTACTCCGGGGAGTATCAATTACATATCTGACTGTTGGTGGTGATGTCGAACCTCGTGGGATCGGTCCAACAGTTACAATTGAAATAATGATCGCGACCAAAATTCCCGCTGGTACCCATCGACGACTATTCTTTCCTGATTGCATGCGAACCTCCACGCAATACCGGCTCAATTTGAAGGGGGCTAACTGGTTACCATACGAGCGCACTGCGAAAAAAAAGACTGGTCCATGCTCCAAAGGTTGTTCGATGATAAAACAGTCGACTTGTCTGCTTGTGACGGTTGAGTTCTAAAGTTCTGCATATACTTTAACGACAGGCGAATTGCCTTGCGCGATCAGTTCGTGAAACAGATACTGAGAATCACTTATGAAAACCAACGCCCCAATTGAGAAACCTGGCGTGAAGATTACGCAGCAGAAAGCCGGGAACGCGATATCGGTCGAAGAGTTTCTTTCTCTGAAGCAACCAAAGGGAGATCTAAATCTCAAAATCGGTAGGGAACAAGTCTCACTAACTAGCCTTGAGCGGGTCTATTGGCCTGATCAAAAACTCACGAAGTTTGACCTGCTTTGCTATTACCTGCGGGTTGGCGATTACATCCTACCGTTCCTGAAAGATCGCCCGGCGATTCTTCAGCGTTGGCCGCGCGGAATCAAAGCGCCGATGTTCTTTCAGCAAGACCTCGAGAGCGCACCCGCCTTCATCAAGACGGCCCGACTGACAAATCTCGAAGGGCGGCAACTCGATTACGCGGTCTACAGCACCGTCGCTTCGCTGTTGCATTTCGTTAATCTCGGTTCGATCGAACAGCACCCGTGGCATTCAACTGTGAAGCACTTGTCGAAGCCCGATTGGATTGCAATTGATCTGGACCCGAAAAAGGCGCCATGGCAGAACGTGTTGGACACGGCATTAGTGTGCAAAGAGGTGGCAGATGAAATCGGCTTAACTGCCTATCCCAAAACCTCTGGGTCGTCCGGCCTTCATATCTACGTGCCGCTGAAACCATCAAACGACTATGAGCCGATCGCTGAATTTGCGAGATTGCTGGCGGGCGAAGTTGCTCGGCGGGCACCAAAGATCGCGACGATCGAACGCACAATCGCGAAACGAAAATCAAATCAAGTTTATGTCGACTCGATGCAAAATGCGCGTGGTAAGAGCCTGGCATCTACGTTTACCGCCCGTGCGAAGGACAAGGCACCGGTATCGATGCCTTTGACGTGGCAGCAGGTCGAGGAGGGCGTGAAGATAACTGACTTCACCATCAGCAATGTGCCCGAACTCTTGAATAAGAGAGGCGACCCGTGGGCCACCTTCTTTAAAGACCGGCAGGCTTTGAAGTTCAACTGATGTACCTCGCCCTTGCTGGTCAGGTTTTTATCGAGACAGCTGGCCGCCCGATGTGAGCGACAGCTCTGTGGCCGGAGAAACTGGAATCATTTGAGAATTATTATTTGACACCGGACTCGTTTCTATCCGGCTTTCCTTCGAAATCTCAAATGATAAATGTCAAATAATAATTCTCAAACGATTCCCTCCTTGACGTCATCAACCTCGGCTGCTTATCCTGTGTGGGTGTCGCAGCAGAACGTCTATCGCTATTACTACTATTACGGCCCGCTCTCCGGTTGGAGGGACGGTCGCGATGGACTCTTGCGTGCGCTGATTAGCTAGCACTGAAACAAGATCCTGAATCGGCCATCGGTCCTTCCAGACGGAAGGATCGGTGGCCGGTTTTTTTGTGTTCGATAGGCTCGGGATTACCACATAAACGAATCAAAACGAGGTTAACCATGACACCCACAGAAACAGATACCAAACCACTCCTGCTAGACCACGTTGATATGCGTATGGTCGCATCCGACACTGATGACGTGCCAACGGTTGATCGGTATTCAATAGTTCAGCTTGATCCAGATCATCCCGGGTTTAGAGATGCAGAATACCGAACTCGACGAAACCAAATAGCGCAGATTGCGATGAGTTATCGCGCCGGCGCTGCGATTCCTGACGCGCCTTACACGGAAGAGGAGCATGGCGTGTGGAGAACAATCTGGCAGGCACTTGGTCCAGCACACCGCAAGCATGCATGTCATGAATATCTCGATTGCCTTGGGCGGCTCGACTTCGACAGCAACCGCATTCCTCAACTCGCCGAAGTTAGTCGAAAGGTTGAATCGATCAGCGGGTTCCGGCTTGAACCTGTCGCTGGGCTGGTCGAGCCGCGCGTATTTTTGGAATCGCTCGCTAGTGGCGTGTTCCTTTGCACGCAGTACATTCGCCATCACTCGACGCCGCTTTATACTCCTGAGCCAGATGTCGCGCACGAAATCATCGGTCACGCCGTGACGCTCGCTAGCCCGCGCTTTGCCGAGATCAATCGACTGTTTGGAGAAGCCGTCCGACGCACGCAGAACGCTGACGCGCTAGACAAGCTGGCCCGTGTTTACTGGTTCACTATCGAATTCGGAGTGCTGCGAGAAAATGGTGATGTGAAGGCCTACGGCACGGGACTTCTTTCGTCAGCCGGCGAATTGGAGGAGATGCACAAAGCGGAGTTGCGTCCGCTCGATCTGGAAGCCGCAGCAAACCACGTCTACGATCCGACTCATTACCAGGCCATGCTTTTTTGCGCTGACTCGTTCGACGAAATGGATCAGATGCTGCGTGACTTCTTGCAGCGTTGGTGAATAGCAGGGTTAATGAGTTCAATTCGCTCGAAGTGCGCAGGCAGGGCAAATTGTTCAACTCACCCGAAGTGGCAGTCGGGAAGGGGGCAAGCGGGCGATGCGATCAAGATTCCATACCGACCAAGTAGCGCGCCCAGGCGATGGCCTCTACGAACTGCCGTTCAGGGGAAATAAACTCGTCGACGGGTGGCAGCTTTCAGCGATCGTTCAGTCGCAGACGGGAAACCCGGTAAACATTGTCGTCAACAACACGACGTTCACCGGCATCAACAATACTCTGCGTCCAGACGTGACTGGTCCGGTTTCGATCCTTGGAACGCCGAATCGTTGGTTCGACATCTCGCCGTTTGCTGTGCCGGTCGGACGATTCGGAAACCTCGGACGAAACGTAATAATCGGCCCGGGCTTTAACAACACAGACATCTCGGTGATCAAGCGAACGAACATAACCGAAAGTCAATTGATCGAATTTCGGTGGGAAGTATTTGATGTGTTCAATCATGCGAACTTCGGACAGCCGGGTCGCGTGGTGGGCACTACGAACTTCGGTCAAATCACGACGACTCGCTTTCCAACGAGTGATTCAGGCTCTTCGAGGCAAATGCAGTTTGCTTTGAAGTACAAATTCTGAAGAACCATAGGCAGGAGCAGCACGCAGGAGCAGGAAGAGCGCAAGGAGGATTTCCTGCTCCTGCGTGCTGCTCCTGCTCCTGAATTAGTCTCCGGAAGTTGCGGCGATCGCCTGGTCCTGAGGTTGAATGTGGTGTAGCTGACTGGCGTCGATCATGTTCAAACCTTTTTCGCGAACGCTTTGGAATGACGGCGTTATCTCACCGGCGAACGGTTCCATTCCTTCCGGATTGCGCCGATAACCCGTGAAGTCCAAATACAGTCGCTTCGACATAAATCGATCCGGAACGCCGGCGAACCTCAGCAGCGGATACTTAATGCCGTGTCCAAACAGCCGTTTGCCTAACAGACTGTAGTAAAGCGGAACCCCGAGCGACCACTTCAAGTTGGTACGACTGCCGCCGCGCCAAAACTCGATGTTGTATTTCCAGCAGGTGAAGAAAAACTCCCATTGCAAGTCGGTCATCTCGATCAGTTTCGCGCCCGCCGTCTTTGCCATTCGGGTATGTTCGAGCGGGACGAAGAACGTCGGCACGAACATCCCTTTCGCGTGACGAAGATCGTAAAGCATATCGAGCGACTGCTTAGTGTCTTCGTCTGTCTCGCCGGGTAAACCGATAATGAACGTACAGAACGGAAACCAATTGTGGCGGTTTAGTATCTCCATGCCCTTCACAACTACATCACGCCATTGGTGCGCCTTATACGGGTAGGCTTTGCCCTTCATGTACGTATTGAAGAGACGCGGGCTACCGGTTTCGAGTCCGATTATCGGATCGGCCACGCACTTGTCTGGATCGGTGGAATCTTTGTGATGCAGGTGTGAGTAGGGAACCACCAGTGGTGTCAGTCGTTCAATGATCGACGGATCCTTAACGACCGGGGCCATGGTGATGTGCGATGTTTGAATCGTCTTTATTCCGGGAACCGCGATGACGCTTTCAAAGAGCTTCAAAAGCGCCGGCACATTCGTCTCGAAGTTTGGTAATTGCTCGTAGAGGAACATATCTTCCGAAGCCAGCATTACTTCCGTTGCACCTTCGCGCGCATTGACTTCGGCACTGGCGATGATGTGTTCGAGCGGAAAGGATCGGCCAACCTTGGTCGCTGGTGAACAGAACTGGCAACCGCGACCGCATCCTCTCGTAATTTCGCAAACCCCAAACGTCGAACGATGATGAACGACTGGTATCTCTTCGACGGTCGGCTGCATTTCTTTCGGCACTTTCACGATCCGCGGAAGTGTTGGATCGCCTTCTACTATCCGGGCGAAAAGAGATGCGAAGACGCGCTCGATTTCGCCGTCGATCAAATAGTCGATCTTGAATTCATCCAGTCGATTCGCTTTTTCGAGCTGCCATGCGCCGGGTCCGCCAACGACGATCTTTGGTTTGTATTTCAGAACTGCCGGATGGGTGACGATGCGGATGAACTCATGGGCATTTACCGGCATTAGGTTCTCGCCGGCGAATTTCGAGTAGACGTCCGTCGCGTACGAGATGCCGAGCGGGTTATGGGCGTGAATGGCCAGGACCTTGGTTTCTGGTCCAATGAATCGATCGAGTTGATCGACGTAGCAAACAACGACATCGTCTTGGCTGTGCTGGCGCAACAGAAGAGTCTCGACAACGCGGAGACCGTTCGGCACATACTTGGCACGACCGTCGGGCCACGATTCGTTGTCGAAAGTAGCCTTGTTGAAGAATGTGTCGCTGTACTTCTGCGGGATCGTGGCTGACAGCATTTGTTGCCAAATACTGTGATTCCACTCGCTAGCCTCAGTCGATGAGGCTGCCAGGACAAACAATGGTGAGCTCACGGGGGTTGATTGACTCCTGGTTGTCTACGTTTACAAATGCTTTGACTGCGAAATAAATGATCGTCAGGGAAAGTGCCGAAAATTCTAGCACTCAGTCAAAAGCTTGCCAATCGTTTACTGTTCGCCGGGACGCGGATGTGGTGATCTGCAATGCGACACAGCCATGCTACGTGCGGCCGTTCAGATTCTCACATCGCCTTCAGCGCATCTGCCACCCGCTCGACAAGACTCGCGAGTGGTTCTTCGGGTAGAGCGGCGATCCGAATCAGCGCCGTCTGATACACGGGCTTTCGTTCGTCAAACAGCGCTTTCGCCTTGTCTTTCGTGGGCGCCATCGGCCGCACTTCACTTCCTGATTCAATCCGTTGCCAACAAACCTCGAAAGGCGTATCGAGCCAGATTGTAATGGCGCCGGTATCTTCGAGCAGTCGGCGATTCGTTGACTCAATCCATCCACCGCCGCCTATAGACAACACTCCGTCAAAGCCGGTTAGCAACAGATCCTTCAAAGCTGAAGTTTCGACAGATCTAAACGCCGGCTCGCCATCTTCCTTGATTATCTCCGCAGGTGTTCGTTCGTGTTGTCTCGTTATGTATTCGTCCAGGTCGATTACTTTGCGATCCAATAACGCGGCCAGCATCTGCGCGACCGCGGTCTTACCACAGCCCATGAATCCGACGATAGCTATTGGTACAGTTTTCACTTTTCGACAACTTTATGAAGCAAGTCGAAGAACTCAGGGAACGAAATGTCGACACACGATGCGCCGGAGATTTCGGAAGCGCCATCAGCAACAAGCGACGCGATTGAGAAAGCCATCGCGATCCGGTGATCTCCGAACGAATCAATCGCTGCGCCCCGAAGTTTGGCGGGCCCGTTTACAAATAGTCCGTCGTCGAACTCTTCTACGTCTGCCCCCATTGCTCGAAGGTTGCTGGCAGTTGCAGTAATACGATCCGTTTCCTTTACGCGCAGCTCGGCCGCTCCGCGAATCTCAACGCCGCTGAGCTGAGAACCCACCACAGCAACAAGCGGCAGTTCATCTATCAGTGATGGAACAATGTCTTTATCGATCACTAATGGGCCGTTGCTGGAGTGCGCAACCTCTGTCGTCATGACCTTGATTGTGCCTGATGGCTCATTACGGTCGGTTCGCGTGATACTAGTTTGGATTTCGCCACCCCATCTATTCAGGAGTGAAACGAATTCAGTTCGAGTTGGATTTAAGCAGACGTCTTCAATCGTCAACTCTGACTTTGGCAACAGCATCGCGGCCGCTACAAAGTAAGCGGCCGAGGATATGTCTCCTGGAATGATCATTTGGCCACCCATAAAACGAGCTGGGCCATCAATCATGACCGTTGTTCCAGTATTTTCAATCGAAACGCCGAAACCATTGAACAAACGCTCAGTGTGATCACGCGTCACTACGGGTTCGATCACGGTCGTCTGTCCCTTGGCATTCAAACCTGCGAACAGAATGCACGATTTCACCTGTGCGCTGGCGACCGGGAGTTCATAAGTGATCGGCTTGAGCTGTGATGTTCCTTCAATGCGTAAAGGAGGTCTGTCACGGATTGACTGAATCGTCGCACCCATCTTCTCCAATGGCTCAATGATTCGTTTCATCGGCCGTGAACTTAGCGACTCATCGCCAGTTAATTCCGAACTGAAATTCTGCCCCGCTAGTATTCCGGCCAGCATGCGCATGGTCGAGCCACTGTTTCCGCAATCGAGTGGCTCAGCAGGCGCGCGTAGTTGGGGTGGTGGCTCGATGGTTATGTTGTTCGGCGATTGGTTCACGCCTACGCCGAGTTGTTGAAGGCAAGCGAGAGTCGACTGGCAATCGCGGCTGGTAGAGAAGTTTTGTAATTGTGATAGTCCCTCCGCAATACCGGCGATGAGCGCAGCCCGATGCGAAATCGACTTGTCACCCGGGAGGCGAATAGTCCCCTTGATGCGGCTGGCGGGCGCTACCTTCATTGCCGGCAATCTTAACCTGCACAACCGTAAGAATGAACTTCCGTTCCCAACTGAACGCAAAGTTGACACGCGCCTTGTCTGCGTGTTACACCCTCGAACCTCCGGATAGTGTTGGAGCTTTTAGAAAGCAGCCAAGCCCTCGTAAAACTGCCTTTCGGGGAGGCCTTGCCTGATCGTTGTGACCGTAGAAACGACTGAGCTAACTTTACCCAGCCGCATCGAGACGGTTGCGAAAGCCGCCAACGCCGTAGCCGACTTTGTGAGTCGCTCAGGGATCTCGGAAGAAGCAGCTTTTGGGATCGACATGGCTGTGCGCGAGGCCGTCACGAACGCGGTTGTACATGGCAACGCACAGGATGAGCAGAAAGCAGTTGAACTCACGTTGAAGAGCTCGCCAGAGGCAGTTGAAATCACAGTTCACGATCAAGGTCAGGGTTTCAGTCCGGAAGAAGTCCCAGATCCAACAGAAGAAGAGAACATTTTGAAAACTTCTGGGCGGGGAATCTTTTTCATGCGCACTTTTATGGATGAAGTTACCTGGTCGATTAGACCAGGAGGCGGTACTACAGTGCGGATGCTCAAGCGACGTTAATCGCCCACATGCATAAAGGAGATCTCTGAAATGGCTGAGTTGAACATCGCGGAACGTCAAGCTGGTGACGTAACCGTTCTTGACATGAGTGGCAAGATCACGATTGGTGAGGGCAGCGTCGCGCTGCGAACGGCTGTTCGCAGGCTGCTTGAAGAAGGTAAGAAGCGAATTCTGTTGAACCTCGCTGGCGTTGGATACATCGACTCCAGCGGCATCGGTGAACTGGTTTCGAGCTTCACTGCCATCAACAAAGATGGAGGCCAGCTGAAACTTCTGAACCTGACGCAGAAACTTCAGGACCTTCTCACCATTACGAAACTTCTGACTGTTTTTGACGTTTACGAGAACGAACCTGAGGCACTCAACAGTTTCAAATAGGAACTACTGAAGCACAAAACCCCCCTGTGTGAAACGGAGTAGCAAACATGGCTGAGTTGGAATTAAAAGAACGACAAGCCGGTGACGTGACAATTTTGGATTTGAGCGGAGCAGTCCGAATCGGAGAAGGTAGCATTGCATTGCGTGATGCAATTCGAGACCTTTCCGCTGACGGCAAGAAGAAGCTGCTCTTAAACCTTGCAGGCGTTAATTACGTCGACTCGAGTGGCATTGGTGAACTCATCGCAAACTACACCACCGTCAGCCGCCAAGGTGGACAGTTAAAGCTTCTGAACCTGACCGATCGAATTCAGAATCTGTTGGTGATCACAAAGCTGCTTACAGTTTTTGACGTTTACGAAAACGAATCTGAAGCGCTCAAGAGTTTCCAGTAGGACCGGCCAAAGCCTGTCTGCGTGGATTGACAGGTCGAGAGCCTGCCTACAATGTTCCGTTCTACATTCCGCCGTCTGCTCGCGATTGATGATCCACCCGAGCGGACGGCGCTTGCTTTTTCAATCGGCGTCTTCATTGCCTTCTGTCCCTTGCTCGGGCTGCACACTATCTTAGCCACGTTACTGGCATTCATTTTCCGCTTCAACAAGATCGCGATTTACGCCGGAACATTTGTCAATAACCCCTTCCTCACACTCGTACCTATCATCATCGCCTCTTACGCTATTGGAGCATTCTTGCTGGGACGCCCACTCCGGATTCCGGACGAAGGCGTCGAACTTCTGACTCATCCGGCGATCTTTACCGGAGATTACTACCGCCGGATATTCAGTCAGAGTTGGGAGATCGTTCAGCTGTTTGCGCTTGGCGGAACGGTGCTGTCCGTCGTTTGTTCGCTACTGGCGTATCCGCTAACATTAAAAGCCCTTCGCAGGTATCGCCGACGGAAGTTAAAAGAACAGACGTGAGGCATTGGCATCGGCTGAGTGCCTGGGGGCATCTAGTTGATTTATTTATGAAGCATTATTTTCTAACGGCCATAACCATTTTTGCCATAGCGGCAACTGCTTTTTCGCAAACTACGCCGACGCAAAGACCAGCTACTCCGCAACAACGAACCGCGACCACCGTCGACCTTACGCAATACGGGATCGAATTTCAGGCGGACCAACGATTGATCGTAATGATGGCAGCGCTGGAAGCTGCCGGTTGGAATCCGTTGCCGGCAGGTCGTGAGCCATCAGCGTTCCGCGCCCTGGTGCGAAAGGACCTCGCTAATCTTGATCCAGAACTTCGCGAGCGGCTCCGTACTTTTTATCAGCGGAATCTGTTACCGGCGCCAGCGACTCCTGCCGATCAGGCTTCGCGCTATGTCTCGTTGGCTCTTGCGCTCAGCCCTGTGCCTAATCTCGACGCTCCCGAACGGTCAGATGATCTGCCTTCGGGACTTCTCGAAGTACTCGACTTTGCTCCACTCGTGAGGGAGTTCTATCGACGTTCGGGTCTGGAAGAGAAGATGGTGAGTTACGTCCGCGCTTACCAGGCCGAAGGCGACAGGTTGCGACCGCCGACGACGGAAATGATTCGTGGTTTGCTCACATATCTTCACACGCAGCCGCTGACGTTTTCGACAGAACGCGTAGAAATAAAATCACCAACTGCTAAGAAGAACCAGGAGAAAAAGGGCTATACGTTTCGACAAAAAGATCGACGGTTCTTTATCGAGCCGGATCTACTTGCTGCGCCCGGCGCAATCAACTTCCGCGTCATCGGCGATGACTACTACGCGATCGTGCCCGAGGGAACGGATCCAACCTCTTCAGAACTACGCCGCGCTTATCTGCAATACGTGATCGATGCACTCGTCCTTCGGTTCAATAAAGACATTGCAGCCCGACGGGACCAGATCAAACAACTCATCAACGATCGTCAAAAAGCGAATGGCCAGACTTCGCCTGATGTGTTTCTGACGGTGAGTAGATCGTTTGTAGCGGCTGCCGATGCTCGTTACGACGAAGTCAGACGTATCGAGACGTTGACGCAAAATGCTCGTGCACGGTTGCAAGCAGAGAAGGATGAAAAAAAGCGCGCATCGATTGGCGCAGAGACGATCGCGGAAACGAAAGCGATTCAGGACGAGACAGTCGCTCGGCTGGCCGATGACTATGAACATGGAGCGCTACTCAGTTTCTTCTTTGCAGAACAGCTGAAGGGAGTTGAAACGGCTGGCTTTGATGTCGCGAATTTCTTTGCTGACATGATGGCATCGTTCGATCCTGCAAAGGAAACAAAGCGACCGGATGAATATGCAGAGGCGCGGAAGCGCGCGCAGGCTGCACGCGAGCAACGTCTAGCCGCGCGACGTGCCGAAATCGCCTCGACGACCTCTGATCCCGGCAATCAACGAACAGCCGAGCTCGTAAAAGAATTGTCTGCGGTAGAAGAGATTTTGCGATTGAAGGACTACAACGCGGCCGAGAGTCGGCTGAAGAGTCTGTTGCCGAGCTATCCGCGGGAGCCGCGGATCTTTTTTGCGCTGGGTCAAACATCCAGCCTTGCTGCCGCCGACGCGATTGACGAACAAGTTCAAGCGGAACGGCTGGGACGCGCATTAAGCAACTACCGATTGGCACTTGAAGCGGCATCACCGGAAACTGACAAAGCCGTCATGTCGCGCGCCCACGAAGCCATCGGACGCATTAACGCGTTCCTCGAGAACAAAGCCGAAGCGCTGAAGCATTTTGACGAAGCGATCAAGATCGGTGAAGTGCGCGGCGGAGCGTACAAGGAAGCGCTGGAAGGGAAGCGTAGGTTGACTCAGCCGTGAGTGGCGATTAAGTCAGGCGCGAGTAAAAAGAAATCATTGGTCGATTGTCATTTGATATTTGAGAATTAACATTTTGTCTTTCGGACGCACTTCGAACCTTTCTCCCTGAAACCAAG
>Ga0207662_10000539_pt1 | contig 16781 bp, 11 predicted proteins | sample KBSS33LmetaG_FD_184338 | JGI IMG/M metagenome (GOLD analysis project Ga0207662, IMG submission 184338) | Switchgrass rhizosphere microbial communities from Kellogg Biological Station, Michigan, USA - KBS S3-3L metaG (SPAdes) (version 2) | ecosystem: Host-associated > Plants > Roots >... | reverse complement strand
GCCCCGAGCGCCTCGAACGTGCGCGCCGCCGCCTCGACTGCCTGCCGAACGTCAGCGTCGGCCTGCGCGTAGCCACCGAAGTCGGTCGTCCAGGCCACCCGCAGCCCCTTCACGCTCGCATCGCCGAAGTCCGCGAACGTCGCCACCTCGCGCGGGATCGTCTTTTGCACGAGCACCGTCGTGAGATCCGGCCGCACGTACATGCCGCCGTTGAATGCGGCCACCGGCGCGGTGAGATTCAGCGGCTCGACCAGCATCGCCATGCCGCGGGGCGGGCGCCCGCTGGTGATCGTGAAGTCGACGCCGGCCGCCCGCAGCCGCGCGACCGCGTCGCGCGTGCGCGCGGTGATCGTCTTGTCGCGGGTCACCAGCGTCCCGTCGACGTCCGCAATGAGCAACTTGATCGGCATGATCGCGACGCCGTCGAATCCGAAGGTGATGACGCCGCGCCCGTCGCGCTGTGCGTCTCTTTCTTATTCTCGGGTCGGCGATCGACCGGGCCTCCCCGCAGGGTCGGGTACCACTACTTTCCTCCGGAGGAGGAAATCTCATGATGCGGGCGGCCCTGGATGAGACTGCGCGGGCGCTGGTCGCCGACGGCAAGGGCATCCTCGCGGCGGACGAAACGCCGCGCACCGTCACGAAGCGGTTGAACGCGCGCGGCATCGAATCGACGGCGGACAGCCGGCGCGACTACCGGGAGATGTTCTTCAGGACCCCCGGCGTCGGCGCGTACATCAGCGGCGTGATTCTGCAGGACGAGACGATTCGCCAGTCGACCGCGGATGGGCTCCGGCTGGTCGACTTGCTGCGCGGCCAGGGAATCATCCCCGGCATCAAGGTGGACAAGAGCACCACCGCGCTGGCCGGATCGCCGCGCGAGCTGGTCACGGAAGGTCTGGACGGACTGCGCGAACGCCTGGAGGAGTACCGGGAGCTGGGCGGGCGCTTCGCGAAATGGCGCGCCGTGATCTTCATCGACGAGGACCTGCCGACGGCGATGTGTGTGCAGGCCAACGCCCAGCTGCTCGCGCGCTACGCGGCCCTCTGCCAGGAGCAGGATCTGGTGCCGATCGTGGAGCCGGAGGTGATGATGACCGGTCCGCACACGATCGAGCGCTGCGAAGAGGTCACCGGCCGCGTGCTGCACGCCGTGTTCGATGCGCTGTTCGATCAGAACGTCCGGCTCGAGGGGATGTTGCTGAAGCCGAACATGGTGGTGGCGGGCAAGAGCAGCGACCGGCAGCCGTCGGTTGACGAGGTCGCGGTGGCGACGCTGCGGCTGCTGAGACGGTACGTGCCGCCGGCCGTGCCGGGCATCGTGTTCCTGTCGGGCGGGCAGGAGTCGCTGCAGGCGACGGAGCACCTCGACGCGATCAACCGGCTGCCGGGACCGAAGCCGTGGAAGCTGACGTTCTCGTACGGCCGGGCGTTGCAGGACGACGCGATGGAGGCCTGGGCCGGCAGGCGCGAGAACCTCGCCGACGCCCAGCACGCGTTCTACACGCGCGCCCGATGCAACGGCGCCGCGGCGCTGGGGCAATACGCGGGCGCGATGGAGACCGAAGAAACCGCTTCGACGTGAGGAGGCATCCCGTGGTTGCACACGCAATAACGAGCCGGATAACGAACCTGACGCGCGGCAAGGGGACGCACCAGTCGGCGAAGGGGCACGGTGGTAACGGCAACGGACGCGCGGCCAGCAAGGAGCAGACGCGCCACGGGCCGCTGTCCGCCCGGGAGCTGGAGGCGATGCACGCGTACTGGCGCGCCTGCAATTACCTCTCGGTCGGCATGATCTATCTGAAGGACAATCCGCTGCTGCGGCGGCCGCTGCAGATCGACGACATCAAGTACCGGCTGCTCGGGCACTGGGGCGCGAGCCCGGCGCTGTCGTTCGTCTGGACGCATCTGAACCGCCTGATCGTGAAGGACGACCTGGACGTGATCTTCGTGGCCGGCCCCGGACACGGGGCGCCCGGCGTGCTCGGGCCGACCTACCTCGACGGCACCTATTCGGAGATCTACCCGGACAAGAGCCAGGACGAGGACGGGATGGGGAAGTTCTTCAAGCAGTTCTCTTTCCCCGGCCACATCGGCAGTCACGTCACGCCGGAAACGCCGGGATCGATCCACGAGGGTGGCGAGCTCGGGTACAGCCTGTCGCACGCCTACGGCATGGCGCTGGACAATCCGGACGTGATCGTGACGTGCGTCGTCGGCGACGGCGAGGCGGAGACCGGGCCGCTCGCGACGTCGTGGCACTCGAACAAGTTCATCAACCCGGCGCGCGACGGGGCGGTCCTGCCGATCCTGAACCTGAACGGCTACAAGATCGCGAACCCGACGATCCTGGCGCGCATCAGCCACGAGGAGCTGGAGGCGCTGTTCATCGGGTACGGCTACAAGCCGTACTTCGTCGAGGGGAGCGATCCCATGACGATGCACCAGGAGATGGCCGCCACTCTCGAGCGGGCGGTCGACGAGATTCGCGCCATCCAGCGCACGGCGCGCCACGCGAAAGAGGTCAGCCGCCCGCGCTGGCCGATGATTGTTCTGCGCGCGCCCAAGGGGTGGACGGGCCCGAAGGAGCTGGACGGCCACAAGCTGGAGGGTTTCTGGCGTTCGCACCAGGTGCCGTTCGCGGACGTGAGGACCAACCCGGCGCACCTCAAGGTCCTGGAGGAGTGGATGAAGAGCTACAAGCCGCACGAGCTGTTCGACGAGGGCGGCCGGATCGCGCCGGAGATCGCCGCGCTGTCGCCGAGAGGGGAGCGGCGCATGGGCTCGAACCCGCACGCCAACGGGGGCCTCGTGCGCAAGGAGTTGAAGCTGCCCAACTTCCGCGACTACGCGGTCGCGATCGGAACGCGCGGCTCCACGCTGCACGAGAACACCAAGCCGCTCGGCCAGATGCTGCGCGACGTGATGAAGATGAACCCGAACTCGTTCCGCCTGATGGGTCCGGACGAGACCGCGTCCAACCGACTGCAGGACGTCTACCAGGCGACGAAGAAGGTCTGGATGGCCGATCTGCTGCCGGAGGACGCGGACGGCGGCGAGCTGTCGCGTGACGGGCGGGTGATGGAGATGCTGTCCGAGCACACGCTGCTCGGGTGGCTCGAGGGCTACCTGCTGACCGGGCGGCACGGCCTGTTTCACACCTACGAGGCGTTCGCCCACGTGATCGATTCGATGTTCAACCAGCACGCGAAGTGGCTGGACATCAGCAAGAACCATGTGCGCTGGCGGGCGCCGGTCGCGTCGGAGAACATCCTTCTGTCGTCGACGGTCTGGCGGCAGGATCACAACGGCTTCTCCCACCAGGACCCGGGATTCATCGACCTGGTGACGAACAAGGGCCCGTCGGTCACGCGCATCTATCTGCCGCCGGACGCGAATACGCTGCTGGCGGTCGCCGATCAGTGCCTGCGCAGCACCGACTGCATCAACGTCATCGTCGCCGACAAGCAGAAGCACCTGCAGTTCACCACCATCGACGAGGCAGTCATTCACGCCGCGAAGGGCCTCGGCATCTGGAGGCGGGCGAGCACGGACGCGGGCGAGGAACCGGACGTCGTGCTCGCGAGCTGTGGTGACGTCGTCACGCTGGAGGCGCTGGCGGCGGCGGCGATCCTGCGCGAGCGGCTCCCCGACCTGAAGCTCCGCTTCGTCAACGTGGTGGATCTGTTCAAGCTCCACCCGATCACCGACCACCCGCACGGGTCGTCGGAGCGCGACTTCGACGGGGTGTTCACCGCCGACAAGCCGATCATCTTCAACTTCCACGGCTACCCGTCGCTGATTCACAAGCTCGCCTACCGCTTCAAGGGCCAGCAGAACATGCACGTCCACGGTTACCGGGAGAAGGGGAACATCAACACGCCGCTGGAGCTGGCGATGTTGAACGGGACGTCGCGGTTTCACCTGGTGATCGACGTCATCGACCGGGTGTCGCGGCTGCAAGACAAGGCCGGCCACCTCAAGGACGACATGCAGAACGCGATCCTCGACAACCTGCGCTATGCGCACGACGAGGGGCGCGACCGGCCCGAGATCTCCGACTGGACCTGGCCGGGCTGATCTCCCATGCGCATCGCGATTGGTTCGGACCACGCCGGCTTCGAGCTGAAGGAGGCTGTAAAGGCGTTCCTCACCTCCGAGCACTTCGACGTCCTCGACGTCGGGACACGCAGCAAGGAGCCGGTCGATTACACGGACTACGCCGAGGCGGTCTGCGCCGCCCTGCGTGGGCACGGCGCCGAGCGCGGCATTCTCCTGTGCGGCAGCGGCGTGGGCGCGTCGATGGCGGCGAACCGGATGCCCGGCATCCGCGCCGGGCTTTGCCACGACACCTACTCGGCACGCCAGGGGGTCGAGCACGACGACATGAACGTGCTGGTGCTGGGCGGCCGCGTGGTCGGCGTCGAGCTGGCGCACGAGCTGATTCACGCCTTCGTCAGCGCGCGCTTCAGCGGCGAGGCGCGCCATCTGCGGCGGCTCGCGAAGGTGGCGGCGCTGGAGAATCCCCTGCGCGCGCTGCAGGTGTTCGGGCAGTCGATCTGGCTGGACTTCATCCGCCGCACGCTGATCACCAGCGGCGAGCTGCGCCGGCTGGTCGACGAAGACGGGCTGCGCGGGGTGACGTCGAACCCGTCCATCTTCGAGAAGGCGGTCGCGGGCAGCTCCGATTACCGCGAGCTGCTGGAGGCGCCCGAGTCGCGCACGCTGGATCCCAGGGCCCTTTACGAGCGGCTGGCGATCCGCGACGTTCAGGAGGCGGCCGACGAGCTGCGGCAGGTCTACGACCAGTCGGCGAAGCGCGACGGCTACGTCAGCCTGGAAGTGTCACCGCTGCTCGCAAGCGACGCGAACGCCACGTTCGACGAGGCGCGACGCCTCTGGCGGGCGGTGGGCCGCGCAAACCTGATGATCAAGGTGCCCGCGACGCCGCCGGGAATCGGCGCGATCGGTCGCCTCATCAGCGAAGGCATCAACGTCAATGCGACGCTGCTGTTCGCGCGGGAGACGTACGAACAGGTCGCGGAGGCGTACATCGCGGGGCTGGAACGCTTCGTCGCACGGGGCGGCGAGCCGTCCGGCGTCGCCGGCGTGGCGAGCTTCTTCGTCAGCCGGGTCGATGCGGTCGTCGACGCGATCGTGACCGAGCGCCTGGAGGCGACGACGGACGCGCGCGCGCAGGCGCTGCTCCGGTCTCTGCTGGGCAAGGTCGCGATCGCCAACGCCAAGCTGGCCTATCAGCGCTACCGGGAGATCTTCACGGGCCCGCGCTGGCGCCGGCTGGCCGACCAGGGGGCGCAGACGCAGCGCCTCTTGTGGGCCAGCACGGGGACCAAGGATCCGAGCTACCCGGACGTGCTCTACGTCGAGGGGTTGATCGGACCCGACACGGTCAACACGATGCCGCCCGCCACGCTGGACGCCTTCCGCGACCACGGCCGGCCGCGCGCAACCCTGACCGAGGACATCGATTCGGCGCGCGACACCATCAGCACGCTCGAGCAGATCGGGATCTCGCTCCCGGAGGTCACCGATCGCCTGCTCGCGGACGGCGTGCGGCTGTTCGCGAACGACTTCGAGAAGCTGCTGGCCGCGGTCGCGCGTCAGAGCCGGGAGGCGGGGGCGGGGCGGACCAACCGCATGACGTACAGCCTGCCGGCGCCCCTCACCGCCGCGGTGAAGCGATCGCTCGACGACTGGCAGGCGCAGGGCAAGGCGCGCCGCTTCTGGCAGCGCGACGCCTCGCTGTGGAGCGGCCGCGACGAGGCGCAGTGGCTCGGTTGGTTGGGCATCACCAACGATCAGCTGGCGCACGTCCAGCGGTTCACCCAGATCTCCGACGTCGCCCGGACCGCCGGGTTCGCGCACCTGGCCTTGCTGGGCATGGGGGGCTCCAGCCTGGGGCCGGAGGTCATGCGGACGACCTTCGGCAAGATCGAAGGGTATCCCGAGCTGCACATCCTCGACTCGACGGATCCCGCGCAGGTGAGGGCGCTGGAGCGCGCGATCGATCTGGATCGGACGCTGTTCATCGTCTCCAGCAAGTCGGGCTCGACGCTGGAACCCAACATCTTCAAGCAGTACTTCTTCGATCGCGTGGCCCAGCGGATCGGCCATCAGGAAGCGGGGCGCCACTTCGTCGCGATCACGGATCCGCATTCGAAGATGCAGCACGTCGCCGAGGGCGACGGCTTCCGGCGCGTGTTCTTCGGCTGGCCCAACATCGGCGGCCGCTATTCGGCGCTGTCGGATTTCGGGCTGGTGCCCGCCGCGGCGATGGGCGTCGACGTCGGCCGGTTCCTCGATCGGACCGAGACGATGGTGAACGCCTGCATGCCGTCGGTGCCGGCAGCCGAGAACCCCGGTGTCGTCCTGGGCAACATCCTCGGCATCGCCGCGAAGGAGTTCGGGCGCGACAAGGTGACGATCGTCGCGTCGCGGGGGGTCGCCGACCTGGGCGCCTGGCTCGAGCAGTTGATCGCCGAGTCGACGGGCAAGGAAGGCAAGGGCCTGATCCCGATCGATCGCGAGCCGCGCCTCGATCCAGGCACCTACGGCAGCGATCGGATCTTCGTCCTGCTGAGGCTCGAGTCCCGACCCGACCCGGTGCAGGACGAGTTCGCGGCCGCGCTGGAACGCGCGGGCCAGCCGCTGGTGCGCGTGCGGATCGACGATCCGTACGATCTGGGCGAGGAGTTCTTCCGCTGGGAGATGGCGGCCGCTGTCGCGGGATCGATCCTGGGCATCGATCCGTTCGATCAGCCAGACGTCGAGGCGAGCAAGACCGCGACGCGCCGGCTGACCGCGGCCTACGAGGAGAGCGGGTCGCTGCCGGCCGAGTCACCGATCTTCGTCACAGACGGGATCAAATTGTTCACCGACGAGACGAACGCGGCGGCGCTGGCGCGCGGCATGAACGGGCACCGCACGCTTCCCGGGTACCTGGCCGCGCATCTCGGCAGCCTGCGGCCCGCCGACTACTTCGCGCTGCTCGGGTACATCGAGATGAACGAGGCGAACGAGCGGGCCCTCACCGCCATTCGCCGGCGCGTCCTGGAGGTGAAGGGCGTCGCCACCTGCCTCGAGTTCGGGCCGCGCTTTCTGCATTCGACGGGTCAGGCCTACAAGGGCGGTCCGAACACGGGCGTCTTCCTGCAGATCACCTGCGACGACGCCGACGACCTGCCCGTGCCCGGTCAGAAATACACCTTCGGCGTCGTCAAGGCGGCGCAGGCGCGCGGCGACTTCGAGGTCCTGGTCCAGCGCGGCCGCCGCGCCCTCCGCGTCCACCTCGGCGCCGACGTCGCCGCCGGCCTCGCCGCGCTCGCCGCCGCCATGCACGCCGCCCTCGACCTCCAGGGCCACGCCTGACGCCGGGCTCCGCTCGCTTTCGGTTGAGGGGGCCGCGGCCTGTGTGGTGCCCCTCCGTGCTCAAACATCCCTACGCAGGTCCCCCCAGCCCACGTCCTTCTCAACCCTCCGCTTCGCTACACCTTGAACACTGCGCCTTCAAATCGCCGCTTGAACGCTGCCGAGTTCAAGGCGTAGCGAAACGCCGGGTTGAGCAAGGACGTGGGCTGTGTGTGCCCCTCCGCGCGCAGTTCCCGGAGCGGCCACGGACGCCCGTCGAGGAGATCCGGGTGCAGCCGCGTAGGGATGTTTGAGCACGGAGGGGCACACACAGCCCGCGGCCCCCTCAACCGAAAGTGAGCGGAGCCCCGATGGAGCGTCAGCCCGGTTTGCCGAGCATCGTGCCGGCGAGCTTGGACAGCAACTCGGTCAGCGGCATCTGGATCAACGCGACCGGAAGCATCGGCAGCAGCGCGGCGAATGCGATCGTCGAGGCGGTGCGCAGGCCGAAGGGCCAGATCCGCATCTTGTCGACGACGTTGAAGCCGTTCGCCAGGTCGGCCAGCGACTGGATGTCCGCGGTGCCGAGCAGGTCGTTCCGATGGCGGCTCGTGAACCAGCGCTCCTGGAACTGCCGCGTGTAGCTGGCCGCGAGGGTGCCGTAATCGAAGAGGCCCTGGTACCGGCACCGCCACAGGTGCCCGGACACCGCCAGCGTCGGGCCCAGCGCGACGACCACCCCGGCGACGACGAAGACCAGGGCGTAGGCTTTCAGGTCCGTGACCTTGACGCCGAGGCGGAGGACCTGGTCCGCCCAGACGCCGGCCTGGGTCGCCGCCAGGGCGGCGATCGCGTAGGCGAAACCGAGCGACGGCCACGACAGGAACTCGAGCCCGCCCGCCAGGTCGGGGTGCGTGGCGACGGGCGCGAGCCGCAGGCGGGAGAGCCGCCACAGCATCCGCGTCCAGGTCACCCACCGCCACAGCGCGCGGTAGGCCAGGAACTGGAACATCGGCAGCGCGACCAGCGCGTACCACCAGCGCGCCACGACCAGCTCGCGATCCATCGTCAGCCGGCGCGCCACCAGCTGCACGCCGCCGAGGTTCCAGGCCACGAACTGGCTCGCCACCACCGCGACGACCAGCAGCGCGACTTCGGGATACACCGCGTCCCGAAGCCTCAGCGTCCGGGCGACGATCGCGTCCAGCTGCTCCGTTTGCCCCGGGGCCCAGCGGTCGGCCCTGAACCGCGCCACCACCGTGCGGGTGCGCGCATGCAGCGACACGTCGGCGCGCAGGAGCAGCGGGATGGCGAGCAGCAGGCGCACGTGGACGCCCACGTCGAGGGTGATTGAATGGCCCGACATCAAACGCCCGAACACGGACGCCAGGAACAGCGGCCCCCAGGCGACGGCGACGAACATCACGCACGTGTGCAGGTAGTCGATGCGGCCGTCGTGAAAGGTCCAGCGCATGCGCCGCAGCAGGGCGGTGAGCGGACCGCCGTCGATCAACGAAAACCCCGACGCCTCCCGCATCGATAGGAATATGGGACCGGGCCGGGCCGGGCCGCGCGCCGGCGGCCGGCTTCAGCGATTGACTTACGTTCGGCGCGCCGCGCCCGCGCGCCGCCGGGACCGGCGGATCGAGACGAGCCAGGCCAGCAGCACCCCCGTCGCCGCGTGGCGGCCGCCGGAAGCCGGTGTGATCCCGCAGTTGCACCCGCCATCTCCCCCTCCCCCTCCGGCTCCCCCGGGCGCGCCGGCCTGACCCGGAGGTCCGCCGCCCATGCCAGCGGCGCCGCCGCGACCACCCGTTGCGGGGCCGCCACCGGAGCCGCCGGAAGCCCCGGCCGCGCCTCCGGTCGAGCCTGCGTTGCCGCCACCACCCGCGCCGCCACCCGCCGCGCCTCCGCTCGAGCCCGCGTTGCCGCCGCTGGCGCCAGCCGCGCCTCCCCCGGCGCCACCGCGCCCACCGCCGCCCGCGCCGCCCCCGGCCACGCCTCCTCCACCGCCGCCGCGCCCGCCGCTGCCCGCGGTGCCCCCCGTGCCGCCTCGCGCGGAGCCGCCGCCCCCGCCTGTTCCTCCGGATCCCGCGCCGCCACCACCAGCGCCGCTCGCGCCGCCGGCGCTTCCACCGGCGCCTCCTCCAGTGCCGCCGCCGCTTCCGCCGGTCCCCGATGTCCCGGGCGCCGCAAAGCTGAAGTCGCGGATGACGACCTCCACCGGGTTGCCGTCCGAGGGCGGCGCGCTGAAGCACCAGAGGTTCATTCCCAGCGGCAGCGCCTGCTGGGGGATGTTCACCGTCGGGTTCTGGGGCGCGTAGGTCCAGGTCTTGATGAGGCCGGCCGTCCCGTCGATGGGCTGCAGCCCGCTGAAGAGAAAGTCGACGATGCTCGTGCTCGACCAGACGAAACGTGATGTCGAGAGCGTCGCGCCGTTCAGGGAGAACGTGTAACTGAGCTCGCCGATCGTGCTCCCCGACGCCGGGTAGTTGGTCCAGTCGCCGTTTGTTCCGTTCGCCTGGCCCCACCGCGAGTACTCGATGTCGATCTCGTTGGTCCCGTCCGCGCCGATCCCCGCCGCCGGCCCGTACGGAAACAGCCCGAGGACGACGTTCCTGTCGAACGTGTCGATCGGACCGTCGACCTGCCACTGGTAGGTGCCGAAACCAATCTTGTCGGTCGTGAACAGCTCGGCGGACGACCACACGCTGCCGTTGTGGGAAATCTTCAGGTGAAGGTATCCCGCCGCGTCGACCGAGACGTTGTTCGGATCGCCCTGACAGACGCCCGCCATGCCGCCGGAGGTGACCTGCCAGGTGTGGCCCTTCCAGGCCAGCGTCGCGGCCCGGGCCGCGGGCGCGCTCGTGAGGAACAAGAGCGCCAGCCCCACCGCCAGACCACCGCGCCGGGTAAACATGGCGCGAGTCTATCGCGCGTCGGCGGCGAAGACCTACTCGATCAGCTCGCGCAGCTTGGCGTTGACGACGACGTGGCTACCGCCCGGGAGCTCGACCTCCTGGAAGAACGAATAGTAGTTCGGGTGGCGCACCTCGATGCGGTGAAAGCCGGCCTTGATTTGCCGGCCGTCGCCCTTCCAGTCGGACACCTTGCCAACGAGCACGTCGTCGACCCAGATCGTCGCGTCCGGGACGTTGCACTCGACGCGGAAGCCGATCGCGTTCCCGCCGATCCCGTGCGCGCACGACGCGGCCAGCAGCACCAGCAGCGCCGCGGCCGCTAGCCTCCCCCGGAGCCTGGCCGTCACGGGTTGCCCCCGTTGCCGTTCGCCGGCGCCTTGAGGCGCGCGCGCGCACGAATGACGTCGCCGGAGACCTGCACGTCGCTCAATGTGATCATCATGCCCGCCGACCGCGAGAGGGCGGCGGCGACCGCGGCGGGCGCGGCGCGCGTGCGGACGCGGATCTCGGCGTGGCCGGCGGACACGCGGGTGAGCTCTGCCGCGGACACGGCGCCGACGCCGCGCAGGCTCTTGACCAGCTCGGGGACGGCCGCCGGTTCGACGACGTCGGCGTCGACGGTGACCGCACGCAGATCGCCCGAAGCGCCGGTCGCAGCGGAAGGGCCGGCGCCGGCGAGCCGTCCGGCCAGCTCGGCCCCCAGCTGCGTCCGGCACTGCGCCGCGCCGTCGCCCGACTTCTCCGCGTCGACGAAGACGCGCGCGGTGGCGGCGCGTTCGGCCACCGTGCTGCCCGCCGGCGCGGTCACCAGGCGCGCGTTCGCGCGGCACGCGATCGCCACCCGGCCCGTCCCCCTGACCATCCCTTCCGGCACGATCTCCGCCGTCACCAGGGCCGCCTGATCCAGCGACGCCCGCGCGGCGGCCTGCGCCGCGGCGGCGACGCTCGTCTCACCGGGGTCCGCCGCCCGCGCGCGCACGTTCGCGGACGCGAGCGCGCTCACCAGGCTGGTCACGAAGGCCGCCGTCCCCTCCCCCTTGTCGCCCGCGGCGACCAGCATCCCGGGCGCGCCGATCTTCGCCGGCGTCACCGGCGGCGCGACGGACGTGCCCTTCTCGAGCCGGCGGCGCAGCGCGGTCTCGTCGACCTCCGCCTCCAGCCGCACGGTGTAGACGCCGTTCGCCTCGCCGTCCTCCAGCGTCCGGTAGCGGGGAACGAAGCTGCGCGCCTTGGCCTCGAGCGCCTTCATGGTCTTGGCCTGGGCTGCGCGCGCCTCCGGATCGACGATGGCGGCCAGCGTCTGGCTGACCGCCTGCTTGAGCGCATCGTCGAGCGCGCGCTCGCGCGCGCCCGCCGAGTTGCCGCCCACCACCGGCGCCGAGCCGGTCACGATGCGCGCACCGGGCGTGCTGGGAACGTCGGACGGCGCAGGCGGCGGTGCGCCGGGCGCGGGTGCCTGTGCGAACGCCGATGCGCCCGAACACAGGAAAACGGCCAGGACAACGCGCTTCATCGCTGCAGCTTGCCAACGTAGATGATGACCTGGCCGCGCGCCAGTCTGTCGGGCAACTGCGCGTCCCCCGACAGCACGAGGCGCCCGTCCTTGTCGACCTTCCCGTCGGCGACGTTTTTGACCCCCTTGCCGTCCGAGACCCGATAGACCGCCGCGCCCACGCGCACGTCGCGCTTTCCGATCCGCGCCGTGGGCGCCGCGCCGAGGTGCATGGCCGACACCGCGACGGCGTACCCTTCGGGGTCGCCGGGCTTCTCCAGCCAGTCGCCGAAGCGGACCTCGGCGCGGACGATCGCGCCGCCGTTCGACTGGTACTGGACGTCGACGTCACGCGCCCGCCCGAGCGCGCGTTCGATCTCCGGGCCGGTCAGCTTGTTCCCCGAACCGAGCGGCAGCGTCGCCAGCGCGGCGCGCAGTTTGGCGACGGCCGCCGCGTGAGCCCGCCGCTGCGCGCCCGGGCGCGACAGGTCGACGCTCGGCATCCGAAGATCCGCGGCCGCCCCGCCGGTGGCCGATACCGTCCCCGCCTCCCAGTCGACGGCCGCGCCCGACAGCGTCTGCTTCAGGGCGTCGGACGCGCGATCGGCACGCGCCGCGCCGGCCGTCAGTACAACGCCGGCCACGCCGGCGGCTGCGAAAGCCGCCGCCAGCGCGATCGCCGCGCGGCTACTCCCACTCGATCGTCGCGGGGGGCTTCGACGAGATGTCATAGACCACGCGGTTGATACCCTTGACCTCGTTGACGATGCGCGACGAGATCGTCGCGAGCAAGTCGTACGGCAGCGGCACCCAGTCGGCCGTCATGCCGTCCTTCGAGTGAACGGCGCGCAGGGCCAGCGCGTCCGCATAGGTGCGCTCGTCGCCCATCACGCCGACCGACTGCACGGGCAGGAGCACGCCGAACGACTGCCAGATCGCCTCGTACAGCCCCGCCGCCCGGATCTCCTCCTCGATGATCACGTCCGCCGCCCGCAGCACGTCGCAGCGCGCGCGCGTCACCTCGCCGAGCACGCGCACCGCCAGCCCCGGTCCCGGGAACGGCTGCCGCCACAGCACGTGGCGCGGCAGGCCGATCTCGGCGCCCAGCGCGCGCACCTCGTCCTTGAACAGCTCGCGTAGCGGCTCGATCAGCTTCAGATGCATCCGCTCCGGCAGCCCGCCGACGTTGTGGTGCGACTTGATCGTCGCCGACGGCCCCTTGAACGACACCGACTCGATGACGTCGGGATACAGCGTCCCCTGCACCAGGAACTGCACGTCGCCCCCCGGCGATTCAATCTTCTTGGCCTCTTCCTCGAAGACGGCGATGAACTCCCGGCCGATGATCTTGCGCTTCTGCTCCGGGTCCTTGACGCCAGCCAGCTTGCCCAGAAACCGCTCGCTCGCGTCGACCACGCGCAAGTCGGCCTTGAACGCGTCGCGGAACAGCGATTCCACCTGCGCCGCCTCGTTGGCGCGCTGCAGGCCCGTGTCGACGAAGATGCAGGTCAGGCGCGATCCCATCGCCTTCAACACCAGCGCCGCCGCGACGGACGAATCGACGCCGCCGGACAGGCCGCAGACCGCGCGCCCGGACGTCCCGACCTTCGCCGTGACCGCGGCGACTGCCTCGCCCACGAACCCCGCCATCGTCCAGCTCGGCTCGCAGCCGCAGATCCGAAACAGGAAGTTCGCCAGGATCTCCCCGCCGCGCGGCGTGTGCGCGACCTCGGGATGGAACTGGACGCCCCAGAACTTGCGCGCGGGCGCCGCCACGGCCGCCGCCGGGCAGTTCGCGCTCTCGCCGACCACCTCGAACCCGGCCGGCAGCGACTCGACGCGATCGCCGTGCGACATCCAGACGGGGATCTCCTCGCCGGCGTTGAAACCGTGAAATAAGTCGCCGCCGCTCTTCACACGGACCGTGGCGCGGCCGTACTCGCGGCGCTCGGCCGGAATCACCTTGCCACCGAGCATCAGCGCGGTCAGCTGCGTGCCGTAGCAGATGCCCAGCATCGGCACGCCCAGGTCGTAGACCTCGCTCGAGATCTTCGGCGCCGCCGCGTCGTAGCAGGACGCCGGCCCGCCCGACAGGATGATCCCGCGCGGCGCGAGCTCGCGGATCTTCGCGAGCGGGATGTTGAACGGGTGGATCTCCGAGTAGACCTTCTGCTCGCGCACGCGTCGCGCGATCAGCTGCGTGTACTGCCCGCCGAAGTCGAGGATCAGGATCAGGTCACGTCGGGCGGTCACTGCTCCACACGGTAGTTGGGCGCTTCCTTCGTGATGATGACGTCGTGAACGTGCGACTCGCGCAGGCCCATGGCGGTCGCGCGCATGAAGCGCGCCTTCGTGCGCAGGTCATCGATGGTGCGGCAGCCGGTGTAACCCATCCCCGACTTGAGGCCGCCGATCAGCTGGTAGATCGACTGCGACAGCGACCCGCGGTACGGCACCCGCCCCTCGATGCCTTCCGGCACCAGCTTCGCCTCGCTGGTGACCTCGGCCTGGAAGTAGCGGTCGCGGCTGCCGGCTCTCATGGCCCCGATAGACCCCATGCCCCGGTAAACTTTGTAGCTGCGCCCCTGGTAGAGAATGATCTCGCCCGGCGCCTCGTCGGTGCCGGCGAACAGGCTGCCGATCATCACCACGTGCGCGCCGGCGGCGATCGCCTTGGCGACGTCGCCCGAGTACTTGATGCCGCCGTCGGCGATGATGTTCGTGTTGGTCGACGCCAGCGCCTTGGCGCAGTCGCCGATCGCGGTGATCTGCGGGACGCCGACGCCGGCCACGACGCGGGTCGTGCAGATCGATCCCGGGCCGATGCCGACCTTCACGGCGTCCGCGCCCGCCTTCGACAGCGCCAGCGCGCCCTCCCCCGTCGCCACGTTGCCGGCGATGATCTGCGCCTTCGGGAAGTTGCGTCGCACGTCCGCGACCGACTGGACGACCGCGCGCGCGTGGCCGTGCGCCGTGTCGATGCAGATGACGTCGCAGCCCGCCTTCAGCAGGGCGTCGACGCGCTCGTCGCGATCAGGCCCGACGCCGACCGCGCCGCCCACACGCAGGCGGCCGAGCTCGTCCTTCGCCGCGTACGGGTGCTGCTGCGCCTGCTCGATGTCCTTGATGGTGACCAGCCCCTTGAGCAGGCCGTCGCCGCCGATCACCAGCAGCTTCTCGATGCGGTTCTTGTGCAGCAGCTCCTTCGCCGCCTCCAGCGTCGTTCCCTCGCCGATGGTGATGAGCTTCTTCGTCATCATCGCGTTGACCGGCTGGTCCAGGTTGCGCTCGAACCGGATGTCGCGGTTGGTGAGGATGCCGACCGGCCGCCCGTCGGCGACCACCGGCAGGCCCGAGATGTGGTGCCGCCGCATCAACTCGACGGCGGCGGCCAGCTTCTGGTCGGGCCCGACCGTGACCGGGTTGACGACGACGCCCGTCTCCGCCTTCTTGACCTTCGTCACCTCCAGCGCCTGGTCGGCGATGCTCATGTTCTTGTGGAGGATGCCGATGCCGCCCTCGCGCGCCATCGCGATCGCGGTGGCCGCCTCGGTGACGGTGTCCATCGCCGACGAGACGATCGGGATCGCCAGCCGGATGCCCGGCGTCAGCTGCGTCCGGACCTCGACGTCCTTGGGAATGACGTCACTTTCGGCTGGAACCAGCAGGACGTCATCGAACGTCAGCGCTTCCCGAAGATGTCCGTCCGGCAGCATCTCGGGACACTAGCAGAGCGCCACCACGGCCGGCAAGGCGATCATCGCCCCTGCTGCGGCCGGCCCGAGTGTTTACTTCTTACAGGTCGCCAGGATGGCGTCGGCCTGCTGCTTGGCCTCGGGTTTGACCGGCAGGGCCTTGAAGCTGGCGTTCGCGCTCTTGGCGCCGCCGCAGTCACCCTTGGCGACCAACGCCTTCATCAGCTCGTAGTGCGCGAGCGGGTTCTTGGGGTCGAGGTCGACCGCCGCCTTGCACTCCGGCACCGCCTTGGCCGCCTGCTTCTGCTCGATGAACGCCCGGCAGAGATCGGCCGCGAACGCGCCGTTCTTGGGCTCCAGCTTGCGCGCCTTCTCCTGTGCCGCGACGGCCGCGATCAGATCGCCGCGCCTGAGCGCGACGCGCCCGAAACGGTTCCACGCCAGCGCGAAATCGGGCTTGAGCTTGGTCGCCCTCTCCAGCGCCGCGCTCGCCTCGTCGTAGCTCTTGGCGTCGGACTGCACCATCCCGAGGTTCGCCCACGCCGTCGCGTCGCGCGGCGCGAGACGCGTCGCCTCCTTCAGGGCGACCAGCGCGCCAGGGACGTCGCCCGTCCGGCGCAGCGCCGCGCCCAGGTTCATCCGATAGCCCGCGTCGTCCGGCTTCAGACGAACGGCCTCCTTGTACGCCGTGACGGCCTCCTGCTTCTTGCCGAGACCATCGCGCGCGACGCCCAGGTTGTACTGCGCCTCCGCATAGGCGGGCTTCGCCTTCACCGCCGCCTCGAGCTCCGACGCCGCCCCCGGCAGATCGTTCTTCGCAAGCAACAGCGCGCCGAGGTTGTTGTGCGCCTCCGCGAAATCCGGCTTCAGCTTGATCGCCTGCTTGTACGAGGTCGTCGCGCCCGGATTGTCGCCCTTCTTCTCCAGCGCCACGCCCTTGAGATAGAGCGGCCGCGCGTCCTTGGGATCGACCTTCGCCGCCTCGTCGAACGCCGCGATGGCGCCCGCGACGTCGTTCTGCCGGAACAGGCGCTCGCCCTTTTCGAGCAGCGGCGCCGCGCCCGCACCCTCGGCCATCGTCAATAACGCCAGCATCAGGATCGTCATGCGCGTTGGACGATTCTATACGCCCGTCCCGATCACGGGGCTAGAGCACATCTCAAAAAGCCCCGGAGGGCTTTTTGAGAAGAGTGCTCTACTGTTTTTTCAGGTAGAACGTTCCGCGCCGAAGGCGCGGTGTGGTCAGTAGCCGCAGTTCTCGGTGGTGGCCATGTCGTCGGGGCCGAGCGGCTCCAGCTTGAT
>Ga0207662_10000537_pt1 | contig 16818 bp, 17 predicted proteins | sample KBSS33LmetaG_FD_184338 | JGI IMG/M metagenome (GOLD analysis project Ga0207662, IMG submission 184338) | Switchgrass rhizosphere microbial communities from Kellogg Biological Station, Michigan, USA - KBS S3-3L metaG (SPAdes) (version 2) | ecosystem: Host-associated > Plants > Roots >... | reverse complement strand
TTCTGCTGGTAAGCGCGCACTACGTCGGTGACATATTGTTCGGCGTGGCTGTAGCGGATGCGCGCCTGCGGACGAACGTCGGCGAGGTGGTTGCCGATCGCCTGCAGCAGGTGGGTCTTGCCCAGGCCCACTCCCCCGTAAACGAAAAGCGGGTTATAGGAGATGCCGGGGTTCTCGGCGACCTGGATGGCGGCCGCCCGCGCGAGCTGATTCGCCTTGCCGGTCACGAAACTGTCGAAGGTAAAGCCGCGATTGAGCCGCCCGCGTTCTGGGGCGGGAGCGGCTTCCATGCCAACGCGCGCGGGCGCTTGGCTGGCGCGCGGCAGCATGTCTGGCGCGCGCGCCAGCACCAGCCTAAGGCCGAGCTCGCGGCCGCTCGCCTCGGTGGCGAGTCGCTCGATGCGGGCGGCAAAGCGTTCGCGGACGAGCTCGAGCACGAAGCGATTGGGCGCGGCGAGCACCAGGGTGTCGCTCGCCCCGTCGGCCTCCGGCGCGAGCGGCCGAATCCAAGTGTTGAATTGCTGCGCGGGGAGCTCCTGCTCGAGCCGACGCAGGCAAGCATCCCAGAGATTGTCCATCTTGTAATTGGCCCGGTTGGAAGGCCCTAGGTGATTCGCCTAGTCGAGGAGAGAATTTTACCTTCTTGCCTCCCGGTTATCCACAGCGCCGCAGCGCTCCAGACGCGCCGACGACACGCTGACGCACATTTGACAACGCATTGAAGCGCGCGCTCTAATACCGCCCTTTTTCGGATCGGCAATGGCGACGAAGCGGACCTACCAACCCTCCAAGACACGGCGCGCGCGGCGCCACGGTTTTCTAGTGCGCAGCGGCACCCGCGGCGGGCGCGCAGTGCTGCGCAACCGTCGTGCGCGCGGTCGCCGGCGACTCGGGCTCTAACCGCGGACGACAAGCGCTTCGGGCTCGGCGCCGGCCGGCGCCTCACGCGAAAAGCGCAATTCGAACGCCTGCTGCGCGATGGCAGGCAGAAAAAAGTGGCTGGCTATACCTTCTACCTGGAAAGCCGCGATGCGGGCGGTCCGCGCCTCGGGCTGCTGGTGACGCGCAGGCATGCCGCCCGGGCGAGCGAGCGCAACCGCATCAAGCGGTGCATCCGCGAGGCGTTTCGCCTTGAGCAGGACCGGCTCGGCGCGATCAACCTGCTGGTACGGCCGCCCTACGGGGTCGCGCCTTCGTCCCGGATGATTGTGCGCCTGCGCAGTATCCTCGCCACGCTGAGCGCCGCATGAGCGCCCGCCTTCTGCTCGGGGCGGTGAGGGCGTACCAGTGGTGCCTGAGGCCGCTGCTACCGCGCTCCTGCCGCTTTCATCCGAGCTGCTCCGACTACGCGCACGAGGCGCTCACCCGCCACGGCGCCTGGCGCGGCGCCCGGCTGAGCGCCTGGCGGGTTTGCCGCTGCGGCCCTTGGCATCCCGGCGGTTACGACCCGGTGCCGTGACGTGAAGATGGATACCCAAAGACTCATCCTGCTTTTCATCTTCAGCTTTTCGCTGCTGATGCTGTGGGAGGCGTGGGACAAGCAGGGCCGGCCGAAGCCCCCGGCTACGCCGCCCTCCGCGCAGCAGGGGATACCGGCGCCGGCAAAACCCGCTACCCCGGACACGGCCAAACCGGCGGCACCTGCGGCGAGCACCGTACCCGGCGTGGATGCCGCTGCGAAGGGCGAGACGATCCGCATCACGACCGACCTCATGGTGGCCGAGGTAGACACCCTTGGTGGCACGCTGAAGCGCGTGGAGCTTCTCCAGCATAAGGATTCGAAGGATCCGACCAAGCCGTTCGAGCTTCTCGGACCGGAGCACCACTACGAAGCGCAAAGCGGGCTCGCCGGCGACGCCGGGCCCAACCACCGAACGCTGTGGCGCGCGCAACCCGGCGAGCGCGCCCTCGGCCCCGGCCGCGACGCCGTCGAGCTACGACTCTCGGCTTCGAGCAAGGACGGCCTGGAGGTGACCAAGATCTACACGTTCAAGCGCGACAGCTATGTCATCGACATCGCGCTCGAGCTGCGCAACGCGGCCAGCGCGGCGGCCTCAACGTATGCCTATTTCCAGCTCACGCACGACGGCAAGCCGGATATCCCGACGAACAGCGTCGCGTCAACCTTCGGCGCGCAAAGCTTCATCGGCTTCGGCGTGTACACGAACGAGCACAAGTACCAGAAGGTTCACCTGTCGGATCTCGACAAGGGCAAATCCGATCACGTGAAGCAGGCCGACAACGGCTGGCTCGCTTTCGTGCAGCATTACTTCGTCTCGGCGTGGCTCCCGCCCGAGGCGACGCCGCGCGATTACGTCACCGAAAAGCGGCCCGACGGGACTTACGCCGGCCGGCTGATGTTCCCCGCCAGCCTCGCCCCCGGCGCCTCGGCGCGCGTCTCGGCGCCCCTATATGCCGGGCCGCAGGAGCAGCGACGTCTGCGCGCAGCCGCACCCGGGCTCGACCTGGTGGTCGATTACGGGTGGCTAGCGATCATCGCCTGGCCGCTCTTCTGGCTGCTGCAGCAGTATCACAGCCTGAGCGCCAACTGGGGCGTCGCCATCATCCTGCTCACCGTGACGGTCAAGCTGCTCTTCTTCCCGCTTTCCGCGGCGAGCTACAAGTCGATGGCCAAGATGAAGCTGGTCACGCCGCGCCTCACCAAGATCCGCGAGCAGTACGCGCACGATCGCCAGAAGATGAACCAGGCGATGATGGAGCTCTACAAGACCGAGAAGATCAACCCGCTCGGCGGCTGCTTCCCGATCGTGGTGCAGATCCCGGTGTTCATCGCGCTGTATTGGGTGCTGCTCGCGGCGATCGAGCTGCGCCATGCGCCCTTCGTGCTCTGGATCCACGACCTGGCCGCGCTCGATCCCTACTACGTGCTGCCGATCCTCATGACCGCGACCATGGTGCTGCAGACCAAAATGAACCCGGTGCCGCCGGATCCGGTCCAGGCACGGGTGATGAAGTTCATGCCGTTCGTCTTCAGCATCTTCTTCTTTTTCTTCCCCGCCGGTCTGGTGCTCTACTGGCTGGTCAACAACATCCTTTCCATCGCCCAGCAGTGGCAGATCCAGCGCATGTTCGACCGCGACAAGCCTGCCCATGCCAAGCGATGAGGTGAGACAGGACACCATCGCGGCGATCGCCACGCCGCCCGGTCGTGGCGGCATCGGAGTAATTCGCATCTCGGGGCCGAAGGTGCCCGAGATTTCGAATTTGGTCGTGGGCTCCCTGCCGACGCCGCGGGAAGCCCGGCTCGCGCGCTTTCGCGATGTGCGCGGCGAGCCGATCGACGAGGGACTCGCGCTGTATTTCCCTGCGCCGAATTCCTACACCGGGGACGCGGTGCTCGAGCTGCACGGCCATGGCGGTCCGGTAGTGATGCAGGCGCTGCTGCGCGCGTGCCTCGACGCCGGGGCGAGGCTCGCGCAGCCCGGGGAGTTCACGCGGCGCGCGTTCCTCGAAGGCAAGCTCGACCTGGCGCAGGCCGAAGCGGTGGCCGACCTGATCGAGGCCTCGAGCGAGCAGGCCGCGCGCGCCGCCCTGCGCTCTCTCAGCGGAGAATTTTCGGCGGCGATCCAGGCTCTCGCTTCGCGGCTGGTCGAGCTGCGCGCGCTCACCGAGGCGATGCTCGATTTTCCCGAGGAGGAAGTGGATGTCGTGCATCGCGTGGATGCGACGTCCCGCTTGCACGGCATAGGAAAGGCTCTCGACGAAGTCCTTGCCAAGAGCCGCGAAGGAAGCCTTTTGCGCAGCGGCATTCACGTCGTGCTCGCGGGGCGCCCCAACGTCGGAAAATCGAGCCTGCTCAACCGCCTCGCCGGCGAGGAGCGCGCGATCGTCACGCCAATCGCCGGCACGACGCGCGATGCGCTGCGCGAGCCGATCCAGATCGAGGGCGTGCCGCTCACGCTGGTCGATACCGCCGGACTGCGCGAGTCGGCAGACGAGCTCGAGCGGCTCGGCGTCGAGCGCACGCGGCGCGAGCTCGCGCAGGCCGATCTCGTCCTGGTGGTAGAGGAGGCTGGCGGGGCGCCGCCGTCGCTGCCCCCGATTGCACCGCAGGCCGAACGGATCCTGGTCTACAACAAGCTCGACCTCGCGCCGCGCTTCGAGCGGCCGCAGGGCGCGCTCGCGGTCTCGGCGAAGACCGGACAGGGCCTCGAAGAGCTGCGCGCCGCCATCCTCGCGGCGGCCGGTTGGTCCGCCACCGGCGAGTCGGTGTTTCTCGCGCGCGAGCGCCATCTGCGCGCGCTTGAAAAAGCGCGCGGCCATATCGACGCCGCGCGCCGCGAGCTCGACCGCTGCGAGGTCTTTGCCGAGGAGCTGCGCCTCGCCCACGCCGCGCTCGGCGCGATCACCGGCGAATTCACCTCGGACGACCTGCTCGGCGAGATCTTCGGCCGGTTCTGCATCGGCAAGTGACCATGGGCAAGTGAGACCGGCGCGCGACAGCTGGGTGAATCCCGCCCTCGCGCTGGTGCTGTGCGTGGCTGTCGGCGGCGCCTTCGCCTGGCTCAGGATGCCGCTGCCCTGGATGACCGGACCGCTCCTTGCGATGGCGGCGTGCAATTTCGCCGGCGCCAAGCTGCGCAGTCCGCCTGGCGCGCGGGCGGTGGGGCAGATCATTATCGGAACTGCGCTCGGGCTTTACTTCACCCCGGTGGTGGGGCGCGAGGTGAGCGCGCATTGGTGGCTGCTGATGGCCGCCGCGGCGGTCGCCATTTTCCTCGGGGTTCTCGGCGGCTGGGTTCTCAGCCGCGCTTCCGGCGTCGACGCGAAAACCGCGTTCTTCGCCAGCGTCCCCGGCGGCGCCGTGGAGATGGCTATCCTCGGGGAGCGCTTCCACGCACGCGTCGATCGCATCGCGCTCGCGCAATCGCTGCGCGTGCTCATCGTGGTGATCGCGGTGCCGTTCGCGATGACCTATTCCGGCGCGCACGGCGCCGACACCTACGCGCAAGTCGCGGTGCCGCTGCGCTGGCAGGGGCTCGCCAGCCTGCTGGCCGTCGGATCGGTGGCGGCCCTGCTGCTCAGCCGGCTGCGCGTGCCGAACGCCTTTTTCTTCGGGCCGCTCGCCACGACGATCGCGCTCACGGTAAACGGCGTGGAGCTCTCGTCGTTGCCCACGGCGCTCACCAGCCCGGCGCAGATGCTGCTTGGATGCGCGCTAGGGGCGCGCTTCGAGCGCCGCTCCCTCGAGAGCGCGCCACGCTACGTTTCGGCGGTGCTCGCGAGCGTGCTTGTGGCGCTGCTCGTTTCCGCGGGGTTTGGCTGGGCCATCGGCGTCGCCGCAGGCGTGTCGGTTCCCAGCATGATCCTCGCCTTGGCGCCGGGCGGCATCGCCGAAATGTGCATCACGGCGAAGGTGCTGCAGCTCGGAGTGCCGCTCGTGACGGCGGCGCATGTCTTGCGGGTGCTGGTGCTGATCGTGACCACCGGGCCGGTGTTTCGCGCCGCGCGCGCCGTGAGAGGGCGCCTTGCGAATCGTTAAATCTATGTTTAACCAGTACTTTAGTACTAACGCGCGGGGTGGGCCGCCGCTTGGCGCAATCACCCCGATGATAGAATCGCGGTCCTGTTGCTACCATAAGTCGGCCCGGCTTTGTGCTGGGCCGTTTGGCTTTTGGAGTCACTACGCATGAATGCACCCGCCGCCGCTCCCGCCGACCAGTCGAGTGCCCCCGCTTGGGTTCGCCACCGCGGGCTGCGTCAGTGGGTATCCGAAGTCGCCCGCCTGGCCAAGCCCGAGCGGATTGTCTGGTGCGACGGGTCGGAGGCGGAATACGACCGGCTCTGCGCCGAGCTGGTCGCGGCCGGCACTTTCATCCGGCTCTCCGAGAAGCGCCGGCCCAACTCGTATCTGGCGCGCTCGAATCCGAGCGACGTGGCGCGCATGGAAGACCGTACTTTCATCTGCAGCAAGAGCAAGGAGGATGCGGGTCCGACGAACAACTGGCTCGATCCGATCGAGATGCGCCGTACGCTGAACCGGCTGTTCGACGGCTGCATGCGCGGCCGCACGATGTACGTGATGCCGTTCTCGATGGGGCCGATCGGCTCGCACATCGCGCAGATCGGCGTCGAAATTTCCGATTCGCCGTACGTCGTCGTCAGCATGCGGGTGATGACGCGGATGGGTCGCGCGGTCGCGGAGTGGCTCGGCGAGGACCGGGAGTTCGTGCCGTGCGTGCACTCGGTCGGCGCACCGCTTGTGCCCGGACAGAAGGACGTGCCCTGGCCTTGCAACGAGCAGGAGAAGTGGATCGTCCACTTCCCGGAAACACGCGAGATCTGGTCGTTCGGCTCGGGCTACGGCGGCAACGCGCTCCTCGGCAAGAAGTGCCTCGCGCTTCGCATCGCGTCGGTGATGGCGCGCGACGAGGGCTGGCTCGCGGAGCACATGTTGATTCTCGGCATGCAGGCCCCCGGGGGCGAGAAGATCTACCTGGCGGCGGCGTTCCCCTCGGCGTGCGGCAAGACCAACCTCGCGATGCTGATCCCGCCACCCGCCTTCGCGGAATGGAAGGTCACCACCATCGGCGAGGACATCGCCTGGATCAAGCCGGGCAAGGACGGTCGGCTCTACGCGATCAATCCCGAGTACGGTCTGTTCGGAGTCGCTCCCGGCACTTCGGAGCAGACCAACCCGAACGCGATGAAGATGCTCCACAGCAACGTCATCTACACCAACGTCGCGTTGACGCCCGATGGGGATGTTTGGTGGGAGGGAATGACCGACCAGCCGCCGGCGCGCCTGATCGACTGGCAGGGCAGGGAATGGACTCCGGAAGACGGCAAGAAAGGCCGGCTCGCGGCGCATCCAAACGCGCGCTTCACCGTTCCCGCGGCGCAATGCCCCTCCATGGATCCGGACTGGGAGGATCCGGCCGGCGTGCCGATTTCCGCGTTCGTGTTCGGCGGACGGCGCTCGACCACCGTCCCGCTCGTGGTCGAAGCGCCAAGCTGGGAAGACGGGGTGTACATGGCGGCGACCCTCGGCTCCGAAACCACTGCGGCAATCACCGGAAAAGTCGGGGTCGTGCGGCGCGATCCGATGGCGATGCTGGCGTTCTGCGGCTACAACATGGGCGATTACTTCGGCCATTGGCTGAGGATGGGGCACGGGCTTGCCCGGGCGCCGAAGATCTTCAGGGTGAATTGGTTCCGCCGGGATGCGAATGGCAAGTTCCTCTGGCCGGGCTTCGGCGAGAACATGCGCGTGCTGCAGTGGATCGCCCGGCGCTGCCAGGGCGAGGCCGCCGGGACCCCGACGCCGCTCGGGATCATGCCGCGCTTCGAAGATCTCACCTGGACTGGAATCGAGGCGAAGCTCACGCCAGCCCAGTATGCCGAGCTGGCGCGCGTCGACCGCGCGGCATGGAAGGAAGAGCTCGCCTCGCATGACGAGCTCTTCGCCAAGCTGGGGGCGCACCTGCCAGAGGCGCTCGAAGCGCGCCGCGGCGAGATGCACGGAAGGCTGACGGCTTAATCTCGCCGAATGAGCGCGGCGGCGGCTGCCGCGACCAGCGCGGCCGCCGAACCCGCCCCGAGCACTGCGGGCGAGTTGAAGTGCTCGAGCAGTCCGCCGCCGGCGGCAACCCGATTCCGACTCCGCAAAGCAACGCGCTGGCCGACCAGGTGAAGGCCTCGGTGACCTCGTCGGGCCGCGCCGTCTTCGCCACCAGCATCGACTGGATGATGAGCGCGGGCGCCATGACGACGCCGGCGAAAGCCGACCAGAAGGCGAACGGCCAGGGCGCCCACGGCAGTGCGAGAACCATGAGACCGGCGCCCATGAACGCCAGCATCAGCGCAAACTGCCGAATCAAGGGTAAGTGCCAGCTTCGGCTACCGTAGGCGATTCCGCCGAGGGCGCTGCCCATGCTCATCAGTCCGAGGAGGATCCCGGCGAGAGCCGCATTGCCGTTCTCCGTGGCATACGCCGTCATCCCAATCTCAAGCAGCCCAAAAGCCGTCGAGTAGCAGAGGATGATGACGATTAGGGCCGGGAACCCGGGTCGTCCTAGCGGGCCGAGGACGCTACCAGCCGAGCGAGGCTCGATTCGCCAGGATCGTAATGGCGGCGAGCGCAGGAAGAGCAGCGTACCGATGCATCCCGAGGCGGCGGCGAACATCACTGCGGCTGCAGCCGAAGCGGCCGCCACGAAAAGCGCGACCAGCATCGGACCGACGATGAAGATCAGTTCGATCAGCACCGATTCGAGCGAATAGGCAGTGGCGAGCAGTGTGTCGTCGCTCAGGCGTTGCTTGAAGTACGTGCGCATGCAAACCGTGATCGGAGGGAAGGTCGCTCCGGCTGCGGCGGCGAAGATCAGGATCAGGACCGGGTGGGAGCGCGCTTCGATCGATAAGACGACCGAGAGCGGGCGCGACGGCGGCGGCGAGCCCGGTGATCCCGATCGGCAACCTGCCGATCATGGACGCGGCAATAGTCTGCTTCAGGTCGCGCGGCTCGAGCAGCGCGGCATAGCGGGCGAGGGAGATCACGAGGCGAGTGGCGTTCGATTGTCGCACCCTAGCTCTTGCTGCATCGCAACACGACATCCGACGTTTCACGTGGAACCAACGGCGACTTGGCCAGCGCTGGTTCCACGTGAAACGCTCGCGTAAAATGCGCGGCCTTCCGATGCAATTCCCAGAGCGATTCGACGTCATCGTGGTCGGAGGTGGCCACGCCGGAACGGAAGCCGCCCTCGCCGCCGCGAGGATGGGCTGCCGGACCCTCCTGCTGACGCATAGCGTGGAGACGCTCGGACAGATGTCCTGCAACCCGTCGATCGGGGGGATCGGCAAAGGACACCTGGTCAAGGAGGTGGACGCGCTCGGGGGTGCGATGGCGTTGGCCACCGACGAAGCCGGCATCCAGTTCCGGATCCTCAACTCGTCGAAGGGCCCTGCGGTTCGAGCGACGCGCGCCCAGGCCGACCGGCTGCTCTACAAGCATGCAATCCGCCACCGGCTGGAAAACCAATCGTGCCTGACGCTGTTCCAGCAGCCAGTAGATGACATCGTCCTCGAGGGCGAGCGAGTGGCCGGGGTAGTGACTCAGGTCGGTCTCGTATTCCGGGCACCCGCGGTCGTACTGACGACCGGCACCTTCCTGGCGGGGATGATTCACGTCGGCTTGAACCAGCATCAGGCGGGACGTGCGGGCGAGCCTGCCGCCGTTAACCTTGCAGCGCGGCTGCGGGAGCTGAAGCTGCCCGTTGGGCGGCTGAAGACAGGCACGCCGCCTCGCCTGGACGCGCGGAGCATCGATTTCGACGCGCTGGCGCTTCAGCCCGGCGATTCGCCGGAGCCGGTGTTTTCCTTCGTCGGCGCTCGCGCCTTGCATCCGCGCCAGCTGCCCTGCTGGGTGACCCACACGAACGAGGGCACCCACGACATCATCCGCGCCGGACTCGATCGGTCGCCGATGTTCACCGGCGTCATTCAGGGGGTTGGCCCCCGCTATTGTCCATCGATCGAGGACAAGATCCACCGCTTCGCCGACAAAGCGAGCCACCAGATCTTCCTGGAGCCCGAAAGCCTCTCGACGAACGAGATCTACCCGAACGGCATCTCCACCAGCCTGCCTTTCGATGTGCAACTCGCGCTCGTGAGGTCGATACGCGGACTCGAGAACGCGCACATCGTGCGTCCGGGATACGCGATCGAGTACGACTACTTCGATCCGCGGAGCCTGCGCGACTCGCTCGAAACAAGAAGCATCGAGGGCCTGTTCTTCGCGGGGCAGATCAATGGGACGACTGGCTACGAAGAGGCGGCAGCGCAAGGTCTGCTTGCCGGCATCAACGCCGCGAACCGGACGCTTGGGCGGGAACCATGGGCGCCCCGTCGTGACCAGGCATACATCGGGGTGCTGGTGGACGACCTGGTGACCCGCGGCGTTTCGGAGCCCTACCGGATGTTCACCAGCCGCGCCGAATATCGCCTGATGCTGCGCGAAGACAACGCGGACCTCCGCCTTACGGAGACGGGTCGGCGGCTCGGCCTGATCGACGACGCACGCTGGGAAGCCTACTGCCGAAAACGCGACGCGATCGAGAAGGAAACGCAGCGTCTACGGACTATGTATGTGAGCACGAGCTCTCACGAAAAGCGCTCTATTTACGATATGCTGCGTAGACCGGAGCAATCATACGCGCGGCTCGTCCCGGGCTCGGAGCTCGACGCTGCGATCGTCGAGCAGATCGAGATCCAGGCGAAGTACGAGGGCTACATCGAGCGCCAGCGCGCCGAGGTGGAGCGCAACGCCGAAATGGAAGCGCGCGAGCTGCCTGCGGATCTCGACTACCGCCAAGTGAAGGGGCTTTCGGCCGAGGTCCAGCAAAAGCTCGACCGCCATCGCCCCCGCACCGTTGGGCAGGCAGCCCGCATCTCCGGTGTCACGCCTGCGGCAATCTCCCTGCTGCTCGTGCATCTCAAACGCGGCTTCAAAACCGCCGAGCACAAAACGGCATGACGCCGCAGGACTCGCTTCACCGCGGCGTAGCCGAACTCGGGCTCGAGCTGCAGCAGGGAGCGGAGGCGCTGCTCATGCGATACGTGGCGCTGCTGGAAAAGTGGAACCGCACCTACAACCTCACAGCGATTCGCGAACCCGCTGAAGTCGTGAGCCACCACCTGCTCGACTCGCTCGCCGTGGTGCCTCACCTCCCGCTTCCCGCCGAAGGCGCGCTCGCCGACGTCGGCGCGGGCGCGGGCTTGCCGGGCATCCCGATTGCGCTCGCACGGCCGCAGTGGCGCGTCACGTTGAACGACTCGAGCGAGAAGAAGCTCGCTTTCCTGCGCCAGGCGGTTATCGAGCTCGAGTTGTCGAACGTGACCCTGCATGCCGGGCGCGTCGAACAATGGACGCCGCAGCCGAAGTTCGCGCTGGTCATCTCGCGCGCGTTCGCCCGGCTCGATGAGTTCCGGTCGCGTTGTGCGCACCTCGTGGCCTCCGGGGGCGTGCTGGCGGCAATGACAGGCGCCGCGCCGCAGGCCGGCGACTGCCGGGTCATCGCGCTGCAGGTGCCCCTGCTCGACGCGCAGCGCCATCTCGTGCTCTGTCCGGCGGGGAGCTGAGGTGGCTCGCGTGCTCGCGGTAGTGAACCAGAAAGGCGGCGTCGGCAAGACCACCACCAGCGTCAACCTGGCCGCCGCCTTGGCCCAGGCCGAGCGCCGCGTGCTGCTGGTCGACCTAGACCCGCAGGGCAATGCAACCATGGGCAGCGGCGTCGACAAGCGAAATCTCGCGCGCACGGTCTACCACCTGCTCCTCGGCCTGGCTGAACTGCACGGCGTGCGCGTGCGCGTGGAGCGCGGCGGCTTCGATCTGCTTCCGGCCAATCGCGAGCTCGCGGGAGCGGAAATCGAGCTGGTCGAGCTCGACGCGCGCGAGTCGCGGCTGAAGGATGCGCTGGCCCGGGTCGACACCGAGTACGACTTCGTGCTAATCGATTGCCCGCCGTCGCTCAGCCTGCTCACGGTGAACGGGCTCACGGCGGCGCAGCGGGTACTCATTCCGATGCAATGCGAGTACTACGCGCTCGAGGGCCTGTCGGACCTCGTCTCCACGATCAAGCGGGTACGCGCGAACCTCAATCCCCAGCTCGAAATCGCCGGCCTGCTGCGCACGATGTACGACCCAAGGAATACGCTCTCGCAGCACGTGTCGCAGCAGCTCGAGCAGCACTTCGGCGACAAGGTCTATCGCACCCTGGTTCCCCGCAACGTGCGCCTGGCCGAAGCGCCGAGCTACGGCGTGCCGGCGGTGCTGTGGGACGCAGCCTCCAAGGGAGCGCAAGCTTATCTCGCGCTCGCCGACGAAATTCTCGCTCAGGGACAAGCCGCATGATGAAACCCAAGGGACTAGGCCGAGGCCTCGATGCGCTGCTCGGGTCGGACACCGCGGCGCCGCGCGAGACGCTGGCCACGCTTCCGGTCGCGCGGATCCGTCCGGGGAAATACCAGCCGCGCACCAAGATGGACCAGCAGGCGCTCGCGGAGCTCGCCGCATCGATCCGCACGCAGGGCCTGATGCAGCCGCTGCTTGTCAGGCCGGTGGACCGGGAGCGCTACGAGCTCATCGCAGGCGAGCGCCGCTGGCGCGCGGCGCAGATGGCCGGACTCGACGAAGTGCCGGTGCTGGTGCGCGACGTGCCCGACGAAGCGGCGCTCGCCCTTTCTCTCATCGAGAACATTCAGCGGGAGAACTTGAATCCGATGGAGGAGGCGGCGGGAATCCAGCGCCTGATCGACGAATTCAAGATGACGCACGAGCAGGCGGCCGACGCGGTCGGGCGCTCGCGCACCGCCACCACGAACCTGCTGCGGCTGCTCAAGCTCGCGCGGCCGGTGCAGGAAATGGTGATGGAAGGCGCGCTCGACATGGGGCACGCGCGCGCGCTGCTGGCGCTCGATCCCGCGCGCCAGATCGAGGCCGCGCACCGCGTCGCCGCGAAAGGCCTCTCGGTGCGAGAGGCAGAGGCCCTGGTGCAATCGAGCGTGCGCGGCAAGACCTCCAGAAAGGGCTCGCCACGGCGCGACCGCGATCTCGAGCGCCTCGAGGAGGAGTTATCCGCGAGTCTCGGCACCACGGTCGAGATCCGTGCCGCCCGAAAAGGCAGCGGAAAGCTGCTCGTTCACTATTCGAGCCTCGATCACCTCGACGAGCTGCTCAAAAAGCTGCGCTGATGCGCTATACTCGTCAGGCTTTGCCGGGCGCGCAGCGACTTCAATGAGCCAACGCCATGCTCCGCGCCCTGCGCAGGCCGATACGCAACGTTCTCATGTGGCAGGTCGCAGCCACGGCCATGATGGCCCTGGTTGCGGGCCTCGTGGCCGACATGTCGAGCGCGCTATCGGCGGCCGCCGGCGGCGCCGTGAGCATCATCGCCGGCCTGGCAGCCGCATTCGTGGCTTCGCTGAGCAACGCGAAGTCCGCAGGGGGGGTTCTTGCTGGCGCGCTGAGGGCGGAGGCGGTCAAGCTCGGTCTCGCGTTGCTCCTGCTGTGGCTCGTGCTTGCGAACTACGAACAGGCGGTGGTTGCCGTCTTGCTCGGCGCGTTCGTAGTGACGATGCTGATTTTTTCGATGGCGTTCTTTGTACGCGAGTACTGACGCATTTCCGGCATGGCACCTTGGTCCAATTTGCGCGCACGTCCGACGAGGGTAAGGTTGGCCGTTTCGATGCCGCTCCCTCGACCGGAGCACTGACGTAATCAACGATGGCCGCCGCAACAGAGCTCACTCCTTCGGAGTACATCCAGCATCACCTCAGCTTCTTCAACAAGCCGGTCGGCGACGGCGCGTTCTGGTCGCTCAACGTCGATTCGATCTCGGTAGCGATCCTGCTCGGCTTTGTCGGCATGGGATTCATCTGGTGGGTGGTGCGCGGCGCCACATCCGGCGTGCCGACCAAGCGCCAGGCCTTGGTCGAGCTGCTGATCGACTTCGTCGACGAGCAGGCGAAGGGCATCTTCCAGCACGGCGACCGGCATCGCTTCGTCGCCCCGCTCGCGCTCACGGTGTTCGTGTGGGTGCTGCTGATGAACGCGATGGACTTCCTGCCCGCGGATCTCGTCGCCAAGCTCACGCACCACTTTTCCGAGCACGGCTTTCACTATGTGCCGACGGCGGACGTGAGCACGACCTTCGCCCTCTCCATTTCAGTTCTCGTCCTGACTATCTTCTTCGCGATTTCCGTCAAGGGCGTCGGCGGATGGCTGCACGAGCTTTTCTTCGCGCCCTTCGGCTCCCATCCGCTCTTGATCCCCGCCAACTTTCTCTTCCAGATGGTCGAATACATCTCGAAGACGCTGTCGCACTCGCTGCGTCTGTTCGGCAACATGTACGCGGGGGAGATCCTGTTCCTGCTGCTGTGGCTGTGGGCTGCGAACTCGTTTCAAGGCGATTTCGGCGTGGGCTGGCTCGCATCGGTGGTCCTCGGACTGGGCTGGGCCATCTTCCACATCCTGATCGTCGTGCTCCAGGCCTACATCTTCATGATGCTCACCATCGTGTACGTCTCGATGGCGCACGAGCATCACTAAATTCATAACTCGCTCAGAAAGGGAAAACGACCAATGGACAAGCTACAACTCCTCGCCATGGTGCAGGCCTACACCGGTATCGGTGTCGGTCTCATGATCGGCCTGGGCGCGGCCGGCGCCTGCATCGGCGTGGGCATCATGTGCAGCCGCTTCCTGGAAGCCGCGGCGCGCCAGCCCGAACTGACCAACTCCCTCCAGGGCAAGGTGTTCCTGCTGCTCGGCCTGATCGACGCATCGTTCATCATTGGCCTGGGCATCGCGATGTTCTTTGCCTTCGCCAATCCGCTCGCCACGGCGTTCCGCTAGGCGTCGGCCAGAGGTCCCATGAACATCACCGCGACACTGTTTGCGCAGGCGGCGGTTTTCGCGCTGTTTATCGCCTTCACCGTGAAGTTCATCTGGCCCTACATGCTGCGCGCGATCGAGACGCGGCAGAAGACCATCGCCGACGGCCTGGCCGCGGCCGAGCAGGGCAAGCGCTCGCTCGAGGAGTCGACCAGGCAAGCCGACGCTTCGATCGCCCAGGCGCGCAATCGCGCCGCCGAAGTCATCTCGCAGGCCGAGAAGCGTGCAGCGCAGATGATCGAGGAAGCGAAGAACGCCGCGCGTGAAGAAGGCAGCCGCGAGAAGGCCGCGGCCAAGGCCGAGATCGCGCAGGAGCTGACGCGGGCGCGGGAGCAGTTGCGCGACCACGTGGCCTCGCTGGCGGTCGCCGGCGCGGAGAAGATCCTGCGGCGCGAGATCGACGCGAAAGCGCACGCCGAGCTCCTGGACTCGATCAAGCAACAACTTTGAAAAAGCGATGGCCGAACCCAGCACCGTAGCCCGTCCCTACGCCGAAGCGGCATTCAAGCTCGCCGACGCCGATCGCGCTCTCGGGAAATGGGGAGAGATGCTGCGCTCGCTCGCGCAGGTGGCCGCCGACGCGAGCGTGCGCCAGGCGATTTCCGACCCCAACCTCTCCAGCGCGCAGGTGGCCGGACTGTTCATCGCCATCCTTTCCGGAAGGCTCGACGGCGCCGGAGAAAACTTCGTGCGCGTGCTGGCCGACAACGGCCGCCTCGAGTTGCTGCCCGAGATCGACGCCCAGTTCGAGGCGCTGAAGAACGAGCGCGAAGGCGTGGTCGAGGCTCAGGTGCATTCGGCCTTCGAGCTCTCCGCGGGCCAGCTCGCAGACCTGCAGCAGCGCCTGGAGAAGCGCACGGGGCGCAAGGTCAGGACGCAGGTCCATGTCGACAAGGATCTGATCGGCGGCGTGAAGCTCGTGCTGGGCGACAAGGTGATCGACGCTTCGGCGCGCGCCCAGCTCGCCGCGCTCGAAACCGCACTCAAGGGATAGGCAGGGATAGAAGCAGTACGCTTAAGGAGCATTCATGCAACTCAACCCGTCCGAGATTTCGGAACTCATCAAGAGCCGCATCCAGAACCTCGACGCCGGCGCGCGCATGCGCACCCAGGGCACCGTGGTGTCGGTGACCGACGGCATCTGCCGCATCCACGGCCTTTCGGACGTGATGCAGGGCGAGATGCTCGAGTTCCCGAAGAACACGTTCGGCCTGGCGCTCAACCTCGAGCGCGATTCGGTTGGCGCGGTGATCCTGGGCGAATACGAGCACATCACCGAGGGTGACACGGTCAAGACCACCGGCAAGATCCTTTCGGTCCCGATCGGTCCCGAGCTGCTCGGCCGCGTGGTCAATTCGCTCGGCCAGCCAATCGACGGCAAGGGGCCCATCAACGCAAAGGAAACCGACGTCATCGAGAAGGTCGCCCCCGGCGTGGTGTGGAGGAAATCGGTGTCGCAGCCGGTGCAAACCGGGCTCAAGGCGATCGACTCCATGGTCCCCGTCGGCCGCGGCCAGCGCGAGCTCATCATCGGCGACCGCCAGACGGGCAAGACCGCGGTCGCGGTCGATACCATCATCAACCAGAAGGGCAAGGATCTTTTCTGCGTCTACGTCGCGATCGGGCAGAAGGCGTCGACCATCGCCAACGTGGTGCGCAAGCTCGAAGAGCACGGCGCCATGGCATACACGATCATCGTGGCGGCGACCGCCTCCGAGTCGGCGGCCATGCAGTACATCGCGCCCTATTCGGGCTGCACCATGGGCGAGTACTTCCGCGACCGCGGCCAGGACGCGCTCATCATCTACGACGACCTGACCAAGCAGGCCTGGGCTTACCGCCAGGTCTCGCTGCTGCTGCGCCGGCCGCCGGGACGCGAGGCGTACCCGGGCGACGTGTTCTACCTGCACTCGCGCCTGCTGGAGCGCGCCGCGCGCGTGAACCCCGACTACGTCGAGAAATTCACCAACGGCGCGGTCAAGGGCAAGACCGGCTCGCTTACGGCGCTGCCCGTGATCGAAACGCAGGCCGGCGACGTCACGGCGTTCGTGCCGACCAACGTGATCTCGATCACCGACGGGCAGATCTTCCTCGAGACCGACCTGTTCAATGCCGGCATCCGCCCGGCCATCAACGCGGGCATCTCGGTGTCGCGGGTGGGTGGCGCGGCGCAGACCAAGATCATGAAGCGGCGGGACACGGGCGGCGGCGTGCGCCTCGCGCTCGCCCAGTACCGCGAGCTGGCGGCGTTCGCGCAGTTCGCGAGCGACCTCGACGAGGCGACCCGCAAGCAGCTCGAGCGCGGCCGCATGGTGACCGAGCTGATGAAGCAGGCCCAATACCATCCGCTGCAGGTCTGGGAAATGGCGCTGACGCTGTTCGCGGTCAACAACGGCTACTTC
>Ga0207662_10000533_pt1 | contig 16907 bp, 12 predicted proteins | sample KBSS33LmetaG_FD_184338 | JGI IMG/M metagenome (GOLD analysis project Ga0207662, IMG submission 184338) | Switchgrass rhizosphere microbial communities from Kellogg Biological Station, Michigan, USA - KBS S3-3L metaG (SPAdes) (version 2) | ecosystem: Host-associated > Plants > Roots >... | reverse complement strand
GCCCGAGCTCACGGCGGATCGGGATGTTCTGCAGGTTCGGCTCGGTGGACGAGAGCCGTCCGGTCGCGGCGACAGTCTGGTTGAACGACGTGTGCACCCGTCCCGTGTGGGGGTTCACGGCTTGCGGGAGCGCGTCGATGTACGTGCTCTCGAGCTTCGAGAGCTCGCGATACTCCATGAGCAGCACGGGTAGCTCGTGTCCCGCTTCCGCGAGCTCCTGCAGCACCGTCGCATCCGTGGAGGGACCCGTCGCGGTCTTCTTGAGAATCGGGAGCTTGAGGCGCTCGAACAGCACCTCGCGAAGCCGCGGGTTGGAGTTGATGTTGAACTCACCGCCCGCCGAGACATAGATCTCCTGCTCGACCCGCCTGCGCTCGCGCTCGAACCGTTCCTTGAGCGACGCGAACCAGGAAATGTCGATCTCCACCCCTGCCCATTCGAGATCGGCAAGAACGCCGACGAGCGGCACCTCGACGTCGCGATAGAGCTCGTAGATCTGCTGCGCTTCCAGCTGCGGGCGGAACCGCTGCTCGAGCTGCCACGTCACGTCCGTGTCCTCGCACGAGTAATCGCGCGCACACGAGATCGGCACCACGTCGTACGGGAGCTCTTGCTTCCCCTTGCCGCAGAGATCCTCGTAGCTCGTCATCGTGTGGTCCAGAAACTCGAGCGCGAGGAGGTCCAGCCCGTGCGAGCGCCGACCCGGGTCGAGCACGTAGCTCGCGAGCATCGTGTCGGAAACGAGCCCACTCAACGTCACGCCGGCACGTCGGAGCACCAGCAGGTCGTACTTCGCGTTCTGCGCCACCTTCGGAACGTCAGGGTCCTCGATCAGCGCTCGGAGCGGCGCCATCGACGGATCGTCGAGCGGTGGCAGGTTCTTGACGAGGGGCACGCCTGCCGCCAGGGCGCGAGCCGCTATGCTCGAGGGTTCGGCTGCCTTGGCTGCCCTCGCTCGTTTGGCGCGCGGCTGCTTGGACCTGGCCTCGTTCGCCTCGTCGGCGTCGCTCCCCGGCTCCGGGTCGCTCTCGAGCGCGTCGCCGAGGAGCAGGTCTCCCTGTGCGGGCTGGAAGGGGCGATGCCGGAGCGGCAGGTAGAATGCCTCGCCCGGACCGACTGCGAAGGCAATCCCCACGAGGATCGAGCGGAGCGGATCGACCTTCTGCGGGCTGTCGGGCTCGATCACCGTCTCGGTGTCGATGGCGATGTACGGCGCCTTCCGCGCGCGCGCGATCATGCGCTCGAGCGCCGGAATCGTGTCCACGGTGACGTACTGCGTCGACGGACGCGTCGCCTCCGCGATTGGCTCCGGGGTGCCGAGGGGAGCGGCAGCCGCGATCGTCGCCGCGGTATCGCCGAGCGAGCGAGCGAGCGTGTGGAACTCGAGCTCGACGAACAGCTGGCGAAGCCGTGTGGTGTCGGGCTCACGGACCCGCAGCTCGTCGAGCTGCAGCGTGAGCGGGAGATCTTCGCGAATCGTTACTAATTCCTTCGAGAGGCGGGCGAGATCGCCCTGCTCGAGGAGTGCTTCGCGTGGACGCTTCTTCGTGAGCGTCGGGGCCGACGCGAGGATCGCCTCGAGATCGCCGAACTCGTGGACGAGATCGCGGGCGGTCTTGTCGCCGATGCCTTTCACTCCCGGTACGTTGTCCGACGAGTCGCCGACGAGCGCGAGGTAGTCGGTGACGTACTGGGGCTCCACGCCCAGCCGCTCGGCGCCGTTCTCCACCGAGACCCATTGCTCCTCGACGCTGGCCGGACCGCCGCGTCCGGGGTTCAGAAGCCAGACTTTCGGGCGTACCAGTTGCTGGAAGTCCTTGTCACCCGAGACGATCACGACGTTCGTCCCCTGGTCGGCCGCCTGTCGTGCGAGCGTGCCGATCACGTCGTCGGCCTCATAGCCGCGTAGAGAGAGGATGGGGATGCGGTACGCGTCCAGGAGCTGGCAGATACGCTCCATCCCGGTGTCGAAGTCCGATTGGAGCTCGTCGGTCAGCTTTTCGCGCGTCGCCTTGTAATCAGGATAGCGCTCGTGGCGGAAGCTCAGCCCCGAGTCGTGTACCCAGCCCAGGTACTCCGGGCGATGGTTCGCGAGGAGCCGTTGCAGGAAGTTGACGATCCCCCACGCGGCGGATGTGTTCTCACCGCGCGCCGTCGTCAGCGGGCGAGAGATGAGCGCGAAGAACGCCCGGTAGATGAGGGCGTACCCGTCGATGAGGAAGACACGCGGCGCCGGCGGCGGAGACACGGAAGGCGCGGTCGAAAAGGTCGGGTCAGTCACGGCGCATTGAGGCAGAAGGCGGCGGCGGACACGTGTGGCCCACGCACCAACAAACTACCCTGGAGGCCGCGCCGCATGGACCGTGCACGTGCCGCCGTGAACGCCTCCCACAAACAGCACCGCCTGCCACGAGGGCAGGCGGAGGCAGGACTGGGTACTACGGATAGCTAGACGCGCTGCACGTTGGCGGCGTGGAGTCCTTTGGCGCCCGTCTGGATCTCGAACTCGACCTCCTGCCCTTCAGCGAGCGTCTTGAATCCGTCCATCGCGATTGCGGAGAAGTGGACGAACACGTCCTCGCCCCCCTCCTGTTCGATGAAGCCGTACCCCTTCGCGTCATTGAACCACTTCACTTTCCCTCTGGCCATTGCGCGCTGCCTCCAACGGAGTGAATCGATCCTGCACTTCGTGGTGCTGGGCACGCCACTCAGCGTGCGGCGCCTATATAGGAACACCCTGAACTTTTGTCAAGAAATCGGAGGGTGCCCCGACGAATGCCGTGCCGCGAACGCCGGGCAGCCGGGAAGTACGCTTCGCTTGCTCCCGACCCCGACGGGGAGTTACGTTCGCGCCGTGCCGAAAGAAAACCTGATTGGTCAGACGATCGCTGGATACACCCTTCGCAACGAAGTGGGTGAGGGTGGGACATCGGCGGTGTTTCGCGCCGAGCATGCGACGCATGGTGTGGTGGCGGTGAAGGTGCTGCGCGAGAAGCTGCGCCAGGACAAGACCGCCGTCGCACGCTTCGTCCGCGAGGCTCATTACGGCGAGCGCGTCGTACACCCGAACGTGGTGCGGACCATCGAGGTCGGCGAGGCCGGCCCAGGTCTGCACTTCCTCGCCATCGAGTGGGCGAAGGGCGAACTCCTCGAGCGATACGTCAAGCAACACGCGCCGCTGCCCGCCGACGAGGTAGCCGCGATCATCACGCAGATCGCCGACGCGGTCCAGGCCGCACACGCGGTCGGTATCGTGCATCGTGATCTGAAACCGGACAACGTCATGTACGATCCGGCGTCGCGGCAGGTGAAGCTGCTCGACTTCGGTATCGCGACAGACACCGACATGGCGCCCGAGCAACGATTGACGCGCGCCGGCTTCTTCGTGGGCACGTTGATGTACGTGGCTCCCGAAGCGTTGTCGGGTGAGCTCGTGACTCCCGCAGCGGATCAGTACAGCCTCGCGACGATTGCCTACCTGCTGCTGAGTGGCTGTCTGCCGTTCACGGCCAAGACGCCGCGCGAGATGTTCTCGCAGCTGTTGTCGCAGCCACCGACGCCGCTGAACAGCGCCAAGCCCGGCTTGAAGTTCTCCGCGGCGGTGGAGCACGTCGTGATGCGCGGCCTGAGCAAGGATCCCCGGCAGCGCTACGCCGATTCCGTGTCCTTCGCGAAGGAGCTCGACACGGCGCTCAAGCAGGGCGAAACCGCAGATACGGGGGGAATCCTCTCGCGCATGAAGTCGATCTTCCGGCGCTGACGCGCCGGACGGTGTCAGGCCGTCGGCACCGTGGTCACTTCACCCGTGACGGGGCGCTCGCGCGCCAGATCCGCCGGGCTGACCGGTAGCCAGATCGTGAACGTCGATCCGCGACCGAGCACGGACTCGACGCTGATGTCGCCTCCGAGGAGGCGCGCGAGCCGCCGTGAGATGGCGAGTCCCAGGCCGGTACCGCGTTGCATCGAGTCCCCGCGGGGGCCTGCGTTCACCTGCTCGAACTCGTCGAAGATTCGAGCGAGATCGTTCGTGGCGATGCCTACGCCCGTATCGATCACCTGCAGCGCCACCCAGATGCCGCTGCGAGGTGCCTTCGCGAGCAGCGCCGCGGCGGACGGGTCGTCCATACCGGCGCGAGGCGTCGGCGTTCGCGTCCCGAGCTCCTCCGGTGCGCCGAGGAGCCGGGCACGCACGCTGACGGAGCCCGAGGGTGTGTATTTCACGGCGTTGCCGATCAGATTGATCAGGATCTGACGCAGGTGTGTCGGATCAGTGCGAACGCGCGGCAGCGAGGCACCCACTGTGATCGAAAGTGCGAGCCCCTTCTCGCTGACGAGGGATTCGAGCTCGCTCGCCACGTTGAGCACGAACGGGCGCAGCACGATGGTTTCCGAGTGCACTTCCAGACGTCCTGCCGCGATCTTGGCGATGTCGAGCACCTGATCCACCAGATGGCGCAGATGCGTCGCCGAGGCGGCAATGCGGTCCACGGGCGGCACCTGTCGTGGTGTCAGATCGCCATAGAAGCCGTCGCGAAGGAGCTCGACGAATCCCACGATCGCGTTGAGCGGCGTCCGCAGCTCGTGCGAGACGTTGGCGAGGAACTCGCTTTTCGCCTGGTTCGCCCGCTTCACGTCGCTGTAGAGCCGCTCGAGCTCCACGGAACGAGCCGCGACGTGCAGGGCACGCCGTTGCTCGCGCAGTAGACCGAACGCGAGAAGCAGGACGCCACCCACGCCCAGCGTCCACACGACGAGCCGTCGTGTGCGCGTCGTGAGCGAGTGCGTCGAGGTCACGGACCAGGTGCCGCCATTGGGCAGCCGGACTACTCCGAGACTCGTTGGGTCGGACTTTCCCGACCCGGCGGCACGGCCCGTCAGCCGTACGATGGTATCGCTGCCGGCGGCGACGGCAAGCGTCATTCGGGTGACTGGTGACGTCTGAGCGAGATATGCTCGAAGCGATTCGATCTCGATCAGGACACCGCCACGCATCCCCGGCGTGGGTCGCTTCTGCAGACTGTCTCGTGCAGGTGGCGAGAACGACCGCATCATCACCATCACGCCGTGGTCCTTCCGACCCGCATCGACGTCATGTTGAACGGTGATCCAGAGGGGGGCCGCGACTCGTGAGCGATCGAGGCTGTCGAGCAGTGGCGCCGAGTCCCGCTCTGGCGTCGGAGTCGATCGCGCGATGTCGAGTACCCGACGACCGTCGGCGTCCACGAGCCATGCGCGTCGAACACTCGGCATCGTCGCGAGCCAACGGGAAGCGGTCTCACGAACCCGGACACTATCGCGGGTATCGGATCTCTCGACGACGAGGTCGGCCAGGCGCTGGAGCAGCACGTCGTGCGCACGGATGAACGACTCGGCAAGCAGTCCGGTGGACTGCGTGTCCAGCACGGCCTGCTCGCGGTTCGCGGCCGTCAGCGCTTGATCGAGCACCAGCAGGCCGCCAAGGAGCACGAGAAAGACGGCGCCGATGAAGCGTGAGAGCAAACCGCCGCCGACGCGATGTTCAGCGTCACGCTCAGTCGATTGACCCGTCACTGCCGTGCCGCTAACGTCAGCCACGCCCATGACCACTCACGATCGTCTTCTCTCGATTCTCGCCGAGCGCTCGGCGCGGCGCGGACAGTTCACGCTCGCCTCGGGGCGGCAGTCCACCTTATACATCGACGCACGGCTCACCACAATGAGCCCGGACGGTCTCGCGCTCATCGGGCCGCTCGCACTCGCTGCGCTTCGCGACGTCGATTGGCGCGTCCACGCGGTAGGTGGTTTGACCTTGGGTGCCGATCCGATCAGTTACGCGATCGCTTACGCCAGTGCCGAAACGAGCTCGCCCCTGCGTGCGTTCACCGTGCGCAAGGAGGCCAAGGCGCATGGCACTGGACGGCTGATCGAAGGGCCGTTTCAAGCTGGGGATCGTGTCGCGGTGATCGAGGACGTGATCACCACCGGGGGCTCCGCCCTTCGCGCGGTGGAAGCGGTTCGCGCAGCGGGCGGCACGGTAGCCGGCGTGCTGGCGCTGGTCGACCGCGAGGAGGGCGGGCGTGATGCGCTAGTGAGCGCCGGTCTGCCCGTGGTGGCCCTCGCGCGCGCTTCGGACATCGTGGCGCGCCTCCCCATCGCTTAGCTGATCAGCCTCCCGCGGTACCGGTCGCTCGAATTCGGGGGTCGGCGCCATCTCGCCCGAATGGAGCGGGATGGACACCAGCGTCCGCTCTCCCGGCGTGATCGTGGCTCCAATCTGTCCTGCCAGTGTGCTCAACCGTTCGAGCGCATGGAGGTCACGCAGCGAGGAGTGACCCGATTCCCGGGAGACCATCACGGTGGCGTGTCCCGCCGGCTGATCGAAGCCGATGTGGAGCTGTTCGCCCGGCTCGCAGTCCTGAAGGGTTGCCTTCAGCAGTTCGCAGAGGAGGAGCTCCAGGCCGGCGGCATCCAACCGTCCATGCGGACCGCTTTGTTCCACCGAGATCGTCACTCCGCGACGCTCGGCTTCGGCCCGGAGCTCACGCCGCACCGCACAGGCGATGGCACGAACCGACACATCCTGACCAGCGATGACGGGAAGCACGGCTGTCACATCGTCCAACCGGATGGCGATCATCTCTTCGAGCGATTTTGCGTTACGCGTCGCTATGGCTCGGAAGCGCGGATTTCGTCGCGCTTCGAGCGGTACGCTGTCGTCATCCATCAGGGCCAACACGCTCTTGATCGTGCCGAGCGGATTCCTGAGATCGTGCCGAAGATGGCGGAAGCGATCGCGCAATGCCTCGGTGTAGGCCTGCATGTATCCCCGCGTCGCGGCGAGTGAGAGCAGCGCACAACGCCGTTCCAGACGACGCGATAGGTTGACTCCGTCGGCCGCAGTCGTGACGGGAGCGTCGTCGAGTTGGCCCAGGGCAGATTCCATGGCGAAGAGTGTCATCGCCATCAGCAGATCGAGCGACTTCAACACGTGATGAACCGATACCCCGCGTTCGAAAGCCGCACTGCCGAATCGCATCCCGTGACTGATGGTGTCCTCCGAGACGCCGTCGCTCCCGACGAAGTCTGCGATCAACGCCTCGACGAGTCGCTGAGCGTCGTCCGCTTGGCCGGGGCCCGGCCCACTCTCCTGGCTGAGTAGCAACATGCTCTGGGCCCGATCAGTCCAGCGGCTGGCGAGATCCGTCGCCTGCTGCTGAAGCAAGGGGCACAGGAGGGCTTCGAGCGCGTCGATGCGTGGATCGGACGCACGTCGTTCCACCCGATCGGTAGATAGGGATGTGTCGGCTGGCAGGTTCACGGAACCACGCAATGCACCAACCTTGCCAGCGGTGGGGTCAGCCTCTCGCGCCTCGGGGCGCGACCGATCTAGGCGTTTCGTCGAAGGCGCCGGCTGCCTACCCCTCCGGCCCAACCGGCCGGAGCAGTCAGGGGCCTGAGGACCTGCAGACCATCGATGTAGGGGATGATCAGATCCGTGCGGAATCGCGTGAACATGCTGGCGCAGTCGTAGCGCTCGCGAAACTCCCCGGCGGTAATGTGGAGCAGCGTGCGGACGTGGCGCCCGAAGCTCTGTGGTGAGCTGTAGTCCAGGTGATTGGCCACGTTGGCGATGGAAAAGCCTGAGTTCTCGAACAGGCGCGCAGCACGTACCAGACGGGCCATGGCCAGATACCGCTTGGGTGTCGGAACACCGGCTCGAAAGAACCGGCTCATCAGTGTGCTTGCGGTTACATCGAGATGACGAGCGAGCTGTCGCACGTTCCCGAGGCGCGGGGAGCACGTGAAGATGGTCTCGAAGAACTGCCAGCAGTCACCCGGAGCTCCTGCCAGATCGATCGCCAGCTGGCCCAAGACGCTTCGCTGACCGATGTCGCCGGTGTCGGCCATGAGCGTTCCACGCAGCTCCCGCCAGCCGGCAGCTTGCCGCACGTCGACCAGGCGCCTGATCCCGCATTGTCCGAGCGCCAACACGGCGTGTGGCGTCCTGAGCTCGAACTCGCTGAGCAGCGCGACCGCCGGAATGCGTGGGAACTCGCGAACAAGCGATGCCACGCGCGCCGTGCACTTGCTCGCACAGCTCACGGAAACGAGCACGGCGTACACCTGCTGAGCCTTGAGGTCTCGGATCACGTCGTCGACGCTTTCCCGGTGGAGTGTCCGGTAGCAACCCTCACCGGCAGCGTCCACGCGAAGCCGTTCTTCCGGGGTAAGTAGCGTGGCGATTGGGGGAAGTTCAGCGGGCGACTTTCCTCCGTGAGACATGATCCACCTCCAGTAGGTGAGGGAGAGGCACGCGCGGAACCGGCTGGGCGTGCATCAGCCTGGAACGGCGGTAGGGTAGGATCGCGCCGTCATCTCCTCGTCACCGGCCATATGAGGTATCTTTCGACCGGATGCTGTCGGCTGGATGGTCGCGGGTGCGAAAGCATCCGAGGAAAGTCCGGGCTCCATAGGGCACGCTGCCAGGTAACGCCTGGGCGAGGCATCGCCTCGACGGACAGTGCAACAGAAAACAGACCGCCGATGACCCGGTTCGCCGGGGACAGGTAAGGGTGAAACGGCGAGGTAAGAGCTCACCGCGCAGGTGGTAACACCTGTGGCACGGCAAACCCCAGTGGGAGCAAGGCCAAATAGGCAGCGAGGGACGGCCCGTCCCGATCAAGACGCTGCGGGTAGGCTGCTCGAGGGCGTGGGTGACCACGCTCCCAGAGGAATGACCGTCACGAGGTAACACTCGACAGAACCCGGCTTACAGGCCGGCAGCATCCACTCCCCTCTCTCGAGTTATGGCGGCGGAAAATGGCTTAAAGTAATAATTATTATATTATTACTAATAAGACACGAACCTCAGTCCTCCTCGCGATTGGCGATTCGGTCACTCGTTCGTGCACCCTGGCGAAATCCGCGATGCGGGACCCAGCGTCCCGAGAGGACTTGTCTCAGCGTCCGCCAGATCAGACGCACCAGAATGATGAGCCCGAGAAGTGCCGCAAGCGCGATGGCGAGTGTGACGTACGGATGGCTCCAAATGGCAATCATGATGGCTGTCACGAGTCCGAGCTCGGAGACGCTCATGACTCCATTGCTCACCGGCTCTGGCGAGGCGTCGACAGCGTAGCGGAGGCCGAGTTTCGTCGTGTGTGTCGTAACGGCGAGTCCTCCACCGAGAAGGGCAGCAACGAGCACGAATGCCGGGTCGCCATGCCAGGCCGTGGCAGCCGCCAGGGCAGCCGCCGCAGGCGGACGCACGAGGGAGTGAACCGTATCCCAGGCAGAAGCGATCGCGGGGATCAGCGATGCAAGGAATTCGATCGTCGTCAGGGCGAGTGCGACACTGATCACCCACCATGAGGTGAGCGCCGTAAGACTTCCCGGCAGCGGTCCGATCCAGCCGAGACGTGACGCGAGGCCAATCACGCCCACGGTCGCATACAAGTTCAGGCCTGCCGCATATGCAACGCCAGCCGCCTGTGCCAGCGTCTGAAGCGCGTTCAAATCCGCCTCGCGCTGAAGCCCATGCTGAAGCTATCAGGAGGCGTCATGAGCCCCGGTATCAGTCGACCAAGCGTAGCGGCATCACCAGGCAAAGATAGGTCGCAGGATCATTCCATCCTTCTGGTTCCACCGTAGCAGCCCGCTCCGGTGCTTTGAAAGTCAGCTTTACTTCATCCGTAGGGATGTACCGGAGGATCTCGAGCAAATAGCTCGCATTGAAGCCGATGTCCAGCTGATCACCTGTGTATCGCACCGCCAGCTCGTCGGTGGCTTCACCGAGGTCTGGAGTCTGAACGCTGAACCGAAGCATACCGGTGTTGAACGAGAGGCGAATGCGATGTGTCTGATCCGAAGCGATCACGGACATCCGTTTCAATGCGCTCGTCAACGCGATCTTATCAGCTACCGCGACGCGGTCGTTGTCTCGAGGTATGACTTGATCGTAGTTCGGATAGGGCCCTTCGATCAGTCGGGTGAACACAGCGGTGAATGGGGAACGAAAGCCCAGATGGTTGTCCCCCCGCGCGATTTCAAGCTCTTCATCAGCCGGGAATAGCCGGCGAACCTGGTCCAGTGCTTTGGGAGGGACAATCAAGTCGGCAGCGGGGGCTCCAGTCGATTTGATCGGAACCTCCATCTTGGCAAGCCGATGCCCATTTGTCGCCACCATTCGCATGGCTTCAGGCTTGAGCTCCCATAGAACACCGTTCAGAATGGGGCGGCTCTCCTCCGTGCTGACCGCGAAAGACGTATGCGAAATCAGCTTCTGAAGATCACCTGAGCGGATCCGCCAGCTCTCGTTGAACCGAACAGTCGGAAAGGTCGGAAATTCGTCGCGTGGCAATCCGAGGATCTTGAAATGCGATCGGCCACAGTCGAGGGTCACGCGTTGCTCACCAGCTGCAGCGATCTTCACTGGTGACGGAGGTAGCTCCCGTGCGATCTCAGCCAGCTTCTTTGCCGGGATCGTAATCGCTCCAGTAGCCTCGATATCCGCGGCTACTTCGGTACTCACGGCAATATCGAGATCCGTTCCTGAGAGCCGGATCCCTTTATCCGTAGTCTCCACGAGAATGTTAGCCAGAACGGGCAGCGTGGTCTTCGCGGGAATGCTCGCCGCTACGGCCGCCAACCCTTCCTGCAACTTCTCTCGGGAAATCGTAAACCGCATCACCGCTCCTCTGTGGGGGGTGGGGGTGTTTTGTGTGTGCAAAAAGGCAGCTGCCTACTGTTCTACTCTTTAAGAGAGTTCAAGCCAGTAGCAGTCGTAGGGACTGTGGACCTTGTGGAAAAATAGTCCAAGTTGGCGTCCTGATAGGAGTTGCCCGAAATTCGACAGATGTGGAGCGTATGTCGATTCACTCCGATATCCACGCCGACCGACTGTGCCAAAGGTTTTCAGAGGTCGAGGAGTGGAGAAATCCAGGAACCTGAATAGCTGATATCCCGGATGTTCAGACTGAGCTGTGGATAAACTGGCCGAGGGATGCTAGCTGGCAAGTCCCTCGAGCAATGCTCGTAAACGGGCGATTCGCTGAGCGAACGAAGGCTCCTCCTTCAACATGGCTGATACGCGCTCGAGACTGTGAATGACGGTTGAGTGATCCCGACCTCCAAAGGTCGCCCCGATCTCGACCAGCTGGAGACCAAGTAACTCGCGCATCAAGTACATGGCCACCTGGCGAGGAGCTGTGAGTGCTTTTGTCCGCGTCTTGGAGCGCAACCCTTCTGTAGTTACCCCCCACTCTTTCGCCACCGCTTGCTGAATCGTGTCAGGATTGAGCCCGACTGTCGCGGCAGTCGTGGTTTCCCCAGGGCGTAACTTGTCGCGAAGAGCCTCGCGGGCTACATCGACTGTGATCTCTCGGTGCTTCAGGGATGCGTAGGCGAGGAGCTTGATGATCGATCCTTCGAGTTCCCGAACATTCGACCGCACATGCTCGGCGATGAAACGAATGACGTCTTCAGGGATGGTCATCTCGAGGTGATCGATCATCGCCTTGTTGCGGAGGATCGCGATTCGATGCTCCAGGTCCGGCAGCTCGATATCAGCGACCATTCCCCACTGGAACCGACTGACGAGACGAGCCTCCAATCCAGGAATCTCCGAGGGCGGGCGATCACTGGTCAGGATGATCTGCCGACCAGCCTCGTAGAGCGCGTTGAAAGTGTGAAAAAATTCTTCCTGGGTCGATTCCTTTCCTTTCAGGAACTGGACGTCGTCCACCAGAAGAAGGTCTGTCTCACGATATCGCCGGCGAAACTCCTGGGTCGTCCGTTCCCGGATCGAACCGATCATCTCATTGGTGAACTGCTCCGTCCCGATGAAAGTGATCCTGATATCCGGCTGGCGTTCCATCACCGCATGGGCCACAGCCTGCATGAGATGGGTCTTTCCAAGCCCGGTGTCTCCGTAGAGAAAGAGCGGGTTGTAGACGCGGCCAGGCGCCTGTGAAACGGCATGGGCAGCGGCAGCAGCAAGCTCGTTCGACTTTCCAATGACGAAGTGGTCGAACGTGTAACGCTCGCTGAGTTGTGCGTTGATACTGCCCTGTTTTTGGCGTTGTTGTGGCGTGATCGGAAGGGGCGCCACGAACAAATCCATCTGATTACGCGTCTTTCGCTCCTCGTGCACGCGGAAGACCACGGACAGTGGATGGCCGAGCGCGATCGGCGCGAGGCTGGTCAACAGCTGCGCGTGCTTCGATTCGTTCCAATCGGCTGCGAACTGATCCGGCGACCCGATAATGATGGTATCGCCCTCGAGAGCCAGAGGCTCCGTTGGCTCCAGCCAGGTCCGAAACGTTTGTTCCGGAAGCTCGTGCCGCGCTCGGTCGAGGATACGCGTCCAGACTTCCGTCGCCGAGAGCGTCATGGGGATGTGGATAACTCGGGGAGGCGGGGCAGCGAAGCTATCCGAGCCATGTGGAAAAAGCAAACGATAGTGGAGACGAATGGTATCACTCCACCCTCCACAGCCGCTTCACTTGGCTTGACCTATCTCTCGGCAGAAGCTAACTTTACCCGTCTGTGCCGTAGTTAGATCAGACCGTATCTGGAGTAGCCATGGGAAAGCCGACCTACCGTCCGCGCAACACGCGGCGCCTCAAGACGCACGGATTTCGTGCGCGTATGGAAACGAAGTGGGGTCGTAAGACCCTCGCCCGCCGCCGCAAGAAGGGACGGAAGCAGCTGACGGTCCGCATCCCGGACAAGTACGCCGGAGCCTGACACGCCCCACGCGTCGCTCAGATTTCCGCGACGTGCGCGCATCACACGAGGCGCGGACCTGCAGCGTATCGCCCAAGAGGGGAAGCGTATCCGAACCGCATTGTTCGAGGTTCGGGCCATCGCTTCCCCTCACGTGCTTCCGACAGGGGAAAGAACTCGTATTGGGCTGATCGTCCCGCGCTTTCACCAATCCGCGGTAGCTCGCAACCGTGTGAAGCGCCGCCTACGAGAACTCTCCAGGACGCGCCTGCTTCCGACCGATCTCGCTGCCGACGTCGTCATTCGAATTCGTCCGGAGGCGTATCGTGCTGCCTTCTCGGCGCTCGCTTCCGACGTCGATCGGATGATTACGCAGCTGATAGCTTGGCGAGCTCTCGATTCTGTTCCACCGTCACCTTCTCCCAGCAGCGCTCCCGACACAGGGTCGACTGACACCTGATGCGAACGGTTCTCGTTCTGTTCGTGCGTGCGTATCAAGTAACGCTTGGTCCCCTGCTGCCTGCGGCGTGCCGTTATTATCCCAGCTGCTCCGCCTACGCCATCGAAGCGCTCGAGCGTCATGGCGCCCTACATGGTAGTTGGCTCGCGCTCCGCCGAATCGGGCGGTGTCACCCATTCCGTCCCGGCGGCTACGATCCGGTACCCTAGAGGCGACGTGCCTCAGGGTCATAATCTATGGACAAACGCTTCTTTCTCGCGTTGCTGCTGACCGCAATCGTCATCGTTGTGCCCCCATTGTTTCTCAACCGGGGCGCACGGCGGCCAGCAGCCATCGCTGATTCCACGAGCCGTACACCACCGCGGTTCGACAGCAGCGCGACTGCCGCGCCGAGTACTTCGGCGGGCACATCGACGACGACACCCGCCCTGGCTCCTTCGACACCGGCTGGACCGGCCCTCCCGACCACACCGGTCGAGACGACGACCGTTCGAACTCCTCGCTCGCGCTACGTCTTCAGCTCCCAGGGAGCTGCCCCCGTCTCGGTCGTCCTCGACAGCTATCCGTCTCGGCGCCCCACCAGCCAGGACCCCAAAGCCACCCGCCGCGAACCGCGCGAGCCGGCGGAGCTGCTTCCGGCCCGATCCCCGCTCGCGCGGTATCGCCTCGCACTCGGCCGCGACACGATCGCGCTGGACACGGTGGCCCTTCGTACGGAGGTCAAGGAAAGTCGTGCAGGGACATTGGTGTCGTACACCGGTACCGTCGGAGGCCGGGCGCTCGCGCTCGACTACGCGGTGGTCCCGGACAGCTTCCTGCTGCACGTGAATGCCAACGTGACGGGAGCACCAGCCGGCAGCGCGCTTCTGATCGGCCTTCCGAGAACGCTGCGATCGAATGAGCCGGACACGCTCGACGACATCGGGCATCTCGCCGTCAGCTACCGACTCGGCTCGGGTGACATCGAGAGCGTCGGCTTCTCGAAACTCGACTCCACGACGACGCGAGCCGAGACACGGCCAACCCAATGGATCGCGACGCGCAACAAGTATTTCCTCGTCGCCTACCGCGCGCCGGCCAAGACACCGTTCAGCGTGGTACAGCTTCGAGGCGGGCATCGGAGCGACAAGATCTCCAATGATGTGATTGCGGGTGCCGCCCTGCCACTCGGCGCGGACGGGCGGGCGAGCTTCGACATCTACGCCGGTCCGCAGGACTTCGAACGCCTGCAGAAGCTCGGCAGCGATCTCGATCAGGTGAATCCGTACGGCGGCTTCATGCGTGGCCTCGTGCAGCCATTCGCCGTGATCGTGATGCGAGTGCTCCTCTGGATCAAGCGCACCACTCAGCTGAACTACGGATGGGTGCTGGTGCTCTTCGGCGTCATCATTCGCCTGGCACTCTGGCCGTTGAACCAGAGCGCGATGCGGACGAGCCTCCGGATGCAGCGCCTGCAACCCGAGCTGCAGGCATTGCAGAAGCGGTACAGCGACGATCCGCGCAAGCAGCAGGAAGCGATCATGAAGGTCTACAAGGATCATGGCATGAGTCCCCTCAGTCCGCTGATGGGATGTCTCCCCATGCTCCTGCCGATGCCGATCCTGTTCGCCCTGTACTTCGTATTCCAGAACACGATCGAATTTCGCGGAGTGCCGTTCCTCTGGCTTCCCGATATCTCTCTGAAGGATCCGTTCTACATCACGCCGGTCCTGATGGGGCTCTCGATGTTCGTCATGACGTGGATCGGTTCGCGGAACATGCCTCCGAATCCGCAGGCGAAGATGATGATGTACATGATGCCGGTCATGCTCACCGTCTTCTTCCTGAATCTCGCGTCGGGGCTGAACCTGTATTACGCGGTGCAGAACGTCGCGGCGATCCCGCAACAGTGGCTGCTGGCACGAGAACGAGCGAAGGAACCGGCGCCGGCCCCGATCGTTCGGGGGATGCCGGCTCCCGCACAGAAGCGTCGCAGCTAGCGCGCAGGCAGGGTGAGGCGTGAAGGTCACCTACATCGGGCACGCGACCCTGCTGTTGGAGATCGGCGGCGTCCGCGTCCTCACCGATCCGAACTTCGACCCACACCTCGGTCGCTTCCTTCCCCGAGTGAGTGCGCCCGGGATCGCGCTGGACGCCCTGCCGGCTCTCGACGCGATCCTGCTCACCCACGCGCACGCCGATCATCTCTCGTTCGACTCGCTCGACCGGCTCCCGCGTGACATCCCTCTGTTCGCTCCCCCGGCCGTCGCGCGCTGGCTGCGGGAAAAGCGCTATGCGCACGCTCAGCCACTGGCTCCAGGAGAGCGGACGGCGATCGCCGACGGGTCGGTGCGCTTCCACGCCGAACGCGCGACGCACCAGGGCAATCGCTACGGCATCGACCGTTGGCGCAGCGCGGCGAACATGTATCTCGCCGAAACGGACGAGGAAAGCCTGTTCTTCGCCGGCGATACGGCACTGATGCCCGATACGCACGCACTCGTCGAGCGGGTGCTGTGGAATGCCAACCGAGTGCTCGACGTCGCACTGCTGCCGATCGGCTACGCACCGGCATGGAAGCCCGGATTTCGCCGCGGACATCTCACCCACGAGGACGCACTGGCGCTGTTCGCGACGCTCGGCGCACGTGCCTTCATCCCCTACCACTGGGGAACCTTCCGGCACGTGACCTCCACGGCGTACGACGCGATCAATCGACTGCGTGCGGTGCTCACCAACCACGGTTCGCGTGACAAGGTGCACATCATCGAGCCCGGCGACTCGATGCTGATACCGCCAGCCTCCGGCGCTGCGTGATGGATACGTGCCCGGCATCGGCGCTCGATTCGAGCGCGCTGGGCGACGGACGGACCATCGCCGCGATCGCTACGGCGCCAGGCCGCGGTGCGCTCGCGCTCGTGCGACTCTCGGGTCCCGACGTGTCGACCATCGCCGGGCGCCTCCTCCAGCCCGTTCCTCGAGCAGCACGGCAGGCGATGCGCGCGCGCGTCGTCGATCCGCGCGACGGCTCTCTGCTCGACGATGTGATCGTCACGTACTTCGTCGCGCCAGCCTCGTTCACGGGAGAGGATCTCCTCGAGATCACGACGCACGGAGGATTTCGCGCACCGACGTCGGTGCTCGCAGCCGCGATCCAGGCCGGCGCACGGCAAGCGGAGCCTGGCGAGTTCACTCGCCGGGCAGTGCTCAACGGGAAGCTCGATCTGCTTCAGGCAGAAGCGATCGGCGATCTCGTGGAGGCGCGTTCGGGCGCAGCGCAGCGTCTGGCACTGCATCAACTCGACGGCGGGCTGTCCGAACGCGTCCGCGCGCTTCGCGAGCGTGTCCTCGACGTGGAGGCACTCCTCGCCTACGACATCGACTTCCCCGAAGAGGACGACGGGCCGATCCCTCGTGAACGCGTCGCGCTCGCCGCGCGAGCGGCGCTCGACGACGTGCGGAAGCTGCTGGCGACCGCCGAACTCGGCTCCATGATCCGCGACGGCGCGCTCGTGGTACTCGCGGGCGCGCCGAACGTGGGCAAATCGTCGCTCTTCAACGCTCTGCTCGGCGAAGCACGCGCCATTGTGACCGAGATCCCCGGGACGACCCGTGATGCCATCGAAGCAGTTTTCGACCGGCCGCGCTGGCCACTCCGGCTCGTCGATACTGCGGGTCTCCGCGACACGGCGGATACACTGGAGCAACTGGGGATCGAAGCCTCGGCCCGGTACCTGGCCCGGGCGGCACTCGTGCTGGCCTG